>Ga0209006_10003422_pt1 | contig 14429 bp, 13 predicted proteins | sample JacPin_JW_Ref_O2_FD_188567 | JGI IMG/M metagenome (GOLD analysis project Ga0209006, IMG submission 188567) | Forest soil microbial communities from Algoma, Ontario, Canada - Jack Pine, Ontario site 1_JW_Ref_O2 (SPAdes) (version 2) | ecosystem: Environmental > Terrestrial > Soil > Boreal... | reverse complement strand
CAGCGTCTTGCTCCAGAATCGGTCGAGCCAGGCGCGCATTTGGCCAAGTCCGTGCGGGTCGATGTAATAGACGTTGCTTGCGCCTTTCGGCTCTGCGCGTCGGACCAGGCGTGAACAGCTACGCGACGATTCAGTTGCCAGGCTCGCTGTACGTCAACAGTGTGCAGACCTACGAAGCCGCTGCCCTCGCGGGCCTTGGCCTGATTCAGGCGCCACTCTTGGGGATTGGCCGATACTTGGAGAGTGGAGCGCTCGTCGAGATCTTACCCGATTTTCGTCGCCGGCCGCTCGCCGTGTCCCTTGTCGTAGCACATCGGAGCAATCTGTCGCGCCGTGTCCGCGCATTCTTGAAATGGATCGAAGATGTGCTGACGCCATATCTGGAATAGCGAGACGAACATCTTCGACCGGCCCTCGAAATCAACATTCTGAAGTTATGTCTGCCGGTTCCACATCAGGTTTGGAGATATTCGGCTGCTCGCAACCTATCCGGGGCCGCCCGTCGATCTCTGTAAGGCAGCAAACGGGCAATCGGAACGAATGGCCGCTTCGGGACGGCTCACTTCGCCCGGGAACGCCGAGGATTGGCGCGAAGCGACCATTTATGGCTCCTGTAGGGAGCGTCCGGTTCACGCCCACTAACGACGATCCGGGCCGCCGAGGGGTCGTCCGCTTCAGAGGAGCAGTGATAATCGGCCGTACGTCGATCCTGTCCGCAGACCGGCCACGTTCCGATATAACACATCGCCACATTTGCCTTTGATTCCCATCGATCTTAGGGGCGCGGCAAAGCTGTATCGGTTAGAAGTTCATCGGGAGAAATTCGCATGACAAGACCACCGAATCGGTATCGACTAACCGACGCCTTGTCCGTAGCCGAAGCTGTGTTCAAACCAGCGACGCCGGAAGCGGCCGAGTCCGTCCGCGTGCAAAGAAAAGGTGGCGTTCCCGTCGCGAAAGTATTGGTGTCGATCAAGCTCGACAGCGACCTGATTGCTCATTTTCAAGAGGATGGGTCGGGTTGGCAGGAGCGAATCAACGACGCGCTGCGGCGGGCAACGGGCTTGTAAGCCGGCAGTGGCGGGAATTTGGCCGAAGCGACCAGCTTGCAGCCAAGCCGACGTTCATCGTCGATAAAATGAGCAATCAGGTCGACCCAAGACGGTCGGAAGCGCTCGCCGATAAAGTGTCCGGTATCGGAAAACGATCAATCGTGGTTGAACGGCTCTTTTGGGCGCAAAGTGGGCGTTCGATCACTTGCGGCACACGGCGCCAATAGGTCGAAATGAACCTCTGATCCTTCCCGATGAACGACCTCTTCTTAACCGCTACGCGGAGTCAGGAACAAACACTGCATCTCAGCTTGTCCGGCGACCACTTCAAAATCGGGATATTGACGTTCCGCCCAGAAGCCCCAGTCATGGCCGTCAGGGCTCGGCAATTCCTTTCCATAGGGCACGGGTTTCGGAAATCTGTCGATGTGCCAACCGTCCGCGAAGGCGTGCACCGACCCGGGCGGGAGAAAATGGGCTTCGGCGTCACCGCAACAGAGCCGCTTCACTCTTTCGGAAACCGGCGATCCATCCCCCCATTGTTGGTGCGCGGAGCCGAGCATGCCGCAGAATGTCGCGGACGCGGCGATCGCGACGCCCAAGGCGAGGTTGCTTGATTTCATACGCGCCTCCTTTCATTTCGCGCGGCGGAGCGAACCGACGAGAAGGCGCGCGGGATATCTTCGCGGGCCTAACCGCCAATCGGCGTAAGCCAATCTTCTGCGCGCCGCACACGTCGGGCTCATGGGGATTTCGTATTGTCGGTCAGGATTTCAGGCGCGCGAGCCGTCCCTGCTTCACCGCGCTGCGGCAAAACCTTGGTCGCCATTTCAGCGACCGGCGTCGTCACATCTTCATTGCCTTCATTGCGCTGCACGACGCCTTCGGATTGTTGTCGGCAAATGGGCCCGCTGGATTTTGTCGCCACGCCCACACATGCAGCTCGTAGAACGGCTCCAGGCCGTAGCGATTTGGGGCGCTATTGAAGTTGAACAGATGACCGTCCAGCGAAGCCGGACCTTTGAACGTTATGTATTCAACCGCAATCAATTCCAGACCGCCATCCGGCTTTGGCTCGTACATCACCGCCTGCGGGCGAGCGATGTCGATGGGCGCGTCTTTCATATAGGCGGGATTGACATAGTGGATGCCCATCGCGCCGCCATTCTGGCCGCTGGCGCATTCCATCGGCATGTAGCCCGCCGCCACCGCCGCGGCGGCGTCCTTGAAGCGATCGTTGGCCTTGCGCACCTTCTCCGCCAGCGGGTTGGTCTCGGTCTCCTGAGCGAAAACAGCGCCGACGGGGACGAGCGACAATAACGCGGCGCTGAGCAGGCATTGGAAAATGTTCATTGTTTCCTCCTTCGAGTGGCGGGAAACCTGTTTCCGACGATCGGAGAAACTTCGTCCCTGCGTCCGGGTCGTTGTGGTCATGGCTGGGAGGGTCGGCCGCGCGGCCGAAACCTCGTCATTCCATTCTTCTAATTACGGCCATCTTCACATCGATAAGACCGGTGCAAAACACAATTGTACCGGTGCAAAATAAAATATCCAACCAATCTCTTGCGTTGTCAACACCAATTTGAACTGGCGCCTGGCCGTGCTATGAGGCAGCGATGCCGAAGACCCTTCTCGATGTCGCCAAAGCCGCCCGCGTTTCGAAGTCGACCGTCGCCAACGCCTTCAATCAGCCAAAACGCGTTCGCCCGGAATTGCTCGCGCGCATCGAGGCCGTGGCGCGTGAAATCGGCTATGCCGGACCGGACCCGAAAGGGCGGATGTTGAGTTCGGGTAAGGTCAACGCCATCGGCGTCGTCCCCTTCGGACATTTCGGGATCGCCAAGTTTTTCACGAATCCCTATCAGCGGGACTTTCTGGCCGGCGTCGCGCAAGCCTGCGAAGAACGTGGCGTCGGTCTGTCGCTGGTGTCTGGCAGAAACGATCAGGAGGCCTGGGGGATCAAAAGCGCGCTCGTCGACGGGTTCGTCTTCACCGGCATCGAACAGGTCGAATTTCTCGGCGACGGCAATCCGCGCGGCCTGCCCTTCGTCGTGATGGATTTCGACGGCGCTCCCAACATCAACTCGGTCAGCGTCGAAAATCGCGATGGCGCGAGACAGGCGACCCGGCACCTGCTCGAATTGGGTCATCGCCGCTTTGCAATCATCTTGGTGCTCTATTCATTCCAGCCGCCGATTTTTCATGCCCCCTCAAAGTCCAAGCGCCGATTGGATGCAGCGCCGCCCCTGTTGGAGAAACTCGCCGGCGTCGCCGACGCATTGGCGGAAGCCGGCATTTCCATTGATGACGTGCCGGTCGCCGAAGCCTGCGGAACGCCGGAAGAGGAAGCGGCGTTCGGCAACGGCGCCGCAATGCTGCTCGACAAGGCGCCCGACGCGACCGCCATCATCGCGCTCAACGACAATATCGCATTGAGCATCATGCGCCAGGCGAAGAAGCGTGACCTCGAAATCCCCCGGGATTTGTCCATCGTTGGATTTGACGATGTTCCGGAAGCCGCGCTCGCCGATCCGCCGCTGACCACCATTCGCGTGTCGGCGGCTGAAAATGGTCGAATCGCCGCGCGCCTTCTTCTGGATGGCGGCGCGCCACGGCAAGTGATCGTGCCAGTCAAACTGGTCGTGCGCAACTCGACCGCAACGCCACGCGAATAGCGAACGCCCAACGCTGGTCTCCGCGCTGGCCGATAAATTCATGGAAGCGAACCGCCGCCTCGGTTTGCCGAAATAGTTCGCAAGTGCGTGATATCTTCAGGCAAAGCGCGCTCGATACGTGGTCGGTCACTGAGCGGCGATATGGTCGAGGGAGGGTGGTCTAAATGGCTTGTGCATAATTAGGGGCGAAGTCGCTTCTGCCCATCTTGGCCGTAGACGCTCTCAGAGTGGAGGTCCGATCTGAAGCAACAGCGATGGTCGAATGAAACGACAGCGATGGGCGCGCAGCGACCTTTGTCCGATGTGTTGTTGCATCCGCGGTTCGGATAAGGAGACTTATGGAACCAGCGGCTCCGAGTGGCCGATTGCAGCCCGATTGCTTTTGGGCATGCGGACGATGGTGGTGGGGAAACGCTTCGGCAGCTACCGACGCAAAGCGGCCTGTCGAAGTTGTTTTTCTCAGCGGGTGTTGTGCTAGGCTTGATCGCGGTGAGGGGTGCGATGAGCGAGACCCGGAAACTTGCAGCGATCCTGTGCTCGGATGTGGTCGGTTGCGGCTGGCTTGCTGGCGCCGACGAGGATCACATTCTGACGCGGCTGCGGACGCCGCAAAGCGACCTTGTCGGCCCCACCATCGCCGTCCATAACGGGCATGGTCAAGCGCATCGGCGACGGCAGCATCGAACTCGCGTCGGCGATTGACGCCGAGATGGCGACTTAGTAACGGGATCGGCGGTCGATGACGACGCCGATCTTATTGGGCTTGGGGCGTTGGCGGAGGCGGCATGAAGACGCGGATCGGCATGGCGCTCGTCGCGTCGGTTCTTTTCATCGCGCATCCCGCGCTCGCATTCGAGCAGCCCGTCGCGCCGCAGGTGCTGTTCGAGGACCTCTACGCGGATGTCGAACTCCAACGCATCTTTCCAGACAGCAAAGAATTCGCTGACGCAACGCCAAAATTGCCGCCGCCCGAAATTCTGGCGCTCTACCATGCGCAGAAACCACTTTCGCCGGAGGCGCTGAAGCGCTTTGTCATGGCGCATTTCGACCTGCCCGCCGGTCCTGCCGCGCCATCCATCGTGTCTGAGCCCGCGCCCATCCGTCAGCACATTGACGAGCTCTGGGATCGTTTGACGCGCGACACGCCGGCGACCCCACGCTATTCCTCGCTGCTGCCGCTTCCACGACCCTATGTCGTTCCCGGCGGTCGGTTCCGCGAACTCTATTATTGGGACTCGTATTTCACGATGCTGGGTCTCGTAGAAAGCGGCCGGGCGGACCTGCTCGAGGACATGGTTCAGAACTTCGCCCATCTCCTCGATTCATATGGGCATCCGCCGAACGGCGTTCGTTCCTATTACCTGACTCGATCGCAGCCGCCCTTGTTCTTTGCCATGGTTGGGCTCCTTTCTCCGGCGGACCCGGCGGTGGCCTACGCCCACTATCTGCCGCAACTGAAGACAGAATATGCATTCTGGATGGAGGGCGCGAAAGAATTGACGGCCGGCGGCGCGCATCGCCGCGTCGTCTCGCTCGACGACGGGTCGATCCTCAACCGCTTTTGGGACGACAGCAATGCGCCGCGCGACGAATCCTATCGTGAAGACGTTGAGCAGGCGCAGGCAACGCCGCGGGAACCCGGAGTGACCTATCGGGAGATTCGCGCCGCCGCGGAGAGCGGGTGGGATTTCAGCTCGCGATGGTTCGCGGATTCGCGAACGCTCGCCGCGATCGACACGACCGAAATTATTCCGGTCGACCTCAATAGTTTGCTGTTCGGGCTAGAGAATGCGATTCGCGCCGGTTGCGAACGGGCAAGCGATCACGATTGCGCCGAAGATTATGCCCGCCGCGCCGCCGCCCGTCGCGCCGCGATTGATCTCTATCTCTGGGATCAATCCCGCGGCGTCTTTCTCGATTATCGCTGGACGCTCAAGCAGCGCATCGACAAGGTCAGCGCCGCGACCTTGTATCCGCTGTTCACGCAAGTCGCGAGCGAGGCGCAGGCGGCTTCGATCGCACAGACGGTCGAGCGAGAATTGCTGAAGACCGGCGGGATCGTCGCGACAACGCTCGACACCGGCCAGCAATGGGACGCGCCCAACGGATGGGCGCCGCTTCAATGGATCGCCGTGGCGGGCTTGACTCACTACGGGCGGAACGCGCTCGCCGAGCAGGTCGCGTGCCGCTGGATGGTCAATGTCTCGCGGGTCTATCGCCAGACTGGCAAGCTGCTCGAAAAATACGACGTGATCAGGACGGATCGGTGGGGAGGCGGCGGCGAATATCCGACGCAGGACGGCTTTGGCTGGACCAACGGCGTGACGCGCAAGCTGATGGCGCTCTATCCGGCCGACGCTGATCTTGCGGGCGTCGACCTATGTCCGGGCAGGCATGGCGGCTAAACTAAAACGTCGGGGACCTCAAGGCGACCGCCCAACAACCGCTCTCGGACCCCTTCGATACGGTCAAGCCAGCCGCCAGCGACCGACACCGCGGCGGGCGGGTGTCGGACCCAAAGCGGCCGCCCGGAGCCCATCCCGTCATCGCGGATATTGGCGGCGATCCGCGCAATTTGCGGGCTGCAGCAGGAGGTTGAGAAAGATCATGGCCAGCTTGCGCGAGGCGCTACCCGCGTTAAGGCTCGCTAGTCTCAAGCAGCTCTACCCGTTTCGAAGAGGGGCGGATTTCGCTCACCTCGTGGAAGCGTTGCGCTAGTCTGGGCTGCTGGGGGGATGGCGAGTGGGCAGCTTCACGAGGGGTCGCACCCAGCCTCGACTGGGTGGCGTCATTACTGAAGAACGCGCCAAGCGCCAGGAATCCGATCAACACCGTGGCGAGCATCGTGAGCATTGGAACGGCTCGAATCTCGCGCAGGTTCTCCGGCTTGAACTGTTCGAAATAGGCGGCTTCCCGAGCTTGCTTCGACAAATGGGAAGAGCGTGGGTCTTCGTACGAAACTAAGTCACCGCCGAGATAGATCGTGGTCATCGTCGGCCTCCTGTTGAGATCGCTCGGACTCTTCGCCGGCGACTGCCTAGGATGATGCGCGCAGGGCGGCGTTCGGGTATCGAAGCGGCTCCGAAAAGATTCTGAAACGTTTCCTAAATTCGTTATACCTTGGCTATGTCCGTTGAGCCCCTCACCTTCGGCCCGTTTCGGCTCAATCCCGAAAACGGGACCCTTTTGCGCGACGGGGTATTGGCACCGATCGGACAGAAGGGCGCATTGATCCTCGGCCGCCTTTTGGCGAACCCTGGCGAAGTGACGACAAAGGCGCAGCTTATCGACACGGCCTGGCCGGGCCTGGCCATCGAGGAGAGCAACCTTTCCGTCCAGATCGCAGCGCTGCGCAAGGCGCTCGGCGAGCCGCCGGGCGGCGGCGAATGGATCGTGACGGTTCCGCGCGTCGGCTATCGGCTTTTTGCCGAAGCCAGCGCGTCGGCTCGCGCGACCGGCACGGGGCCGCCGCGCCTCTCCCTTGTGGTTCTGCCCTTCGCTAACATCGGCGGCGATCCGGAACAGGACTATTTCGTCGACGGCGTCACTGGGAGCCTGACTACCGACTTGTCTCGTATTAGCGGCTCCTTCGTCATCGCCCGGCACACTGCCTTCTCCTACAAGGGAAAGGCGATCGACATCACACAGATAGGGCGCGAGCTAAATGTTCGCTACGTCCTGGAGGGCAGCGTCCAGCGGGGCGGCAATCGGATGCGTGTCAACGCGCAACTTATCGATGCCGAGAGCGGCAACCACCTGTGGGCGGAGCGGTTCGAAAAGCCGGTGGCTGACCTTTTCGAGATGCAGGACGAAATTGTCTCTCGGCTCGCCAATACGCTGAATACGCAACTTGTGACAGCCGAAGCCCGTCGCGCCGAGCGGGCGCCCAGTTCCGATTCGATGGATTTCTATTTTCAGGGTATGGCTTGGCTCAACAAAGGGGGCAATCCCAACGACCTAGCGCGTGCGCAGACCTATTTCGAGCGCGCCCTGGCGATTGATCCCGACAACGTCGACGCGTTGGCGTGGAACGCGTGGGCTAATGTCCAACTGGTCGTGTCGGGATCCGCGACTTACGAGAGAACTGCGCGTTTCGCAGCGGCCGAAGCAGCTACGGCCAGGGCGCTGTTCCTGGCGCCTGACCACGCTGCGGCTCACTGGGTTATTGGCTTTGCCTTTGGCTTCACCAACAGAATCGAGCTGGCGATCGCCGAATGCGAAAGGGCGCTGGCGCTGGATCGAAATTTTGCCCGCGCTCACGCGATAATCGGCATGCATAAGCTGCATCTTGATCGCGGCGAGGAAACCGAGGCTCACGTTCTAGAGGCGCTCCGCCTCAGTCCGCGAGACGTCGGGGTGTTTGCTTGGTTGGGGGTAGCGGGCTACGCTAAGGACTACCTTGGTCGCTATGAGGAGGCGGTCGCGTGGCAGCGGCGATCAATTGACGCAAATCCAAACTACCCAACGTCTCATTTCCATCTTGCAATTGCGTTGGCGCATCTCGGGCGGCTGGAGGAAGCTCGGGCCGCCGCCCGGGTTGGGCTCGCCCTCGATTCACGTTTCACGATTGCGAGCTTTCTCGTAGCCAACAGATTCAGCGATAGTCCAGCCCATCTCGGGTGGCGCGAGCGCCAGGCCGACGGCCTGCGCAAGGCAGGAATTCCTGAGAGATGAGCGAGATCAGGAAACTTGCAGCAATTCTGGTCGTCGACATTGTCGGCTGAACCGCCGCTACAGACGCGGACCGTCCGGATTCCCCCCGCAGCGGTCGATCCGACCCGTCGCCTGAACGTCTGCTTCGGGAGTTGGTGACCATCGGCAGAACGGCCACGTTGGGCGCGAGGCGGTCGTCTGTCCGCGGTTCGGTTCATATTTTTGGGACCACCTAATTCAGAAAACTTGCGAGAATGCGCTGAAGGGGACGCTTCAAGGTAATTCCGACCTCCTGGGCGGGCACAGCGCGCTGCACCTCATGGCAAAAGAGCCTCGCGTCATGCGGCGCGGAATTGCATCGAAGATGCTTCAGACCATAAAGGACTTTCCACACGGTCCTGGGATCATGCGGAATCTGTCGCTTATGCCGTCCTACTTTCCAGAAACCGCATACGTCTTCCTTCAGATTCGAGATCCTCAGATCAGCGACTACGAGGAGCATAGAGTTCGAAGGCAAGCACTGCTTGAAATCGCTTGCGGAGCGGCAAAAAACAAATGGCCGCATCTCATGACCATCGTCGGTATCGCTATGGATGCCCCTAAATTTGCGCGGGTAAACTCCGAAGATTTTATCTTGATGGACTGCACAAATTGGACGCCTGAAATTGGCGCCCACTACGAGGTGGCGAATCATGATCTTAGGTGTTTTGGCAATTCGTCGCTTAAACAGCACGAATTCCGGGTGACGGAATTTCCATTCTCGCCTGCGCAATAATCGTCCAATTATCGTGCCGACTCGCGCCTCTCGATGAGAAATGTAGTTGTGCCATGTCTAGCCACTTGCGAAGCCGAAGAGCCGCGCCGGGCGGACTTGACGCGGCGTCTCGGAGCGTCACGAGAGATCGTAAGCCGGATGGGTGATGTCCTGCGTCATGCGGATTTCCGCTTCGAGCCTCTGCCGCCACCGTGAAGAAGGTCCCTTCCGGATTACGTGCGAGCGCCGGCAATTCTCAGTTGATGCCGTGTGCAGGCCATCGATCGTCGTGGCTGATTCCCGAAGAAAAGACTGGCCTTCTGTTCGAAACGGAGCATGTGTGTGGCCACCGCGCGGTGACAGTGCCCCGCGTCGAACTGGTCGCCCCGACGTTCTCTCGTCCGGGGCTCGTCTCAGTGAGGGGCCTGGATTGGCCAGGCCTTCATCGAGACGAAAGGCCAAGCCCATGTCCACCAAGCTTACCGATAACCAACACGCTCTGCTGAAGAGCGCGTCGCACCGCGAAGACCGCTGCATTGTTTTGCCGCCAAACCTAAAGGGCGGCGTTGCGCAGAAAGTTGCGGCAAAGCTAATCGCCGAGGGTCTTGCGAAGGAGATCAAGGCTAAGGCAGGAGCGCCGATCTGGCGTCGCGATACCGAGAGTGATCAGGCTTATTCCCTGAAGTTGAGCGCAGCAGGCGCCAAGGCGATCGCCACCAACGAAGAGCCGGGCGGGAAGGCGGCGCCGGAGCCTCCGGCGCAGGAACCTCTCCCCGATTCGATGGATTCGTCAGAGACTTCCCATCAGGCGGCGGAGGCCGGCAAAGCTCCGCCGCGTGTAGGTAGCAAGCTGGCTTCCCTTATCGCGCTGCTGCGCCGTTCGGAGGGCGCGACGATTGATGTCTTGACGAAGGCGACGGGCTGGTTGCCGCACACGACGCGCGCCGCGATCACCGGCGTGCGCAAGCGAGGATATTCTGTGGTCCTCGATCGCGGCGGGGAAGGCGCCTCGGTCTATCGGCTTTCAGATCCGCGAGAGAGCGATGCGGCGACTTCCATTCCTCAGACGACGGAGGAGCAGAAGCCGGCGCGCGGTCAACGTGAGGCGAAGGCCAAAGCGGCAGCGTGACGCCGATGAGCGCGAAATGCCAACAGTCTGGACTAGGAAGGCATCCGGCGAGTGCGTCGCCGGATGATCTGCTTTCAGCCGACGCTTCCTTGGCGGCGGTCCTTGCCGGCCTGGAAGGCCTCGAACTCGAAGGCCTTCGCCGACAATGGCGCAACCACCTCGGCGGCGAAGCGCCCGCTCATCTGCCGAGGTGGCTGTTCGTGAAGGTGTTGGGTCACCGCCTGCAGGTCGCCGCTTTCGGCGATCTCGACAAATCTGTGCGGAGATTGCTGAGAGACGAGGCGGATGGAGGGAGAAGTCAAAGCACGGCTCCTTTCGATCGGCGCGATGCCCAGACCCGGGATGGGATCGCCTTGAGGCCCGGCGCGCTGTTGGTGCGCGAATGGCGGGGCAAACTCGAGCGCGTCATGGTCCTGGAAGAAGGCTTTGCCTGGAACGGCAAGAACTTCGGCAGCCTGTCCCAGATCGCCAAAGCCATGACCGGCACGAACTGGAATGGTCACCGGTTCTTCGGGCTGCGCCAAACGAAGGAAACGCATGCCGGCTTTAAGGTTGCCGGAGGCAAGCGCCGCAGCAGTCTTGGCGATGGCCCGAGGTCGATTGTGGAAGGTGTGGTGTTGAGGCCCGTCGGGGCAGGGGGCGGGGATCATCGCACCGGAGCATTCGCTGTCCCCGCGGCGAGGTCCTCATGAAAGCGCCCATGGCAAGGCCGGCCCTGCGCTGCGCGATCTACACCCGGGTCTCCACCGACGCGCGGCTGGAGCAGGAGTTCAACTCGCTCGACGCGCAGCGGGAGGCTTCCGAAGCCTATATCAAGAGCCAGACCGGTGAAGGTTGGTCGCTGATCCGAGTCCGTTATGACGATGGCGGCTTTTCCGGTGGGTCGATGGAGCGTCCCGCACTTCAGAAGCTCCTATTGGAGGTACAGGCCAAACGGATCGATGTGATCGTTGTCTATAAGGTCGATCGCCTCACCCGATCGCTGGCCGACTTCGCCAAGCTGGTCGAGATGTTCGATGCCCATGGGGTGTCCTTTGTCTCGGTGACCCAGTCGTTCAACACCACCACCAGCATGGGCCGGCTGACCCTGAACGTGCTGCTGTCCTTCGCCCAGTTCGAGCGGGAGGTCACCGGCGAGCGGATTCGCGACAAGATCGCCGCTTCCAAGAAGAAGGGCATCTGGATGGGCGGGGTGGTGCCGCTCGGCTATAGGGTTGAGAACCGCGCGCTTCACATTGTCGAGGACCATGCCGAACTCGTCCGGGGACTGTTCAAGCGCTATCTCGAAGTCGGCAGCGTCGCACGTCTAAAGGAAATGCTCGACGCTGAGGACGTTCGTCTTCCCATCCGCATCGACGGCAAGGGGCGATCGACTGGAGGCGGTCTCTTCAGCCGAGGCCATATCTACAAGATCTTCTCCAACCCGATCTATATCGGCCAGATCGCCCATAGAGACCTTGTCCACGAAGGCCAGCACCCGGCGATCGTTGATCGTGAGCTTTGGGGTAGGGTCCAGCAGAGCTTGGAGGGCCATCTCGCAGCCAAAACCCAGCGTCGCGAGCGCCAATCGACGAACGCGCTGCTGGTCGGCAAGTTGTTCGATGACCGGGGCAATCTGATGACACCGAGTTGGTCGAAGCGGGGATCGAAGCGTTGGAGCTATTATGTCTCGCAGGCGATCCTTCGCGGCGACAAGGCAAACGCCGGATCGGTTGCGAGGGTTTCGGCGCCGGAGATCGAGAAACGCGTTATCGAGGCGATCGATAGCTTGGACGATAACCAAGCACCGAAAACCATCCATCCGTATCGCCATCCTTCTCGCGATGACATTCGGCCGACCCAGAATACAGACACGCTGGCCAACCGCCATGAGCGCGTCCGCTCCCGCATCGACCGCGTCATTTTGGAGAGAGGCGCGATCCGGATCGCGTTGGCGCGCAAAGACAACGAGGATGGGGAAGCAAAGGTTTTGACCATCGCCTGGACAGCGCCATCGTCCTATCGCCGGCGGGAGATCATCCAGGGGACGAGCGTTGGTTCGTCCTCCGCGCGTCCGCTGCCAACAAGCGCTCGTCTCATTCTCACCAAAGCTCTTCGCAAAGCGCATCGTTGGTTGGACGAGCTTCTGACCGACTCAAAGCGGACTATCGAGTCGATTGCCGTTCGGGAGAGCAAAAGTGAGCGTTCGATTCGTATGACCCTGTCGCTGGCGTTCCTCTCGCCCGACCTCGTCAAAGCCGCAATTGATGGCCGCCTTCCCCGCGGCTTCGGTCTCACCCGGTTGATCGACCTTCCGATCGCCTGGTCCGATCAATGGGCGGCGCTGGGTCTGAAGACGCCAGCCCGCGCCTGATCGCTCAAAGATGCAAGTCGGCTCGATCGCTGAACATCGCGCGATCGTGAGCCCAACGCGGGCTTCTTTTCCGCAAAAACTCTCGTCTCATCCAACCCGCGCCAACTGCATCCCGGGAAACGGAATTTTGCGCCCAGAGACTTTGGGCGAAACAGCGGACTCGTCGGCCGTGGAGACCGTCGAAACGCCATGGGAGACCCGACCTCGTCCCGCCAACCTGCGGAACTGTCGGACTTTTTCAAACCCGCGGTCGTCTTGCCAGTCCGGGGCGACTGGCTGGTGGTGGCGACAGTCCGCAAGAACCGGTCTGCATGCCCGAAACTCCCTGCTAACAGGGAGATTTACAGGGAGTTTTGCAAAAAACACGTCAAAACGACAAATTTGGCAGCCACAAGCGCAAGAGAATCAATGTCTTAACGCTCCAACTCCCTAAGCATGCGAACAGGGAGTTTATTCAATCGAGCAGGGAGGCTTTTCTCGGCTGCAGGGAACATGTTTCGATTTTCGCCGCGCCGCTGTGTGTCGATAAGCGCCAGCTCCGAGTGCCCCGAGGCCAACACCCAGTGCGAATCCACGTCCGTTGCGGAAGTCATTATGACGGCCCGCAACGCCAGCGTGGATCGCACCGTTATTGTTTCTGAATGCGCCGCCGCCGTTGTTGAATGCGCCCGCGGAACCACTGTGGAAAGCGCGCCAGCGGCGTTGTTATGGAAAGAGCCGCCGCCATGGAAAGCGCCGCCACCGTGAAATCCGCCGCCACCACCCCGCGGCACCTGCATGATGTCGCTGCCAGCGGGGAAAGCCGAGCCGCCGAGCAAAGGGTCAGCACCGCGACTGAAGCAATTGCTGTCGTTCTGAGTATCGAGAGCATCTTGTTTCTACGTCAAACTTGACCGGTCAACGGTCATGGGCAGGGAGTCGTTGCAGAGGGAAGCGAGAGAGTCAGGCCAAGGCCCTTTCAAACCTCGATATTGGCTAGTGGTTCTGATTGGTCGCATTCAGCGCCGAATTTCCGGCGTCGAGTGCGGACCTTACCGGGTCCAACAATGACGACATGGCCGCAAAGTCTCTGAATGCTCCACGCGCCGTGTGGCAGCAATATTCGCCATAAGCTCATCGCCAATCCTGCACAGCAGGCGACGGCGGTCCACTTATTTGGGAACGCCAAAGCTTAGGCTCGAAGTACCGCCCGAAAGCTTGCTTCTCGGACTAGCAGCGCGCTCGCTAGCGCAAGACGCCTGATGGTCTCAGCACCGTCACCCGCATCGCGCTCCGGGGCGCTATCAGGACAGGAGAAGAGGACAAAGGACCGGAGCGGATACCTGGCTCAGCGCGAGCTACGGCAATTGCCGGCCATCAACGACAAAGTGATTCGTGAAACTTAGTTGACCAATTGACGCCGAGAAGCGGCAAGTGCAAATCGCTTCTAAAAGGATACGGCTGGAGACAGATGCAATCGCAAAACCTTCCAACGATCGACGCACGATATTGGGCGGCAATTGTGGCAGCCAGCATGTGCGGGGCCAATACAGGCGACTTCGCCGCTCACTATTTGCACATGGGACACACAGGCGGCCTGTTGCCTCTTGCGGCGATTTTCGCCGTCATTCTGTGGGCCGAACGGCGCAATCAACGACCGACGGAACTCTTTTACTGGCTCGCGATCATTGTCGTGCGCACTGCAGCGACGAACCTTGCCGACTTGGCGACCCACGACCTGAAACTAGGATATATCACCGTCGAAATAGGCCTCGCTTTCCCGATGGTTGTAGTCCTGCTCGTCGATCGACGTCGGATCGATACAAGCAAAGGT
>Ga0209006_10003421_pt1 | contig 14429 bp, 14 predicted proteins | sample JacPin_JW_Ref_O2_FD_188567 | JGI IMG/M metagenome (GOLD analysis project Ga0209006, IMG submission 188567) | Forest soil microbial communities from Algoma, Ontario, Canada - Jack Pine, Ontario site 1_JW_Ref_O2 (SPAdes) (version 2) | ecosystem: Environmental > Terrestrial > Soil > Boreal... | reverse complement strand
CTTTTCACCGGCACCATTGCAAAGGTTGCAAGTCTAGTGGCGATCGTGATCGGCGGCTACGGTTTCGCCCACGGCGAACCCGGCGCAAAGAAGGCCTTGGCCGGCGTCGCCGCCGGAACCGGGATTGCCGTTCTCGCCGTAAACGTCTTGAGTTGGCTTTGGGGCGTGTAGGAGGCCCTACCCCCAAGTTCAACAGATGCTGAACGAATCCCTTATGCGAAACAACACGGAACAGAGACATCGCACAAATCGGGTTTTCAAGAGCATGCATAAGCCGCTCACCTACCTGGGTGTCGAACGCACGCTGTTCTACTTCGTTTGCGTTGGTTCAGTTGGAGCCTTCAATCTCTTTAACTCCATCTTGGCCGGTATCGCCGTATTCATTGGCGGTTTTGCTTTTGGTCATTGGGTAACAAACAGCGATCCTGCGTTCCTCCGCATCCTCGCAAAGTCTGAACGCTACAAACTGCGCTATGACGCAGCAAAGCAGCAGGTTCCCCGCGTGGAGGTAGTGTGATGCTCCGTCTGGACAAGGTCATCAAGCCGTGGAAAGAGAGCGCGGCGCTGAACGACCACATCAATCTCTATGGCTTCTGGAATGAGACGACCTTCCTCACCAAGAGCGGCGATGTAGGAATGGTCCTCAGTATTTCCGGCGTGGACTACGAGAGTCTTGACCGGTCGGAACAAGAGTATGCAGTGAAGCGGTTAGAAGCGGCGCTTAGAGCGTTCGGCCCAGGCTTCCACGTTTACCAATATCTCTTCAAGTCGAATCGCCCTGACATCCCATTCGCAAAGTATGACGACCCTGTCGTGGATGCAGCGATCGATCAGCGGCGAAAGTTCTTTGAGCGGAAGCGCGACCATCTTTATCAGGTTGAAATCTTCTACTGCATCCTGCTCGAAGGCGCCCGCTCGAAGACCGGCGTAGGTGCGGCGCTTGCTCGGCTATTGCGCGATCCACAAGGTGCGATTGCCGAACTCAAATCGCAGTTCACCAACGACGGCATGAAGACGCTATTGCGTATGCATATCGAGCGCGATTTTCAACGGCTCGACCAGCACGTGCAGGCATTCGCCCGGCAACTCGCAGATTTCATGCAAGTCGAGGTTTTGAATCGGCAGGGGCAATTCACGTTTTTCCGCCGCTTGCTGAATTACGACGATTGGCGTGTTGCCGGCACGCCGCAGTCCACGCGGTTTCTCGACTATCAGGTGGTCAATTCCGACATTGAAGCGGAACGCGATCATCTGCGGGTAGGCGATCACATCGTTCGCGTGCTGACGATGAAAGAGGCGATCACCGAAACGAGGCCCTTAGTCCTGGACGCGCTTCTGAAGATTGCCGCTAACTTTTATGTCGTCACGGAGTGGACACCGCTCCCTGCGGATAAGGCCCGCAAGGAAGTAAACAAGCGCCGCCGCCACTTCAATATGTCGAAGACAGGGTTTGTGTCTCAGATGGGTAACGACGCGACCCAGACGAACCCGCGCGATGTGCTGGTGGATGAGTCCAAGCAGGCTGACGTTGAAAATCTTGGGGATTGCCTGCGTGCATTGGGTGACGGCCAATCGCTTGGCGATTTCTCGCTCACCATTGTGCTCTATGGCCGGGCGCCATCGGGCCACGCAAGAACAGAACCCGATCAACTGGTGGCCGAGTTTACAGCCGTCTTCACCAACTCGGATGGCAATCTGTTCGCGGAAACCTACAACCAGCTCAACGCTTACTTCGCCACTGTGCCGGGCAACTACGCGTTAAACCTCCGCCGGTTGTATCTGCTGAACACAAACTATGCCGACCTGTCTTTTCTGTTTACGATCCTGCCCGGCGAGAAGACGAATGCGCATCTCGGCACGGAGTACCTGGCCGCGCTTGAAACCGACAACAGCACGCCCTACTTTCTTAACCTGCATAACGGCGAGGTTGCCCACACCCTGATTCTCGGGATGACGGGAAGTGGGAAATCGTATTTTTGCAATTTTCTTCTGCAGAACGCCCAGAAGTACGCACCGCTAACCTTCATCTTCGATATCGGCGGCAGCTTTCAGTCGCTTACGACGATCTTTGGTGGATCATACCTGAACGTGGGCCAGGAGTCGCGGGATTTCACCATCAATCCATTCTCCCTGCCTCAGACCAAAGAAAACCTGCAATTTCTCTTCAGCTTCTTCCGTGTACTCATTGAGGGCAACGAACTGCGCCGCCGGCTCGACTTCAAAGAAGAACGCCGGTTGTGGGATGGGATAGAGCGCTTGTACGTGCTGGAGCCGAACCAGCGCACGATCTCGAACTTCTGCAACATAGTCGGCGAGTTGAAGGAACGACTACACCGCTGGACTCGCGGTGGACAGCACGGTTTTCTGTTTGACAACTCTGAGGACACGCTCTCGTTCTCCCACTTTCAGACGTTCAACTTCCACGGCTGGAATGATGCACCGGAAGTTCTCGAACCGCTCCTGTTTTACGTTTTGCATCGCGCGTCGAACGAGATCGCAGATCCAAAACGGCTCGCCACATTCAAAACCTTCCTGCTTGATGAGGCGTGGCTGTTCATCAAGAACGAGACGATCCGCAACTACGTAGTGCAGGCGCAGAAGACGTGGCGCAAGCACAACGCCGCGATGATCCTGGCAACGCAATCTATCAAAGAGTTGGAGGAATCGGGAATGCTGGCGATTGTGGCCGAGAGTTGCCCCACGAAGATCTTCTTGGCTAACCCGGAGATGAATCGCGAAGTTTACCGCGAAGCGTTTCATCTGAACGACACCGAACTGGACCTGATCAGCGGTCTTGTTCCACCGGGACAAATGCTGATTCGAAAAGCCCAGACCTCAAAGAAAGTGCAGTTGAACGTCGATTCGGTATCCCACTGGATGGCGACCAACAACGCTCGTGACAACCTCAAGAAACGGGAATACTTCGACCGCTTCGGCTTTGCAGATGGGCTTCGCCATCTCGCGGAGGACCACCCATTCCAGCCGCGCGCGCTGGCCGGGTCAATCCCCACAAAGAACCTTAAAGGAGAAGCGCTGTGAGCCAACTGAGAGTCATCTTGATTTGCTTGTTAATCGTTTCGTCCCTCTGCGTCGCGGCGCAAGATTCCGCACGTACGGTACAGTATCACCCGCAGGACATCGTCCCGATCCTCGCCAAGCTGAAATATACAACCCTTATCGAATTGCCCTCGACCGAAAAGATCCTGCAAGCCTCCACCGGCGATAAAGACTTCTGGATCGTCGATGTGGTTGGCAACTTTTGTTTTGTACATCCAGCAAAGCAAGGCATCAGCTCCAACTTGAACCTCATCACCGACAAGGGCAACATCTACAGTTTTACGCTCCAAGACATATCGGGCTCCACCCCTGCCGCCAGCCCTGACCTAAAAGTGATCGTGGAACCTGCCGACCGCTCTGCGATTGTGGCCGCGAGCGGCCCCCCACAGTTCGTGCCCGCCGCCCAACTCGAGCAGTCGCGGCAACAACTGGCTGCGCTTCAAGCGCATGTTGAACAGGCCGTTGACGAATATAAGAGCGCCTATCCAGCGCAGCTCAAATTCGATTATGTCTACAGGGCGAACGAAGCTCCATTCGATATTCAGTCGATCTACCATGACGACAAATTCACTTACATCAAGACGAATGCCCCTGAAAAGTTCAGCGTGTACGAGATGAAGGACGGCAAGCCCAACCTCGTCACTTACAACCTCCGGGAGGGGACATACATCATCCCGAAGATCATGGACAGCGGATACGTAGAGCTGGGCAAGAAGAAAATGGAGTTCACGCGCAAGGGATAGCCGCCATGACCGAAAACATCTTTACTTCCCGCACCGACGCGCAGACCGAGCCGCAAGGTGATCCCTCGTTGCGTCGCAACCTGGAACTGCCAATGGGAGTCTTGCAGAAAAACCTCAAGACTTTCGTTTATCTGGGTTCGGCATTGCTCGTGATTGTGGCGGCGCTCTTCAGTTCGTCCGGCAAGAAGACGCCAGCGCAACAGGTCGGGGCCAAAGGTCAGCCGCCCCAACCGACGTTACAGGACAACACCGATAGCAACGTGCAGGAGTTGAAAAATCAAATACAGGCCGAACGTCAGAAAGAGCGACAGGCAACGATGTCCGCTGCCGCAACGGGAGATCCTGCGCTTGGGTCTGCGACGCCCGCTCAGCCGTCTACCGCGGCGGCCTATGGCCCGACCGGCGTAGCTGCCCCCTGTGTTCCGGGCCAGCCCTGCTCGCAATCGCAGCAGGGCGACACGCAGGTGCAACTAACGCCGATGCAACAGCAAGCCCAACTCATCGCCGCGAAAGAGCGTGAACGCTTGGACAACTCACGTTTCGCCTCCAACCTTGTGTACTCCGGCTCCGCCGTACAGCCGCAACAACAACAGCAAGGCCAGGTGATGCCCACCCAGTATGGGCCCGCCGACCGGCAGGCAAATAGTAGTCTCGTCGCGCCAGAATCTGAGGCGAAACGCGAAGATACACCCGGAGGCTATAAACGCCCGCTTGAGGCCAATGTCGATTCAGCTACCGGCCAGCCGTATCTAATTTATGAGGGCTCCCTGCTCGACACCGTTCTGATGAACCGCCTAGATGGGGACGCAGTAGGGCCCGTCAAAGTTCTCGTCTCCAATCCGCTGTATTCGCACGATCATCAACACGTCATCATTCCCGAGGGGACAGTTGTTCTCGGTGAAGCAAAGAAGATTGGAGCGGCAGGCTTCGGCCAACAGCGGCGAATGGCCATAGTTTTTCACCGCCTCATCATGCCAGACGGTTACTCGGTCGATCTCGACCAGTTCCAAGGCCTCGACCAAATCGGGGAGCAAGGGCTAAAAGACAAGGCGAATAATCACTACTTTCAGATTTTCGGCACCTCGATCGCTTTGGGTGTGGTTGCTGGGGCGAGTGAGATCACTCAGGGTGGAGGCACCATTACAACGAGCGGTTCTCAGGCTTTCACCAACGGAGCAGCGGGCGGCGTCTCGCAGTCCGCGGCGAGCATCCTTGACCGTTTTATCCAGATACCACCCACGATCACGATTCGGGAAGGACATCGCGTGAAGGTCTATTTCACGCAGGACTTGCTTCTTCCCGCGTACTCGAACCACACCATTCCACAGAGCTTTTGAGGAGGCTTTCGATGCGACAAAGTGCTCTTTCCCTCCTCGTTCTGTGGACTCTCACCCTTGCCGGCTATCAGAGCAAATCGGCGAAGGTGAAACCGTTGCAGGATCAATACAACGCCGAGTATCCGGCCTATGCCAAGCAATGCATCGATCCAGTGACCGCCGGATCGTCAGAACCTCCGGCAGGAGAGAAGCTGACGTCGGAGCAGATAGCGGCCCTGGAAGCCACGAAGGAAGAACGAGATGCGCGGTGTAGGCCAGAAGCGGACCGCCTTGCCCAGATTCAAAAAGGAATTATTGCTGCGCAGCAGTAGCGCGGTGTTGCTGTGAGAGCGTGCCATATCAACCGCAGACGAAAGGATAAGAAAGTGAAGAAGCTAATCGTTACTGCACTCACTATCGGCCTCGCTGCTGCATTGCACCCCGCTGCGCACGCACAATTCGGCTCCGGCATCGTCTACGATCCCACGCAATCGGCTCACGCCATTAGTCAGATCGAACACGAAGAGCGATCCATCTCCAACCAATTCCAGCAGATCGAGCAGGGCCAGCAAATCTTTTCGAACACTGTCAAGATCGCCACAACGGCGCTACAGGCCTACAACGTTGCAAAGCAGCAATACAACCTCGTTCACCAGATGACCCTAGCGCCAAGAATGCTCTATTCCCGATTTCTGTCACCAACATCCGACTTGCTTCTCTTGCAGCAGATCTCGAATACCTACGGCAATTCGATGGGATGGCTCAATTCGGCGAATACGGGAAAGGGTTCTGCAGCTTCCTACCAGCAGGTGAGCGTACCGACTACCGCTAGCGTAATTCCTGGCTATCGTACTGCCAGCGTCGCTGGCCAGTCGCAAATTGCCGCGCAGGGAGCCACTGTGGATATCAACGACTCCGTGATAACTAACAACCTGCAGGCTCTAGGGACCATCCGTGCGAATCAGTCCTCAAGACAAACCGACATCTCGAATCTCGAAGCCGCAACGCAAAACCAGGACGCTTCCCAGCAGACCATCATGGCAACGTTGCAGCGCATGAACCAGGCACTGCTTTTGCAACTCCGCACCCAGCAGGACGCGAACCAGATCGATGCCAATCTTTCCATGCAACAGATCGTTGCCCAAAAACAACAACAAGACGCACTGAAATCAGCATTCCGTGACTCGGCAGGATACGAAAGCTATTACAACGCCAACATCACGACAACCAGCAGCGGGTCGGGGACTCTCCTTACTCAGGCGTACTGAGTAGGAAAAACACAAGGGGTGAAATATGAGTCTCTTCCAGTTCATCGCTCAGGCTTGCCAGTCGCTTGCCGCCACGGCGGCGCCCACCATCACAGCGATGGGGATTCGCATGGTCCTGGCGCTTGCCACAATCGTGATGGTTTGGTTTGGAGTGCAGGAAGCACTCGCATCTGCGCACGGCGAAGCCGGATTCAGCATGGGGAGGTTTCTCAACCTCTTCATGCTGCTTACCTTCGCTTACGTGATGGTGAACTATTACAACAGTTCCATTCCCGGACTTGGCTTTTCCCTCAAGGGCTTCATCGACGGCGGCACAATCAATCTGGTGAACGTAATTGGATCAGATGGCTCCACCACCATGCTGAACGAGATCAATGCGGCATCTTCCAAGACGGGGCCGGGACTCCTGAATACGATGATGTCCCCCTACTACGCGATCGTGTACTTTGCGGTGCAATTCCTCCTAGCCTTGTTGGCCGCAATCGTTTCTGCCATCGTGGCCTACGGCGCAATTGCGGCGACGATCATCGGCTTGCTCGGGCCTATCTTTATTCCGTTCCTTGTTTTCGACAAGCTCGATTGGTTGTTCTGGGGATGGCTCAAGGCTTATCTCGGGTTTAGCTTTTACAAAGTTGTGGCCGCAGCCACTCTGAATGTTTTGTCTCATGTGCTGACCAACTACTACCTCCAGCTCGGTCAGAGCTTGTCGGACCCTTCATTGATAGTCCAGACCTTGCCACTTCTTGTTCTTCTGGTACTGCTCAACATCTACATCCTTTTCAAGATTCCGACCATGACGCACACCTTATTCACTGGCGGTACTGGCGGACACGGCGTGGGGCTCAGCGCAGCGCTGATGGCGATGCGGAGCGCGAAGTAAACCGGCAACAAGAGAACGAGGCCAAAATGAGCACAGAAACGATGAGCGTAGAAACCAAAGCCACCCCGGAAATCACCCGAGCTGCAGAGCGTTACCTGGAGCAATATGGCGACCCACTAGTGATGAATACCTACTTGAAAGTGACCATTCTGGTGCTCGCCGTCGTGTGTGTCAGCCTGGCTGGGCTTGCCTACAAGAGCCAGACGGCCCTAGCCAACATGCACCCAATGATTGTGCGGGTCAATGACGTGGGCCATGCGGAGGCGATCGACTACCGGAACTTTCAGTATCGTCCCCAGGAGGCGGAGAACAAGTATTACCTGACCCGCTGGGCCGAACTGTATTTCAACCGAAATCGTTTCACCATTGAACGTGATCAAACGCGGTCACTCTACTTCCTGAATAGCGATGTTCAACGCGCCGTCATTGACCAGGAACGCAAGGACAACAGCATTCAGAATTACGTCAAAGACAGTACCTTGCCGTTTGTCGATGTCGATATCAAGAACGTCATCCTCGACGACCTTCGCCAGTCTCCGTATTCGGCGCGGATCGAGTTCGAGAAGGTTTACACCAATCCCGCGGATCACACTGAACTCAAGCGGGAGCGATGGACAGCCAGCGTTACCTATGTCTTTCGCGAGAACGTGACGAACAGTGAGCTTGCCGTGAACCCCCTCGGTCTGACCATCGTGCGTTTCCGGGCCGACCAGGCGTTCAGCTAAGGATCTTTAGAGAATCCCCGAGACTAGACGATGTCCATTTCTGCTGCCAATCCGGCTGGTCTGCCCCACGTGTCTCCGTGCATAGTGGGCCTGGCGAACGAAAGCGCTCCAAGTTACAACGGAGGTGGCAAGCACCACCCTTCTTGCGACGGACATGCCAGCTTGGAGCGAGCGCCGATCACGGTTGCATTCCGCAGCCAGGGCGCCCTTGAAAACCTTGTTCTGAAGAGTGTCTGCCGTTTCCTATCCCGCCTTTGTTCGGGCACCGCTTCGGGGCTTTTTCATGCGCCCTGCGGCAGCTCGCTCTTCTGCTTCGGCTCCGCCGCCCTGCGGGTTACGGTTTCCCTCCAAATCTTGTTCGCAAAAAGCGCCGAAAAGATTTCTCCGGAACCTCCGTAAGTGCAGAGCTTCGGCACTTGGGAGCATGGCCCACTCGCATAATGGTGCCCCGATCAAGATCGGGAGATTCAACAAACGGAGACAATCATGTATCAGAACAGAGTAACCCTCATCGGCTTCCTCGGCAGCAATCCAGAAGCGCGTACCAACAGCGCGGATTTCAGCGTCACCACACTTTCGCTGGCAACCAAGTCCTCCTACAAGAAGGATGGCAAATACATCTCGCACACCGAATGGCACCGTTGCGTCGTCTTCGGCAGGCTCTCGGAGTTCGCCAAAACGCTCACCAAGGGTGCACATATCCAGGTGGAAGGCGAACTGCGCAGCCGCGAGTATGACAGCAAGAAGACAGACTCGAAGCGGCGCGTCTGGGAAATTCGAGTCGCCTCGATCCTGAAGCTGGACCGCGCCGAAAAGGCCGCTGCCGAGGATCAGGAACACGATGAATCACCCCAGGAGGAAACGGCCGCATAGGCCCTTCCGCTTCACTTTTGGAAGCCCGGCTACCCACTGGGCTTCCATCTTCGTGAGGTTCCCACTATGAGCTTCGAATTGATCCTTCCGTTCCTTCGCCCGATAGAGCCGTTGCTACTGGACGAGAGCATCAGCGAGATCATGGGCAATCCCGATGCCTCATGGTGGTACGAACGTGACGGGATCATGCGCCAAGAAGCAACCATTTCTTTCAACGCTGGCCAGCTCCGTACCGGCCTGGAAGTGATCGCCAATCAACTCGGCAAGAAGCTGGACGAGGACAATCCCTTGTTGCACGCTCAACTCCCAGACGGAAGCCGTCTGGCGGCGGTGATTCCGCCGGTCGTACGCCCGGCTCCTGCTCTGACAATCAGAAAGTTCACCAGCCGGCATTACACAATCGATGACCTGATCGCTCGTGGCACGTTGACGCGGCCACTCGCGAACTTCTTAGGGGAACAAATCCGTTGTGGAAAGACTCTGCTCATCAGCGGAGGAACGGGAACCGGCAAGACCACGCTGTTGCGGATATTAGCTGACTTCATTCCGGACCACGATCGCATCGTGGTTATCGAGGACACTTCCGAACTCCACATCCAGAAGCCGAACATTGTGCCGGTAGAATGCCAGACCGACACGTTCAAAGCCAGCATCTCTTTCGATGAACTTTTGAAGTCCGCCCTCCGCTGGAGACCGGATCGGATCATCCTGGGCGAAGTGCGCGGAGCCGAGGTGAGAACGCTCCTCGATTCCTTCAACACCGGCCATGCCGGTTCGCTAGCGACGATTCATGCGAATTCCGCGGAGAAAGCGCTCCGCCGGTTCGCCAATCTGGTCATGCGCAACCACGCGCAAACCACCTTCTCCGACACAGAAGCCGAGATCGGGGAAGCCGTTGATTTTGTCGTCCATGTTGAGCGGCAGCCAGGGCGCCGCATCCTCCGCGAAGTGCTGGCCATTCGCGGATACGACCGGGACACAAAACAGTTCCTGATAGAGCCGGTTTTCGAGGTGCAACATGCCACAGCCTAATGCTCAGAATGCACCCGTCACAGCTGCTGAATTCCTCTCTCGTTGCTTCGCTCCGGGTGAGACCATCGCTCTGTTTCTACGACGTGAAGTCCCTCGCACGACGCTTCAGAGAGTCGTCCAATTGGAAACCGCGCTCGCGCCTCGTTACCTCGCCTGGCTCGCACGTCAGAACTTTGCTGGCGCGAACGTCTACGTAGCTGCCAATCCGCTTCGCTCGGACAGCCGCAAACGGACGAAAGAGTGCATTGCCGTGGTGCGCCATCTCTATTTGGACTTAGATACCGATGGAGACACCCGACTCTCTTCGCTCCGCGCCTCGGACGCAGTTCCCCCGCCGAATGCAATCCTTTCGACATCGCTCGGTAAATACCAGATACTCTGGCGAGTCGACGGCTTTACCTTCGAACAACAAGAAAGCGCCCTGAAACTGCTTGCCGTTAGCTTCGGCGGAGATCCCGCTTGTACCGACTGCAACCGGGTTCTCCGCCTGCCAGGATTCCTCAATTGCAAGTACGATCCAGCGTGTCCCGTGACGGTCGAATACCCCGGCGATTCCACTTGGAATTCTGGTGACTTCCGGCTCGATATTCTAGCCGCCGATGGCCTCCTCTCGACCTATCCAATCACAGGGCGAAAGCGCACCTCGAACCACACCCATTCCGAGCACGATTGGTCATGGATTTTGCATGAGCTTTCCCGCGGCAAAGACGCCGCCAAGCTTACCCGCAAGCTGGCTTCGCTCCGCGCCGATAAGCCCAATCCTCTTTACTACGCTCGGCGAACGGTTGATGTTGCGTCGGCCAGACTTTGGCTCATCGAAGGCATTCCGATAGACGACGTTGTCACGTTGCTCGAAGTTCGTCGCCGATTCGAGATTCCAATCGCATTTTGCCGCGCTCGTGCACGGGAAATCGCACAGACGGCGCAAAGAATGATTGCTCGCAGAAAGGTTGCCTGATTCCACCTATAGTCGGAGTAGGGATCATGATTGCTCAAAACGCCGAGTCGGCCCGGGGAATTTCACCCGAGCCGCTCACAGATCCGGACGTGAATCTCTCGATTCATCCCGCTCGTGCCAGCCACCGAAGGCTGCCGCATTCTGTCAAAGGAAAGGAGTTCCTCCGGTTGCCCGTTGACTCCAACTCGACATGGATGACCTGTCCCCTTCGCTCCGTGGGCAATGCCCCACGTCTTCACTACTACGAGACAGTGCGCCCCTGCCCAGCGGATCGGTACTTTCGGCCTCACGGGGCTTTCGCTTGTGCCTTTTCCCTTAGCACCGCCTGCAGGTTCTCAAGTTCCGTACTGGAGCCCGGAATAGAGTCACGCCACCTGTGCACCGGACTCCGTTGCACCTCGCGATATCGATGCACTGGATGGGGCCTACCGCTTTCTCCTACAGCGTCGGCGTCCCGGAGTGATGTTCTTACGCGGCTGAATACCCGGCACGCACGTTCCCTTGTCAACGTTTCGACGCCGCCCTCGCGGGCGGCTCCGCATGACTCAGGGCCGATGTGGGTCGCTAATTCACATTCGAATGACTCTTACATTCACTACACCTCGCCGGTTTAACCGGCGCACAGGAGAAATAGCGATGCCCGCCGTCCAGCAGTGGGGCCGCAGAGAATCGATCATCTGGCCCCCCGGCAATTATCTTTACACTCTCGGCGCGATCTTTGTCGCGTTGGTCGCCACCGGATTATTTGTCTACGTCCGCTTTCAATTCGGCCTTTCACCGCTCGAACGCTACTACCTGCCGTACTATCTCCGCACCGAGTGGGCAGGTCTCACACACCCCATCAGCAACTATCAACTGCTTTATATTTCCGATCGTAAATCCCGTCCCCGGACTGCGCTCGAAGGCGACGTAGCGCCAGGAGCGACACCGCAACCCACGGGTGGTCTGTTGCCGCTTGTGCTTTCATCCGAAGCGCGGAGGAAAGGCTTTAGTTTGCTGTTCCGCGAGCAACCGCGCGGCTACTCAAACAAGGCCCTCCACAATTGGATCGGGCATTGGGTTTATGCAGAGATTCCTCTTGCCCGGCTCTTCAAGATGCAACTGCTTTTTGGTCTGGCGGCCTTCGTGCTTCAGCTTCCATTTTCCGTTCCCAGGGATATCCGGCGCATCAAGAGACTTCGCTACGGGCGCCGCCTCAAAGGCCCCATTCTCGTGAATGCCAAGGACTTCGCCGAAGCGGTCAGCGGCAACGGCATCGGGATCACGACGAACGACTCGAAGCAACCCTTGCGCATTCCGCGCGACGCCGAAAACAAACACTTCCTGATCGTGGGTGACACCGGCTCCGGCAAGTCGAGCATCATTCGCCAGATGCTTTATCAGGTCGACGCCCGCGGCGACAGCGCGATTGTTTACGATCCGGCCTGCGAGTTTGTGAAACAGTTCTATAACGAGCGCCGGGGTGACATCGTGCTCAATCCACTCGACGCTCGGATGCCCTATTGGAACCCCTCGAAAGAACTCCGTCGCAAGGTCGAAGCCAAGGCACTGGCCGTGTCGCTCTACCAGCCCGAAGGTGTGACGAATCGCTTCTTCGTGGAAGCTCCGCAGAAGATTTTTGCCCATCTCCTTACGTACCTTCCTACAGCCGAGGAACTCGTGCGATGGATATCCGACCCTGCAGAAATCGACCGTCGCGTCAAAGGAACCGAATATTGGATGCTGATCGATCCGAAGGCCCCGCAACAGCGGACAGGCGTACTAGGATCTCTCAACATGAGCGCTGACAGCTTCCGGCTTCTACCCAAGCCAGACGAGACAAGCTCTGCCTGGACGGCAACCAGCTGGGCGGAGACCCGGCGCGGTTGGATCTTCATCACTTCGCGCCCAACGATGCGCGAGGCGCTTCGCCCGCTCATCAGCCTGTGGATCGATACGCTCGTCTTGCGTCTCCTAAATGAGCCCATGCCGGATCAGAAGCCCGTCTGGTTCGTCATCGACGAGTTGGCCAGTTTGCAGCGACTACCGCAACTCCATACGGCCATCACCGAAAATCGAAAATCGCAGAATCCAGTCATCCTTGGACTCCAGGGACGCAGCCAAATGCAGGCGCGCTACGGCGAAGATGCCGAGGCAATGCTCTCGCAACCGGCTACAAAGATTTTCCTCCGGACAACCGAGCCTAGGGCCGCCAAATGGGTCAGCGAGGCGATTGGCGAAATTGAGATAGAGCGGCTGCGCGAAACGCACTACGAGGGCTCACTCGCGAGACGCAACTTCGCACTCGACCGGCAGACTGAACCGCTTGTTTTGCCGTCCGAGGTTTCAGGTCTCGACGATCTTCGAGGCTTTCTCAAATACGGCAACCATGTCGCGCGATTTTCGTTCCCCTTCATCGCCTTGGAAGAGAAGAGTCCCGGCTTTGCTGAGAGGACGATGGACGACTTGATCGTAGCCGGCACCCCGCCCACTTCAGACTCCGACGCGATGCAGGGCAATCTTCTATTCCCGGAATATACGCTTCAGCCGCACCAGAACCAGGTGGAGTAGAACGACCATGCTGACCATTTCAAAACCACTTTCTAGGCGCAGACCTGCCACCAGAAGGAGTTCACGGCAAAAGAGCAAAACTATTGGTCACAACAGGGCATCATCGCCGGGGAATGGCAAGGACGACCGGCGCGACAGTTCGGACTTGGCGCTTTCACTCACGCCCTGCCACCCTCGGTCGGCCTCCGTTCTGTCCCTTCAACCGTGTCGCCTTGTTTTTCCTCGCTACTGCTCTGGTGAAAGAAAAAACAAGCCGACACCGGCAGAACGGAAAAAATATGAAATTAGAAGAGATCAACCTCAAAACCAAAGAAGCCGTGGATTTTCTGGTGCAATCGCTGGAGTCCGGGCAGAGTGTAGTCCTTACTCAGTACCTCGGAGCAATGGCGAAGTTTCGCAATTACAGCTTCCTATGTTGCTGACAACATAGGAAACTTAATGTCACCAATCGAACTATGTAAACCTATTCTTCCAAAGGTGCTCAACGCCCGCATGAACACTGCCTGGTGGCGTTGCAGTGATTGACATAGCGCGTGCACACTTCTTTGCACCGGCAACAAGCCGGAAGGAGAATGTGCATGCGGAGTCCAACAAAGAAAGGTGTGTCCACTTCAGATGTTGAGTCCCAGTACGATGCCTACCTGCTAAAGGAGCGTGGTCTATCACAATCCACTCGCAACCTTCATCACCACGTTGTCCACAGGCTTCTGTCGGCGCGCTTTCCCAGCGGGAACATTGATTGGACCAGGATCTGCTTCAGCGATTTGGTGCAGTTTCTTACGAGCGAGTTTGCGCGATTGCGCAATCGGGCGACTCAGACAGCTTGGTTGATGATCCTTCGTAGTTTCGTGCGCCACTTGTCCCACGAAGGTCGCGTGCCCCCGGGCTGGGATGCAGCGCTGCCGTCGATTGCTACTCGGAAGCACACTTCTCTACCGCGGGGACTCTCACCGGAACAGGTGCGCGCGCTCTGGTCAGCCAGTGAAGGTCGGAGGCCCCGCAACCTTCGTGACAGGGCGCTTCTGCT
>Ga0209006_10003420_pt1 | contig 14432 bp, 7 predicted proteins | sample JacPin_JW_Ref_O2_FD_188567 | JGI IMG/M metagenome (GOLD analysis project Ga0209006, IMG submission 188567) | Forest soil microbial communities from Algoma, Ontario, Canada - Jack Pine, Ontario site 1_JW_Ref_O2 (SPAdes) (version 2) | ecosystem: Environmental > Terrestrial > Soil > Boreal... | reverse complement strand
TTTTTGGAGCCGCGCGCCGCTGGTTTCAGACCCCAACCGTATCCCCGCCGAGGAGATGGCAGCCAGGATTGAAACCATGGTGAATCCGGTTCTTTTCGGCGCCTCTCGATAGCTGAAGACTGGCAACACTAAAGCTTCCTTTTGGTTAAGGAACGGGTCGAAATGGATATAAATTGATATTCGCGTGCCCGCCCGCCGGAATCGGGTGAAAATGGGTAAGAATGTATATCCGACCTAGCCGTCCGAATCAGGCAAATTGACGGCAAAAGGACTTCCACCTTTCTAGACTTGCAGCCTTGTCGGCCGCCTGGCCGGGAGTTTCACCCGTTGAAGTCCAGCGCCTTTCACGGAGCACTGTCAAGTCAACCATCAAGAGGGGTTCCTCGCGGCGGGTGCTCCATCAGGCCACCCAGGTCCCGACGCGGGTTCGAGGCGGCACGATTGGCTAGGCTTCCGAAAACCCGCCGACATTGTTTTCTGACAATGTGTAGCTTTCAAGCGGCATTGGGCAGCAGGTTGTGCCTAGCACTCCCGCCGCGTCGTCAGGGGCAAACTAACTTTTACCACGCAGCCTCGCTGGCCAGCACGATTTGCTAGTTCGAGAGAACCCCCATGAGCTTCGGAAATCTGGCGTGAGACTAAGAGTCCGATACCGCTTCCTCCTGGCTTCGTGGTGTAGAAGGGGACGAATACGTTGCCGGGATTCGTAAGTCCAGGCCCACTATCCTCGATGGTGAGGATCACGTCTTTATCGGTCAGCTTCCATGTGAAGAGGATTTGAGGCTCCGATTGACTATTGGATAGGTTTCTTGATCCATTCGTACTCTCTCCGGAGACCGATGGCTCCGTAACGGCTTCCGCCGCGTTTCGCAGCAAGTTAATAAACATCTGCTCGAGCTGGTCAGGGTCCGCCATCAGCGTAACGTTAGGCCCAGAAATCACGTGGATACCGACCCGGGTTTCCAGTGCGGCCACCCGCTTCACCAAGTCTGAAACCGAGCACTGTTGCAAAACCGGAGGCGGCATTTGTGCTAACTGACGGTAGGCCTGCAGAAAACGATTGAGCGAAGCGGCGCGAGTCTCGATGATCCCCAAGCCACGTATAAAATCCTGGCGCTGGTCGCCATCAAGAGTCATCGCCGAAAGTCGCGCATTGAGGCTGCCCGCAATCGATTTGATTGGAGCCAGCGAGTTGTTCAATTCGTGGCCCATTACGCGGATCAGGCGTTGCCATGCGCGCCGCTCCTCGTCGCGCAAAGCACGGCTCACGTCAGACAGCACTATTAAGGTATGCGGCACGCCGTTCTGGCGAAACAAGCTCCGCCGCACCAGCCAGCGCGGCTCGCTTTTGGCGCGGCTCGTGTCGAACGAAAACAGAGTTTGGTTTTCACACGATAGAGGATCCTGCAACCCGAGCTCCGCGGCTGTCCTGCCAAGCAATTGCGTGGACGTTTGTTGCAGAAGCTTTGCGCCGGCCGAGTTCACGATACGCAGTTTAGCTTCCGGATCAAATGCGTAAATAGGAATGTCCACCTCTTCTACGACGCGTTGCAGCAAAGCCGTTGCCTCAACAGCGCCGCTGCGGTGCTGGGCGAGAAGATCAGCCAGGGTGTTCACTTCGAGCGAGAGCTCACCCAGAGCATCATTCGGAACCGCCAAGCGAGCGCGAAACGAGTAATCCTCTTCGCGCAGCGCACCGACGACATTGGCGAGAGTTTGCAATGGACGAACGACATGATCGTGCAGCGCAGCCCCAAGCAGCAAACTGGCGAGCAACTCAGCGCCAAACAACATTAACTTCGACTCCACCGACCAAGGCTGCAGCCAAATGAGAATTCCGCTGACGAGAAGTGCCGGCGCAACCATCAACCAGGAAAAGCGGGTGATGCGGCGCTCGAAGTGTGCTCGCTGCGGCTTTTGCAATTTGCGTTTGGACGATTCGCGTATGACTGAGCTAAAGCCCATACTTCTCCATTCGCCGGTACAGGGCGCCGCGGCTCAGGCCTAGCGCCTCGGCCGCCTGGCTCACGTTGCCCTGAAAGCGCTGCAGCGCTTTGCGAATCAGAATCGTCTCCACTGATTCGAGACTCAATTCTTCCAAATTCTGTGCCTGGGGCCGCGCCAGTCCCAAACCGAGATCGCTGGGTTGGATCTGAGCGGACCGGCACATCAGGACAGCGCGCTCCAAAGTATGCTCCAACTCGCGGACATTGCCTGGCCAGGAGTGTTGCTGCAGAGCTTGCAGCGCGGAAGGATCGAGTCCGTGAACTGGCCGGCGATAGCGCGACGCATAGCTCGATAAGAAATGTACTGCCAGGGCCGCAATATCTTCTCTGCGCTCTCGCAACGGAGGCAGGTGGATCTCTACAGTATTCAGGCGGAACAAAAGATCCTCTCGAAATTGACCCGCTTGGCACGCGCCTGGAAGATCGACATTTGTGGCCGAAATCAAGCGGACATCAATTTTCTTGCTGCGGGATGAACCTACGCGTTCGATTTCTCCCGTCTCGATCACGCGGAGCAGCTTGGCTTGCTGGCGCAGAGGCAGGTTGCCGATTTCGTCCAGAAAAATTGTTCCACCGTCGGCCAATTCAAAGCGGCCGATGCGATCGGTTCGAGCGTCAGTGAACGCACCCTTCACGTGACCGAACAGTTCGCTTTCGAAGACTCCCTCGGCCAGGCCGCCGGTATTTACCGCCACCATTGGACGTGAAGCCCGGAGCGAGAGAGCGTGGATGGTGTGAGCGACAACCTCTTTTCCGGTGCCATGCTCGCCGGTAATCAATACATTTGCGTCCGACGGAGCAATGCGTGTGATGGTTTCGAGTACTGGTGACATCGATGGTGCGGTGGCGATGAACTCATGCCGTCCTTGAGCACTGAGCAGTCGATTCTCCGCAGCCAATCGTTCCGCCTTTTGCAACGCGCGATGCAGTTCTACTTGTGTTCGAAGAATGGAAAGCAGGCGCTCGTTCTCCCAAGGTTTCTGGATGAAATCTCGCGCTCCGCGCCGCATGGCCTCGACCGCAAGCTCCACGTTGCCCCAGGCAGTCATGACGATGACCGGAAGGGTGCTGTCGAGCGCGACTATTTCGGAAAGTAGCGCGAGCCCCTCCCCGCCGGAGGTGGTGTCGCGAGTGTAGTTGAGATCGATGAGCGCCGCATCGTATTGTCCGCTGGTTAAAACCTCTCGCGCCAGCTCAGGAGAGCGCACTACATCTACTTTGTAGCCTTGCGGTTTTAAGAGCAACTCGATGGCTGCCAGAATGTGAGCTTGATCGTCGGCCGCCAGGATTCGGGGAGGGTTGACGATTTTTGTGAAGCCCGCAGAGGCGGTGGTGATTTCTGGCGGCTTGGCCGAGGTTGGCATGACTTTAAGGTCCGGAATCGCCGGCAGTACCGGTCAGGGCTTCCTGAATGTCGATTCCATTATCTTCTAAAGTGCTTCCCGCAGCACGATCAAGTTCAATTTTAGCCTTTTCGTAAACCGTCATGGCAGTGACCAAGCTAAGCTCGGCCAGGGCAAGATCGCGTTGGGCGGTCATGGTCTGGTAGGTGGATCCCGCTCCGAGCGTTTGCTCTTTCTGCATAATTTCGAAGGTGCGTTGGGCCAGATCGCGGCCTTTGCGGGCCGCAACTACACGAGCCGCAGTTTGTTCAAGCGCATATTGTGCATTGCGCACTTCGATGCGAATCTGTTTTCTCAATTGCTCGCGGCGCAGCTCGGCTTGCCGATATTCAAGCTCGGAGCGATATTGGTCGGATTTGGCAACGCGGTTTCTGATTGGGATATTGAGATTGAATCCGATGTAGTAGTCGGGAGCTGAATTGTTAAATGCGTTTTCCAGCGCACCCGAGAAGTCAGTGGGAACGGTGGAAGAGTTCGGAACCCCAGGTATGTTGTAGATCGGGTTCAGAGGGCCAGCCAAGCCCGACCCTCCGTAAAATCCGACAAGAGAAAGTGACGGCAACAACGCGTTGCTCGCGGCTTTGCGGCTGATTTGGCGGTTTACGAGATCGATATCTGACTCGGCGAGTTCGGGCCGATCGCGCAGTGCCTGCACAATAAGATCTTGAACGGCCTGATTGGGCGCAGGCGGGGTTGCTTCCAGGCGATCCGTGGGAACGACTGGCATCGCTTCCAGAGCGGGATCGTCCAGACTCTTGGTCAGTGCGTTCTTGACCAGCAATTCCTGCAATTGCAGTGAGGTTCGCGCGACAGTCAGATCCTGATCGCGCTGCGAGACTTCAGCTTCGGCGCGCATCAGGTCCATCGCCGGGATGCTTTCCAGTTGCAGCTGTTTCTTTGCAGTGTCGAGCGACTGTTGCGCAAACGCCAAGGACTGTTCACTCACCTGGGCTTGCTCATAGGCGTTCACCAAGTCCCAATAGATGTTTTCAATCTGCGTGATCGTACTGATTACCTGATCTTTGAAGGCAATGTCAGAAATCTTTCTATTGTTCTTCGCGATCCGGAGATAGCGAAGATTAGGGCCGAGGCCAAATCCGGCGAGCAACTGCTGCTGGAAGGATAAGCGGTAGAACGAACTGAGCACCGGAGACAAGTTGAAAAAAGGGCTATTCGTCGTCTGGCGGCTGTTGTTGAACTCTGCCGCAATACTGGTGCCCGTCGGAAACGCTTGGGAATAACCTATCGCAGCTTGCCCGGTGTTGAGTTGGAGCAAGGGCGTGCCGTAAATTTGCAGGTTAGCTAGCGGAGTCGTTTGATGTTCGGCTCCAACTGAGCCGGTAATCGCCGGATCGAAGGAAGGAACCGGAGTCCCGGTGCCCAGAGTGGTTTGAACCAGGCCGGAAGCTCCGGCACCTGCTCCACCAGCGCCGCTCGTGGTCCCTCCCGGACCTGCGCCCGGAGCGCCGGCTCCAAATCCGCCGACGCCACCCCCCGGAGTTCCTTGCACCACTCCTGTGTTGACGCCGCGAAAAATTCCGCCGCCCATGGTTCGCAGCACGTCCATATTGGCAATCGGCAAGTTATAACGGGCAATCGCCAGATCCAGGTTGTTTTGCAAGGCCAGACGAATTGCATCCTTGAGCGACAAGTAGAGCTTGCCATCACGGATCAACTGGTCCAGTAATGGCGAATTGGTAAGCTGCGGCGCAGGCACTGTATCAGGGAAATATGCACTCAAGGGGTTATGCGACTTCGGCATATTAAACGGCACGGATGCATTCGTCTGTGCCGATGCCGTTGCGGTGAGGCCTATGAGAAAGCAAGCCAGAATTCTTCTGAACTTCCCGGTGAACGCGCTCACTCTCACTGCTTCACCGCCTCATGCGGCTGGAGCTCAGGGTTGGCTGTGTCGCTTACCAGCCAGCCGTCCTGCAGCTGAATCGTACGTGAGCCATGGGCGGCATTCGCTTCCGAGTGCGTAACTTGGACGATTGTGGTTCCTTGCTGATTCAGTTTGCGAAACAGTTCCATGATCTCTTTAGCCTGCGAGGAATGGAGGTTCCCTGTGGGCTCGTCGGCCAGTAACAGCGCTGGTTTGTGGATCACCGCCCGCGCAATTCCCACCAGCTGTTGCTGGCCGCCGGAGAGCTGGCTGGGAAACAAGTCTTTCTTGGCGACAATCTGAAAATGGTCAAGAGTGTCGGCCACCATGCTCTGGCGCTGGCTGTGCGGAACATCTTTATAAGAGAGCGGAAGGTCAATGTTTTCGCGAACAGTGAGATCGTCGAGAAGGTGATAGCTTTGGAACACCATCCCAATATTGCGTTTGGCTAGTTCGCTGCGCTGTTTGCGCTTCATCTCGTGGACAGCCTGGTCGCGAAACCAATATTCGCCTTGCCAGCTGTCGTCCAGCAGAGCAAGAATATTTAGTAAAGAAGACTTGCCTGCCCCGGAGGGGCCCATAATTGTTATGAATTCGCCTTCGCGGATTTCCAGGTTAATGCGGCGCAGCACCCAGGTTTGTCCAGCTGGTGTTTTGTAGCTGCGTTCCAGATGTTTGAGTTGAATCATTCGTCTCCTGACTCTGAGTTCAATCCACACGCAAAGCTTCGTTCAGATTAAGGTGGGCAGCGTGCCACGCAGGTTTCAGACCCGAGGCAACGGACACCAACAACAACACCGCGGCCGCTCCGATAACGGTCGCAGGATCGTACGGACTGAGGCCAAATAAGAGGCTGGTGAGAGTGCGCCCTGCAAGAAATGACAGGAATAGTCCAGCAGCTACGCCTGCGCCGATCACCCCTAGCGTCTGACGCAATACGAGCCACATCACCCGGTTGCGAGAGGCGCCGAGTGCCAACCGAATTCCAAGTTCGCTGGTTCGACGCTCAACCGTGTAGGACACTACGCCGTAAAGACCCAGACACGCGAGGCCCAGCGCCAGTGCACCGAAGATTGCCGTGAGCCGCGTGACCAGCCGTTGTTGTGCCAGATTGTTACCCAACTGCTCGGCCACGGTCGTAATACCACCGATCGGCAGGTTCGGATCAACGCTGCGCACCGCTTGCCGGACGCTTGAGATGAGCTGCGCGGGATCACCGAAAGTTCGTACATCGAGGCTCTCGACATCGATGACATCCTGCGCGAGCGAGTGGTAGATCATTGGTGGAGCGCTTTCGCGGATATCGTTTACGCGCGCGTCTTTAGTCACACCGACGATTTGAAAGCGGTGATCGTTGGTAGCGTCGTAGCCAAAATACTGGCCGATGGGGCTTCTATGGTGCAGAAATTCTCGAACAAAGGTCTGGTTCACAATGGCAACGGCGGGACTTTTTTCCGTGTCGGTGGTTTCGAAGTTCCTGCCATCGAGGAGAGGAATTCCTGTTGTGGCCAGAAAGTGCTGGCTGACGCGGCGTTCCTGCGCGTCGGTCTCGCCGTTCGTGTGGGGCACACCGGGAAGATAGACGTCGCTTGCATCTTCGCATCCAATTGCCAGTCCGCAACTGGCTAGAGACGCCGAGCGCACGCCCGGGATTGCCTCCACACGCTCGATAAGCTGCTGGTATAGAGGAGCGAGTGCCGGTTGCTTGTAACCACCCATGTGCGTATCGAGCCAGACCGTCAGGATGTGGTCGCGGTCAAAGCCGGGATCAAGCTCAGTGAAATTGCGCAGAGTGCGAAGGAACAGGCCTGCGCCAACCAGAAGAACAAGAGAGAGCGCGACTTGGGCTGCCACGAGGGCCTGTTTAAACGACCAACCCTTGCCTGCGCCGCCGGTGTTTGAAAATCCGCGCCCACCAGCCTTGAGAGCTTGGACCGGTTCGACCCGCGTGCCTTGCAGAGCTGGAGCCAAACCGAAAAGAATTCCAGTCAGCACGGCGATGGTCGTGCTGAAAATAAGCACGTGCGCGTCTGGCGCAAGACTCAGCGGTGTTGGCGTAGCTCCGCTCGATGCCCACTTGGGAAAAATGGCGCTGCACCAGTAAGCCACCACGAAACCAAGCAGTCCGCCAAATATCGAAAGGAGCAAGCACTCAGTGAGGAGCTGCCGGACCAATCGTACCCGGCTGGCTCCGATGGAAAGCCTTACGGCAATCTCACGCTCGCGCGCGGCCGCGCGTGCCAAGAGAAGATTGGCAAGATTGGCACACGCAATCAGCAGCACAAGCCCAACCATGGCCATCAATAGCAGCAGAGGTTGCGAATAACTTCGCAGCAACGTGGAAAGTCCCCGGCTCCCGGGCTCAAGTTCCAACCGAGCTCGAAGGAAAGCCAGACGTTCCTGAGGATCCTTAATCCCAACTGTGTCCCGTTCCAGATCTTGGCGAAACACTTGATTCACTGCCGCAACTGTCTTAGGAAGAGCGTCGCGATCTTTCACGCGCACGATGAACTGCAGCCATCGAATATCCCGCTGAGTAATCCAAGGCTTATCCATTTGGGCGGCTTCGCTTTCGCTGTAATGCTGGGCGTAATGGACCGCTGACTGCATGGAGAGCGGCAGCCAGAAATCTGGTGCCGTCCCCGCTTTTGCTCCGAAGAAGCCGGGAGCCGCGATTCCAACAACTTCAACCGGCATTCCATTCACCACGATCCTGCGTCCCACAGCGCCATGATCTCGGCCGAAGCGTCGCTCCCAGCAGCCATAACTGATTACGGCCACTGGACTGCCTGCTACCAACTTGTCGTCATCTGGCATCAGCAGCCGTCCGAGAGCGGCGGAGGTTTCCAGGGTTTGGAAATAATTTCCCGAGACAAGCTGCCCTTGCACCATTTCGGGTTCGCCATTGCCGATGCTCGCGTAAAAGTCGCCGGGCCAGGTCATTGCGGCCAGACTGGCCGCCTGCGGCATGGCTGCACTCATATTTTGAAAGGCCGGATAAGAAAAGCGCGTGTTCTCAGCGAATCGGGCGCTCTGCCTTATTAAATAAAGCTGTTGGGGATCCGGCACCGGCAGTGACTTCAGGAAAACGGCGTTCACCACAGTGAAAACACCGGTGTTTGCGCCAATCCCAAGCGCCAGAGTCAGCACTGCAATCGCCGCGAAGCCCGGACTTTTTCGGAGCTGGCGCAGGGCGTAACGAAGATCCTGGACAAGGCTATTCATTTTGGCTCCTACTCATAACGCAACGCCACCATGGGATCGACCTTGGCTGCGCGCCGCGCCGGGATGTAGCAGGCCAGCGCCGCCGCGGCCAGCAATACCAGAGCGACCCCCATAAATGCTCTGACATCCATAACGCCAACGCCGTACAACATGCTTTTCATCGCTCGGCCGACGAATAGTGCACCGATCAGGCCGAAGGTTGAACCGATGAGCGCCAAGATCACGCCTTCTTTCAAAATCATGGCAAGGACGTGCTCTCGTCCGGCACCCAATGCCATGCGCAGACCAATCTCGTGCGTTCGCTGGGCCACCGCAAACGCCATCACTCCATAAATTCCGACGGCCGCCAGCAGCAGGGCGAAACCAGAGAAGGTCACATAGAGGATTGTCTGGAATCGGTCGGAAGCACGAGATTCATCGACTATCTCGTCCATGGTTCTCACGTCAGTAACCGGCAGATTGCTGTCCATGGAAGCTACAGTAGTAGCAATGCTCTTGGTCATCGCTGCGGGATCGCCAAGCGTACGCACTGCCATGTCAGCCTGTGGCCATGGACTCTGCCAAAAAGGAACGTCAATCTCGGGAAAATCCTCACGTAAGTCGCCGGTCCGAACGTTGTGGAATACTCCTACGATCTGCCATTCCACAGGAGGATTGTTCCTGGTGACCCCCGGAACCAGTTGGGCAATCGACAGGCGTTGCGACAAAGGATCTATATCCGACAGATACCGCCGGACGAAGTCCTCATTCACCATCGCAACTCGCACGCTGCCGGGGGCATCTTGTTCGGTGAAGCTTCGGCCTGCCACGACACGAATTCCAAAGGTGTTGAAATATCCGGGTGTGACCATCTGGAATCCGGCATCCTGTCGGATGGACGTATCCTTCGCCGGCCTGCCGGCGATCGTGAAAAACATGCCGAAGCTTCTGCCGCGTACTGGAGTGGCAGTTGCGGCTTCTGCTCGGGACACGCCGGGCAAAGCTTCTAGCTTCGATATCAGTTCCCGATAGAACGCAACGATCTGTTGAGAATCGGTGAGCCGGCCTTGTGGCACGGGAAGAGACAAGGTCAGAATGTGATCAGTTCGGGCACCTAGGTCCACCTGAATAACATTCCAAAAGCTGTGAATCGCCAGACCGGCACTTGCCAATAAAGTCAGCGCTAGCGCAAATTCTCCTGCAACCAGAACTCGACGCAATCGCTGGCGGCGGGCGCTTGTTCCCGAACTTCCCCCTTCTTTCAATGCGCTATTTGGATCGACCCCTGACGCTTGCCACGCCGGCGCGCAGCCGAATAACACGACGGAGAACGTAGTGGCAGCCAGCGCGCACAGGAGCACCGCAGGACTGATGCCGATATCCGCCTCGGACGGCAATGTTGAGGGTGGGATAAGAGAATTGAATCCCTGAATAAGAACTCGTGCGAAACCAATGCCCACCGCTCCCCCGATCACGGCCAGCAGTAGACTCTCGGTCATGAATTGAGCGAACAGCTGGCGCCGAGTGGCACCAAGCGAAGCCCGGATTGCGACTTCCTTCTGGCGCACCGTAGCTCTGGCCAGGAGCAGGTTGGCTAGATTGGCACACGCGATTAAGAGCACAAATGCGACCGCTCCCATCAACAGCCATAGAGTAAGTATGGTTTGGTGACTTATGAAGTCGTTGCGCAGGAGTTCAACGCTCACTCCAACGTTCTTGTTGGAGTCGGGATAATCCTGGCTGATGCGGCGCGCCACTACATCCATGTCAGCCTGTGCGGCTGCTAACGAAACACCTGGCTTCAGGCGACCCATCACTAGCATCCAACGAAAATCGTGATTGATTTGCTCTGGTTTGAATGCCAATGGAAGAGATAGGTCGACGGGCAGTCGGTCAGCGACCCCTGGCGCCAGGACTCCGACGACGGCATAAGGCTCATTGTTCAGACGGACCTGCTTGCCGATTACATCGCGATCAGCGCCCAGCCGCTCCCATAGGCGATGGGTAAGAATCACTTCGCGGTCTTTACCGGTAACTCCCTCTTCGGGCAGGAAATCACGCCCCAAGAAGAATTGGAAACCTTGCATCTTGAACCAGCTGGGAGTGGTTAGGTGGGCCTGCACTTGTTCCGGACGGTCGGCGGTTGCGAGATTGAAATTTCCTCCGGTCCAGGCATTCAGATCCTGAAAGACTGTGCCCTGCCGCTTCCAATCCAGAAAATCACCAGCAGAAACACCTCCACGTCCGCCCCTAATTTTCGTCCACACCATCACCAATTGCTCGGCATGCGGATAGGGCATGGGCGCAAGCAGAGTGGCATATAGCACGGTGTAGATCGCGGTGGTTGCTCCGATCCCGAGTGCGAGCGTCAGCACGGCAACGGTGGCGAACCCCGGATTTTGTCTTAATTGCCGGAACGAATAACGAAGATTCTGAACTAGCCCGTTCATTCTTCAATTTCCTCACTCGTAGCGCAAGGCCACCATGGGATCGACCTTGGTCGCGCGATATGCCGGAACAATGCTGGCGCAGAGCGCAACTGCAGTCAGCAGCACGATTACTGATAAGAAAGTGATGAGGTCGGTCGTCCTCACACCGTAGATCAGGTTCGACAGAATGCGTCCTAGAGCCAGAGCGCCAGCCGTTCCGATGGCAATGCCGAGCAGGGTTGGCTTCATGCCTTCGAACACGACCATGCGAAGCACATCGCCAAGCGAAGCGCCCAGAGCCACGCGGATTCCGATGTCGCGCACACTGCGTTTCACGGTATAAGACAACACGCTGTATATGCCTACTGCGGCCAGCAACAAGGCGAGTCCCGCAAATGCCCCCAAGAGCAGCATGTTGAACCGTTGCTGGGACAACGAGTTCGTGACCAGCGCGTCCAGCGGCAGAATGTCGCGCAATGGAATCTCCGGATCGATCTCGTGGAGCGCATTCGATACGGCGGAGATCATTCCCGCAGTACCGGAGGCCGAGCGCACCACCAGAGTCATGGGAAACGAACTCCATCCGCCCTTCGATGGAACGGAAACCTGGTCGAGCGGAAAGTAAAGAGTCGGACTCGGAAGCGATTGGTCGAGGCTGTCGATCTTTACGTCTCCGACAACCCCAACAACTTCGCGGACCGCATCGGGGAAAAAGGTGAGCGTAAGCCGCTTGCGCAAAGGATCCTGGCCTGGCCAAAACTGCCTCGCCATGGATTCGCTGATCAGGACGGCGTCCGGTCTTCCCGCGATGTCGCTGTCGTCGACATCGCGGCCACGCAGCAGCGGAATATGTAACGCGCTCATGTAACCCGGACTAATAAGGCGCACGTCGACTTCCGGTTGCTCCGACATGGGGACGAGCGGTCGACCCTCGATGGCAATGGGCTGATGCGAACCTGCATCGTTTAATGGAATGTCGTCAATCACCCCGGCAGATTCGACCCCGGGTAACGCCCGTACACGCTGCAGCACTCGGTCGAAAAAGCTGGTCTGCTGCGCCGGCGAGGGGAACTTCGCGCGCGAGACCATTACGCTCACGGTTAGAACGTCGCGAGAATCAAATCCCGGATTCACGGCTCGCAGTTTCTGGAAACTGCGAATCATCAGCCCCGCGCCGATCAGCAGCATAAGTGAAAGCGCGACCTCAGAGACCACCAGAATGCTGCGCGTGCGCTGCCCGCTCGAATCCGCATCGGTTCGACCGAGTCCTTGCTTGAGGGCCTGATTTACATCCCCGCGTGTCGAGCGCAGAGCGGGTAGAATTCCCGCAACGATGCCAGTGAATACAGAAACGAAAGCGGTGAAGGCTAGAACGTGCGAGTCCAGCCCGATATCAAGCGAGCGCGGTAATTTGTCTCCCAGGAAAGCGATAATCATGCGAACCCCAATGTGAGCATAGGCTAGGCCGAGGGCTCCTCCCGCGAGTGCGAGGAGCACGGTCTCGGTGAGAATCTGGCGAAGCACGCGGGCTGAAGTCGCGCCCAGCGCTGTTCGGATTGCAATTTCCTTTTGCCGGCTGAAGGTTTTCGCCAGCGCCAGATTGGCCACGTTGACGCAGGCGATAAGAAGAACGAAGGCCACCGCTCCCAGCAGAACCAACAACGCGGGCCGCACATCGGCAACCATATCGTCGTGCAAGGGGATGACGACCGCGCCCCATCCCTTATCGTCCTCGGGATAAAACTGCTCGAGCCGCCCGGAGATTGTATTCATCTCCGCCTGCGCTTGCTGCAATTCAACTCCACCCTTAAGGCGAGCGATGACCCCGTAATGATGCTCTCCGCGCACGGCACGTTCTTGGTCAGTCCAAGCCATTGGGGTCCACATCTGCGCAAAGCCAGGAAACCGGAAGCTTGGCGGCATGACGCCGGCGACGAGATAGCTGGTGCCATCCAAATTGATGTTGCGCCCCACGATTTTAGGATTCGCGCCGAAGTGTTCCTGCCACAAACCATGGCTCAGAACTACAACGTGCGAGCGCCCCGGCTGATCTTCGTCGGGGGAAAACTCGCGGCCCAACATAGGCTGAACCCCCAAGGTTGCAAAGAAACCAGAAGAGACGGTGCTGGCATCGATTTGCTCCGGCTTGTCGGCGCCGCTCAGGTCGAATCCGCGGGAGGCGTAGATTGCCATCCGGTCGAATACGTGGTTCTGTTTTTCCCAGTCCAGATAGTTCGCGGCAGAGGCTGCGAATGTTGACGTTGCTGGAAAACTTTTTTGGGGCGGAACGTGATAGACGCGCACCAGCTTGTTGGCATCCGGGAACCCCAGCGGTCGCAGCAACACTCCGTTCACCACGCTGAAGATCGCCGTGTTGATGCCAATCCCGAGCGCCAGTGTGATCACTGCGACGGCAGTGAAGCCGGGACTTTTGCGCAGCTGACGCAAGCAGTAGCGCATGTCTTCGAGAAGTCCAGTCATCTTCTTATCCGCCTCCTACTCGCAGCGCAGCGCCGCTATGGGATCGGTGGAGGCCGCTCGCCGCGCAGGAATTAAAGTTGCTGTCACCGCAAAGGCAATCAGTAACAACGCCGCAGTACAAAATGTCGCCGGATCCGCGGGGGAGATTCCAAAAACCAGCTGGGCGACGGTTTGCCGAAGAATCCAGGCGCCGAGAAGTCCTATTGCCGCTCCGATCGCGGCCATCCCCAACCCCTCTCTTACGACCATCCAAAGCACATCGCCACGCTGTGCACCCAATGCCATGCGCAGGCCGATTTCATTTGTGCGCTGCGCGACTACGTAAGAGACCACTCCGTACACACCGATTCCCGCCAGTATGACTCCGAAAACTGCGAATAATGCCAAGAGCCCGGTGGTGTAGCGGCGGTCTGCGGACTGCCGCCGCCGGATCTGATCCATGGTTGAAACTTCGGCGAATGGAAGGTCGGCATCCAAAGCGTGGAGCTGTTTCCGAATCGGCGGAGCAAGTTGCATTGGATCCAGACTGGTGCGCACAATCAAATTCTTGAAGCCCGCATTCAGGTCCGGGGTTTGCCGGAAAAGTGTCGTTATGTGGGGCAACGGTGGAAGGGCCAATCCACGGTTCATGGAATTCCCGATCACGCCAACAATTGTGTATGGAACGGATGACGCGCTTGCGGCCACTATCGGATCGGAGCCCATGCGAATCTGCTTTCCAACTGGATCTTCGGTTGGAAAATAAAGACCTGCGAACGCCTGGTTTACCAATGCCACCGGCAGGCTAGTCTCAGTGTCCGAGTCCGAGAAGTTGCGTCCGCGAAGCAGCGGAACTCCAAGGGTGTGAAGATAATGCGAGTCGGTTACATCAAATGCGGCTGAGGGCGTATCTTCAAGCAGCGATACCGGACGGCCCACGATCGTGAAGTTTTCCGTCCACTTGTCATCGAATGGGTAGGCAGCGCTGATCACGGCATCCCGCACACCGGGCAATTGGCGAACGCGTGTTACGTATTCATCGCAA
>Ga0209006_10003419_pt1 | contig 14434 bp, 16 predicted proteins | sample JacPin_JW_Ref_O2_FD_188567 | JGI IMG/M metagenome (GOLD analysis project Ga0209006, IMG submission 188567) | Forest soil microbial communities from Algoma, Ontario, Canada - Jack Pine, Ontario site 1_JW_Ref_O2 (SPAdes) (version 2) | ecosystem: Environmental > Terrestrial > Soil > Boreal... | reverse complement strand
GGCACGCAGATCCTGGCGCAGCTCCTCAACCGTAGGCCGTCCGAGGAACCAGTAGCCGTTGTAGATCTTATAGACGACAAGACCAGGCTCGAGGACGATCACGTGGGGGATCATGGGATTGTGGGTCGGATCGGTATATTCGGCGATGTCGAGATCGTTTTGGACGATGCGCCGCGCGTCGGAGAGGAAAGGCCAGTGAGCACCGACCCCGGTGCGATATTCGTTCGTTTCGACGATGCTGTCGGTGCTGATCGTGACAAGGCGGCAATAGGCGACCTCGAGCTCGCGGTGGAGCACGAGGAGTCCTTCCGCCTGCCGGCGATCCTTGGGGCAGTAACCGCCGCGGCTGAGGACAAGCACCATCGGATCTTGCCCCTGCAGTTCCGAGAGCTTCCTGCGCTTCCCGCCGTGGTCGGAAAGCTCGTAGTCCGGAAAGACCGCCCCTGGAAGAATGTCTGCGCGCATGTGAAGACCTTTCAATGGTTGGAGCCGCCAAGCTCACCGACGAACTTTTGGTACGCCGTTTCGTCCAGGAGGCCGTCGAGCTCGCTCGGATCCTTGAGCTTTAGCTTGAAGAACCATCCCTCGCCCATGGGATCCGCGTTGACCTTCGCGGGATCCTCGGTCAGCGCCGCATTGACGCCCGTCACCTTGCCCGAGACGGGTGCATCGAGCTCGTTCGCCGCCTTCACGGATTCGACGGTCGCGGCCGCTTTGCCCCGCTCGACGTACGTGCCGACGTCCGGAAGCTCCAAATGGACGATGTCGCCGAGTTGGGCCTGGGCGTAGTCCGTGATGCCGATCACCGCCCCGTCGCCTTCGATGCGCACCCACTCGTGATCCTTGCTGAATCGAAGAACGCTCATTTCCGTGGCCTCTTCCGGGTTGGTCCGCAAGTCGGCAATCGGCGTGGTGATCGCCACAGAAGGTGACCGCCGCCCAACGCAACATGAGCGGCGGCACGGAGCCCTGGCTTGTGTCTCGCAGCCGTCATCCGAATTCTTCGATAAGGACAAGCCACTGACGACACACCACCTGCCATCGATGGCCGCGGCCGTATTGTCTTTCCGTCCTGCGTTTGGTTGCTTTGTGCCGGCACGACGGCCGGGTGAATGCATGCGGCGCGGCATCCTGCAGGCAGCGACGCTCACGCAAGACGCGTTGAGCATCATCCGAAAGCGCACGATCGTTCTAGAAGACCACCGCTTCAAGAGACATTGATTTTAGTGGTCGTACCTTGCGCGAAGGAGGCATCATGAGCACGCAAACGAGCTTTGCGGCCGATATCCGTCCGCTTTTTACCGACCGGGACATCGCGGGCATGAGGAAAGCCTTCGACTTGGCGAGCTATGACGCCGTCAAGGCGCACGCGCAGCAGATCCACGATCGCATCCGCGGCATCGGGGGAGCCGTCATGCCGCCCCCGCCTCCCCGCGGCGAAGGCCCATGGCCGGCCGGGTATATCGAGCTTTTCAGCCGGTGGTTGGCCGAGGGATGCCCGCCTTAGGATGCGGCAAGAGCCGACGCGCGGTCGGCGGCATCTTTAGCCTTGCGCCGCGCGCGACGCCGAGCCGCGCGGCCATCGTCACGAGATCGGCGAGCGAGCGGGCGTCCATCTTCCGCATCACCCTGCCGCGGTGCGCCTTCACGGTGATCTCGCTGATGCCGAGCTCGAAACCGACCTGCTTGTTCAGCCGGCCTGCGACGACCAGCGCCATCACTTCCTGCTCACGGGGGCTGAGCGATCCGTGACGCTCGCGCAGCGCCAGCATCTCGGCCGCGCGGTCGAGCGCGGCGCGGCTGAGCTCGATGCCGTTGCGGATGGCGCTCAGCAGCACCTCGTCGCCGAACGGCTTGGTCAGGAACTCCATCGCGCCCGCCTTCATGGCGCGCACGGTCATCGGCACGTCGCCGTGACCGGTGATGAAGATGATCGGCATGTCGATCCCGTCCGCGGCGATGCGCGCCTGCAGATCGAGACCATTGAGGTCGGGAAGCGTGACATCGAGCACGAGGCAGCTTGGCGCGACGGCGCGCGGCCGGGCGAGGAATTCCTGCGCGGACGCAAACATCTCCGGCTGCCAGCCGGCGCAACGGATCAATGCATCGAGGGATTCACGCACCGAGATGTCGTCGTCGACAACGAACACGATCGGTGCAGCGTGCGACATGGGCACTGACCCCGAGCGACGTGCGCGCTCGCTCAACGCGCACCAACCATTATACGCCCGATGAGGTCGTGCGCGCGCTAATTCTGCATAAACGTTCATACTTCCCCTCGATGGCTAAACCGTGACGCAACCCTCAATTTACATTCAGTGCAGAATCGAGCGCCTCACGCAGCGCCGTATCGCTGAACGGCTTGAAAAGGCACTGCACGGCACCGTTCTCGAGCAGCTGTGGTCGTACGGCGTCGCCTCTGCACGCGGTGATGTAGACGATCGGTATCGCTTGCCGGCGAAGCGTCAATTCCCGTTGCAGATCAGGCCCCTTCATCCCCGGCATGGCAATGTCGAGGAGGAGGCAACTGGTCCGCCCGATGCAATCGGACGCCAGAAACGCCTCGGCCGATGCAAACGCCTCGACCGCAAAGCCGAGCTCGGTCAACAAGTCCGGTAGCGACTCGCGCACGGACTCGTCGTCGTCGACGATCGACACGAGCGAACGTAGGGCCATCACAAGCTCCTCATGACGCGCTCCGCATCCGCGAGGACGGGTGCCGAAATGATGCCCTCGCGGTTGCGGCCGGCGCCGTCTCCGGCGACGCAAGGAATTGAAAACGCGACCGCAGCTCCCGGACCATCGTTCGGCGCCGCCCACAAGCGGCCGCGATGCCGCTCGATGATCGCGCGACTGACCGACAGACCTATTCCCATGCCGTCGCTCTTGGTCGTGTAGAACGCCTCGAACAGCCGCTCGCCGACTTGTGGGCCGAAACCAACTCCCGCATCTTGCACGGTCAAGCGTACACGATCGCCCTCGTCGCGTTCCGTCCGCACGACCAGCTGCCGCGGACGATCGTCGACGGTGCTCATTGCATCGAGGGCGTTCTGCAGCAGGTTCAGGATGACCTGTTGCAGCTGCACGCGATCGCCGCTGACGGGCGGGAGGTCATCGGCAAGCTCCGTTCGCAGAATAGCCCGGTCCCTCTGCAGCCGGCTCGACGACAACGCAATCACCTCCCGCGTCGCCTCATTCAGGTCCACCGACTCGGTCGCGGCCCCCTTGTTGGCAAACAGCGAACGCAACCGGCTGATCACCTCGGATGCGCGGTTGCCGTCGCGAATCGTGCGCCGCGCGGTTTCGCGTGCGCCCTCGACGTTCGGCGGATCGGCGCCCAGCATACGCAGGCAGGTGCTCGCATTGGTGACGATGCCGGAAAGCGGCTGATTGACCTCGTGCGCGATCGACGCCGTCAGCACGCCGAGGCTGCTCACTCTCGAGACGTGTGCAAGATCGGTTCTCGCCTTGGCGAGCGCATCTTCCGAGAGCCGGCGTTGCGTCACGTCCTGGACCGAGCCGATGTACTCCAGCCGGCCGTCATGGTCGCGCACCCCGTGGGCGATCAGGTGAAGGTACTTGATCGATCCATCGGGCATCTGCAGCGTCGGCTCATATTCGAAGTCGCGCGCGTCGGCGCGCGCGTGCAGGATCATGGCGTCGATCAGATGCATGTCTTCCGGATGGATTCGCGCGCGGATCGCCTCGAGCGTCACCGGCGCAGGCGTGTCGAGCGCGAAGATACGATGCAGCTCCGCCGAGCATGCGATTTCGTCCGTCGCCACGCGCCAGGAGAAGCTGCCGGTGCGGCTGAGCCGTTGGGCTTGCGCAAGAAACGCCTCGCTTCGCCGCAAATCCTCCTCGGCCCGCTTGCGCTCCGTTATGTCCATCACGGCCCCTATGTATTCGGGGTCGCCGGAATCACTCGCCGAGTAGTTTCCGACGGCGTGGACGTGCTTGATCACGCCGGGAAGACAGAGCCGGTACTCGACATCATAGTCCTTCCGCTCGGTGATAGCCGCCGACCGGATCTGATCGACCCTGAAGCGATCTTCCGGATGGATGCGCTGGAGAAACAGCGGGTCCGACGCGCTTTCACTTTCTGACTCGAAGCCGAGGATCGTCGCGAGCTCCCGCGACCAGGCGATTGTTCCGGTGCGTAGGCTCAAATGCCAGCTGCCCGTGCGGCTCAATCCCTGCGCCCTGGCCAGAAAGGCCTCGCTACGCTCGAGCTGAAGCTTTTCCTCGGCCAACAGGGCCCTGGCGTCGGCCAGTTGCCGGTTGCGCTGCTCCAGATCTTCGGTCCTCGCCGTAACCTGCGCCTCCAGACTGCCGGCGAGCTCGCGCAATTCCGATTCCGCCTTTTCGCGTGCGGCGATCTCCACTTTGAGATCCTCGATCGATTCCACAGTCTGGTACGCGGCCGAGGCGAAACGACCCATGCTCTCGAGCAGCCGCAGATCCTCGCGATCGAACTTGCGCTGACCGTTGTGAGCAATGGCCCAGATCGTGCCGACGGACCTGCCCTTCACCAAAAACGGAACGAGCAGGCCCTCCTCGGCCAGCGGCAACGCCGCGCCGAGATACGGGTAGCGCCGCTCCCAATGGGTGAACAGCATCGGGACATTGCGGTCGAGCACGTCGCCGCACGGGCCGAAGTCGCGCGGCGTGCCCCCGCCGGCGTGCGGTTGCCAAGCGCCCGCAATGGCCGCCCAGTAGAACCGCTTGTTGTCTTTCGTCAGCAGGCTCAGGCCCGCAGAATCGGCCTCCAGGACGTCAAGAACCTTGTCGGACAGTGTCTGCAGAATGGTGCGCGGGGAGTCGGCGAGCGCGCCGACAAGCGCCGCGAGCGCGGAATTCTCCTTCTCATGGTCGGGCAGGCGCGATCTGCGACCCAATAGCTCCTCGGTGCGCAGGATCGATTCCAGGGACGCAGCCCCGTTCGGAATTACCGTTTCCAATCGAATGCCGTTTTGAATGCCGGGGGATTCGGTCACAGTCGCCTCCGTGTAAACTACGGCAGAGCGGGAAATCGCTCTTTCTTCACGTGGCGCCCAACTCGTTCCGCCCCTGCCTGCTGTGGACGGAATCGCGTTGGAGTTGGTTCTCGAATGGGGCGCTGGCTTCATCCGGCACAAGCTGCTCGAGCTCCGCATGCATTCTTGCGTCTCAGCTGGTGCAGGATCGGTTGTCGCTGGGCCCCTGGCTGGCACGATGCTGTGCTCCATCGGGGATGTCTATAGTACCTTGGTGTCGGTCGCGGATGTGGATGCGCGTTTGCGGGCGTCGACGGATGGCGTCTCCCGGGGCGGCAACGCGACGGATGCCTTCAGTTCGCTCCGAACGCGGCGTCGAGCGCCTCGCGCAGGGCGGTATCGCTGAACGGCTTGAACAGGCACGCGACGGCGCCCCGCTCGATCAGGCGCAGACGGACGGCCTCGCTCGAGTGGGCGGTGATGAACACGATCGGGACCGGTTGTCCTCGACGCGCCAATTCCTGCTGGAGCTCGGGTCCGCTCATGCCCGGCATCGCCAGATCGAGGATCAGGCAGCTGGCCTGCCCGATATGTTCGGACGCCAGGTACTCTGCGGCCGACTCGAATGCCTCGACCGCAAAGCCGAGTTCGCCAAGCAAGTCGGGCAGCGACTCGCGCACGGACTCGTCGTCATCGATCACAGCTACGAGTGGACGTCCGGCCATCACGGAAACCTCATCGCCTGCTTCGGACCAACCATGGGGGGCGGCGGAATGATGTCGGGGCCGCGGGCGCTCGTCGCGTCCTGCGGCCGCCGGGGAATGGAAAATGCGAACGTGGCACCCGGACCGTCGTTCGGCGCCGCCCATATCCGCCCGTGGTGACGAACTTCGCCGAGGTGCGAGCCGGCAAAGTGAATGGGTGCCGCCGCCGCCTTCATAGAATCCTCCTGTCAGACGGATTCCCCTGCGCAGCGGCACGTCCTCTCCAGCCATGCTCGAGCGACCGGCTCGAGTACCCACCCTAAGCATGCGCCACGCAGCCGGGGGCGTCGATGATACCATGGTGTCGGTTTGCGTGTTTCGCGCGTGAAGATGGCAGTTGCAGACAGCATCGCGCCGGGAAAGCGGCCTGCCGGCGTTGGCGCCCGACGCGCCAGCCTAAACCTAAGTATAGGCGACACCATGGTCCAATGGATTTGCCTCGACCTTCAGCGCCATGTGGACGCCACGGGCGATTGATCGAGACAAACGAGGCAGGACCATGCAGACCGCAATAGTGTCTTCCGGCCAGCTCGAGCTTCCTCGCTGGCACGTTTCCAGTCTCGGATCGAGCGCGCTCGGCGCGTCGCGGTCACGCCGGTGCGAGGCGGCCGGGCTCGACGCGATAACGCCCGACTACCAGGGCGCTCGCCTGGCAAAGCATCAGCAGAAATCGTGGAGCGGCGTCGCCGCACATCTTGCGGAGCTGCGGTGCGACGGTGCGCTTCGCGTGGACCTTGGGTCCGAATGGGCGATGTTGTCCGTCGTGCTCGAAGAGGTCGGCGGCCGCATGGACATCCGATCGACATGCTGTCGCAGCCGATTGTCGTCGCATAACGGTCCGCTGAGCTTCATCCCGGCCGGGTCGGACGCGCACGGGCAAGCGAGCGGCATCCGCTTTCTTCGCCACCTCACGCTGCAGTTCGATATCCCGAGCCTGGCGCGCATGGCGGAAGGCGAGATCGATCTCGCCCCCTCCTCCACGCCGCAGCTGATGTTCTCCGATCCGGGCATCATGCATCTGGCGCAACTGTTCGCCGAGGAATGCGCAAGCAACGAACCGAAATTTCAGCTCTATGGCGATACCCTGTCTGTCGCGCTGCTGCTTGCGCTCGCAAGGCTGAGCACAGCCAAGGATGCGCCGGTCACGCGCGGACAGCTGGCGCCTTGGCAGCTTCGTCGCGTCACCGAGTACTTTGCGGCCCATCTCGCCGACGACATCCCGCTGCAAAAGGTGTCCGACCTGGTGAGCTTGTCGCGATCGTACTTCAGCCGCGCGTTCAAGATCTCGACCGGGCTTGCCCCGCACCAGTGGCTGCTCAAGGCGAGGATCGAGAAGGCGATGCGGCTTCTGCTGGAAACCGATCTTCCGATCGCGCAGATCGCGGTCGAGATCGGCTTTGCCGATCAGGCCCATCTCACGCGCACGTTCGGACGCGTCACCGGACAAAGTCCCCGGGAGTGGCAGCGCGCCCGCTGCGCCTGACGGGTTACGTCTTTTGCACCTGGCCTTCGGCGCCGCGACGGGGCGACGATCTGGTCGAGCAGACGCCTTGCGTTCTTCAGCTCACGGTTTCCACCGACAGCGCCAGGTAGTCGGCGATGTCGTAGCGCGACATCGGCAGGACCACGGTGTCGCGGCCGTCGTCGAGCCGCTCCGCCATCTCGGTGAGAAACGCGCCGACCTTCTCGACCGATCGCACGCGACCGAGGATCAGGAGGCGGGCATGCGATCGCGACATTGCGTCGAGGACGATGTGGCGGATCTCGCGGGCAAGGCTTGGATCGCGATCGGCGGCTGCCTCGAGGCGGCCGCGTGAATAACGCGCGACCGTGGTGCCGTCGATCAAGGCATCGGTCGCGAACAGCTGGTGGTGCCGCTCACCGAAGCCGAAGTAGTCGCCCGGCAGCAGGAAATCGACGATGCGGCGCCGCCCGTCGCTCATCACCGTGAATTTTCGCGCTGCGCCCGTGACGACGCGGTACCAGTGATCGCCACCTGCCTCGGAACAGATCGTCTGCGATTTTCCATAGGATGCGACGGGCAGACGAGACGCCTCGCTGAACAGCTCCATCGGGCTTGCCACGTCGAGCGCCTGGACACCGGAGCGGCAAAGGATACCGACAGGTATGCGCCGCCTGCGCGCGGATGCGGTTTCGCTGCCGGATAAGGTCATGGCGATGCTCCCAAATGTTCCGGTCGGTGGCCGCCGTCGCCACGGCGCGCCGAGCGACTCCGCCATGGCGTGGAAGCTATTGCCCATTTGCCGGGGAAGATTGAATGAACATGCGCGCGCTTTTACGTTCGGGCCCGATTGGTGGTGCCGATCGGCGTGCCGGGTTCCACCGATACGAGCGGGCGTCGCGTCATATTCTCGCCGAGGAACAGACGCCGCGGCGGCGCACAAGTCGTGCGCGCGCTGTGGGTCGCAGCCGTGTGGCTCGACATTGCGGTCAGCCGCCTGCCCACGCCGTCACGCGCTCGTCCCGGATCCCATCAGGCCAACGGTCTCACGTGACCGCATGCGCGCCCGCCGGCGGCGCATCATGCATCCGCCGCGACCGCAACCTGAAGGCCAGCACGAGCAGCGCCGCGCCGAACACCAGCGCGTAGGCGCCGAGCCACCAGGTGAGCACGATCGCGCCGGCAAGCGGCGCCACGATCAGGAGCACGCCGAAGACGATCGAGGCCAAGCCGCCCACGGCGAGCCATACCCGACCATGCTGGGTGTTGAGCCGGAACGCCGCGACGAGCTCCAGCAGGCCGGTGATGATCGCCCACGCCGCGATGATGAGCACGAAGGCGAGGACCGTGAGCCCCGGCATCGCCACGGCGACCGCCGCGGTGAGAATGTTGACGATGCCCTCGAAGGTCAGCATGCCCCAGCGATCGTGCTGGCGCGCCGCACGGACCGCCGCGACGATCGCAAAAATGCCGTCGACCAGGAGATAGGCGGCAAAGACCAGGACGATCGACAGGAGCGTCACACCGGTGAATACGAACGCAACGATGCCGAAAAGGATGCCGAGCACCCCGCGGATGGCGATGGCCCACCAGTTTTGCGCGAGGACGTCATTCAAAGGATCGGCGATAGGCGCGAAGGGGCTGCTGGTGTTGTCCGACATGGTGATGTCTCTTTGGTTGATCGCGTTCGATGCCGAGCGCGTGTTTCACGCATGGGTGGGAATCTAATGTCCGCCCGGCGGGCGGCGCCATGACGATCGTCAATTCACGATCCTCAATTTCCGCCCTTATCGCGGACCTCCGACGCGCGTCAGCCCGGTCCAGCTTGGCGGATCGCTCGCCGGAAAGCTTTCCTCCAGGCTCAGGAGCCGTCCGCGCGACGCCGACCCGCGTCGCGCCCGTGGCGCTGCCGTTGCGACACCCTATCTATATTTCCGGGGAGCGGCGCCGGGAGCAGCGCCAGGAGAGATCCCATGACCGAAAGCCGCCATATCGTCTGTCCCCATTGCGACAGCACCAATCGGATACCCGCCGGCAAGGACGCGCGCGCGGCGAAATGCGGGCGCTGTCACGAGGCCCTGTTCGCCGGCGCGCCAGTGCCGGTCTCGGCCAAGAGCTTCGATGCCCATGTGCGCGAGGACGACATTCCGGTCGTGGTCGACTTCTGGGCGGCGTGGTGCGGCCCGTGCAAGGCCATGGCGCCGGTCTACGAGCGCGTCGCCGCCGAGCTCGAGCCCGACCTGCGCTTCCTCAAGGTCGATACCGAGCGCGAGCCGGAGCTTGTGGCACGCTACAACATCCGCAGCATCCCGACCCTGATGGTGCTGCGCAAGGGCGCGGTGCTGGCCCAGCGCGCCGGCGCCGTCGACCCGCAGACGCTGCGCGCCTGGCTGCGCCCCTACGTGAGCGGCGCAGCGGTCGGGTGACCATTCGTCACGGCCGGGCATAGCGGTTCGAAGAACGGGGTCGTGGAGTTCACCCTTGGGCCTTGCCGTAGGCAAGACCCCAGGGCTCGCCTGTGTGTCCCGGCCATCCACGTCTTTCTTGCGGAGCTAAAGACGTGCATGCCCGGCACACGGCCGGGCATGACGGAGAGCAGAAAACCTCACTCCTGCCGGCGCTGGCCGAACAGCTGCAGCAGCAGCAGAAAGAGGTTGATGAAATCGAGATAGAGCGTCAGCGCGCCCATCACCGCCTTCTTGCCGGCGATCTCCTCGCTGTCGGAGTCGAGATACATCTCCTTGATGCGCTGGGTATCATTGCTTGTCCGAAACGAACGCGCCTTGAACGTTTGCGCGACGTCGATCGACAACAAGAGCGCTGACATATATGCTGCGTCGGGCAAGGGATTGCATCGGCTTGCACTGGCTTGAACGTCCGTGCTGACGAATTTGCCCGGGGCGCTCCGCGATGGCAAAGATTTCCCCTGACTCCTTCCCGCCCTGCGACCTCCCGCCCCTTTCTTCGCATCCCGCCATCGCGATACCATAAAAGCGCCCTTGATTCGGCACCCATGGTGAAGGACCCGCGACCGCCAGGCTCTTCCGAGCCGCAAGATGCGCTCGACCTGTTGCGCGCGCTCGCGCGCTCGCGCGCGCCGACGCCCGAGCCGCAAGCCGAGGCGCCGACCGGGCCCGCACCGGCGAGCCAAGAGGAAAACCCGCAAGAGGAAAACCCGCTCGACACGTTGCGCGCGCTCGCCGAAAACCTCGATCGCCAGCTGCGCACGACGCACCCCGACGACGCGCCGCCGAGCCCGATGCCGCCGTCCCTGCCGGCATCGCCACCGCTCGCACCGTCCGAATGGCAGGCATTTCGCGAGGGCCTGCCGGGCGCCCGCGCGCTGGTGCCGCGCCTGCGCGCGCCGCAGATCGTCTTCGTCGCGATCGCGGTCGCGGTGCTCGCCGCCGCCGCGATCGGCACCTACATCCGCCATCGCGGCGAGAGGTTTGCGCCGGGCGCGCAGATCATGCCGCCCACCGATCAGGGGACCGCGCCGCGGCCGAGCACGCAGGAGCCGCCGCCTCCCGACGTCGCCGCCGTCAAGAAGGCGATGTCCGACTGCGACGCCGCGGCCGCGCAGGACCCCGACTCGCTCTATTTCCTCATCCTGCCGCTGCTTCCGACCCATCCGGGCGACCACGACTGGCGCCCGGTCGCGCTGCAGACCATCGGCGATGCCTACATGCTGCTCGGCGCCAACGACGCGCTCGACGGCGTGCGCGACGGCAAGCTCACGGTGCGCCCCGGCCGCTACACCGTCTCGGTGCTCGATACCTCCAGCGGCGCGACCTATTCGTGGACCTCGGCGACCGGTATGATCCGCCTCGCGCGCAAGGATTCAGGCGCCGTGAAGACGCTCAAGCTCGCCTTCGATTTCTCGAAGACGCAGACCGGCCCGCAATGGAGCGCCGAGTTCAAGCGCGATCTCGGCACCTGCTACTGGGTGATGCCGCTGGTGCACGAGTAGCGCTGCAAGGCCCCTATCGCCTTGCGCAAATTCGCCACGAAACCTGCACTGCCGCGTCTGGCATCCGGCGACCTCGCCCGCTAAGGTCGCGCCGCTCGCGTCGCTCGCGCGAGCCTCGATCACAGGACCCCCGATGATGCGCTTTGCTTTCGTTGCTCTCGTGCTCGCCGGCCTCGCCGGGCCGGCGCTCGCCGCCGACATTTCCGGCGTATGGCTCACCAATACGGGCGACGCCCATATCCGCGTCGCAAAATGCGGCGCCGACATCTGCGGCACCATCATCTGGCTGCGGCAGCCGAACGATCCCGCCGGCCACCCGCTCACCGACTCGAGGAACCACGATCCGGCACGGCGCTCGCACCCGCTCCTCGGCACCGTGGTCGCGTTCGGCTTCCATCCTTCGCACGACGAGCCCGGCAAACTTGTCGGCACCTTCTACAATGCCGATGATGGCGACACCTATCGCGGCTCGATGATGCTGCAGGATGCCGATACGCTGCACGTCGAGGGCTGCCTGCTCATGTTCTGCCAGACGCAGATCTGGACGCGGTTGAACCGCTGACCCGCGCGTGGCGGCGCCACACCTGCCCGAGACGCTCGCGACCGCGCGCCTCGCGCTGCGGCCGCTCGGCCTCGCCGATGCGCCCGGCATCTTCCGTTACGCGAGCGACGCGCAGGCGACCCGCTTCATGGTATTCGCGACCCATCGCGACATCGCCGAGGCCAGGGCCTTCGCGCAGCGCTGCGAGCGCTGCTGGCAGGACGGCAGCGCCTTTCCGTGGGCGATCATGCACGGCGCGGACTTCGTCGGCGCGATCGAGTTGCGCCTGCGCCCGCCCAAGGCGGATTTCGGCTACATCCTGTGCCGCGCATTCTGGGGCCGGGGCTTTGCCAGCGAAGCCGCGCGCGCGATCGTCGGCTGGGCGATGGCGCAGCCGGCGATCTTTCGCGTGTGGGCGACCTGCCATCCCGACAACCTCGCGTCGGCGCGCGTGCTGGAGAAATCCGGATTGCGCCGCGAAGCCCGCCTCGCCGCCTGGGAACCGCGGCCCAATCTGGGCGAGCCGGCGGGCGATAGCCTCGTCTATGCGCTGACGCGCGCGTGCGCATGACGCCCTTCGCCGGACATGAGGTTAGCGTCATAGTTGCGCTGACGACGCCCGCACGCTCGCCGCGACCAGGCGGTAACCATATCGGCGCGGACCGCGGCGCCGAATGTCGCGGCGCGTTCAGCCGTTGTTCACATCCCGCGTGGGAATAGGCCATCGACCCTGCCGGTATTTTGCGAAACAATGCCGGCGGGAAACGAAAGGCTTGAGATTTCTGAGACTTGAGGTTCTGGGCTTGAGACCTGAGGCTGGGGGCATGTGGCGCGTCGCGTCGGTTGCGGCGATTTCGATCCTGTGCGCGGTTGCTCGCGCCACGGCCGGCGAGATGGCGCCGCCGCGCATCACCCGCGTCGACGTCGACTGGGCGAGCGCCACCGCGCAGCTCGGCACGATCGCGGTCGCGCGCGCGATCGGTGCGACCGAGGCGCCCGCCGCCGGTTCCACGCTCGACCAGCTCAACGCGGCGGTGGCGGCGCGCTTGCCCGGCATCGCGCAGAGCCCGGTTCCGGTGCTGCTGCCGTTCGACGTCGACGCCTTCCTGGGCGATCGCGCGCAAGCCGGGCCTGCCGGACTTGCGGCGAATAGTGCCGAAATCGGGCAAGCCCGACTTCCGGCGCCGCCGCCCAGCGCTCCCGCAATCAAGCCTGACGTGATCAAGCCGGTTACGATCAAGCTCGCCGCGATCAAGCTTGCCGAGATCGATCCGAGCCGAGATCCCGGCCCGAGCCGCGATCCTGGCCGGGGCTATTTCTTCGGCTTCGGCCAACCTGCCTTCTTCGCTGCCGGCCCGTCCGGCTTCGATGCGACCTTCCGCTTCTCGCTCGCGAGCATTCCCGAGCTTGCCGACATCCGCATGGCCGACACCGCCGTCATCGCGATCTCGGGCTCGCAACTGATCTATGATCTCGACCCGCCGCCGCCCGATCAGGGCGCGAGCGTTCCCGCCCTCGAGGCGGATTTTCCCGGCATCCGCCGCACCCTGGTCGAAGACTATGTGCGCTACACCTTCGTGCGCTACGGCGTGCCCTACGTGGTCTCGACCGACTGCTTCGATGCGTCGGTCGGCCGCTTCCATCACATGGCCTGCCGCGACGCCGACCGGGTGATCCAGGTCTTCCTGCACAAGCTGCGCATCGCCGGCGGCATGGCGCCGGCGGCGTCGCAGCCCGTCACGCCGCCCGCGCCCGAGCGCCCGGCCGCCCTCTCGCCGACCTTCACGTATTACGCGCCCGGTCACCTCATTCCCGGCACCGGCTATCGCGGCAATGGCGGGCGCAGCGACAACACGGTCTATTCCAACATCCGCTTCCCGATCGCGGAGGCGCCCGCCTTCGCCAACACGCAGGTCTACGCCCACCGCGTCGCCGGCGGCGTCCACACCTATCCGTGGCGCGACAATTTCTGCGAGAGCCGCTGGTTCCACATGACGCAGTGCCCGGGCGGCATGGGCCATCAGGGCCAGGACATCGGCGCCGCCGACTGCAATGCGGCGAGCGTCGGCGACGATCGCTGCACCGAGCATCGCAACGACGTGGTCGCGGTGCGCGACGGCATGATCCTGCGCGCGCCCGGGCAGGAAGCCGTATGGCTCTTCGTCAACACCGCGAACGAGCACATCCGCTTTCGCTACCTGCACATGCGGCCAAAGCTGCTCGACGCCGACGGCGTGCTCAGCGGCCGCCGTGTCAAGGCCGGCGAGGTGCTCGGCCAGGTCGGCAATTTCGACGGCCACGAGAACGGCACCTCGTATCATGTGCATTTCGACATCCAGGTGCCGACCCGCGCGGGCTGGATCTATGTCAACCCCTACATGACGCTCGTCTCCGCCTACGAGCGGCTGATCGGCGGCCGCGGCGCGCAAGTCCCCGACGAGATGATCGCCAGTGCCACGATCACGCTCAACGACGCCGGCCCCGCCGGCCCGATGACGATCGCGGCCATCCGCCACGCCATCCTCGGCCCGGCCGCCGACCGCGCCCCGCCCGCCGATACCGCCTGGCACCCGCACTGGCGCCCCCACGTGATCGCGTCGCCGTGCGGCTGGCGCGCCCGCCACTGGCGCGGCTGCGCCATCCGCCAGGCCGCCGTCATGCACCATTACGGGTTCCACGGCGTGCGCCCGCACTACGCCCCGCGTGCCGCGGCCTGGCAGC
>Ga0209006_10003418_pt1 | contig 14439 bp, 8 predicted proteins | sample JacPin_JW_Ref_O2_FD_188567 | JGI IMG/M metagenome (GOLD analysis project Ga0209006, IMG submission 188567) | Forest soil microbial communities from Algoma, Ontario, Canada - Jack Pine, Ontario site 1_JW_Ref_O2 (SPAdes) (version 2) | ecosystem: Environmental > Terrestrial > Soil > Boreal... | reverse complement strand
TGCCAGGATCGAGCACACCCGCCACGCTGTGAATCTTGGTGGTCTCAAGCGCTTCTTCGAAGGTAAGCGGCGGCAGGATGGTCGGCATGCGCTTGGCCAGCATCGTCTTACCCGAGCCGGGAGGGCCGATCATGAGAATGTTATGGCCTCCGGCGCAAGCGATCTCGATGGCGCGCTTGGCCGTCTGCTGTCCGCGGACGTCTTTGAAGTCGACGAAAAATTGCTGCGCCTCGCGCAGGAGAGCGTCGCCCTCGGACTTGGCCGGGACCACGCCGTTGCCCGAATTCACAAAGTGAATGACATCGAGCAACGAACGCACGGGGTAGACTTCGACGCCTCGGACCATGGCCGCTTCTTTGGCATTGGCTTCGGGGACAACCATGCGGGTGATTTTGCGGCCCCGAGCTTCAAGGGCGATGGGCAAGGCTCCGCGCACACCGCGCACGCCGCCGTCGAGTGAAAGTTCGCCCACAAAGAGGCAATCGGGAACCTCTTTTTTGGTCAGGCCGCCATAGGCGCCCACAATGCCGAGAGCCATCGGCAGGTCGAAGCCCGATCCTTCTTTCTTTATGTCGGCCGGCGCAAGATTGATGGTGATGTGAGTCGGCGGAATATCGTATCCGCAGTTTTTGAGCGCGGCGCGGACCCGGTCGCGACTCTCGCGCACGGCCGCGTCGGGCAGGCCGACGGTATGGAAGTGGTCCTGATCGCACTTGATGCCGGAGCAGTCGACCTCAACCTGAATAATGTTGGCGTCGATGCCGTAAACCGCGGCGCTGAGCGTCTTATAAAGCATGGCTGGATGAAGAGCGGCCAGCGCGGACACACGAGTGCTTCCCTGGTCCGCTAGGCCGATCACCTGACCCTACGAGCTTTCTGGAGCTTTTGGCTGTGACGGACATCACAATTGCCTGTGGAAAACCCGGATAAAAGTAACCGGCCCTAGTCATTGCTGGGATGACCGATGGGGAACATTGCCGGGAATCGATATTGTTCGGCGTCCGCTTTACAGGATAGGATGAGCGAAACCTTTACCGTTACTCCTAAATGACCATGGACCCCTCTTCCTCCGCGCGGCCACCGCGCTCTTCTGGAAATTTCGATAAAGAAGAGTCTCAACTGTGGCGCTGGGCCTTATTGTTCATGATCTTTCTGGCCGTCGCGCTGGCTGCCTTGCTATGGGAGCGGCTGGAGAACATCCCGTATCAGCTTCGGGCAATTCCGATCGGCGTGCTGGCGTTGTCGATCCTGTTTGCGATCTACGCCTACGGCCGGCGGCGGGAAGTTGGCGAGCTGAAGGGATTGCTGCGCGGCTTGCAGGAGCACGTCGGCGCGGCCCCATCGGAAGAGCAACTCGATCAACTCCATCAGGTTATCCAGAAGTCACAGCGCAACTTTAAGGAACTGATTGACTCCATCGACGATCCGGCCTGCGCGGCCTCGCTTGACGGTACGCTGCGAACCGTAAACAAACGCGTCAGCGATTTGTTTGGACTTCCCTATTCCGAGCTGGTGGGACGCAAGGTTTATGACTTAATCGACGAACCCAACCGCGATGAGGTGGAAAAATCGCTGGGAAGATTTCTTCAGACGAAACGCTGGACCGGCACGGTCAAGATTCAGCTCAAGAAAAGTTCGCGTCCCCTTTATTTCGATTGCGTCCTCAACGCCATTGTGAAGGGCAATGAAGTTGTCGGCGCCAGCATGCTGGCCCGCGATATTACCGAACAGCGCGAAAAAGAGATGCGCTTTACCGCACTGTTCGAGACGCTGCAGGAAGGCGTCTACTTCAGCACGCCCGACGGAAAACTGCTCGACGCCAATCCCGCGCTGGTCAACGTGCTGGGATATGCGGAGAAGAAAGAACTCATGTCGGTCGACCCGGCAGCGTTGAACATCGAGCCGGGACAGCCCGTGCTGGGCCGCGCTGTCGACGATGGCGGCGGCGTGCGCACTCGCGAAATCAAACTGCGTCGCAAGGATGGAAGCGTTGGCATGTTTCTCGACTCTTCGCGCGCAGTCTGGGACGCGTCGGGCAACATCATTCGTTATCAAGGCACGCTGGTCGATATCACCGAAAGACGCAAGATGGAGCGGCAACTCGCGCTGCAGGAAGAATTCCGCCGCCGGTTGCTGGAGAGCTTCCCGGATCTGATCCTGGTCGTCGATCTGGACGAACGCTATACCTTCGCCAGCGCGCGCGCACGCGAACTGCTCGGCTACGACCCCGATGAGATGCTGGGCAAAAAGATTTCGGATATCGAGAACCAGTCGCCCGAGCTGGCCGCGCTCTACCGCTCGCTCGTTTCAGGGCAACAGGTGATCGCGTCGGCGGAATACAGCGCGCGCCATCGCGATGGCAGTTGGAAGACGATGCGCGCTTCCGGCAGTCAGCTCGTAGATGCCGAGGGCAAGATCAGCGGAGCGATCATCTCTGTCCGCGATATCACGTTGGAACGGAAACTTGAACAGCAGGTAGTGCAGAGCGAACGGCTGGCGGCCATGGGAGCGATGATCGGTGGCGTCGCGCACGAGCTGAACAATCCGCTGACCAGTATTTTAGGCGTGAGCGAACTTCTGCAAGACACCGAAACCAACGAAACTTCGCGGAAGCAACTGGCCATGCTGCAACAGCAGGCACGCCGCGCGGCCGACATCGTGCAGAACCTGACCTATTTTTCCCGCCCGCCGGCTCCAGGCAAGAGTGCGATCAATCTGGTCGAAGTAGTGGAGCGCACCCTCAACCTTCACGCCTATTCGCTGCGCAAGAACAACATCACCATCGATTTCCTCAAAACACCGGGAGTGCCCATGGCCCTGGGCGATCCGCATCAACTGATGCAGGTCTTTTTGAACTTGATTTTGAACGCGGAGCAGGCAATTCGCGAAGCCCGCGATCGCGGGACACTGAGAATTCGCCTGGGAAGAACCGGCAACTTAGCGTGGGTGAGCTTTCACGATGATGGCGCCGGCATTCCCAAGGAAAATTTGCCGAGCATCTTCGATCCGTTTTATACGACGAAGCGTCCCGGGCGCGGGACCGGGCTGGGCCTGAGCATCTGCAAATCAGTGATGAAGGAACATAACGGCAGCGTCGAAGCCGCGAACGCGCCCGATGGCGGTGCGGTGTTTACGGTTTCGTTGCCAGTAGCCGGAACTAACTAACTTATCTCTCTACCGCCATCGCCACCGCATTCCCTCCACCCAAACACAGTGCCGCAATCCCGCGCTTCACATCGCGGCGGATCATTTCATAAATCAGAGTGACCAGCACCCGCGCTCCGCTGGCGCCAATGGGATGGCCGATCGCGACCGCGCCCCCGTTGACGTTCACTTTGTCGGGATTCAGCCCGAGCTCTTTCATAACACCCAGCGCCTGCACGGAGAACGCTTCGTTCAGTTCGTAGAGGTCGACGTCTTCGTTCTTCCATCCCGTCTTTTCCCAAATCGTGCGGACCGCGCCAACGGGAGCCATCATCACCCACTTCGGCTCGACGCCGCTGGTTGCCTGTGCGACGATGCGAACCATCGGGGTTGCACCCAATTCCCTCGCGCGGGTTGCGCTCGTCACGACCACCGCCGCCGCGCCGTCGTTTACTCCCGGCGCATTCCCCGCCGTAACCGTCCCATCTTTTTTGAAGGCCGGCTTCAACGCGCGCAAAACCTCAATGGTCGTATCCTCACGCGGGCTTTCGTCTTTGTCGAAGATGGTTGGAGCCGCGCCTTTCTTCTTTGCCGGGATTTCCACGGGAACGATCTGCGACTTGAAGCGGCACTCTTTGATCGCCGCAACCGCTTTGCGATGCGAATTGACGGCAAACTCATCCTGCTCTTCGCGGCTGATGCCGTATTTCTCCGCGACGTTCTCGCCGGTGATGCCCATGTGGTAGTCGTTGTAAATATCCCACAGGCCGTCGTTCACCATGGAGTCGACGACTTGCGCGTTGCCGAGCCGATATCCCTTACGCGCCTGCGGCAGAAGATAAGGAGCGTTCGTCATCGACTCCATTCCTCCCGCAACGACGATCGAACTGTTGCCGGTCTGAATCGCTTGCGCGGCCAGCGCAACAGATTTCAGTCCTGAGCCGCACACCTTGTTGATTGTCATGGCACCTACCGACGGATCGAGTCCTCCGAAGATTGCGGCCTGCCGCGCGGGATTTTGCCCGAGCCCGGCGGAGACAACGTTACCCATGATGCACTCGTCAACTTTCGCAACCTCGACACCGGATCGTTTCACTGCCTCGCGCACGGCGACGGCGCCGAGTTGCGGCGCGGTGAAATCCGAAAGGCTGCCCTGAAATTTTCCCACCGGAGTGCGGCATCCGGAAATGATGACAACATCGTCAAAAGAGGCCATGAATCACGCTCCCACGAAGATTTTCCACTCTCATTATAGATGCAGGACGCGAGAAAATGCTTCGCTCTCGCGCTTCGCACGCGAACTCACCGGGGTCGAATGAAATGAAATGTGATCGCAAACTTGAACGCAGTTTTCTGTCGCGAGATGCGTTGAGAGACACAATCGCTCTCGATTCGAGTTGATGCTCGATAAAATTTTCTTGACTTCGGTCATCAGAATTCGTTCGTTGTGACTTTCGTACAGCGACTTCACACGTTCGCATCGTCATTTTTTTCTTGACTTCATTTTTCAATAACTCTATGTTTCAACTAGTTGCAACAAAACAGCGTTGCAAATTTTCCATGAAGAATGGAAGGGAGAATAGAACCATGGCAACCAAGAAAAAGGCAAAGAAGAAAAAGAAGCATTAAGAAAGTTCAGTACGAAGTAAAAAGGGGACGCTAAATGCGTCCCCTCAGTTTTTTCTGGAATAGATTTTCTCGCCGCCCGCGGCGTTCAATTCGCGGACGCAACAGTTGACGAAGCGCGCTGCGGGATGCGTTTCTCTTTCACTGGGCACAGGCTGCGATAGGCGCAGAAGTTGCAATGAATGCCGGGCTTCGCATCGAATATGCCTGCGGCAATCTTCTTCGCAACATCTTCCACGCGAGCGCGCGCGGCCAGCAGATCGCCTTCAGAGCGCACCGTGATGACAGGAACGTTCTCTTGCAGGTTGTGGAAGATCAGCGAGCCGACCGTGTACCCCCACTTCTCTTTCGCGGCAATGGCATAGAGCGAGAGCTGCAGGCTTTCGTCGGCGTCTTCCTGGTCTTTGGCTTTGCCCGTCTTGTAATCGACCACGGCAACGGTTCCGTCGGGACGCTGGTCGATGCGGTCGATGCGTCCCACGACGGTAATCGGTCCGATGTGAATCTCGAACGACTCTTCCGTATGGAGAATATCCTGAGCAGAAACCGATTGTGCTGAGGCCAAAAATCCCTGGAGTTGAGCGACTCCCTGTTTTTCGTAGAGCTCGTGCTGATATTTCTCTCGAATGCCGGCGGAAGCAAGGTCATCACGAAAGAGCTGGATGAGTTCTGCTTCGTTCTTTGGCCGCCCCGCCCCATCGAAATAAGTTTTAAGCACCCGATGAATCGCGGCCCCATATTGCATCGCCGCGGCAGGCTCTCCGGGGATTCGCCAATCGCGCTCCAGCTTGAAACGCAATCCGCAGCGCTCGTAGGTATCGACGGCAGAGGCGCTCAAGCGGGCGTGCAGGCCTTCGAGCACCGGCAATTCAAACCATTGATTCGTTCGTGATTCGTCGGGATAGATGAGCGATGAGCCGGCGAAGAGATCGAGCTCCGTCTGTGCTCCTCCGACCGGGATCGCGCGAAAATATGGGTTAAGGTCGCGGTTCTCGATCAGCTCGCGCATGTAGCCATCGGGATTCTTGTTGATCTTTCCCTTGCCCTGCTTCGAATAAATGCGAAGCACGTCACGCGCCCGCGTCATAGCCACGTAAAACAGCCGCCGCTCTTCCTGGCCGTGAAGCGTCTTGTCGTCGGCCTCGGTAAGCGAATCTTCGTCGCGAAGTTCCTTGGGAAACGCGACCAGCGTCTCCTTGAACGAACTTGGAAACGAATTGGCATTCGCGCGAATGATGATCACGTTGGGGAATTCCAGTCCCTTGGCGCCGTGCACCGTCATCAGGCGCACCGCATCTTCCGTGTCGCCGGCCTGTAACGGGATCACGCCGCCGGCCTCGCGGAAGTACGCAAGATAGTCGACCAGTTCCTCCAATTCGATGGTCCGATTGATCTTCTTCCGCTCCCAATCGCTAACAAATTGCAGCGCTCCCTGAAGGATGGACGAAGAAGCATCCAACCGAAATTCCTTGACGATGATGTCGAGAGCGGCGCGAGCCTTGGCTTCGCGGCGGCGAATTTCGGCGCGGGCATTCGCGATGGCACTCAATACTTCAGCGCCGCCATCCACGCGATCGAGGGCCAGGGAAAGCGGAACAATCTTCGCCTCCCGGTTGTCGCGGGCAATCGCGCGCAAAGTCTGCCGCAATTGCTCCGGTCGAACCTGGAAGCGTGGAAGCGCAGCGACCCGGAACAGGCTGACGTCATCCCCGCCGTTGACAACGGCGTTCAGGCACGCGAAAAGGTCACGCGCCTCCGGCGTGTCGGAGATGTCCATGCTCTCAATGACGAACGGGATATCAGCCTCGGCCAGCTCGTGGACGACTTCGTCGCGCTGGTAGTTCGAGCGGTAAAGAATGCCGAAATCAGACCACTTGCCCTTCGATTTCTTCCGCGCGTCGCGGATGAACGCCACCAGATCAGGGCTCTCCGCATCTTTGCCGGCAACAATCGTCACTGTGACTGGAGCGCTGGCCAGCGGGACGCCTGTTTGCTGCGCCTCTTCCTCGCGCGCCGACACGAGCGGCGAGCGGTGGTAAGCCAGCGCGCCATCCGCATGCTTGGCGAATACGGGCGGATTCGCGTCGATCAGCGCAAACGCGCTGCGCAGAATCGGAGTCGTCGAACGCCGGTTCTTTTCCAGCACCACCATCTTCGTGCCGGAAAAGTGGCGGTGGAAAAGTTCGAAGGCCGCGCTGGACGCTCCGCGAAAGCGATAAATCGCCTGATCCGGGTCGCCAACAGCGAAGATGTTGCCTTCGCTGCCGGCCAGCCGCGCGAGAATTTTGATCTGCGCAACGTTGGCGTCTTGAAACTCATCGGCCAGAATGAAGCGCGCCCGAGCACGCGCCCCGGCGAGAATGTTTTCGTCGTCATTCAGCAGTGCATGCGCCCGCGTGATCATGTGGCTGAAGGTCCCGAGATTTTCTTCCTTCAGCCAGCGCTCCATGGTGGTGAAGACGCGCGCGATCTCGCGGCAGCGGCCAAGAATCTCGGCATCTTCGAGAACATTCTTCGACTTCACGACCCGCGGCATAGGGACTTCGCCGCGCTCCAGGCGCTCCACATATTGCGAATACTTTTCGGGCGTTACCAGCTCGTCGTGGCAGCGGCTTACAAACTCCAGCAGATCATTAAGAAACTGGGCCGGACTTGCGGCGCGTATGTAGTGTTCGAGATGAAGTTCGCGCATGCGCCGGCGAAGAAATATCCACAGATCTTTTTCATCGAGCACGCCGAAATCCTGCCCGACGCTCTTCAATAATTGCAGGCAATAGTCGTGAAACGTTGTCGCCTGCACTTCCCTGCCATCGAGCAGTTTGCGGACACGCTCGCGCATCTCGCGAGCCGCGTTCACGGTGTAAGTCAGGGCGAGAATTTCCTCGGGCTGAGCGTGGCCCTCGCGGACGAGCCGTTCGATGCGGTAGCTGAGAACCGACGTCTTGCCGGTTCCGGCGCCGGCGACGACCAGCATCGGCCCGCCGACGTGCTCAATGGCTTGGCGCTGCCGATCGTCTGGCGCGAACGATGCGGCTCGATTACTGGATTTGGAAGAGGGCATTGTGGCTCAGGATATCACCGCGCAGGCATGTGCAAGATTCGACGAGTCCGTTAACGGTTGCGCTATTAAAGCTGGGAAATCGCGATGGCCGTGGCGGCAATCGCTGCAGTTTCAGCGCGGAGAATGGTTGAGCCCAGGGATGCGGAGATCCATCCATTCTTGTGAAATAACTGGAGTTCGTCGTCGGCCCATCCGCCTTCGGGTCCAATGGCGAGAGTGATGTCGGCGGCTTCAGACGGGAGAGCCTCACGCAGCAGCATCCGGTCTTCTGACTCCGACAGCACAATGCGCACAGCGCCCTCGATCGAAACTGCGTTCGCCAACTTTACCGGCGCGTCGATCTCTGGCGGCGCGCTGCGGCGGGATTGCTCTGCCGCCTGCAGGGCAATCTTTTTCCAACGATCGACTCTCTTTGCCGAAGCAGACGCCAAATGCGTATCCGTGCGGCGCGCGACTACCGGAATGATTCGAGCGACCCCGAGCTCAGTGCATTTTTCAATCGCCCACTCCATGCGATCGAATTTGAAGATGGAAAGTAAAAGCGTGATTCGCACGGCAACGCCAGCAGGAATTTCCTCGCCGAGGTCGAATTCCACGCGATTGTCGCCGATTGCGGCGATCACTCCCCGCCGGACGATGTCGCCAACAGCGATGTCGAATTCCTGGCCAACCCGCGCCCGCAGCACGCGCGAAAGATGATCGGCGTGCGCGCCGGTAAGCGCAGCGCGGTTGCCGGAGACTTCATCCGCAATCCATCGTCTTCTGGTCATCGGGAGTGCGCCATGCGAATGCGAGACGCGAGTGGAATGCTACCGCAATTTCCGGCGGCCGAAGTTACCCGAAAATGTCTTTCATTTTGCCGAGCAGCGATCGCATCATCGGCTGGTTATCGACTTTCGAGAGTTCGTCCAGTTCCTGCAACAGCTCTTTCTGGCGCTTGGTCAGCTTGGCCGGAATCTGCACCCGGACTTCGACGTACAAATCGCCCTTACCGTGGCCGTTCAATACAGGCACGCCCTTGTTGCGAACGCGAAATGTTGCGCCCGGCTGAGTACCTTCGGGAACCTTCAGCATGTGTTCGCCTTCCATGGTCGGCACTCGAATTTCCGCGCCCATGGCGGCTTGCGCGATAGAAAGTGGCACCACACAGTGCAGGTCGTTGCCCTCGCGCGCGAAGAACTCGTGCTCTTTTACGTGAAGGACGACGTACAAATCACCGGCCGGACCTCCGAATTGGCCGACTTCGCCCGCGCCGGAAAACCGAATGCGCGTTCCATCTTCCACGCCGGCCGGAACGTTCGCTTCCACGCTGCGCTGCCGCAAAATGCGGCCTTCGCCCTTGCACTTCAGGCAAGGATCGGTAATCACGCTGCCGCTTCCCTGGCAGGTTGGGCAGGTGCGGGCGATGCTGAAAAATCCTTGCTGGTAGCGAACTTGCCCGCGTCCGTTGCAGGCGCGGCAAGTGGTTGGTCCCTTGCCCGGAGCGGCGCCCGAACCGTGGCAGGTTTCGCAGGCTTCATGCCGGCGAACTTCGACCCGTGTCTCCGTTCCAAAAAATGCATCTTCGAAATCGAGGGTAATATCTTCTCGCAAATCGGCCCCGCGCTGCACACGGCTGCGGCGACGCCCAGTGCCGCTGCCACCGAACATGTCGCCGAATCCGAAGAACTCGCCGAAGATTTCGCTGAGATCCTGAAAGTTACTGGCTTCGAATCCGGCGCCAGCCCCACCGCCACCGATCCCGGCGTGTCCGAAGCGATCGTAGGCCGCGCGCTTGTCCGAATCGGCGAGAATCGCGTAGGCCTCGCTCACTTCCTTGAACTTTTCTTCCGCGTCCGGATTATTCGGATTGCGGTCCGGATGAAATTGCAGCGCGAGCTTGCGATACGCGCTCTTCAGCTCCACCTCAGTGACAGTGCGCGTAACGCCCAGCACCTCGTAATAGTCGCGTTTGGCGTTGGTAGTCAGACTGGCCTTTCTTTATCTTTCTTATCTTTAGAAACAGATTCGCACCACGCGGCAGAAAGCAGGCGCGTTTTCCGCCAATTTTTATTTGCCGGAATTGTTGGCGACCTTCACCATGGCCGGACGCAGCAGGCGATCTTTGAACTTGTACCCGCGCTGCAACTCTTCCAGCACTTCATGGTCCGGCGCGTCCGAGGTTTCGACCATTTCAATCGCCTCATGCACATGCGGATCGAAGGGCTCGCCCTTCGCCGGGATCGCGCGCACCCCCAGCTTCGCCAGCGCATCCTGAAGCTGCTTGTAGATCAACTCCACGCCGCCGCGAAAATCGGCCGCGTCGGATTTGGCTTGCAGCGCACGCTCAAAGCTGTCGAATGCGGGCAGCATCGATTTGATTGCATCCGCCGTGGCAAAGTCGCGAAACTCTTGCTGCTCTTTGGCCGCGCGGCGGCGCGCATTGTCAAACTCCGCCTGCGCCCGCGCCAGCCGGTCGTACAAGGAATCGCGCTCCGCCTTTACCTTCTGTAATTCCGCTTCAATCCCCGAGTTTTCTCCGGCGGCCGAAGATCCTGCGCCGCTCGTTCCTGCACTACGATCGTCTTCCTCGGCCGGAGGAAGTTCATGTTCCAAATCCAGATCAGCCATTTCTGCTTCCGTTTTTCCGTTTGATTTACCCATATTCCCGTTTCAACTACTCCGATTCATTCAAGATCTTGTCGAACAATCGCGCGATGTAAGACACCGCCGTCATCGTGTGCTGATAGTCCATTCGCGTGGGACCAATCACAGCCAGCGATCCCATGACTTCATTGCCGGCATGCGCGGGCGCTCCGATCAACACAAAGTTCTGCATCGAGGGCAGCGCATGGTCGAGCCCGATGACCACGCGGACCGCCTCCTGCTTCACGTCGAGATACGCGCTTAGCAGCTCGATAACTTTTTCTTTTTCCTCCAGCGTCTTCAGCATGTCCTGCAGACGTTGGCGATCCTGCTGGTCCGTCACCAGATTGGAGGCGCCTTCCACAAAGACGACCTGCGATCCCTGCTCATGGGCCAGAGCGCCCTGTTTGTAGAGCTGTTCAATCGAGTGCATCAGGCGGTCATATTCGCTGCGTTCTTTTTCAATGCGCCGCCCCAGTTCGCTGCGCATCGATTCCATGGTCCAGCCGCGAAAATTCTCGTTGATATAGCGCGCCGCGAGATCCAGATCGGACTGCGATAAATCCAGACGCAGCACGCGATCCCGCACCAACCCGGAGCGCGTCACCAGCACGGCTAAAACCTTCTGATCGCCCAGCCGCGAAAAGTAAACATGCTCCAGCGCGTTCTTCGGACCGCTTGTCGCCACGGTCACGCCCACGTTGCGCGAAATCAGCGAGAGGACGTGCGACGTCCGCTCCATGAATTCCTGCACGTCGGTGATCCCGGCCAGCGAGTCGGAGATCATCGCCTCTTCCTGCGGGGCGAGCCGCGCGTTCCCAGAAATCTGCTCGACGTAATAGCGATAAGCCTCGGTGGTGGGAATGCGTCCCGCCGACGCATGCGGCTGCTCGAGAAATCCCGCGTCCGACAAATCCGCCATCACGTTGCGGATGGAAGCCGGACTCAGCCCCTCGCGGTTCGACCGCGCCAGCGTCCGCGACCCCACCGGCTCGCCCGTGGAGATGAACGTCTCCACGATCGCGGTCAGTATTTCGCGTTCGCGCGTCCCGATATTTGGGTCAGTAGGCATGCGCTGATATGTTAGTTGTCTCGATCCAAGCGGCTCGGCCGGGAAGAAACTGCTTTCCACTTCATTTTATCTAAGTATTTTAAATGCAGGTAGTTTTGCCGCAGCTCCTTTAGATGCAACAAGAAGGCGTTTCGAATCACGCCCAAACAGCATGGATTCCGGATTGCGGGCAGCTGGCCTTCGAAGCTTGAAATCCCCCCTCGAAAGGGGGATTGACAGCCCGTGGCGGCCCAAGGATACTTTTAACATTGGGCGTGTTAGATAGTTCTGTAGTTGGAAAAATAGGGTCACTCCGTTCGAAATTCCCCCTGGCGCCGATATAGCCCGCGTCGTAAGCGTTAAAAATCCCGGAGGTGCGATGCGCTGTAGTCCTCTACCGTCATTCTGTTCCCGTCTGTTCATACTTCTTATCAGTGTGTTCGTGGTTTCTTTGCCGGCGCAGAACCTGAACTTTGCCGCTCCCGTCAGGTACAGTCCGGGTGGAAACGGTCCGAATGTGGTTGCCATGGCGGACTTGAACGGCGATGGCAAGTTGGACATCGTGGTTGGAAACTGGTGCGCGAACAACGCAGTCCCTTGTCCCGGCAGCTCCGTGGGAGTGCTCTTGGGCAACGGGGACGGCACTTTTAAGCCAGGCGTAGCCTACGCTTCGGGCGGTGTTTATCTCCCCTTTGTTGCCATTGGAGACCTCAACGGCGACGGCAAGCCAGATATTGTGGCGGCAAACTGCGGCAATGCGCTCAACAACCACTGCATTGGCGCGGGTGGAAATCTAGGAGTCCTATTCGGAAATGGCGACGGAACCTTCCAGCCGGCGGTTACGATTCCGCTGGGTGGCGGCGGATATGGCGCCATCGCAGTCTCGATCGCCGACGTGAACGGTGACGGCAAGCCCGACCTGATTGCAGCCGGCGATTGCGCGAACGGTGGCTGCGGCGGAGTACTGCTGGGTAACGGCGACGGAACTTTCCAGCCAGAAATGCCTTTCATCACGGGTGGGCTGATTGTCTTTGCGATGGTTGTCGGCGACGTGAACGGAGACGGCAAGCCTGACGTAGTGGTTGGACATCAATGCACCACTCAGATTTGCCACGCGAGCAATATCGGCGTGCTGCTGGGCAATGGCGACGGAACTTTTCAAACCCCGACGCTCCCTGACGCCGGCGGCATTTACCCAGACTCGATCGTACTCGCGGATTTAAACGGAGACGGCAAGCCTGACATCGTTGTGGCGAACAGCAGTACCAGCATCACCATCAATCAAGGTGATGTCGCCATTCTGTTGGGTAACGGCGACGGAACTTTTCAAACTGCCGTTGCTTACCCAGCCAGCGAATTCGGCGCAGCGACGGTCGATGTCGCGGACGTAGACGGTGACGGCAAACCCGACGTGGTGGTGGTGAACTGCTCTGCCGTTAGCGGCAACTGCAACGGTGGCGGCGGGAACGTGGGCGTGCTGATCGGTAACGGTGACGGAACCGTGCAGCCGGTGGTCACCTTCCCTCCCGGAGGAAACACTCCGTTCGGTATGGCTTTGGGCGATGTCAACGGCGACGGCAAGCCTGACATCGTGGTGGGAAATTGCTCGAGTAATGTTTGTGGGCAAATGGCGGGGGCGGTCGCTGTGCTTTTGAATACCAGCCTCGCACCGACGGCCACCGCACTCACTTCTTCGTCCAGCACGTCCAGCTTCGGGCAGGCCGTAACATTTTCAGCTACGGTGACGGCACAAGGATTTAGTCGCACCCCGACCGGCACGGTTAATTTTCTCGACGGAACAACCTCCATTGGCAGCTCCAGCCTCATTAGTGGCGTGGCAACCTTGACGACCTCCACCCTGGCAGTGGGTACGCATAGCATCACGGCCACCTACAGCGGGGATACAAATTTCGCGGCAAGCACTTCACCGGTTGTTAACCAGCTTGTGCAAGGAGCCGTGGTGCAGATTTCTCCCACGACAAGCCTTTCATTTGGCAACCAGGCAGTTGGAACTCTCAGCGCTGCTCAAAGCGTAACGCTCACCAATAGTGGCAACATCGCCCTGACTCTCGCGATTGCCATTACCGGAACCAACAGCGGCGACTTTCTTCAGAGCAACACCTGTGGAACCTCGGTCGCGGCAGGCGGAAGTTGCAGCATCATGGTGGCGTTCAAACCGCTGGCCGCGGGTGCGCGAACCGCGGCTGTGACCATCACGGACAACGCTTCGAACAGTCCGCAATCGGTTTCACTGACGGGAACCGGTGTGCAGGCTGCAGTTACGCTGTCTCCCGGAAGCCTGACGTTCCCGCCGCAAACCGTCAACACAACCAGCACGCCTCAGATCGTTACGCTCACAAATTCCGGTCTTGGAGTTCTAAAGATTACGAAGGCCGCGATTACTGGCCCATTCAGTTTCACCACCACTTGCGGTGCGACGCTGAATGCGGGAAGCAGTTGTACCCTGACGGTGGCTTTCAAGCCAACGACGACCGGCGCGCTCACAGGTTCCATCGCGATCACCGATAACGCCCCGCTCAGTCCCCAGACAATTGCCCTGAACGGCACTGGGACCTCGGTAAGATTTGCCCCGGCCAGTTTGACCTTCAGCAGTCAGACTGTGGGCACCACGAGTGCGCGGAAGATCATTACGCTCACCAACCTGGGCAGCGTTGCGCTGAATATCGCGAGCATCGCCGTAACCGGCACAAACTTGGGCGATTTCGCCGAGGTTAATAATTGCCCCGCGAGCGTCGCGGCCGGAGCCAGTTGTTCCATCGGCGTGACTTTCACTCCGTCCGCCACGGGCACGCGGTCGGCAGCGGTCACGGTCACCGACGATGGCGGCGGCGGCTCGCAACAAGTACAACTGACGGGCACAGGAAGCTAATCCCTTAGGCTTGTCATTCGGCACGCGGCCGGGTACCCCATT
>Ga0209006_10003417_pt1 | contig 14441 bp, 9 predicted proteins | sample JacPin_JW_Ref_O2_FD_188567 | JGI IMG/M metagenome (GOLD analysis project Ga0209006, IMG submission 188567) | Forest soil microbial communities from Algoma, Ontario, Canada - Jack Pine, Ontario site 1_JW_Ref_O2 (SPAdes) (version 2) | ecosystem: Environmental > Terrestrial > Soil > Boreal... | reverse complement strand
GGCAGCGGCCCTGCCTACATATACATCATCCTGGAATCGTTGGCCGAGGCGGGTGTTAAGGTCGGTCTGCCGCGCGATGTGGCGACGCTTCTTGCGGCGCAGACTACGCTCGGTGCAGCGACGGTTGTGCTGGAGACGGGCGACCATCCAGCTCTGTTGAAGGACGCCGTCACTACTCCAGCGGGATGCACGATCGACGGCATCCTGGAGCTGGAGGAAGGCAAACTGCGAGTGACCCTGATCAAGGCCGTAGTCAAGGCTGCGCAGAGAGCCAAGGAATTGGCGTATCGCTAGCGACTCGCAAGAATCCAAAAAGAGAAGCCGAGGATCGAACCCCGGCTTCCCTTTTGTTGCGATAAGAACTACTCCATCCACTACGTTACTTAGACAGTGCTCCCATCAGTCCGAAGGACGCGCCAGCGCACTGATTGCTGTTGAGTCCGAGGGATGAGTCGCACCAGTTCGCGAAAGTGAATCCGAAGAAGCTCGAATTCAGGAACATCTCATATGGCACCTGAGCGGCGCCGTTGACGTTGTTGGTACGGTTGGTGGTGTTGGAAACAAACATTCTGCCAACAGAGCAGCTACCATCCGACGTGGCGTTGGTGCATTCCGGTGTCAGGTTGAACCAATATTCTCCAGGCCCAATGAGAAGAGGCGTGGAAAGCTGGACCGCCACGGTGTACTCGTTCAGGCCGATGAAGTTACGGCCGGTTGCCGCTACGGCGATACTGGCGCTGCCCGAAGCGATGCTGGTGCCGCCGTTGCCGTCGATAACGCCGGTGCGGACGTCATAGGTGGCAGTCTGCGGATCGAAGTTGGCATCCGCCTGGATGTTAAACAGAATTCCAGTGACGTTCGCCGAAACTCCGGTGAGGGTGAAGGAAGCATAGGTGGAGCTGCCGGGAATGAACAGCGTGTCCTCATCGGACAGGCCAGCAGCATTGAGACTGGAAATGTTGAGGTCGCCACCGTAGAACAAGCATGGATCGCAAAGAGATGGTGGAACCCCGGGAGCGGAAAGCTTTTCTGCCGCACTACTGCCCGCAAGGTGCTGCGACGTGGCCGGCTTCTGTGCCGCCGACGCCGATAGGGTAAGCGCTACCACGAAGGTTAATGCTAAAAGCGTTGTTTTCACTCGATTCCTCCTGTTCGATTTTTTTAGCTGTCTTGTTCAGGATCAACGGTCCGGCGTGACGAACCGTTCTAGCAATGTCCAGATACAACAAACCTAGTTACTTGGTTCCGCGCAATCCAAAGGACATGTAGCCGCATTGGACCGCATTGAATCCCAAGCTCGAGTCACACCAGTTCGCCCAGGTGAAACCGAAGAAAGAGGAGTTCAAGAACATTTCGTGAGCCGGTTGCCAGTTGCCGTGGATATCGTTGGCACCCTGCGTGGTATTGGACACAAATTGCCGGAAAACACTGCAGCTACCATCCAGTGTATTGAGGCACTGTGGAGTAACGTTGAACCAATATTCACCAGGGGTCAAAGTGACAGGTGTAGACCACGAAACCGCCACCGTGTATTCGTTGAGGCCGATGAAGTTGCGGCCGGTGGGCTGCACCACTGCGGTGCCGCTGCCGGAAGCGATGCTGGTTCCACCGTCGCCCTCGGAAACGCCGGTTCGAATGTCGTAAGTCGCCGCGAGAGGATCAAAGGCAGCAGAGGCTTGCACGTTGAAAAGAATTCCGTAGACCGACGCAGTGACGCCGGTTGGAATGTTGACAGCGCCGTAGGTGCTGGATCCGCCAAGGATCAGAAGCGTGTTCTCATCCGACATTCCAGCGGCATTCAGGTCACCGGGATTGAGATCGCCCCCGTAGAACAGGCACGGGCTACAAAGAGAGGGCGGAACCGAGTTGGGGTTGTTCTTGGGCGCCTGAAGCACTGCCGATGAATTTCCCTTCAGGTGTTGTGACGTAGCAGGCTTCTTAGTCGCTGCCACTGCCGTGAGGCTGAGCGCTAACAGTAAGGCTACTGCGGAAAGCGTTGTTTTCACTATATTCCTCCTCTGGGTTTTTCTCGCTACCAAGACAACAAGCCGGTTTCCTGGGAAAGAAGCAAAACCGTGCGCGGAGTCTATACGTTAGGTTTTCGTAATGCAATGGAGAAGAAAGTACCTGAAGGGCTGGATGGCACGCGGGACAAGGGTTTCAAGCGATTAAATTCGCAATCGAAATTCAGAAGGGTTGATTTCAAACGGTACTTCAATCCAGCGCGTCGCGGTTCAGAAGCACTATTTTCCGAGTAGCCGGTCCACGATTTCTTTCTGGCTGGGCAGCAGCGACGATCGAATGGCAGTCGCGGGAAGCCAGCGGGGCGATCCTTCCCAGGAATCGCGCAACTGGCCGCTGACTTCAACTTCGAACACGCTGAGTTTGCATGGGATATCCGCTGACGTTCGGTATTCGAAAAGGAGGGAAGATTTTTCAACCGCGAGTCCTGTCTCCTCGCATACTTCCCGGCGCATCGCCTCCTCCGCGGATTCCCATGGAGACGCGAGGCCGCCGGGAAACGAAAAACCTCGACCGTCGTTACGATCAACGATCAGTAGCAGCGGACCGTTCCGGATTATGGCCACGGAAGCAGGCAGGAATCCGAAGATCGGGATGCGGGAATAAAGCGCTACAAACGTACGCGACAACGTCGCGAAAGCTGCATGCTGGATATGCTTGAGGACGATCAAGAGTGGGATTCTTTCCGATTATAGCGAGGGGGCGGAGTTTGTGATGAAGCGCGGCAGCACACAAGCAGAGCACACTCGTGATTCACAAGTCTGCGTCAGCGCCTTCAATTGCAAGCAGCGTTGGTTAATCCGAAAACATCGAGCTCTCCACGAGTATTGGTGGTGTCGGTGGGGTCCATGGATCCGAGATAAACAAACCCGTTCGCAATGGAAGGAGTAACGAATTTCGTGCCGTTCCCAGGTTGATCGCGTTTGGGACACTTGGTGCTGTCCCATAACTCCGGAATTGCATTAGAAACAATGTGCTCGGCGTCGAATGCGTAAAGCACCACGGGGGCAGCAGTGGTGGCCGTGGGCCAGCCGTTTCCTGCCGTTGCCCAAAGAATGGCAGTTCCGCTGCTGGTACCGGACGACGAAAGCGAAAGGTTGGTGCCGTATTGAAGCTTCACGCCAGTCTTATAAACGTTCCCCGTGCAGATTGGCGAAAGATTACAAAGCTTCGTGCTTCCGATGTTGATCTGGTATTTGGAGATCGAATCAAACATGGCTACGGTGAACATCTGCCCATTCCAGGTCACAGGAGTCGTGTAGTACTGGTGAGTCGAACCCTGAAAATATTCGACGTCCAGATTCCTGCCGACTGCGGGACACGTAGAGTTCCTGGGAGGTTTATATCCCCCAGGGTTCGCTCGGTTCATGGCGTAAATGACTCCCGGCTTGCTGGTGGCAATTGCATAGTAAGTGGTGCCGCTATCTGGGAGGAGGAGCGCACCGCCAGAGCCGAAATCCTGGTCGGCGGGATTCATGCAGGCTTGAGCAAAGGGTGTGAAGTAGGCAGTTGGCACAAGGCTCGTATTCAACTTGACGAAGCTGTCTCCATAGTCGAAGCCGCCCGTATTCGCATTGAAATTTCCGTCGCCCGTAATGAGGTAGATGTAAGTGCTTCCGCCCGGGGAATCGAGGCCGGCAGCCAGACCTGCACCGCTCGCCCAAACTCCGCCGCCCTCGCCGTTCGGCGTGCTGGTCCAAACATAGGGTGTGGCGGCAAGATTTTGCGCGTCATAGCCAAAGACCCACCCGGACGGAACGTTTAGACCCGGAGCCCCACTGCCACCAATGGACGAAAGTCCAACGTAAACACCGCTGTCCCCGTTCTCCATGACCCCGGGCAGCAGTAGCAATCCCGGCCGTTGATTGTGGTTGTACGCTTCGAAAGCTGTGTTTCCAGACTTTCCCGCGATTGCGACCGGTCCGTCAAATTTCTCCGCAAAAGTATTGATATCTAATGCATGTAAGCGGTCCGTGAAACAGGTGGCTGGTTTCTTGGGCTGGGTTGCACAATTTCCCGACGTCGCTTCACTTTCGCTCACCACATAAATCGTGTTCGTGGTGTGATCGATCACTGGGGTTCCCAGAATCCCCAGCTCCGGACTCATCATGTGGCACTGCCCACCGCCCACGTCCGTGCACTGCGCGGCTTCTTCGTTTTTGTGCAGCAACGAAACTTGGTTGATGATCTGGCAAGTCGATCCGTCTACAGAATAGACACTGTCGTTCATCGTGACCACGTAGACTGTGTTTTTTCCTGCCGAAGAAACAACTAATGGCTGGCCAAAAACCTGACCATCGAAAACCGCAGAGCAGATCTTGCCGAACTGCTGCTGATTTACGTTGGCCTGATTCAGAATGGTCTCGGCCGAGTTCAAACCGTCGCGCCAATTGTCGTTATGCCAGGTAAGAACGTTGGTCTGACCGCTCAACAGCAAGGTCGAGCCAGCGACAAACATAAGAACAAATAGGCACCGATGTAGCGCTTTCATCTTCTTCTCCTGTAATTGCGGCACCACGCCCCGTCATATCCGGCAGTCGCTGGTTATGAAATTGCATCCAGGGCAAAGGGAGGGTCGTACGTCGTTTCTAGCACCAAAATTCTGCAGCTTGTCGAACAAGCTGTAAATTCTTGACTACGATGAGCAACTTTCAGAGTTCGCGTTAGTTACACGGAGCGGTGGTTAAGCCGAACACGTCCAACTCTCCGCGGGTGTTGGTTGAGTCCGTTCGATCCATCGAGCCAAGATAAACAGATCCGTTAGCAATCGTCGGCAGTACGAACTTGGTAGCGTTTCCCAGGGCATCCCGCGTCGGGCATTTCGTGCTGTCCCACAATTCCGGGACGGCCTTGGCAACGCTATGTTCAGCGTCAAAAGCGTATAAAACAGCAGGAGCCAGCGGGTTGTTTGGCCAGCCATTTCCGCTTGCCGCCCAAACGATCGCCGTACCGCTTGTAGTGCCGGAGGATGAAATTGACAAATTGGTTCCGTACTGGAACGTAACCGTACTCTTCAACACGGTCGAAGTGCAGATGGGAAAGTGGATGCACTTGGATGGAGCACCATCGACGTCAATGGAGTATTTGGCTAACGGTTCATACATGGGTATGAAATAAAGCTGTGAGTTCCAGGATACAGGGGTCGTGTAGAAGTGGTGAGGCGAACCCTGGAAAGATTCGACGTTCGAATTTGTTCCCGTCGCTGGACAGGTGGAGTTGGTTGGCGCCGAGTAGCCGCCTAAAGTCGCGCGGTTAACTGCGTAGATAGCGCCTGTCTTACTCGGGGCTACGGCATAGTAGGTGGAACCGGCGTCAGGAATAAGCATTACCCCACTCGAGCCAAAGTCCAAGTCTCCGAGATTCATGCACGCTTGCGCGAACGGCGTGAAATAGGAATTCGGAACCAAGCCCGTGGTGAGCTTCACGAAACTATCTCCGTAGTCCGAACCGCCCGTGTTGGCCGTGAAGTCGCCATCACCCGTGACTAAAAATATGTAGGTCCCGCCAGCCGGAGAATCGAGACCCGCCGCCAATCCCGCGCCGCTCGCCCAAATACCGCCGCCTTCACCGCTCGGCGTGCTATTCCAAATGTAAGCCGGGGCGGCCAGATTTTGTGCGTCATAACCAAAAACCCAGCCCGACGGAATGTTTACACCTGGGTTTCCGGTACCGTCCATCTCGGAAAAGCCAATGTAGATTCCACTGTCTCCGCTCGGCATGACGGCGTTCACCTCCAGCAATCCGGTTCGTTGTATGTGGTTACTGGAAGTGAAGGTAGATGTCTGATACCCGCCGGCGATTGTCACGGGCCCGCCGAATTTCTCTGCAAAAGTGGTCAGATCCAAGGCGTGCAGGCGATGAACGAAACAAGACGAGGGCTTGCGCTTGACAACTTTACCGCAAGTTCCAGTCGTCAATTCACTTTCGCTGACGAGATAAATCGCGTTCAAGCTCAAATCGATCACCGGTGTTCCCAAAATGCCGACGATCGGACTGATGGTTTGACACTTTTGACCGCCGACGTCGGTGCAACGTACGGCTTCCTCGCCCGACTGGAGCAGCGAAATGCTGAGAATCTGGCTGCAATTTGAGCCGTTTAGCGCGTAAACGCTGTCATTCTGGGTGACCGCATAAACCGTGTTCAATCCCGCAGTGGAAACGACCAGGGGTTGAGCAAAAATCTGCCCGTCGAGAATCGCTGAACATACCTTGCCGAATTGGCTGGCATTGACATTGGTTTGATTCAGGATTGTTTCGCTCGAGTTCAGGCCATCTCTCCAATTATCATTGTGCCACGTGAGCACATTGGTTTGAGCGCTGGTACCTATGGCGCCGAAAGAAACGGACGCAACAAGAAACAGAAACGGGTGACGCTTCATTTTTTCCTCCTCCGAATCGAGAAGGAATTGGCACATCGAACGACATAACCTCAAGCCGCGACAACTTGATTCGCCACATAGTCGGAAGCGAATCCCCGGAACTTCAAAACGTTACTGCCACTGCTGCTTTCAGCAGGCATTGGCAACGACGGCAAAACTTGTCAGTTGCAAACGGCGGTGGTCAAGCCAAACACGTCCAATTCTCCTCGCGTATTCGTGGTATCAGTTCGATCCATGGTCCCCAGATACACAAACCCGTTGGCGATTGTCGGCAAGACAAACTTTATAGAATTCCCCGTCTGATCCCGGGTGGGGCATTTCGTGTTGTCCCACAATTCCGGCATTTGCTTGGAAACCGAGTGCTCGGCATCAAAGGCATAAAACACTGTGGGACCAGGTGTGGGTGCCGTCGGCCACCCGTTACCCTTCGCTGCCCAAGCGATTGCAGTACCTGTCGTCGTTCCCGAGGAAGAGAGTGAAAGATTCGTTCCGTAACCAAACACGACAGAAGTCTTGACTATATTGCCGGTGCAAATCGGCCTTAGGAGACATATGGACTTGGTGCCGAGGTTGAGCGGATACTTGCTGATCGCAGCCGACATGGGGACGTAGTAGAGATACGAGTTCCAGGAAGCCGGAGTGGTGTAATACGCGTGCTGGGATCCTTGGAAATACTGCGCATTTGCGTTGGTTCCGGTCGCGGGACACGTGGAGTTCGTGGGAGCGGTATATCCCCCGGGATTCGCACGGTTCATTGCGTAGACAACACCCTGCTTGCTTGCGGCAATCGCGTAATAGGTAGAACCGGTGTCGGGAACCAGCATGACGCCGCTGGAACCGAAATCCTGGTCCAAAGGATTCATGCAACCCTGCGCAAAGGGTGTGAAATAAGAACTTGGCGAAAGGGCGGTACTTAATTTAACGAAGCTGTCACCATAATCGGAACCGCCGGTGTTCGCGGTGAAATCGCCATCGCCGGTGACTAGATAAATGTAGGTAGATCCGCTGGGTGAATCATAGCCTGCGGCTAATCCTGCGCCGCTGGCCCACACACCGCCGCCTTCCCCGCTGGGCGTACTGTTCCAAACATAAGGGCTTGCCGTGAGATTTTGAGCGTCATAACCGAAAACCCAACCATGAGGGATACTCACTCCGGGCACACCAACTCCATCAATCTCTGAAAACGCAATGTAGATTCCGTTATCGCCATTCGGCATGACACCATTCAACTCCAGCAGTCCGGGCCGTTGAATATCTAAATTGGAGGAGAAGGTGACTCCCTGAAAAACGCCGGCAATGGCAACCGGACCGTTGAACTTTTCCGCCAGGGTAGTGAGATCCAGAGCATGCAATCGATGGATAAAACAAGTGCTTGGCTTTCTTTTTTGCGGCGTGCAGGTTCCGGTAGTCAATTCACTTTCGCTCACCAGATAAATGGTATTCGTGCTCAAATCAATCACCGGTGTTCCGATCACGCCAAGGATGGGGCTGATAGTGTGACACTTTGCCCCACCAACATCCGCGCATTGCACCGCCTCTTCACCGGACTGAAGCAGCGAGACGTTTGCGATAACGCTGCAATTCCCGCCATTGACGGCATAAACGCTGTCGTTCTCCGTTGCCACATAAACGGTATTCTGGCCGCCACTGGAAACTACCAGAGGTTGACCAAAAACCTGGCCGTCGAGCACCGCTGAACACAGCTTTCCAAACTGAGCGGCGTTGACATTGGACTGATTGAGAATGGTTTCTGTGGAATTTAGACCATCTCGCCAGTTGTCGTTGTGCCAGGTGAGCACGTTGGTCTGCGTGATGCCGACCGGCGCCGCGCAAGCGATGAACATAAAGCTTGCAACCACGTATCGTTGAATCGACTTCATTGGACCTTCTTTTGAGTTGCGGAGCTACTCGCGAATGGACTTGGGCTCTTGGGGGAAGGAAAACGTCTTGCTATTCTGGAGGCCCCCCATCCCTTTGTCAAGTTCGTAATTCCTATACTTTTAGAGAGAGTGAAGAAAGTTGCATAGCTGTCGCGCCTGGAGTTGCAAGTTATTTCATCTTGACACTGCTTCATCTCAAGGGCAGACTAAATCGACATAGGGTTCGTTTCTCCCGAAAATCCCCCGAATACGGCTTTTCAAGGGCAAGTTCATTCAAAGGCGCTCATGACAGTTGTGTGTAGCCTTTGACTTGCCGAGACCGCGGTGAACGAGCAGACGACGACGTAACTGCCCACCGCATGAACTTACCGATTGCCGAAAGGGACTGACATGGCGTTTTGCTCTAAATATTCCTTTGCATTGAGCTGTATTGTGATTGGAATTATCTCGGCTATTCCAGTCGCCGCGCAGAACTGCGTCGCCGTAACTCCCGCCAGCATGGTGATCAATTTCCCGACGAAGGCGGTGGGCACGCAGAGCCTGGTGCAGGACGTGATTATTGCCAACACCTGCACGACGACGATCAACATCAGCACCTTCAGCTTTGGGCCGTCCTCAGGGTTTAAATTGCTCGCAGGCTGGGCGCCCTTCCAGATTCCCAAGGGTCAGAAAATGACGTATGAAGTCGTCTTTGCTCCTCAAGCGGCGGGAACGTACAACGGCAACTTCACTGTAACCGTCGGCGGTTATAGCCCCTTCGTAGTCGCTTTAAACGGAACGGCAACGTTGCCGGGAGCAATCGCCAGCTTAAGCGCCTCTTCCCTTTCCTTTGATAACGTACCTCTGGGAACGACCACGGCGCCGCAGAACGTCGTTCTCAAGAACAGCGGAACCAAGGGAACGACCATCGTAAACATCTACGCCGATCCTCCTTTTGCGGTTTCGGGGTTTACAGTGAATCAGGTGATCAAGGCCGGCGCTTCGATCACGCTTCCGGTGACCTTCTCGCCCTCCTCTGTAGGATCTTTTAATGGGACCCTCGTGGTAACTACGAACAACTTACCGCCGATAGGAACCACGCTTTATGGTACTGCGGTAGCGCCAACAACATTGGCGATTACGACTTTTCCAATTCTCCCGAAGGGAACGCAGAAAGCTGCCTACTCGGCTCCGCTTCAATCCACCAACGGAGTTGGCACAGTTACCTGGAGCCTCGCGACTGGATCGACCCTCCCGTCAGGATTGAGCTTAACCAGCAGCGGCACCATTACCGGTACGTTTGCCTCGACGGTTGCTGTGGGAAATTATCCGTTTAGCGTGACGGCAACAGATTCGAACTCAACCAGCGCCACTGTGCAAATGACATTGCCGGTTGGTGCACCGACCGGTTCCGATTGCAACAACATTCAGTGGGATGTGACAGGGACAACCACTCCGCTCGTTCCTCTGACAGATTTGGGAACCGGGACGTACTTTGGAACCGAAGGCGGCCTCTATCTCAACGGCAGTAATATTATGCCCTCGAGCCATGATGCGGATGGAGTTGGCTTTGCTCAGGCGATCCAGCCGCTGGATAGCAATGGCAATCCCAGTCCGAATGGTAAATACGCGCTCCTCTCGATCGGCATGTCGATCGCATACGATAACTTCCAGACATTTACGATCGATGCGACTGCGGATCCTGCGGTAAACCACGAATACCTTGCATTCGTTCCGGGAGCGCAGCCTCGCGTTGGCGCAGTGGATTGGGCTTACGTCAACCATCCCGCGTGGACTGAAATTTTCAATTATTTCCTGCCGCAGAGTGGAGTTACCGCACCACAGGTTCAAGTAGCGTGGGTGGAGGCAGTAGACAGTCAACCGTCGGGCTCGTTCCCGAAAGACATGGCATTGCTGCAATCTCACCTGGAAAGCACGGCGCAGAATCTTCATACGCTGTTTCCCAACATCAAGATGGTGTTCTTCAATGCGCGTGAATATTCTGGATACTCGAACGGCTTACCGGGCTCCGGGTCGAACGATCCCGAACCCTACGCTTATGAATCAGCGTTCGCTGTCAGAGGAATGATCCAAGACCAGATTAACGGTGTTGCCGCAATGAACTACAATCCCGCGGCTGGTCCGGTTAAGGCTCCTTGGGTGGCATGGGGCCCTTACACATGGGGGAACGGAATGATTCCACGCAGCGACGGGCTGGTATGGCCGTGCCAGAATTTTGAAAAGGATGGCACGCACACGTCACAGCCAGGCGGTGGAACCGAGAAAGTCTCAAACATGCTCATGAACTTCATGAAGACAAATGACGCTACGGCGCCGTGGTTTCTGGCGACCGGATCCAAATAAGCGCGGCAACCATAAAAATAATATTTCGGAGATCATATGCTGATTTGTCTGTCGACGCTGCGGAATGCCATTGTATCCGCAGCGCTACTTTTTGCTCTGGCTCCCGCCTCGATGGCGCAAGGGTTCGCTGGCACCTTCACGCAACACAACGATCTTGCACGCACCGGCCAGAACTTGCATGAGACCACGCTGACCACGACCAACGTGAGGGCCACGACCTTCGGCAAACTGTTCTCTTATCCGGTGGACAACCAGGTTTACGGGCAGCCCTTGTACGTGCCCAACGTCTCCATTCCGAATCAGGGCACGCATAATGTTCTTTATGTGGTCACGGAAGGCGATAGCGTGTTCGCTTTCGACGCGGATGGCCTGAGTCCGACGGTCTTATGGTCCGTAAATTTTACGAACCCGGCAAACGGCGTCAACGTTATTTCGTGCGTGGTCAGCGGACTGCAGTGCAGTGTCTATCCGAACACGGGTATCACCGGCACGCCGGTAATTGATCCCGCCACCAATCTGATGTATGTACTGGTCCGAACGGCCGAGACTACGGGCGGAGTAACGAACTATCTGCAACGGTTGCATGCTCTGGACATCACAACCGGTGCGGAGATGCTGGGTGGGCCGGTAGTGATTGGCGGCTCCGTCAAGGGCACTGGAGTGGGAAGCGCTCACGGGGTGCTCACCTTCAACACGCTGCATGAGAATCACAGGCCCGGACTTGTTTTAGCCAATAACACGATTTACATCGCCTACGCAGGCAGCGCGCACGGCTGGATTCTAGCGTACGACGCGCAGACCCTGGTGCAGGTTGGAATTTTCTGCACGACTCCAAACGGCACGCTGGGCGGCGTCTGGGCGACCGGAAACGGCCTTGCGGTGGATGCGAATGGCGACGTTTATGCAGCCACGGGAGACGGAACGTTTGACGCCAACACCGGCGGCCCAGACTATGCGGACAGTCTCGTCAAGCTGAGTCCAACACTGCAGGTGCTGGATTACTTCACTCCGAAGGATCAAGCGTGCCGCGCGCCGATCTCAGTTGATCTGGATCTGGGATCTGGCGGACCGATGATTCTTCCGACGCAGGGGGGTACCTTCCCGAATGAGATTATTGAGGCAGGGAAAGGTGGAGAGCCTTGCGATCAGTTTCCTGACGGCAATTGGGCCGTTCCGATCTACCTAGTCAATCGCGACAGCATGGGTGGGTACAATCCTAATCAGGATACGGATATCCAGACGATAGAAGGCACTTCGCGCGGCTACTGGAGCAATCCTGCTTACTGGCAGGGACCAACCTCAGCATACATTTATTATTCTGGAATCAAGAGCGAAGGCAACGGCGGCGGGGATTACCTGAAGCAATACACGGTCACGAATGGTGTGGTTTCGGCCGCTCCCACGGCGCAAACTACGAATGTGTTTCCGATTGGCAGTACTCCATCGGTTTCGTCCAACGGTAAACAGAACGGAATTGTCTGGTCCATGGAGCGCAAGGACCTGCTCTCCGGATCTCCGGGCAACCAACCCGCGGTACTGTATGCCTACTTGGCGACGAACGTCGGAAAGCTGCTCTACAACAGCTCGCAGACCAAGCAGAATAACCAAATCCGAGATCAGATGGGTTGCGGGAATAAGTTCCAAACTCCTACAGTAGCCAACGGCAAAGTCTATGTGGGAACTGAAAACGAGATCGATGTCTTCGGATTGCTGGCGGATAAGCCAACCGCTCCTTTGCCAACCGTCTCCACTCCTTGTTTTACTTTTGCAGGCCAAGCCGTGGGAACCACCAGCCCAGCCCAATCCACTGTGCTGACCAATCTCGGGCCAGGAGCGTTGACCATCAGCGGCTTCTCGATTCAGGGCATCAATCCTGGAGAATTTGCCCAAACCAACACTTGCGGCTCATCTTTGGCGGTGGGCGCGAGCTGCAAGATCAGCATCACGTTTACGCCGACCGTAAAAAGCACTCCGCAACAAGCCTACGTGCAAGTTAGCGACAACGCAGTTGGCGGCGCGCTCACGCTGCAGGTCATAGGCACGGGGAAGTGAAGAGTTCAGTTGAGAACTCAAACCGAGTCGTGCAGAGATTAGCAGCAACGGATTTCAGAGCACATGTTGGCCTTGCACGTCGTGCTTGTCCCGGGATCGTGGTGCTGGCGGCCATTGTCCTAATTGCTCTTCCGTGCTGGCCGCAGAAGACGCCGAAGAAATTTGCGGACTCGATCACCTTGGTCGATGTGACCTCAAGGATGCATCTCAGCGTGCCTCCGCTCAGCCACCCTCCCAGTGCAGACACGTTCCTTAAGCCTATCAAGTCGGGAGAATATTCCGTCGATTTCGCCCGCCGCATCTTAATTCCAGCCATTGGCGGTTCGGTTGTTGCTGCAGACGTCGATGGAAGCGGTTATTTCGATTTGTACGTGATTGTCCCTGGTGGTTCAAACCATTACCTTCGAAATTTGAAAAACGGAACGTTTGCGGAAGATACAAGCAAAGCGGGGCTGGCAGGCACGGGGAGTGATCTCTCTGCCACGTTCGGGGACTATGACCATTCCGGGCACGTGAGTTTTTTCGTGGCAGGCTTGGGTGGAGTAACCGTTTATCAGAGCAACGGAGATGGAACTTTCATCAATGTGACGGAGAAAACCGGCATCAAGATCGAGCCAGGAGAACTCGCCACTTCGGTCTTGCTCTTCGATGCAGAGGGCAATGGAAATCCCGATCTCTTGGTGACCGTCTACACAGACTTGGGCAAACCACCGGCAAAGCCGTCCTTTGTTTTTCCAAACGATTTCGCCAGCGCGACGAGCCGCCTATACCACAATCAGGGCGATGGAACTTTTCGCGAAATAACTTCGGCGGCCGGTCTCCAGGAAAACCCCGGGCGCACGCACAAGGCACTTGCCGCGGACTTTGGCCACAGCGGCCACATCGACCTGTTGCTACTTCGCGACAACAAGCCGCCTGTACTCTTTAAAAATAAGGGGCAGGGCGTGTTTGAAGATCGCACCTGGCAGGCCGGTGGAGAGAACTGGAAGTATGCCTACGTGGATGGCCAGCTCTCAGATTTTGATCACGACGGCAAGCTCGATTTAGCCCTGTGGTCAACGATCGGGAACGAAGTGCTCATGAATCAAGGGGACGGAAAATTCGAACAGGCAAAAACTTTCCCGATCGTATTTGCCGCCAACCGTGCTTTCGGTTTTCATGGCGCGACCGCCGATCTCACTGGCGACGGCTATGATGACTTGCTCATGGTGGATAACAACAGTGGATGGCACTTCATCGCGAACCAGCGCGGGGAGTTCGCGCTGAGCGATGTCAAATTGCCAGCAGCGACGGCGAAAAGTAGAACGGGAAGTGCGAAGCCGGCGCTTCCACCATTGTCGAGCCTTACGCCGGTTCGCGTTGATAAATCAGAGAAGATTACCCTGATCGGCATTCAGACCGACGGTCGAATCATCGCACTCGAGCCACGCCAACAGCCGGTCCACGCGACCAGCCGATCGTCTCCATCTCATCCAGTTAACAAATGAACTCGGGGTCCTTCGCCTCCTGGACTATGGCGACCTAAACCGCATGAAAATCCGCCCCGCGAGCGATGGGCTCAAGAGACGGATGTTCGATTTAGTCCTCGCTTTTCTTCGCGCCTGGTTCCAGGAACCAGGGCGCGGTTACGTCGCTGGTCTTCAGGAAGTTCAAGAGCATATTGGCGTCCTGTTCAGAGCCGCCCGTCTTCGACGAGGGGTGTTGCCCATCGCTCTCGAAGTAATAGCAGGGCCACACCAACCCATCGCTGCGGGCAAGTAGGCCG
>Ga0209006_10003416_pt1 | contig 14441 bp, 11 predicted proteins | sample JacPin_JW_Ref_O2_FD_188567 | JGI IMG/M metagenome (GOLD analysis project Ga0209006, IMG submission 188567) | Forest soil microbial communities from Algoma, Ontario, Canada - Jack Pine, Ontario site 1_JW_Ref_O2 (SPAdes) (version 2) | ecosystem: Environmental > Terrestrial > Soil > Boreal... | reverse complement strand
TGCACGCCGCGCGCACCGCTGCTCTCATCGCCAGCGCCCCTGCAAAAACGTCGGTCGCCGGTTTCCAGAGAACCGCCGCGCGCAGCCTTTATCCGGTCACGTTGCCCTCCGTCGACGCCGAAATCACCGCCAAGGTCGAACTCGTGATGCGCGCCGACAAGGCCGCCCGCGCCTACGACCCGCGCATCAAAGAAGTTCGCGCCAGCTACGCCGATGAATTGCGCAACATTCTGGTGGTTGGCTCTGACGGCACCTACGCCGAAGATTCCCAGCCGCTCGCGCGCATGAATGTTTCCTGCATCGCCAAGACCGAAACGAACTCCGCCCGCGGCAGTTCCGGTGGCGGAGGCCGCGTGGCGCTCGACTTCTTCTTCAGCGAAAAGAATCCGGAATTTTTCGCCAAGGAATCCGCCCGCCAGGCCATCCTTCAACTCGACGCTCGCGAAGCCCCGGCCGGCGAAATGGAAGTGGTCCTCGGCCCCGGCTGGCCCGGAGTCTTGCTGCACGAAGCGGTAGGCCACGGACTGGAAGCTGACTTCAACCGCAAGAAAACTTCCGCGTTCGCCGGCCTGATCGGCAAGCGCGTCGCCAGCGAAAAGTGCACCGTGGTCGACAACGGCACCATGCCCTGGCGCCGTGGTTCGCTCAACGTGGACGACGAAGGCGAGCCCACCCAGGAAACCGTGCTCATCGAAAACGGAATCCTCAAAGGCTATCTCAGCGACAAACTTTCTTCACGCCTCATGGGCATCGCCGACACCGGCAACGGACGCCGCGAGAGCTACGAGCACATTCCCATGCCGCGCATGACCAATACCTACATGCTCGCCGGCCAGGACAGTCCCGAAGACATTATTCGTTCGGTGAAACACGGCATCTACGCCGTCAACTTCGGCGGCGGCCAGGTCGACATCACGAACGGCAAATTCGTGTTCGGCGCCTCGGAAGCCTACCTGATCGAAGACGGCCAAATCACCGCGCCCATCAAAGGCGCAACCTTGATCGGCAACGGCCCGGATGTTCTTACGCGAGTCTCGATGGTCGGCAACGACCTGAAGCTCGACGAAGGCGTCGGCACCTGCGGCAAAGATGGCCAGGCCGTCCCCGTAGGCGTCGGCATCCCGACCATCAAAATCGATCGCCTAACCGTCGGTGGTACCGCCAGAAAAGATCCGGGCGGCTTCATGCAGTAAGATGTGCCTCGATGCGGCATGGATTCCTCACCTTAACATTCAGCGGTGACCGCGATGGGACTGGAACCCTTGACGTTGAAGCCGAGGTTGACGGGTACTCGGGTAGAAGCCATGCCTATTTCAATATTGACGAGCTAAGAAGGTTCGCGGTGGCTTTGTCACAATACCCGTTGGTTCAAGGTCAATGCTGTTCCTTGGCTGGCGGGTTTGGAGAATCGCGAGACAGTGCCGCAGAAGAGCACGTCGGCATCGATGCATATCCTGTAAATCGGCGTGGATACATCGGAATACAAGTCCGCCTGGCGACGCAAGTTTGGAGTGAAACCCGACGGGAATCGCAAAAGATCGCACAGCTTGAAATCGTAACTACGTACCAGCCATTGGCAAAATTCAGCAGCGATATATTGGCTATGCTCGAGGGGATGCTTTCTGAGGCAACGCTCGAGGGCGACTGAGAAGGCTGTGGAACTCATTCGAGCAGCTGGCACTTTTCCCGATTGCTATAGCAGTCGAGCCGATTCTCCCAGCCCCGCCAGCATCTCGACCGCTTTGCGATCGAACGAAACAAACGTCTCAGCTCCGAGCCATCTGCCCTCATAGGCAATCACGCCGTCGGCGAAATCACCGCCGGCGTTGAGTACGGCCAGGCCGGCGTCAATGGCCGGTCGGTTCGTTTCCACATTTTCAGCTGCGAGCAGGGTACGAATTGCCTTGGCTATATCGGATGACTGAAAGCGGTAAACGCTACGCAGAACCCAAACAAACTCGCACAGAGAGGGGACGGCAATGGCGACCATTTTGGCTCGGGCCATCAACTTGGTTGCGGCCTCGGTCTGCTGAAGATCGTCACACACAGCCGCCCGCACCAGAACATTCGTGTCCACCGCGATTTTCACTTCCTGCCCGTCATTTCTTGCCCGCCCAGCCGCGAGCCGCAGCGTCATTCATCTCTTCGATGGTTGCCACCTTCTTCGTCTTGCCGGCAAGCACGCCAAAGAAGTCCCGGATGCTTCCTGTCGGACGTGCCGCCCGGATGATGCCGAGACCGTCGGGGAGCAAATCCAACGCAATCTTTTCCCCAGGCTTGATACCGAGATGTTGCAACACTTTCTTCCGAAATGTAACTTGCCCCCGCGCAGTCACAGTCAAAGTGGTCATAGCATGTCCCTATAGCAATCATTATAATGCATAAATACATTACAAGCAATGAAGCGCTGAACCCCTATCCAGCGTGAATGGAAAATGAACCATAGGCATGGGGAAACAAGGCGTTTATCTGGGATAAGATAAGTTAAGACTTTATGCCCTCAACCCAACTGGAAACCGGAAACCCGAAACTGGAGACAGACCTCCGCAGTCTCAGCCAGGACATCGTCGCCCGCGCCATCGCCGGAGGCGCCACGTCCGCCGAATGCGTAGTCCGCGAAGGCGACGAATTCTCCACGCTGGTCCGCCTCGGCCAGGTCGAAACCCTCAAAGAGTCCGGCTCAAGATCCATCGGCGTACGCGTCTTCTTCGGCCAGCGCGCCGCCAGCACCTACTCGAGCGACTTCTCCGCCGCAGGCCTCGACCTCCTGGTGAAGTCCGCTCTCGAACTCGCGAAGATCACCTCCGAAGATCCCTTTGGAGGAATTCCCGAAGCCTCTCAACTCGGCGCGCTCACCGGCGACCTCGATCTCTACCACGAAGATGTCTACTCGCTTCCCGGGCCCGATCGCATCGACTACGCCCGCCGCGCCGAGAAGGCTGCGCTCGATTTTGATCCCCGCATCAAGAATTCTGACGGCGGATCCTTCGACGCCGCCACCGGCCACAAAGTCCTGGCCAATTCTCACGGCTTCGTCGGCGAATACCGCCGGTCCTATTGCTCAGTCGCGGCCGTTCCCATCGCCCAGACCGAATCCGGCGCCATGCAGCGCGACTTTTGGTACTCCGTCGCCAACACCCTGACCAAACTTGAATCGCCCGAGCAGGTCGGCAAAGTTGCCGCCGAACGCACCCTGCGCCGCCTCGGAGCTCGCAAAGCGAAAACCGCGCACGTCCCCATCGTGTTTGACCCCATGGTCGCAAGGTCGATCATCGAGCACATTTTCGAAGGCGTGAACGGCGATTCCGTCTACCGCGGCGCTTCCTTCCTCGCCGGCAAACTAGGCGAGAAAATAGCCGGCGACAACGTCAGCGTAATCGACGACGGAACCCTGCGCGGCGGATTCGGCACCAGCCCCTTCGACGGCGAAGGCGTACCCACCCGCCGCACCGTCGTGATCGAGAATGGCGTGCTGAAGTCCTATCTGCTGAATACTTACACCGCAAAAAAGCTCGGACTCCAGACCACCGGCAACGCCTCCCGCGGACTGGCCGGAACTCCCGGCATCGGCCCCGGAAATTATTTCCTCGAGCCCGGCAAAAAAACCCCGCAGGAACTCATCGCGGAAATAAAAGAAGGTCTCTACGTAACCGAATTCCTCGGACACGGCGCAAATCTTGTAACCGGCGATTATTCGCGCGGCGCCTCTGGCCTCTGGATTTCTGGCGGAGAACTTTCCTATCCCGTCGAAGAAATCACCGTCGCCGGCAATCTGAAAGAAATGTTCTTCAACATTTCCGAAATCGCCAACGACCTCGAATTCCGCGGCTCGGTCGCTGCTCCCACAATTCGCATCGACGGCCTAACCGTCGGCGGCGAATAGTGCCGCGATATGAGCGAATGTGAACCGGGTGCCCCATTTCTCGCGTCTTTTGCGAGAAGTGGGGATTTTGACTTTTCGCCGTTCGCTCCCGAAGGCGCATTCAACTCCCGAGGCAAAAAATGAAATTCTCCAAAATCATCTTCTGGATCGCAGCGATCTGGGGCGTCCTTATCCTCACCCCGCTCTACTTCATGTTCGACGCAATCGCCCGTCAGGATCCTCCTCCCATCACCCACCCCGCTTTCTACTATGGTTTCGTCGGCGTAGGCCTGGCATGGCAATTCGCCTTCGTCGTAATCGCTCGCGACCCCGTGCGCTTCCGCCCCATGATGATCCCCTCGGTCTTTGAGAAGTTCAGCTACGGTGCAGCCCTGGTCATCCTCTACCTCCAGCATCGCCTCCATCCCACAGATTTGATGTTTGCCGGAACCGACCTGCTCTTCGGAATCCTGTTCCTGGTTGCATTCTTCAAAACCGCTCCGTAGTATTCGAGCCACGCGCACAACTTGAAACCCTCTGACTGGGAATACACCAGCGTCTCTCCGGAGACCTCATGAATCGAGACCTCATGAATCGACGATCGTTCCTGAAAGCAACCAGCATCGCAGGATTAGCCTGCAGCATCCCGTCCGCAGCCGCCTTCGCTCGCGCGGAAGAGCCCGCGTTGCCACCGGGAACGCCGCAGAAAAAAGTGATCCCTCCCGACTCCCCCGAAAGAATTCTGCTGAAAGACTACCGCCCAAAATCCATCTACAAAATTCCCGTCACCGAAGTTGCGAAAGCAAAATTTCCCATCATCGACATGCACTCGCACCCTTACGCCAAAACTCCCGAACAAATCGCCGAGTGGGTGCGAAACATGGACGAGGTCGGCGTAGAGAAAACAATCATCCTGACCATGGCGACCGGCGCGGACTTCGACGCGATCAATCGCAATTATTCAAAGTATCCCGACCGCTTCGAGCTGTGGTGCGGCTTCGATTTCACCGGCTACAACCAGCCCGGATTCGGCCCCGCCGCCGTCCGCGAACTGGAACGCTGCCACAACGCTGGCGCTCGCGGCGTCGGCGAAATCCACGACAAAGGCAAAGGCCTGGTCTCCGGCAAATCGAAAACCGTGGGCCTCCATCCCGACAGCGCTCTTGTCGATCCGCTTTTTGAAAAATGCGCCGAACTCCGCATGCCCATCAGTCTCCACGTCGCCGACCCCATCTGGATGTACCAGAAGATGGACAAAACCAACGACGGCCTCATGAACGCCTACGAGTGGCGTCTCGACAACCAACCAAACATCGTCGACCTCTCCGGCATGGTCGAAATTCTCGAGCGCACCGCCCAGCGCCATCCCAAGACAATTTTCGTCGCCTGTCACTTCGCCAATCTCGATTACGATCTAGCCCGTCTCGGCGACGTATTCGAACGCAATCCCAATCTCTACGCTGACATTTCTGCGCGCTACGCCGAAACCGCGCCCATCCCGCGCTTCGCTTCGCAGTTCTACGCGAAGCACGCCGACCGCCTCGTCTACGGCACCGACATGGGTTTCGACAAGTCCATGTACCGCACCACTTTCCGCATTCTCGAAACCGAGGACGAGCACTTCTACGAAATCGACCAGTTCGGCTACCACTGGCCTCTGAACGGATTCGGCCTCCCAGATTCAATCCTGCAACAGCTCTACCGCGGCACAGCCGCAAAACTGCTGGCGTCGCGCAGCTAGATGAGTCCCCTCTTAGGAATTGGGCTGAATTTAATAGCAAGAACGAAGACGTGGATCGGAATTGTCAGATTCGACCCCCGACAGGGGCGGCATGCAATAGCCCGGCACGTAAGTGCCGGGCAGCGTAGGGTGCCGAGCGAATCCCGAAGGACGGCACCGGTTTTCACGCATAGTCGCTCCACCCAATCGACATTCCAAAATCAACCATCTACAATTCCCGCATGGGCGGCCTCACCCCGCAATCTCCAATCACCGAAGAGCGCGATTCCAGCCGCCGCATCATTTTCCTGGCCGTCGCGGTCGTCCTGATCGCCTCCGTGATCGCTGCCCTGCTCCTCCGCACCGCACCAAAAGCCGCCTCAGGACTTCCACCCGCCTACGCTGCCAACGTGAAGCTCTCCGATTTCAAAATGAGCGCCGCCGAGAACTTTGTTGGCGCTACCGTCAGCTACATCGACGGCACCGTGACCAACGCCGGCAACAAAACCGTGGCTCACGCAGCCGTTCAAGTGGTCTTCAAAGACGACATGGGCCAAGTCGCGCAAAGAGAAGATAGTGTCCCCTTGCGCGTCCTGAAAACCAGCGGCCCCTATCCCGAAGCCGTCGACTTCAGCGCCTCCCCACTTGCCCCCGGCCAAAGCCAGACCTTCCGCCTCACCTTCGAAAGCATCTCCGCGCAATGGAACCACCAGTATCCCGACATCGAGATCATCGACGTCAGCACCAAGTAAAGCTCTGGGTGGCGCAGCGCTGTGCTGCGATAAGTCGCTTCTCGCAAGGGCGGGCTTTTAGCCCCTGGGGTGCGCGCTTCCGCGCCAGCCGCCCACCACGCTTCCAGTAAAATGACTGCATGCCCGAACTCACCCCCTTCCGCTTAACCGCCTCCGTAAAAGCCGGAGGCTGCGCCTCCAAGCTAAGCCCAGCCGCGCTCGACAAAGTACTCGGAAAATTACCCCGCCAACACGACCCCAACGTTCTGGTTGGCTTCGATCACGCCGACGACGCCGGAGTCTATCAAATCGCTCCCGACCAAGCTCTCGTCCAAACCGTCGATTTTTTCACTCCCGTCGTCGATGATCCCTACACTTTCGGCCAAATCGCCGCCACCAATGCACTCAGCGACGTCTACGCCATGGGCGGCCGCCCCGTCACCTCGCTCGCTCTGGTTTGTTTTCCAGAAAAAGCCGATCTCGAAATCCTCGAGCGCATCCTCGCCGGCGGCCTCTCGAAAATGATCGAAGCCAACTGCACCGTGGTCGGCGGCCATAGCATTCGCGACGACGAAACCAAATTCGGATACGCCGTCACCGGCCTCGTCCATCCCAGAAAAGTGCTCGCCAACAGCGGCGCAAAACCAGGCGATGCCTTGGTCTTCACCAAGCCCCTCGGCACCGGCGTGATTTCGTCTGCGATCAAGCGAGGCAAAGCCGAGCCTGCATGGATCGACGCCGCCGTGCAGTCGATGACCACGCTCAACAAAAAAACCGCCGAGCTCATCGTCGGCCACAACCACAACGCTCACGGCTTCAACAGTCAAGGCTTCGAAGTTCACGGCATGACCGATGTAACCGGCTTCGGCCTGATCGGCCACGCCCGCGAACTCGCCCTCGCGAGTAACGTCTCTCTGCAAATTTATTCCGATCAGCTCGAAGCTCTGCCGGGAGCGCTCGAATGTATTCGCGCAGGTTACATCCCCGGTGGCCTGAACTCGAACCGCGACTTCGCCGAATGCGTCGTCGGTTACGAATCCGAGATCAGCGCCGACCTCAAAGCCCTGCTCTTCGATCCGCAAACCGCCGGCGGACTGCTCATCTCCATGGCGGAAAACAATTGCGAAAGATTTGTCGCGCAAGCGCGCGACCTCGGAATCGCCGCCCGCCGCATCGGCAATGTCAGTGAATCCCAGAAGCCCCTGATCCGCATCTATTAATTTTGATCCGCTTCTATTAATTAGGCTCTGCAAATTCACCGCTTCGAGGTAGGACTCTTCATGCAAACCCGCCAACTCGGCCTCACCGGCCCCAAAGTTTCCGCCCTCGGCCTCGGCTGCATGGGCATGTCGGAGTTTTACAGCGGACGCGACGACGCCGAGTCCATTGCCACCATCCACCGCGCTCTCGAACTCGGCATCAACTTTCTCGACACCGCCGACATGTACGGCCCCTATAAAAACGAAGAACTCGTCGGCCGCGCCATCAAAGGCAAACGTGAGCAAATCGTGCTGGCCACCAAATTCGGCATCCTCCGCGATCCCGCCAACCCCATGGTCCGCGGCGTCAGCGGCAAGCCGGAATACGTCCGCCAATCCTGCGAAGGCAGCCTGAGGCGCCTCGGGGTCGATACCATCGATCTCTATTACCAGCATCGCGTCGACCCCAACACCCCCATCGAAGAAACTGTCGGAGCCATGGCCCAGCTCGTGAAGGAAGGCAAAGTTCGTTACCTCGGACTCTCCGAAGCCGGCCCGCAAACTCTCCGCCGTGCCGCAAAAGTTCACCCCATCACCGCGCTACAAACCGAATACTCCCTCTGGACCCGCGATCCCGAAGATCAAATCCTCAGTACCTGCCGCGAACTCGGCATCGGCTTCGTCGCCTATAGCCCTCTCGGCCGCGGATTCCTCACCGGGCAATTTCAACGTTTCGAAGACCTCGCCGCCGACGACTACCGCCGTAACTCTCCCCGCTTTCAAGGCGAAAACTTCCAGAAAAATCTCGACCTGGTCCGTCACGTGGAAGACATGGCAAAAGAAAAAAACTGCAAGCCGTCGCAGTTGGCCCTGGCGTGGGTCCTCGCGCAGGGAAACAACATGGTCCCCATCCCCGGCACCAAGCGCCGAAAATATCTCGAAGAAAACACCGCAGCGCTCGATTTGAATTTAACCGCCGATGACCTTCGCCGCCTCAATCAATTCTTCCCCGTCGACGCAGCCGCCGGGCCCCGCTATCCCGAGCACATGATGAGCGCCGTCAACCGCTGAGCGACACGACCAGCAGCCTGCGCCGAAGGACTCGATTCCGGACGCGCTTCAGCCCCCGTGGTCGCATTTTGTGCCAACGCCATCTCTGCAACGGCTACGCTTAATTTTCTCTTTGCAACCCGAGTCGCAAAGCGTATATCGTGTGGTCTTTCCGCAGCTATCACTGATTCTGGGGGTCTCGTATGTCGCGGACGCACCGCTTCGCTCTTGCCCTGTTTCTGGGAATAGTCCTGTCCGCGCCCGTCCACGCACAACTAAAGACCACCGTCCATGTCGAGACGGCTAAAGCCGAAGCGATGGTCTACACCACCTCGGTCGGTATCACCGCCGACCGTTGGGACGCCAAGGCCTTCGATCCCGCCACAGTAAAACTTCTCAAGGAGGCCGGCATCACCAGCCTCAGCTTCCCCGGTAACAACGGCATCGCGGCGCTTTACCACTTCTCCACCGGAGCCGTAACCAATCCCTACACCAACGACCGCGCGCCCGCTTTCGCCCCCGAACGGAAATTTCCCGCGATCGCTTCCGTCATCGACGACCTCGGAACGGCCGTAATCTCCGTCAACTACGGCACCAACCTCGATGGCAGCGGCGGCGGCGAGCCCGCAGAAGCCGCCGCCTGGGTCGCCTATGCCAACGGAAAAACTTCCAGCACCCAACCCATCGGCAAAGACTCCAAGGGCAACGACTGGAAAACAGTGGGATATTGGGCCAGCCTGCGCGCCAGCACTCCCTTACCCACCGACGATGGCTACAACGCGCTGCGCATTCAGCATCTCGATCCCCTCGGCATTCTGTTGTGGAAAGTCGGCAACGAGCCCTACTACAACGGCTTCTATGATCAGGCTCACACCCCGGGTTCCGACGCCGATACCACCGGCCTCTATGGCCAGGCCGCTTCTCCCGAGCCCGATCTCCACGCCGGCCAGGTGCCCACCTCACGCGAATGGTTCCGTCTTGCCAAAAATTCGCGCGTCGGACCCCAGGCCTATGGCGCGGCCGTAGTCGAATTCGCCAAGGCAATGAAGGCCGTCGATCCCACAATTTTCGTTGGCGCCGCGCTCACCTTGCCGCTCACGACGTCCGGCGACAACAGCCCCAATCCCTTTGGAAAAAACTGGAACGCCGGAGTGTTGAAAGCCGCCTGCGCCAGCATGGATTTCAGCGCCGTCTCCCTCATGGAAGGCAAAGGAGCTCCGCCGGACTACAACCTTAATCTGGACGAAGATGACCTGCTCAGAGTGGCCAGAGACCCGCTCGATAACATGAAGCACTTCGACGTGCCCGGGCTGGAACACGACTACGCCCTGCTCGCGGCGGATCTGTCCGAAAAATACAAGAAACTCTGTCCCGCCGGCCACGCCCCGCAGTTAGCCATCACCAATCTCGCCGTAACTCCCTGGCTCCCCGCCAAGGACCCCGTGGTCATCGGCCTGTTTGCCGCTGACGCCACGGCCACGCTGCTAGAAAGAGGCGCCTACACGGTCGAGTGGTCGCCCGTCCACGCCGCCAGTCCCACGTTCCTCGACAACAACAACCAGCCCCAACCCGCCTACTACGGCATCAAGCTCTTTCACCAGGTAGCCCACGTCGGCGATGCGTTTGTCCCGGCCAGCACGCCCCTCCAGCTTTTGACAGTGCACGCCCTGAAGCGCCGCGACGGCGGACTCAGCCTGCTGTTAGTCAACAAAGACCCGAAACAATCGATCACCGCCACCGTAACCGTTGATGGCTACAACTTCGCCGCGAAAGGAACGCGCTACGACTGGGGCAAACCCGGCAGCGATGCCGGCACCAGCATCACCGAAGCCCCAATTGACGGTCTGGGCGCAACCTTCACAGTCGTGGTCCCTCGCTACAGCATCACCGCGATAGTGATCCCCAAGGCATAAGCAGGCTGATCCAGGACGCCACAGAAAAAATAAAGGGCGGCCGCAAGGCCGCCCAAAAAACTGGCAACTGACTCCGGGCCACTGCCTTAAGCCCGAGCCGGACTCTCTCCACCCTTAACAATTCCCGGGCGTCCCGGCTCCGGCTTGAGCACCTGCTGCACGCCATCATCCGGCTTGGGCGGAGACTTGAACGGAGGCAGTTCCTTGCCCTCCACCAGCAACCCAATCTCCGACGCATCCAGCACTTCGCGCACCAGCAAAGCGCTGGCAATCTTCTGCAGCGTCTCGCGGTTCTCATCCAGAATGTGCTTTGCAACGTCGTAGCCTTTGCTCACCAGCTTGCGCACTTCGCCGTCAATCTTGATCGCCGTATCTTCGCTATAGTCGCGATGCTGTGCAATCTCGCGCCCCAGGAAGATCTGCTCTTCCTTCTTGCCAAACGTCAGCGGACCCAGATCACTCATGCCCCATTCGCACACCATCTTGCGCGCCAGTTCCGTGGCCCGCTCAATGTCGTTGCCCGCGCCCGTGCTCATCTGACTCAGGAAAAGCTCTTCCGCCAGCCGTCCGCCCATCAGAATCGCGATGTCAGTCTCCAGATATTCTTTGGTGTAATTGTGCCGGTCGTCCACGGGAAGTTGCTGCGTAACGCCCAGCGCCATACCCCGCGGAATGATCGTGACTTTGTGTACCGGATCAGACCCCGGCAGCCTTGCCGCCACCAGCGCGTGCCCCGCCTCGTGGTACGCCGTGACTTTCTTTTCAGCATCGGAAAGAATCATCGACTTGCGTTCCACGCCCATCAGCACTTTATCTTTCGCCACTTCGAAGTCGAACATCAGCACTGCCTTGCGGTTTTGCCGCGCCGCCGCCAACGCCGCTTCGTTCACCATGTTCTCGAGATCAGCTCCCGAGAAACCCGGTGTGCCCCGAGCCAGAACCTGCAGGTCAACATCTTCCGCGAGAGGCTTTTTGCGGGTATGCACGCGCAAAATCTCCTCGCGTCCCCGCACATCCGGACGGCTCACCACCACCCGCCGGTCGAATCTTCCCGGTCGCAGCAGCGCCGGATCGAGAACATCGGGCCGGTTCGTCGCCGCCATCAGAATCACGCCTTCGTTCGACTCGAACCCGTCCATCTCCACCAGCAGCTGGTTCAAAGTCTGCTCGCGCTCGTCGTGTCCGCCGCCTAAACCAGCTCCGCGATGCCGCCCCACCGCATCAATCTCGTCGATAAAAATAATGCACGGCGCATTCTTCTTTCCCTGCTCGAACAAATCGCGTACGCGGCTGGCGCCCACGCCCACAAACATTTCCACGAAATCGGAACCCGAAATCGAGAAAAACGGAACGTTCGCCTCGCCTGCCACTGCCCGCGCCAGCAAGGTCTTGCCCGTTCCCGGAGGCCCCACCAGCAGCACGCCCTTCGGAATCCGTCCGCCCAGCTTCTGGAACTTCTGCGCCTCGCGCAGAAATTCGATAATCTCTTTCAGCTCTTCCTTGGCTTCTTCCACTCCAGCCACGTCTTTGAACGTGACTTTCTTCTGCTGCATCGAAAGCAGCCGCGCCCGGCTCTTGCCAAACGACAGCGCCTTGTTGCCGCCCGTCTGCATCTGCCGGATCATGAAAAACCACAGCGCTCCCAACAGGATCAGCGGAGCCCACGTTCCCAGCAGCTGCAGTGACCAACTCCCGCTGTTGATGTCACGGAAGGTAACGTTAATCCCCTTCTGCTCATGCAGATTCTTCAGCACTTCGGGAGTGAAGTAGGTAAGTGGCGCCGCGGTATGGAACAACGACCCGTCGTTGTACTTGCCATGGACCTGCATCCCGTCCACCGTGAGTTCGCGCACACGGCCCTGCTGGTCCACGTCGCTCATGAACTGCGTGAACTGAATCTCTCTGTCTTTTTGCCCGTCGCGGCCCTGTTTGATTACCTGCCACAACAGCGCAGCCGAGAGCACGATCACTACCCAAAACACCACCGTCTTAACTGTCGAGTTCACCTAGTCAGCTCCTGCGCGAAACGCGATTTCTTCGAATAAGGGCCGCCAGCACCAGCCCCTGAGGCTCCCGCCAATTCAATTAGATGCCATTCCGCAAGTTTTCGGATCGGCTAATTGTCTGCTCCCCAATTTTACCATGTAGCGACAGCCGTCTCGGCTGTCCCGGCCAGACCGGAATCCTTCCCCACCGCCAGTTAACCGGAGGCACGAACTTAACTCGCTGATCCCAATCAACTTGGACAATGGCTGGCCTGAAAAAACTGGCCACAGCCAACAACAAAGACAGCCAAAACCCGGCCTCGCCCCCTAACTCGCCGCCAAATAAGGCAAATTGCGGTTAGTCTGCTCCACCGCCCCCAGCCCGTATCCCACCAGAAACGTATCATCCACCAGAAACCCAAAATAATCCGGCTGCAGCAACACCCGCCGCGCCGATTGGCGGTCGAGTAGCGTCACCAGCTTCACCGAAGCGGCTCCCCGCGCCCGCAAATCGCTCATCAAGAACTCGCTGGTCACGCCAGAATGCACCAGCCCTTCGACCAGCAGAATGTGTTGTCCCCGGATATCGGGCTCGTGACTGAAAAATATCTCCATCACGTCGCTCGAATTGTCGCCGTGCGTGCGCGTGTATTTCGGCTTGATGAACTGGCAAACCACGGGGGTGTCCAGCGCCCGCACCAGATCCGCCAGAAACATAAAACTATTCTCAAGCACCGCCAGCGCCTGGATCGTCTGTCCCTTATAGTCGTCAGAAATCTGGCGTCCCAGTTCCTTGACGCGCTTCTGGATCTGCTCGGACGTAATGACCTGCCGCAATGGCTCCGATTTCGAACCGTTCATTGAAGTGGCGCCTCTCCCGGTCAGCTATTCCCAGCCGTTGGCTCCGGTTGCCAGAGAAATCTAAACCGCCTTCACGGCTCCCTAAATCTTGTCCTTGCGGAGTCGAGCCAGCCAGCACCGGGGCCTGCGAATTTTCCGAAACGACTCTGTGATCTACGCTAATCGCGCGTCTCGCGAATCAAAACTCCCGCGCACCCCGCCCTAGCTCGAAACTGAGCCGGAACCGCAAACCCGCGCACCCAGACAATCTCGTTTCCGCAAACAATCACCGGCCACAACCCGCGCTCCGGTTCCTTCACTTTAAGCTCCTGCAAAAGCTCCTTCATCTTCTTCGGAGCTTTCGTGTGCGCGGGCCAAAACCTGTCTCCCGGACGCCAGTTCCGCACCCGCAGAGTCCCGCACAAAAGCTCGCCATCGAGTAGATGTTCGGGATTATACCCCGCCTCGGCGGCCTTGAGGCGCAAAGCTTCCGCCAGCAACGGTTCGGCTGGCAAAGCCTCGATCTGCACAGCTTCGACCCGCGAAGTTTCAATCACCATCCCAATCTCCGGGACACGCACCCGCCCCGGCACCGCCAACACGTATTCATAATCGTGGAGGACGTTTTGAGGAATGTCGTGAGCAACGTCGTGAGAAGCTTCGCGAGAAGCTTTCTCCTGCCGCCGCGGATCGGGAGCCAGGAAAACCAGAGCCTCCGGCTCTACCAGCACGGTCCATCCCCGCGGCAGAGATAATTTCTTTCCGTCGCTGCCAGCCTCCGCGGCAAATCGCAAAATCTCTTCCACATGCTTGAACTCAAGCGAAATCTCCGCATACTCGCCGACCGCCTTCACCAGCCGGCGCTGCACCGCCAGCGGTTCACCCAGCAACCACCGCCGGTCGACGGAAGCATCCATGGCAACCGCCTCCGTCTCGTCAACTTCGCGGAGTCCTTGACTAGCGTCCACCCTAACGGTGTCTGGCCCAGCAGCGCGCGACCCAGCAGCGCCCAGCCGAATCTGCACGAGCGAGTTGCCGCCAGCAGCAAGCACGCGACTCCATTCCGGCTCGGACCACTGCACCACGGTTCCGAGCCATCCCGAAACTTCGTTCTCCCAGTAATCCTCTTCGCCGCGCGCGA
>Ga0209006_10003415_pt1 | contig 14449 bp, 16 predicted proteins | sample JacPin_JW_Ref_O2_FD_188567 | JGI IMG/M metagenome (GOLD analysis project Ga0209006, IMG submission 188567) | Forest soil microbial communities from Algoma, Ontario, Canada - Jack Pine, Ontario site 1_JW_Ref_O2 (SPAdes) (version 2) | ecosystem: Environmental > Terrestrial > Soil > Boreal... | reverse complement strand
GCGGTCGAAACCGATGGTCGAACGCCAAAGGGGAGAGAAATCGTAAGTGCGCATAGCCAGATCCTCCAAAGAGCAAAATGGATACTTGCGGCACCGGACACGACCGGTGCCCGTCTCAAGTCCCCGACCCGTTACGGCATCGGGGACGCCACCTCTCGATGGCGACGATAAAATAAAAAAACTGGGTTTTGGTTTCAAGGGGGACGGCCAAAAATTTTTGCACCCCAATCCGGTTCGATTTTGACTCCCTTAACCGTTGGTTAACGGGAAACGGCGCCATCCGAGTCAGGCTGCCGCGCCGATGTGTAGCCGGCGCGCCGAGTCAATCACCGCCGAATGACTGTAGCGCGAGCGGGATGGGGCCGAGCGCCTTCATGTGCCGGAGGAGTTGAGTGAGTTGTGACCAAGGCCTTATAGTCTCACCTTACCTTGATGAGGTGATTGGAAGCGGATCATGACGCACGCCTCGGCAAAATTTTCGTGGAACCGTGATATCGGCTTCGGTTTTCTGGCGATCATCGCGGTCGGCGCCACGTCGGTAGTCGGCCAACTCGCCACATATCCAAATCTCGCCCCTTGGTATGCCGGCCTCGCCAAACCGTCGTTCAATCCGCCCAGTTTGGTGTTCGGCCCGGTCTGGACGCCAGGAACGAATGCGCTCCAATGTTGTTCAATCGGGATAACGCTGGATTAAATCATGGCGATTCAACCGTTTCTCTTTGCTATGGCCCTCGCGCTAACACCGCTGGTGGCAACAGCAGGGCCAATCAGTTGGCAGAGGTATGCTGTCCCCGAAACCGGCGCTGCCGTGGACATCCCGAATACAATCTTCACAGTGGATGCGGGTAAACCGAAGTCAGGATATGGGCGGCGCTTCCTAACTTCGGACGGACGCGCAAATCTAACGGTTCAATCCGTTCCGAACGATGCAGGAGAGTCACCTGCCACCTTTTTAGCTAAGAAGAAACCGCCCTCCAACATCGTCTATCAGAGGATCACGCCCCGCTTCTTTGTAGTGTCCAGTTTCCGCAACGGAAACATTTGGTACGACCGGTGTAATTTTGCTGGCCGCTTCATAAACTGCGTGCTGATTAACTACCCGGCGGCCGAGAAGCGCGAATGGGATAGTGTGGTTACCCGCATAAGCAACACATTAGCGACCAGATAGGCGCTCCCGTACTCGGCAACGGCCGCAGTGCGGGGAGACAACGAAGCAAGTGGGTCTGTTTCCCGGCTCCGGGTCTGTTTCCCGGCTCCGTCAGTATTCCGTATTGTCGCGAAAGTCTTGCTGCCGTCGGACAGACCGAACGAGCGAAAGCCGACCCGCGTCGCAGCCTGCGCCTGCGAGTATTATGTTAATGCGCCTGTCCTCGGCGCCTCGTCAGTTTTTGGACTTGCCCTGAACCCTGTCGTTTGTTGAACAGGTCCGAATTTACAGCGATGAACTCCCTCCAAAGCTGCATCATCATCTTCTTCACCTGATTTGGATCGTACCGGTCGCCAACAGGATTCGCGTTTCCAAGCTGGCCTAGACGGATGCTTCCAGAGTAAGGGTCGCTAGGGTGCGGTGCAAAACACGCATCGGTGGGCTTATGGACGATGCCCTGCGGCGTAATATTGAATTGGGCACGCCTCACCAGAATGCTCGCCATGGGGCTTTCTCCGTTGGACTGAGGCCGCGTTTGTCGTTTGTCGCACGACTTCGAAACGGCGGTATGGCTGGCGGGCTAAATAGCTCGTGGGGATATTCGTTCCGCTACGACGAATGCGACGTTTTGGTATGGTTGGACACCGGAACACCTTTGAGCAATTTCCGTTATTTGAGTGGCGGAGGCTGCGACCAAAGGGTTGATCGATGCCGACCGAGAAACGTGCTCTTCTGGACCATGCGGACCGGTGCCGCCGTGTCGCTCGGGAGATCGAGCATGTCCGCGCCACTGAACGGCTGATCACCATGGCGCAAGAATATGAGGCTAGGGCGGCGATGATCGCCAAGGAAGAGCGGGAACAGCAAATGCCGGGCATCAATGCTGTCACTGATCGCCAGTGCCTTGAAACAGAGTCGAACGACGATATTACGCATGCGACTGGCTCAAATTAGCATCCGGGAAAAGCCGATCCAACATCTCGCGATGATGGGCATCGTGGAGAAGCTCGGCGCTTCCAGAAGCACCTCGAGGTCAGCGAATGTGAAGCAGTCGTGGATATACCTACAGCTTACCTGTCCCCGATGTCACCTTGCTGCATCGGCGACGACGATTGACCAGGCCCGAACTCCTCCAGCAAAAATGGACGCTAAATGATCCGCCCTCTGCTATTTGCGATTGTTTCAGGACTCTCTTTGGCGATGCCAGCAAATGGCGCCGAGATCGACGCAGTTTTTATCAATCATGCTGAATTCGACACGACGAAACCGCCATCTCAGCGCAAGATCGACGCGATCGTCGTAAAAGTCGAGATTCTACTGGATCGCGCTCGGTTTTCCCCGGGAGAAATCGATGGAAAGCTCGGCGAAAATGCGCAGAAGGCTTTGAAAGCCTTCGCCGAAGCCAAAGGATTGAGGGCCAACGACACGTTAACGCCAGAAGTATGGAAGGCGCTCGCGGCGACAAGCTCTGACGCTGCTATCGCCGAGTACAGGATATCGAAGGACGACGTTAAGGGACCATTTCTAAAGACGCTTCCGGCCAAAATGGAAGACATGAAGAGTCTTCCCTCTCTCGGCTACACCAGTCCTCGCGAGGCCATCGCAGAGAAGTTTCACATGAGCGAAGAGCTACTGGCGGCCTTGAATCCGGGAAAGAAATTTGACCGAGCAGATGAAGCCGTTTTGGTCGCCAACGTCCAGAAAAGTGACACCAAATTGAAGGTGGGCCGGATCGAAGTCGACAAATCAAGTGGGATAGTAAGGGTCTTTACCCCTTCGGGAGAGCTTGTAGCATTCTTCCCAGCTACCGTTGGAAGTGAGGAAAAGCCCGCCCCCAGCGGCACCCTCAAAGTGGTGTCGTCCGACGCCCAACCGAATTATCGTTACAATCCTGACTACAAATTCAAGGGGGTAAAATCAAAACGGCCGTTCACTATCAAGCCAGGGCCCAACAATCCGGTGGGGTCGTATTGGATCGGCCTTTCGGCAGAAGGTTACGGCATCCATGGTACGCCCGATCCATCCAAAGTCGGCAAGTCTGAATCGCATGGATGCGTTCGCCTAACCAACTGGGATGTCAGTTTCTTGGGTCGAAATACAAAAAAAGGAACTCCGGTAACGTTTATCAACTAGGTCTCCTCGAGTGGAAAGAGAAACATACAAACAGACATGAATTCGAGGAAACGAAATTCCGATGATTGGTTTAAATAATTGGACAAGCGTTTCGATGGACCCGATGCCCTTCCACCGGCACCGAGTTTTTCGCACAAAAAGCGGTAGTCGCCGGCGCTGATGATATGTTGTGGACAGTTCTAAAAGAGGCTGCCGAAAACTGGTCGAAACATAAGGACTCTCGTCAAGGCGCGGCGCTGGCCTATTATTCGGTATTCTCGCTTGGACCGATTATTGTTATCGCCGTCGCCGGATTTTTCTTCGGCAGGGAGGCGGCCAGCGGGCAAGTCGCGTCCTCGATCAAGGACACAGTTGGAGACACCGGCGCCCAAGCCGTTCAATCCATGTTGGCGGATGCCGGCCGGCCACGTCAGGGTCTCTTCGTAACTTTGTTGGGGTTAGGGGCGCTCCTCTTTGCTGCCACCGGAGTCGTTGTTCAGCTCAAGGACGCCTTGAATACAATTTGGGAAGTAGGTGAGGTTCCAGGCCGCGGCATATGGCACTTCTTGCGCGTTTATGTTGTTTCTCTCGCCGCGATCCTCGCCCTCGGTTTCCTTCTTGTAGTCTCTTTGAGCGTAACTGCGGCACTTGCCGCCTTTGGTAAATATGCCGCTCCGCATGAACGGGACTGGCTTTTTCACCTCGTGACCCTTTTGACCTCCGTTGGAATCATCTCGTTACTTTTTGCCATGATGTTTAAATGGCTTCCGGACGCAGCTATCGATTGGTACGACGTCTGGCTGGGAGCGATAGTGACGGCTGTTTTTTTGAATTGGGTAAATCAGCGATCGGCTTTTACATCGGCAAGCAGGGACTGGAGTCCACATACGGCGCCGCTGCATCGATCATTGTAGTCTTGATCTGGGTTTATTATTCGTCCCAAATCATTTTGATGGGTGCAGAAATCACCTATGCCTTCGCGAAACACCAAGGCTCCATTAAGGAGCGGCGCATCTGTGATCGCCCGGAGCGATAGCCGGCTAGTCTGCTGATTTCAGAAAGTAGCGAGAAATGATCGCTACATTTGAGCAAGCGCAACTTCGGATATCGCAGTCTGCTATCGATGGTCCGCGAGGATTGGAAAAGGCTCCTCGGGCAGGGGGTCCGAACCCGTGAGACGTCCGAACGAATGGTTGCGGTTACCAGTTCAGGAAGAATGCCTCTCGCGGAGCGACCGGAATCGCGGCCATTCGGGTACGCGGCACTCTTCTTGCAACCCTTCTCTTTGACTTGACCGACACGTCAGGTTGTTTTGATGGCGACATTTCAATTTGCGCCAAAGCGTCCAGGGGTTTAGGCGGAACATCACTCAAGGAGGTCTCATGAAGTGGAGGGACGATAGTAGGTAGGCTGGTATCCAGAACGACACGTTCAGGCCAACGGTGCATCGAGTGAATTCGAATGATAGATCTGTCCACCCGTGGTTCACGAAAGTAATTGGCTTCGTTTGTCGGCCAGTACCAGTCGGCCACAAACAGAAGCGTAAGAAGACAGCCGCCGACGAAAAAGAAGTAACGAACTAGAGGCACCCGTTAATCACCCGAATTTGGAACAGACCGAAGCCCGTGCCGGCGCGATGCAAAAACATAATGTGCAGTCGGCCCTGGAGTTCCCGGCGCCCTTCTCCCTCCCGGCCGCATTTGAAGCGACCTACAACGTAAAGGCGGCAAAGACGAACACCCCGATCAAAATGACGACGGCTACCGCCATAAGGACTAGGAAAAACTTGGACATACCGACCAACGCAGGACAACGTTAAATGTTCGACCTAGGGGACCGGGAAACGGTCCAACACATATTGGCCCTGGCGGACGAACTGATGCAACGCGCCCGTGGAAGGGATGAAGAATTCTGGTTCCAAGCCGAGCGGGAAATCCGGGACGCTGAAAGATGAGGTGCGCAACGATCAATAATGCGGACGTCTGCTATTGGCATCGCCCTACGTGCGTTTTGCCGAATCTTGAGCGGACTTTATAGCATGATCTCGCTCGATGGCTTTGAGCTGGGCGAGACCTCCGACCGTCAGGCGATGCTCGTCGTTCTCGCCCCGATCAATCATTCCGTAGATATGCTGAGTAAGGATTTTCCGAGCCTGTAACAACACTGACTGATCGCGCTCCTGAAGCTGCTGGTAAACGGAAAGAGCCCGCTCGATGGCGGTTGGCGCGACGACCCTTTCAACCGAACTGGGCGCCGCCAGAACCGGTCGCTTGACGATGCTCGCGGCGCGCACCCGACGGTTTTGATTCATGTCAGGCCTCCTAGCTGACCAATAAACGATAAGGATCACAAAAAGTTCCAACCAGGAACTCGGACGCAAAAATGATAGTGGCATGACCATCGAAACTACGCCGCCAAAGCCGGCCACCGGCAATTTATCGGCAAGCCCACTTCTACTAATTTGTGGAAGCCGGTGTTCGAGAGCACTGGGCGAAGGGTTTCATTGCTTTATAAGGTCACGGGTAAAAGCGTGACCGGTGCGCTCCCCGCCATACCGGACCCCTCCTCAGCCCACCTGATGGGTTACGGGCCGCGCTCATGTTTTGAGCTGGTGATTTCTTAGCGCACTCGTCCCTAGTATTTTTCTACCAAGTGCGGAGGCTATTGCGTCCTAACCACACTGAGACTGCCCCTCGTCGTGCCTAATCGACCGACGTCAGTGACCGCTACACCGATCAACAGACATTGTCAGCCAGCCCGGCTGGTCCTTTTCGTGCCCGACAGCGGACATCGCCCGCTGTGATCTCCTGCACCAACAATTTTGGACAGACATTCCGCAAGACGCGAAACTCATGCTGGACCGGTCGGCTTGCCAGCTATTATGGCCGGCAGCGTCCGGGAGAGCACTTCGATCGAATAAGGCTTCCGGATCAGGGCGAAACCGCTTCGCGCACTTTCCGCTAACGCGTCGCTGTAGCCGGTCGTCAACACGATCGCCAGATGCGGATAGCGTTCGCGAACGGTATTAGCGAGTTCGATGCCGTTCATTCCTGGCATCACGATGTCTGAAAATATAACGTCGAATGCAAACCCGTCTGATGCAAGGCAATCGAGGGCATCCTCGGCGCTCCTGGCCCAGGATGCGTGGTAGCCGAGATCGCGCAACTGCTCAGTCGAAAGCCTTCCAATCTCTTCGTTATCTTCGACGAGAAGTACCCGCAGCCCACTATCGTCAGGTGTTGCCTCCAGTTGGGTCGAAGCTGCTCGTTCCATTTTAACCGGCTGATCGGCAGCAGGTAGATAAAGAATGAACGAGGCGCCTTTGCCTAAATCGCTGATCACCTCGACTTCGCCTCCCGATTGTTTAACGAATCCGAAGACCTGGCTCAGGCCGAGGCCAGTGCCCCTTCCGATTTCTTTCGTTGTGTAGAACGGCTCAAAGATCCTTTCTTGATTGGCCGGCGATATTCCAGCGCCGCTGTCAATTACTGAAACAGCGACGAATTTTCCGGTGCGTGAAAGTCGCCGAGTCGTTTCCGCCTGGGCCACTCGAAGCGTTACTGTGCCGCCGTTCGGCATGGCGTCTTTAGCGTTGAGCGCGAGGTTGATAACTGCGGTCTCGAATTGGCTGACGTCGGCCAATGCGAAACAATCGTCGGACAATACTTCCACTCTGATCTGGATGCGGCTGCCGAGCGCCGGTATCAGAAGCTGCGAAATGCTCTCTACCTGTTTCGGAACATTGAAGGTTTCTGGCCGCAGAGGTTGTCGTCTGGCGAACGCAAGAAGTTGATTGGTAAGCTTCGACGCACGATCGATAGTGTCAGAAATCGCGTTCATGTAGCGATCGCGCCGCGCTTCCGAGAGACCCGGACGCCGAAGTAAATCAATGGCGGATCGGATGACGGTGAGCAGATTGTTGAAGTCGTGAGCAACGCCTCCCGTCAACTGACCGACAGCTTCCATCTTTTGTGCTTGCCGCAACACCTCCTCGTTTCTCCGGCGTTCCGTGATGTCGACAGCCTCCGAAACAACACCTGTAACCACCCCAGACCGATCCGCAATCGGCCGCATCGAGAAATCAAACCGTCGTTCTTCCCCGGCTAGATCGAGTGAAAGCTCGGTCTGTGCAGTCTCGCCTTTTAGGGCAGACGCAAATGCCTCCCGAACGATTGCGCTCGCGCCGGAGGTGTTAATGAACCAAGGCGTCTCCCAAAATGGATGGTTTAATACTTCGCTTGCCGAAGCACCAATCGCTGCCAGCGCGATGCTGTTCGCGTACAATAGGCCGCCTTCGAGATCGATCAGACAGTGAAGTTGATTGCTTGTTTCCAGAATAGCGCGCATTTGAGACTCGCGCGCCTCCAGCTGCGAGGTGCGCTCCTGGATCCGCCGCTCCAAGCTTTCGTTCGCATGCCGAAGTTCGAGTTCAGCCTCTTTGGCCACGGTTATGTCATGCGCAATACCGATAAAACCGACGTGCCGACCATCGGCATCGATCCGAGGCTGCGACTCCGATCGTATCCAGCGCCACTCGCCATCGGCTTGACGAACTCTCAGTTCAAGAGCAAACGGATTCGCTGCGCGCTCTGCGCGTTTTTCGACCAGGCCGGGAAGCTGCGCGGGAGCGAGGACTTTGCTGGCATCTTCCGGATGAACTGACTTACGCCAGTCGAAGGTCAATGCTTGCTCTTCTTCAAGACCGAAAAAGTGGAGATAAGCCTGATTCACAAATACCCTGCTTCCGTCGAGTTGGGTAACCCATACCGGAATCGGGGCGCTGTTAGCGATAGCCCGGAACCGCTCCTCACTCTCCCGTAGGCGGCGTTCGGCCATTACACGTTGGGTAGTTTCGACCACGATGGCAATCACACCTGTGGGTTCGCCTTCCTCGTTCATGACGGGAGAATAGTCGAGATTCATCCAGACCCGTTCGGGGCGACCGTCCCGAAAGAGTGTGAGCTCCTGATCGTTATAGGCGAGCGTGCCGCCACCCAGGCCAACCTTCATGACATGATCATTGAAGTCAGCAACCTCCGGCCATCCTTCGCGCACTTTTGAGCCAAGTAACTGGGGGTGCCGCCCGCCAGCAAAAACCGAATATGCATCGTTATAGATCATAATGCCGTCTTCGCCCCACAACAGCGCAATCGGCACAGGCGAGCGGAGCAATGTTTCGGTGATAGTCCTTAAACTCTGAGGCCATGCCTCAAGGGGGCCAAGACCGGTTTTCGCCCAATCAAATTGTCTAATTAGAGCGGCGAGTTCACCACCGGCAGCTGGAAATGACCTGCCTGAACTTGTAGCTACCCCTTTCATCGCGCTCTTATTTCTCCGCATCGTCCGCCGTTACGCGCGCATTACAAAGCGGCCAGGTGACTGCCACGCATTCCACTGGGCGCAGTGATAAAGTCCGCCTGCAGCATGGAACTTGCCGAAAGCGCTTCCGTCATTCTAAAGAACTATCGTAGAGCTTCGATGGCGGCTACCGATTTCGTCGGTTCCACGCCGGTTAGATAGGAGTGGACCCGCGGGCTTGTTAGAATGGCTGACAGCGCATGTCGAACTGATGAAGGCTCTCCCCGCCGGACAGATTCCTCGCTACGCTAAACTTTCGGGGTCAAAACGATTGGGGAAAATGAGCAACTATCTTGCTCAGATTTGACTGGCTTTCGGCTTGAACAGAGCGTTGCTGTGGTGACTTGGGCGGCGAAGGGCCGCTTCAGGGTCCTGCACTGCCGGGTGATTTGCCTGGGCGGGGTTGAGGTGGTGCGACGGATGGCGTCGCGGCAAACCTCAGAGAGATCCCATGATCAAGCCCAAATCCAAGCCGAAAGCTGCGACCCGCTCACGGCCCGAAAGGGCGTCAGGCTCGCCTCGCGCAAGCGACCGGCGCCTGCATCGTCCAGATCCGCTGCGGGACCCAAGTTGCCATTTATCATTTCTGAATTTGGCTGACATGCCGGAGCGGTCTAACGATGTCCGTTCATAGAGGCAGAGCGGAAGTGGCCGGCCGACGGTCAAAGTGTCGCGATTGACCCGGACCGGCAGATCAAAGCCGACCTAGAAGCAGCAATACGACAAGGATGATCAGTACGATACCGACGATACCGATCCCACGGTGACCGTAGCCGTAGCCGTATCCGCCGAAGCGGCCACTAAAGCCACCGAGTAGGAAGATGACGAGGACAATAATAAGTATAAGTCCGAGCGGCATTGGTCTGCTTCCTTTGGTGGACATGCCTTAGTGTGAAGTCGTGAAGGCACTCGATTCAAAAAAATTCCAAGACTCGGCTTAGTCGCCAACTTCTTCAAGCGTTTTGGAGAACTTTTGGTGACCGAGTATCTTTTTGCCAGAGCCTTTTTTCGACTTCTTATAGTCTTTGATCATCTTGTCCGGGCTACGCTCAACCTCGTGCGTCACCTTTTTGATGATTGCCGCGCGAGACTTTTTATTCAGCGAGTAACCCTCTATCGTTATTTTCAATTTGTCCTTGCCGGCGTGGTACTCGTGATCAATTTTCGGCTTTTTTGACATCATTTCGTCCTTCCACTTTTTGCCTGACTTGAGGCTGCTTTTGGTTGAAGAGCGGAAAACACCTGCTCCAGATGAGTATTTCGCATTTGACCCAGAGCGGGGCATCTAGGATCGCCTCTTCTTCGAAAGTTAGGCGTTTGTCAGAGCGCAAAGCGCAATTAAAATTCCGTCTGAAGTGTACGGCTTTGAGAGGAAGACCCCACCCTCCGGTAAGTCACCTTCGCGAATGACATATCGTCCAGAGGTCGCCATGATCTTGATGGGTGGCCAGCGACCTCGCACGGCAGCCGCCACCTTCAGGCCATCCATTGAGCCCGGCATCTGAATGTCTGTAAAAATGACGCGAATATCCGACCGGCTTTCCAATATCGCACTCGCTTCGTCGGCGTTTCCAGCCTCTACGACATCGAACCCCGCTTCCTCTATCATCTCAACCGCGTTCATTCGCAGCAGAAACTCATCCTGGACGAGAAGTACGAGTAGCCGCTTGCCCGTGAGCGTCATGAAATTTTCGTCCCTATGAAGGGAACAAGATAATGACATCACTATAGTTCCTTGCAATTCATAGTTCCGTTGCGATTCGGTTTGTTATTTGGATCGTTAAACCAACACATACCGCCGATCGCGTACCCAACCCAACAACCGCTTGATGCGGCGCAAGACGCCAGACCAAACAGGCTACTTCTGGATCCGCCGATGCAACACAGTACCCGGAGAAGGGCGTACCTCCTCTCAAATCCGTCGGATGATCTCGGCCGCCCTTCAGTCGCAAGCTGGGCTTAGCGATCTTGACCACGGATTGACCACTGATACCCCGTCAATAAACGTAGATAAAGGTGGTCAAACGCGGGCAAAGGTCATTGTTTTTGTTGATCTTTTCGAATGCTACTTACGTTCGGGACGCAGGGGCCGTAGGCCCCAACTGGTCACGTCGCGACGTGTCTCCGTAATAGAACAACTTGAGATTCCGCAGCTAGGTCGAGAACCGGAAAATTCTCGCGAATGGTTTGGGCGACATAGTTCGGCGCAAGGTGAGCATAGTGTTTCTCGGTCATTCTTGTGTCGGCATGGCCGAGTTGCCGTGTGATTACCGCCATCGGTGTACCGGCCATAGCAAGGTAAGAGGCGTGCGTGTGTCGCAAGACATGAAAATTCACGCCTGGCGTTATCGCGGCTCGACCGCTGGCTTCATCGAGGGGCCGTTGCTGGTGAGAAGTTCCCCAAGCCTTGCCGTCACTTCTTAAGAAGATGCGCTCGCCCGGGAGGACGTCTTTTGTCCATCGCCTGAAGGCACCTTTGCCTTCGTCCGTCAACACGACGTGCCGGTTCTTGCCCTTGCTAAGACGAACGGACAATGTGCCGCTGTCATCGTTGTAGTCTTCGTATTTTAGCCGCGTGAGTTCTGCATACCGGCATCCCGTGTACAAAGCCGCTTCGACCAGGTTTCGAAAATCCTCTGGGCACGCATGCACCAGGCGTCGGATCTCGGCGAGGCTGAGATAGCGGACCACAGCCTCGTCGACTTGTTTGAACGGCCTGACCTTTCGCCACGCGCCATCGGATGACACACGGTCCGAATAGAAGGCGCGGTTGAGGGCCGCCTTCAGCATCGTGAGAATGCGGTTGGTGGTTGCCTTGCGAGCACGTCGCGCGTCGTCGTCGTCGGGAGTTGGACGTCGCGCGGCTTCGGTTGCAGTCCGCTTTGTCCGAACCCGCTTTGGTTCAATCGCGATCTTGTTCCGCCAACGAACCAGCCGATCGGTCGTCAGCTTGTCGACTTGGAGCGATCCGAGCTCAGGCAAGACCCAGGCATCGAAGACATATTTGGCGCCCTGAACGGCTGCGGGTTTTTTCTCGGCGGTAATCTCAGCGAGATAATCCCTGACCGCGTCGGCAATCTTGTAAGGGCCGGTACGAATGACGCCAGCGGCGACAAGGCGTTGGCGTTCTGCCCACGTTCGAGCTTGGTCCTGAGCTTGCCAAAAATCGAAGACAGTAACAGCGTCGGCGTCAGTGGTGTCGTCGGCCGCCCCGATTGCCTTGGTGTCATAACCTTTAGTGCCGCGATAAAAACTTGCCACCCATGATCCCGAAACTGCTCCGCGGTAGTAGCCGAGCCGTAGCCCTTTCGCGATCTTCGCGAAGTAGGGCGTTCGACGTGCCGGCAATCGCGCGCGAGCGGTGCGCGTTTCGAGTGCAGAATGTCGCGCCGAGCGAGCCAACCACGTTCTCCATTTCTTCAAGTTTTCTTCAAAACACGGTCGAAAACTCAGACGCATAGTACCGAACGTGAACGAACTAAGCAATTGAAATAACAGTGTTTATTGACGTTCGTCAACGTTCGCCAACGTGCGAACTGCAAATCTCTCAGGGCTGAAACAGGAGTTCGATTCCCCTAGGGAGCGCCATAAAATCAACAGCTTAAAAAGATGATCGCCTTGGTCGTCGATTTTCCGTAAATAAACGTTGGTATACATCAGCGGACTTCGCCGGTTAACATCGCCTGCCGTCTACGCGATTTCGATCTCCAAGACCAAGCTAACGCCTCCGCTCTAACCGCTCGCAACGCTTGCTCGTGTGCTTTTGCCAACCCTCCTTCCGTCGCCTGTTACAAAACGCGGGTCGATTGGACGCCGCACAGAATTCATTCCTCTAGCCATGCACCAATGAAAGCGATCTAAATTCCGAAAAACGAAAATCAAAATTTGTGGCTGAAAATCCTGGGAGCCCGAAGCATGCCGGCTAAATGGATTTTGGTCATGCAAGTCGCCAGCCCGATCAGGCGACATCATTCCCAACGGGAGACGTTGATCGGCCTTGGGCTGAACCGCATTCGACGAAGGAGGGTGCTGCCGAACACGCCCGAAGTCCGGGGCATGCTTTGCAAGGTCAATCACCTGGTGCACGTGTTCAACGGCCCGCTCATGGGCGAGATCACACCGGCCAAGAAAAACGTCTTCGACGTGCTCAGGCGATTTAACCGGCGGGTCACTCGCACCGAGCAGTCCGCATTCTGGAGGCGCTTCGCAACTCAGGTGCCAAACGTCATCTCCCGCATGGATAAGATGACGTTCAAGAAAACCGGCGACACCAGTTTCGAGATGCAGGGTGTCATCCATTCTTCATTGGAGGATTTCGATCAAGACGAGATCGCCGCGTTTGTCCTCGACTATCGGCAATACACGCAGAAAAACGACGCGATCTCGATTGCCTCGCTGGCGGACATTTATTCGCAGCCTTGGATGCACATCGGCGCGTGCAAGAATTTCGAAGAGTTCCGCGCGCACTTCAACCGAGCGCTTGACGCACCGTCCACGTTGATCCTCGGAACGCACCATATCAGCACGCGCGAATTGGTGGATACTGTCGTCTATGGCGGGTTGGCACATTCAAATCCGGAGAAGGCAGCGACGTTCGAAAGTTGGGAGCGGTCTGGGATCATGGGGTTCGTCTGGGCAATCTTCTTTTCAGCCATGCGTGACCTGATGCAAACCCTGAAGCAGGTCCGACTGCTCAATGAGCAAGTGCTGTCGCTAGCTGATCCCGAAGGAGCGCAAGATGCCTGAGTGGATCGGCACCGCCATTTCAGGCGTGGAGTTGTGCGTCTCCGTGTACTAAAAAATCTGGTTCATAACGCACGGTTTATGCGGGGATGTTGGGATCAGCCCAGGCAAACCCGTTGTTAGCTGTGCCGCACATTGCGGCGGGGCCTGCTTGATCAATGAGATCTGCAAAGAGTCCAATTGCGGTAGTCAGGCAAGCTTGCGACACCAAAAATATGCTCCTTGAGGCGGCAAAAGCTATTCTCCACTGGATTGTAGGATGTTAGTATTTCAAGTAAACCGAGTGCAGCAGCCCGGTTACATAGTACTTGGGATGATCCATTTAAAACACGTTGGGAGCTCGTGATGAAAATGGCACCCGCGCTTGTTGTTATTTTGGCTTTGAATTCAATCGCGTTCGCCGGTCCAGTTCGGCCTGCAAGACACCAAGGCTTCTCAAGCCCATCGGCCAGAAATCAAGTTAGAAACTATAGTCCAGCGAATCCAAAAATGGCTCAGCAACAATGCATTCCTATTGGTGTGCATTGCACCCCCGGAGGGATTGAGTGCTGCGATGCGGGCGAATGCGTCGGCAGACCACCCGTGTGTACGGACTGGTGATAGTTTGCATAGCAAAGCGGTGTCGTTCACATCGACTTGGGGAGAAACACATGAAGCGCTATCTATGTGTCGTGTTTCTATTTGTCTGTTCCCCTATTCTCTCGACCAACCTTTCGGCAGCCGAATGGGCTTGTGCCGCGGCGACAGGGCCACCGGAGGACGAGAGAAACGTCCTCGGACAAAACCCGCAATCTAAACAGAGTCGGAGCGGCGCCGTCGCCGCATCTATGGCGGGGGGTGCGCAAGCCGCAAAAGCAAATGGGTTGCAAAACAATTGCAGGATTTTAGATTGTTGGCAGCGGATCGGTATCGATCAGTTTTGCTCAGTGGTCTTAGCCCATCACTACCAGATACCGGCGTGTAAATAGGGTCCTAGACTTCACTACAGGGTCTTGGTCGTGTCAAAACACGTGGGCGGACAGCCGAAGACACCTGACGCGGTGGCCGGTCAGTGATTTTCCGGAGAGAAGCACTGCTAATCGGGATTTC
>Ga0209006_10003413_pt1 | contig 14453 bp, 11 predicted proteins | sample JacPin_JW_Ref_O2_FD_188567 | JGI IMG/M metagenome (GOLD analysis project Ga0209006, IMG submission 188567) | Forest soil microbial communities from Algoma, Ontario, Canada - Jack Pine, Ontario site 1_JW_Ref_O2 (SPAdes) (version 2) | ecosystem: Environmental > Terrestrial > Soil > Boreal... | reverse complement strand
GATCACCGGCACCAACGGCAAGACCACGTGTGCGTATCTGCTGGCAAGCTGCCTCGGGCGGCTCAAATCCGAAGCGGCGTACATCGGTACCGTCGGCTGGGGACGAATCGGATCGCTGCAGGTGCCGACCCATACGACGCCCGATGTGGTGAGCCTGCACCGCCAGCTGTCGATATTGCGCGCCCAAGGCGTACGGGATGTCGCCATGGAGGTGTCCTCGCATGCCCTCGATCAGGGCCGCGTGGACGGAGTGCGGTTTCATTCGGTCGCGCTCACCAATCTGACGCGCGATCACCTGGACTATCACGTGTCCATGCAGGCGTACGGCGCGGCGAAGGCGCGCTTGTTCGCAGCCACCGGGCTGCAGCACATCGTCATCAATGTCGGCGATGCCTTCGGCCGTGAACTGGCCGGGACCGTGGGCGGGCGCGCGCCGCTCACGGCCGTCTGGGTGGGAGCGGGCGGATCGGGGTGGCTCGCCGATCGGTCGCTGCGCGCCGAAGAAATCGCGCTCGATTTGCACGGCGTGTCGATGACGGTCCACGGCAGCTTCGGCAGCTGCCGGGTGACCACCAAGCTCATGGGCCGCTTCAATGCGGAGAACGCGGTGGTGGTGCTCGCCTGCCTGGTCGGGTTGAACCTGCCGCTCACCGACGCCGGCGCGGCCTTGAGCGAGTGCGACGCGCCTCCGGGACGCATGGAGGTGATCGAGCCGTCGAGCCCCGTCAAACCCATGGCGGTGATCGACTACGCCCACACGCCGGACGCGCTCGCCAAGGCGCTCGACGCCTTGCGGGAGCATTGCCGCGGCGCCCTCTGGTGCGTATTCGGTTGCGGCGGCGACCGGGATCCGGGCAAGCGCCCGTTGATGGGTGCGGTTGCAGACGAACTCGCCGACCGGATCATCGTCACCGACGACAATCCGCGCTCCGAGAATCCCCGCGCCATCACGCTCGGGATCATTGCGGGAATCAAGTCGCACACCGCCCGGGTCATCAACGACCGCAGCGAGGCGATCGCCACCGCGCTCTCCGAAGCCGCCGCCGGCGATATGGTACTGATCGCCGGCAAGGGCCACGAGGATTACCAGATCTATGGCGATGTGCGGCGCAGTTTCAGCGACCGGAACGAAGCTCTGCGGCATCTCGGAGCGGCAGCATGAAGCGCACCACGGCGGACGCGGCGCAGATTTCGGGGGGCCAACTGATCGGCGCGGACTCGAGCTACGACGTGGTGTCGAGCGACAGCCGGACGCTCCCCGCCGGCTCGCTGTTCGTCGCGCTGCGCGGTCCGAATTTCGACGGAGCGGACTTCGTCGCGGCGGCCGCAGCGCGGGGCGCGGTCGCGGCCCTGGTCGAGCGGCGGGTTGCGACGCCGCTGACCCAGATCGTGGTGCCCGACGCATTGCGCGCGTTGCAGCAGCTCGCGAGCGCCTGGCGCGCGGAATTCGACTGTCCCATCGTGGGCGTCGCCGGCAGTAATGGGAAAACCACGGCGAAGACCATGACCGGCGCCATCTTGTCGCGCATGGGACCGTGCATGGCGACCCAGGGAAATCTCAACAACCACATCGGCGTGCCGTTGACGTTGATGCGCCTCGCCGCTACGCATCGCAGCGCCGTGGTCGAGATGGGTGCCAACCGGATCGGCGATGTGGCGGAACTCGTCAAGATCGCGGGGCCGACCATCGGTCTCATCACCAACGCCGGCGCCGAACACCTGGAGGGGTTCGGCGACCTGGACGGAGTGGCCCAGGGTGAGGGCGAAATGGTGGCGGGCCTGTCACCCGAAGCCACCGCCATCATCAACGCCGACGATCCTTACGCCGGCTACTGGCGCGGCGTTGCGAGCGCGCGGCGCATCGTGACGTTCGGCGCGCACGCCGATTTCGCGGCCAGAGATGTGGTGCAGTCCATCGAGCAGGGCGAGTTTCAAACTCGCTTTACGCTGCACTGCCCGCTCGGGGAGTGCCCGATCGTGCTCAAGGCCGGCGGCGCGCACAATATCGCGAATGCGCTGGCGGCAGCGGCGGCGGCAGCTACTGCCGGCGCTTCTCTCCAGGACATCGCCTCGGGGTTGGCGGATTTCCGTGCGGTTGCCGGACGCTTGCAGCTCAAGTCCGGTCCGCGAGGCAGCTGGATCATCGACGATTCATACAATGCCAACCCCAGTTCGGTGCGCGCGGGCCTCGAGGTGCTGCGCTCCTTGTCGGGCGCCACGTGGCTGGTGCTCGCCGACATGGCCGAACTCGGCGAACAGACGGCGGATCTGCACGCCCACGTGGGCAGCTATGCCCGCGGTTGCGGCGTGAAGCGGCTGTTCGCGATGGGGACGCAGAGTTCCCGCGCCGTCGAAACTTTCGGCGCGGGCGGAGAATGGTTCGCCGACCCCAATGCGCTGATTCGACGCCTGCAGGCGGAGCTGTCGCCGGGCGTGACGGTGCTCATCAAGGGATCGCGCGTCAATCGATTGGAGCGCGTGGTGCAGGCTCTCAGCGGCGGAGGCATCGCGTAAACGCCATGTTGTTGTACCTCTCCGAGTATCTGTCCAAGTGGTATTCCGGCTTCCACGTCTTTCAATACCTCACGCTGCGCGGCATTCTGGCGGCCATCACGGCGCTTGCCATGGCCCTGTTCGTCGGACCGCGCATGATCGCCGCCTTGACCCGCTACCAGATCGGTCAGCGCGTGCGCACCGACGGGCCGCAATCGCACCTGCAGAAGTCGGGCACACCGACGATGGGGGGTGTCCTCATCTTGGTGGCGACGGGGGTCAGCACGCTGCTGTGGGCGGATCTGTCCAGTCGTTTCATCTGGATAATCCTGGGGACCACGGCCGCCTTCGGCGTCATCGGCTTCTACGACGACTATCTGAAATTGGTGGTGGGCAATTCCAAGGGTCTGGCGGCGCGCTACAAATACCTCGCGCAGTCGCTGGCCGCCCTGGTCGCGGCGTACGCCCTGCACAGCCTGCATCAAACGGCCGCTGAAACCACCCTCTACGTGCCGTTCTTCAAGACCGTGGCCGTTCCGATGACCACTGCCGGATTCGTGGCCTACGCCTATCTCGTGATCGTCGGCACCAGCAACGCCGTGAACCTCACCGACGGGCTCGATGGACTTGCCATCATGCCCGCGGTCATGGTGGCCATGGCCTTGGGCGTCTTTGCGTACGCCACCGGCAACGTCAGGTTTGCCGGCTATCTGCAGATTCCCTACATCCACGGCGTCGGCGAATTGCTGATCTTCAGTTCCACGCTGACCGGTGCGGGCCTCGGATTTCTCTGGTTCAACGCCTACCCGGCCGAAGTGTTCATGGGCGACGTCGGAGCGCTGGCGATCGGCGCCGCGCTCGGCACCATCGCCGTGATCGTGCGCCAGGAGATCGTCCTGTTCATCATGGGCGGCGTCTTCGTCCTCGAGACCGTGTCCGTGATGATGCAGGTGGCATCGTTCAAGCTCACCGGCAAACGCATTTTCCGCATGGCGCCCCTGCATCATCATTTCGAACTCAAAGGCTGGGCGGAACCCAAGGTCATCGTGCGTTTCTGGATCGTCAGTTTCGTGCTCGTTTTGGCGGGTCTCGCGACCCTGAAGATCCGCTGATGGCGAGCGTGGTCGTCGGTCTCGGCAAAACAGGCGCATCGTGCTTACGGTATTTCGCGAAGCACGGAATCGCCGCGGCCGCCACCGATTCGCGCCAATCGCCGCCGGGGCTCGCGGAACTCGGGCCCCTGGCACGGACGCTGGATATTCGCTTGGGGGCCTTCGATCTGTCCCTGCTCGACGGTGCGTCGCAGGTGTTGATGTCGCCCGGCGTCTCGCTCGATGAACCGATCGCCCGGGCGGCGCGGGCACGCGGCATCGAGGTGCTCGGCGACGTCGAACTGTTCGCGCGCGCGGTGCGTGCGCCGGTGATCGGCATCACCGGCACCAACGGCAAGAGCACGGTGACCAGCCTGGTTGCCGCCATGGCGAGCGCCGCGGGACGCCGCGTCCTCGCCGGAGGCAATCTCGGCACACCCGCTCTCGATTTGCTCGATCAGCCCGCGCCCGATCTCTACGTCCTCGAATTGTCGAGCTTTCAGCTGGAAACCACCACGTCGCTGAATCTCGTGGCCGCCGTGGTGCTCAACGTGACCGCGGATCACATGGATCGCTACGCGACGGTTCTGGACTATGCGCGCGCCAAGGAGCGCATCTTTGCGCGCGCCGCCACGGTGGTGCGGAACGTCGACGACCCGCTGGTGAGGGAGATGGGAGGGGCGGCCGACCGCGGGGCGGCGAACCACGCCGCGCCGAGGGTCGTGACCTTTTCCACGCAGCGCACCGATGCGGATTATTGCCTGTTGCGCGACGGGGCCCGCACGTTCCTGTGTCGCCATGGCGCAGCCGTGTTCGAGATGGCGCGCATGAAGATCACCGGTCTGCACAACGCCGCCAATGCCCTGGCCGCGCTGGCATTGGGCGATGCCGCCGGTCTGCCGCTCGCGGCCATGCTGCAGGCGCTGGAAAACTTTCCGGGGCTGCCGCACCGGTCTGCCTGGGTCGCCGACTTGCGGGGCGTGCGTTACGTGGACGACTCCAAGGGAACCAACGTGGGCGCGACGCTGGCCGCCGTCGACGGCATGCCGGGACCCCTCGTGGTGATCGCGGGCGGCGTATCGAAGGGCCAGGACTTCGCGCCGCTGGCGGCGGCGTTCAAGGGCAAGGTCCGGCACGTCGTACTGATCGGTCAAGATGCCGGGGATGTCGAGCGCGCGCTTGCCGGCGTCTCGAGTTCGGAACGCGCGGCCTCGATGCAGGATGCAGTGGCCGCGGCGACGCGTGCTGCGCAGCCGGGCGATACGGTGCTGCTGTCGCCGGCCTGCGCCAGTCTCGACATGTTCCGCGACTACGGTCATCGCGGCGATGTGTTCGCCGCGGCAGTGCGCGCTCTGACGGGGACCGTCCCGCAGGAGGCGACATGAACGCCACCACCATGGGTTACGGCGTGAGGGCGCGCGAGCGGATGCCGTTCGCTTGGGACAGCGTGACCTTGGGACTGGTGGCCGCCTTGCTGCTGGTCGGGCTGGTGATGGTGACATCCGCGTCGATGTCGGTGGCCGCGAAGAACCTCGGCGATCCGTTCTACTTCCTGGAACGGCAATTCCTGTTCGGCCTGTGCGGCGTATTGCTGGCGTGGGTCGTGACGCGAGTGCCCGCGGATGTGTGGGAGAAGCACAGCCTGCTGCTGCTGTTGCTCGGCCTCGCGCTGTTGTTGCTGGTGCTGATTCCGGGATTGGGCGCGAAGATCAATGGCGCCCGCCGCTGGATGCGGATCGGCCCGATGAACTTCCAGGTGTCGGAACTCGCCAAGGTCCTGGTGCTGACCTGGGTGTGCTCCTATTGCGTGCGCAAGCGCGCGGAGCTCGAGGAGACGTTCGCCGGCCTTCTCAAGCCGGTCGGATTATTGACGGTTGCCGGCGTGCTGCTGCTGCTGGAGCCGGACTTCGGCGCGACCACGGTATTGTTCGCCACCGGTTTCGCGGTACTGTTCGTCGCCGGCGCGCGGCTGCGGTACGTGATAGCGCTGGTGTCCCTGGTGGCGGCCACCTTCGCCGTGCTGGCGCTGACCTCGGCCTATCGGTTGAAGCGGCTCACGGTGTTCCTGCACCCGTGGGACGATCCCTTCAACGGCGGCTTTCAGCTGACGCAATCGTTGATCGCCATCGGCCGCGGCGGCTGGTTCGGGGTGGGTCTCGGGAGCAGCATCCAAAAGCTCTTCTATCTGCCGGAGGCGCACACCGACTTCGTGTTCGCGGTGCTGGCCGAGGAGCTGGGTCTGGTGGGCGTCGTCGGGGTGATCGGCCTGTTCGTCGCGTTGGTGTGGCGTGCTTTTCAGATTTCGCACATGGCCTCGAAGGCCGGGCTCAAATTCCAGTCCTATCTGGCGCTGGCCTTCGGCATGTGGCTGGGTCTTCAGGCCATCGTCAACATCGGCGTCAACATGGGAGTGCTGCCCACCAAGGGATTGACCTTGCCGCTGCTCAGCTACGGCCGCAGCAGCTTGATCGTGAGTCTCGGGTGGCTGGGTGTGATGCTGCGTATTTATCACGAGGTGAAGTGCAGCTCGCGTTCGGCGGTGATGCGCATGCCGGGAGGACCCCGATGAGCCAGGGTCCGGTGCTCATCATGGCCGGCGGCACCGGCGGACATGTATTTCCGGCGCTCAGCGTCGCAAAGGTACTGCGCGATCGCGGCGTTCCGGTGGTGTGGCTGGGCGTGCCCGCCAGTATGGAGTCGCGGTTGGTGCCGGCCAATGGGTTTCCCATCGAGTGGGTCCGGGTCAAGGGGATCCGCGGCAAAGGATTGGCCGCGTGGCTGTTGGCGCCCTTCAGAATCTTGAGCGCAGTGGTGCAGGCCATCGCGGTGCTGCGCCGCGTGCGGCCGCGCGCGGTGCTGGGAGCGGGCGGCTATGTGAGCGGACCCGGCGGCATTGCGGCGTGGCTGCTGCGCATTCCGCTCCTCATCCACGAACAGAATGCCATTCCCGGCCTCACCAACCGCTGGCTCGCGCGCATCGCTACTGAGGTACTGCAGGGCTTTCCCGGCAGCTTCGACCAACGCTTCAGCGCGCAATTCGTCGGCAATCCGGTGCGCGCGGATATCGCCGCGATCCCGGAGCCCGCCGCGCGCTTTGCGGGCCGCAGCGGCCGCGCGCGGCTGCTGGTGTTCGGCGGCAGCCAGGGCGCACAGCGCTTGAATGCCATGGTGCCGCTGGCGCTCTCGCAGCTCGATCCGGAGCGCCGCCCGCAGGTGCGCCATCAGGCCGGCGAGCGCGGCCTCGACGCCGCCCGCGACGCCTACCGGCAGGCCCGGGTCGAGGCGGACGTGACGCCCTTCATCGAGGACATGGCCGCCGCCTACGCCTGGGCGGATGTGGCGGTGTGCCGGGCCGGCGCCATGACCATCGCCGAATTGCAGGCCGCCGGATTGGGTGCGCTGCTCATTCCGCTGCCGGTGGCCACGGACGATCACCAGACCAAGAACGCCGAAACCATGGTGCACATCGGCGCCGCGCGGGTGCTGCAGGAGCGCGATATGACCGCGGAGTCCTTGAGCGCCTGCATCGCCGATCTGACGGCGGACCGCGATCGCATGCGCCGGATGGCGACGGCGGCGCGCAACGCGCGGGTCACGGATGCCGCGCTCAAGGTCGCGAGTCTGTGCGCAGCCGCCGGAGTACCGGCATGAGCGACACCATGAGCCAGTCTTTGAGCGGCAGCCTCAACGACCGCATGCGCCGCATTTCCACCATCCACCTGGTCGGCATCGGCGGCAGCGGCATGGGCGGCATTGCGGAGGTGTTGGTGAACTTGGGCTACGAGGTCCAGGGCTCCGATCTCAGATCCAATGCCGTCACGCAGCGGCTGGAGCGCCTGGGCGCGAAGATCTTCATCGGCCATGCGGCCGAGCATCTCGGCGGCGCCGATGTGGTGGTCGTTTCCAGCGCGGTCAATCGCAGCAACCCCGAGGTGGCGGCGGCGCTCGCGAAGCGCGTTCCGGTGGTGCCGCGCGCGGAAATGCTGGGCGAGTTGATGCGCTTCCGCTACTCGGTTGCAGTTGCCGGAACGCACGGCAAGACGACGACCACGAGCTTGGTGGCGAGTGTGCTGGCCGAAGGCGGCCTCGACCCCACGTTCGTCATCGGCGGGCGGCTGAAGAGCGCGGACAGCAATGCCCGACTGGGTGCCGGCCGCTACCTGGTCGCCGAGGCGGACGAAAGCGACGCATCGTTCATGCACCTGCAGCCGATGATCGCCATCGTCACCAACATCGACAATGATCACCTCGCGACGCACGAGGGTGATTTCTCGCGGCTCAAGCAGAGCTTCGTGGATTTTCTGCACAACCTGCCGTTCTACGGTCTGGCGGTGTTGTGCGTGGACGACGAACACGTGCAGGGCATCCTCGATTCGGTGGGACGCCCGTTCCTGACCTACGGCTTCGGCGAGGGCGCGGACATTCGTGCGGTCGACGTGGTTCGCGACGGACTGCAGTCGCATTATCGGGCGCTGCGCACCGGTCGTGAGCCCCTGCATCTGACGGTCAATCTGCCGGGGCGCCACAATGTGCTCAATTCCCTGGCGGCGGTGGCCGTGGCCACCGAACTCGACATCGCCGACGCAGCCATTCAGAAAGCCCTGGTCAATTTCCAAGGCATCGATCGGCGCCTGCAACAGCTGGGTGAGATCCAGTGGGCGGGCGGCCGCGCGCTGGTCGTCGACGACTATGGGCATCACCCCACCGAAGTCGCCGCGACTCTCGATGCCGTGCGCCAGGGCTGGCCGGAGCGCCGCCTGGTGCTGGCGTTTCAACCGCATCGCTACACGCGTACACGGGATCTGCTGGACGATTTTGCCCTGGCGTTGAGCGACTGCGATGTGCTGCTGGTGACCGAGGTCTATGCGGCCGGCGAAACGCCCATCGCCGGTGCGGATGGCCGCGCGATATGCCGCGCCGTGCGCTCCCGCGGCGTCATGGAGCCGATATTCGTCGAGCGCGTCGACGAACTGGCCGAGTCGCTGCGCGGCGTCCTGCACGACGGCGATGTCATTCTCACCATGGGCGCCGGCAACATCGGCGCGGTGGCGCAGGACCTTAAGAGCCAGTTTGCGGCGGGAGACTCCGCATGAACGGCACGCCGCGCATCGCCCCGGCGCAGATCTCGCCGGAATTCAGCGCCCGGGTGCTCTACGACGTGCCCATGTCGAAACACACCTCGTGGCATGCGGGCGGAACCGCGGATCTGTTTTTCACGCCGCGCGACACGCTCGATCTGGCGTCGTTCTTGCGGCAGTTGCCCTCCGCGGTTCCGACGCTGTGGATCGGCCTCGGCAGCAATCTGCTGGTCCGCGACGGCGGGGTGCGCGGCGCCGTGGTGTCGCTGCATGGGGCGCTCGGGACGCTCGAGCGCCTCAGCGCCACACGCATCCAGGCGCAGGCCGGAGTCCCCTGCGCGCGCATCGCGCGCCAATGCGTCAAATGGGGTTTGGGGCCCGCCGAGTTCTTTGCCGGGATCCCGGGCACTCTGGGCGGTGCCCTGGCGATGAACGCCGGGGCCTGGGAAGGCGAAACCTGGCGGCAGGTGCTCGAAGTCGACGTGATCGATCGCCGCGGCACGCGCCACGTGCGCACGCCCGCGGACTACGAGATCGGCTATCGCCACGTGCGCGGACCCGCAGACGAATGGTTCATCGCCGCGCGCATGGAGTTCGAGCGCAAGCCCGGCAGCAATGACGCCGCCATCCGCGAACTGCTGGAGAGGCGCAAGCAGACGCAGCCCATCGGCGAATGGAGTTGCGGCTCGGTGTTCACCAACCCGCCGGGACAGCACGCAGCCCGGCTGATCGAAAGCGCGGGCCTGAAAGGCTTTCGCATCGGCGACGCGTCGGTGTCCGAGAAGCACGCCAATTTCATCATCAATCACGGAGCCGCCCGCGCCGCCGACATCGAGGCGCTGATCCTGCACGTGCAGCGGACGGTGGCCGAATTTCACCATGTCGAGCTCACGACCGAAGTACGCATCGTCGGCGAGCCTAAGGACCCTACATGAGCTTGCTGACCACCCACTCTGCCGACCGCCGCGTACGTGCGAGCGCCGACTTCGGCAAGGTCGCCGTGCTGCTGGGCGGCGACTCGTCGGAGCGCGACATCTCCTTGTTGAGCGGCAACGCCGTGCTGGCCGCGCTCAAGCGGCGCGGCGTCGATGCCCACGCCTTCGATCCGAGCGCGGTACCGGTGCAGCGTCTCGTCGACGACAAATTCGACCGGGCGTGGATCGCCCTGCACGGGCCCGGGGGCGAGGACGGTTTGATGCAGGGTGCCCTCGAGTGGCTCGGCATCCCTTACACGGGCAGCGGCGTGCTCGCCTCGGCGCTCACCATGGACAAGCTCAAGACCAAGCGCGTGGTCATGGGTGCCGGGTATGCCGCGCCCGAATATGCCGTGCTGTCGAGCCCCGCCGATCTGGCCGGCGCGCTCGTGTCCATCGGGTTGCCGCTGATGGTGAAGCCCGCCTCGCAGGGCTCGAGCGTCGGCATCACCAAGGTCAAGGCGCATGGAGAACTGCAGCAGGCTTACGCGGAGGCGAGCGCGGTCGACCCCATCGTGTTTGCCGAGCGCTTCATCACCGGCGACGAATACACCGTGGGCGTGCTGCAAAACCAAGCCTTGCCATCCATCCGCATCCAGCCGGCCACCGAATTCTACGACTACCAGGCCAAGTACTTCCGCAACGACACGCAGTACCACTGTCCCAGCGGTTTGACCGCGCCGGCCGAAGCGGAACTGCGGGCGGCGGCCTTGGCCGCCTTCCAAGTCACCGACTGCTTCGGCTGGGGCCGCGTGGATTTCATGCGCGACGCGATCACCGACAAGTTTTATTTCATCGAGATCAATACCACGCCCGGCATGACCGACCACAGCTTGGTGCCCATGGCAGCGCGCCAGGCCGGCATGGATTTCGAGGAGCTGGTGTGGCGCGTGCTCGAGACGAGTTTGGCAAGGACCCGGAAATGAATCTGCAAAAGCTGTTTCGCCGCAACCGCTTCAAGAATCCGGCCAAGGTCGAGAAACCGGGCCGGCAATGGTCCACGGTGCTGCGCGAATGGCGCAGCTACGCGCGCCGCACTGCGTTGTTGCTGCTCATCGCCGGAGCGTTGGCTGCGCTCACCTGGGCGCTCGACCGTCCGATCCACGTGATCTCCATGGACGGCGCCTTTCAGCGCGTATCGCCGGGACAGATCGAGAAGGCGGTCGCGCCCTTCACCAAGGCGGGCTTCATGTCGGCCGATCTCGACCGGATCCAGCGCGCCGTGGAACGGGTGCCCTGGGTGGACCATGCCCGGATCCAGCGGCGCTTCCCCAACAGCCTGCACGTCACCGTGGTCGAGGAGACCGCCGCGGCGCGCTGGGGCGAGTCCGGACTGCTCAATACGCGCGGTGAACTGTTCGTCCGGCAGGCCGATCACGTGCCGACGGAGTTGCCGCGCTTGAGCGGACCGGAGGGCACGCAATCGCAAGTCGCACAGCGCTACCTGTCGGCGCAGGGCCGGATGCTCGAGGCCGGCATGCGCATCGCGGCACTGCGTCTCGATGAGCGCGGCTCGTGGGAGATGGATTTGGACAGCGGCGTCACGGTACGGCTCGGACGCCGCGACGTCGATGAGCGGCTCGACCGATTCATTCACACGGCGTCGCAGGTGATCGCGCATCGCCTGAACGACATCACGTATGTGGACATGCGCTACTCCAACGGCTTCGCCATCGGCTGGCGCGGCAGCCAGGCGCCGACGGCGCAAAGGGATTCTTGAAACGACATGGCTAAGCGTTCCGACCGCAATCTGATCGTGGGCCTCGACATCGGCACGAGCAAAGTCGTGGCCATCGTCGGCGAAATCAAATCCGACGGGGCGTTGGAGATCATCGGCATCGGCAGCCATCCGTCGCGCGGCCTGAAGAAGGGCGTGGTGGTCAACATCGAGTCCACGGTGCAATCCATTCAGCGCGCGGTCGAAGAGGCGGAGCTCATGGCCGGATGCGAAATCCACTCGGTTTATGCCGGGATTGCCGGCAGCCATGTGCGCAGCCTCAATTCGCACGGCATCGTCGCCATCAAGGACAAGGAAGTGGTGCAGGGCGACGTCGAACGCGTCATCGACGCCGCCAAAGCCGTCGCCATTCCCGCCGATCAGAAGATCCTGCACGTGCTGCCGCAGGAATACATCATCGATTCGCAGGAGGGCATCCGCGATCCGATCGGCATGTCGGGGGTGCGGCTCGAGGCCAAGGTGCACATCGTCACCGGGGCGGACAGTGCGGCACAGAACATCGTCAAGTGCGTGCAGCGCTGCGGCCTCAGCGTGGACGACATCGTGCTGGAACAGCTGGCTTCGAGCTATGCGGTGCTCACCGAGGATGAGAAGGACCTGGGCGTGTGCGTGGTCGACATCGGCGGCGGCACCACGGATATCGCAGTGTTCGGCGGCGGCGCGATCCGGCACACGGCCGTGATTCCCATTGCCGGCGATCAGGTCACGAACGACATCGCGGTGTCCATGCGCACGCCCACGCAGTACGCCGAGGACATCAAGATCAAGTACGCCTGCGCGCTGTCGCAGCTCGCCAACCCCGACGAAACCATCGAGGTACCGAGCGTCGGCGACCGGCCGCCCCGCAGGCTGGCGCGCCAGACCCTGGCCGAGATCGTCGAGCCGCGCTACGAAGAATTATTCGCGCTGGTGCGCGACGAACTGCGCCGTGCCGGTCTCGAGGAGTCGGTGGCCACCGGCATCGTGCTCACCGGCGGCAGCTCCAAGATGGAAGGCGCCATTGAACTCGCGGAGGAAGTGTTCCACATGCCGGTGCGCTTGGGCGTGCCGCAATACGTCAGCGGTCTCGTCGACGTGGTCAGCAATCCGATTCATGCCACGGGCGTCGGGCTGCTGTTGTACGCAAAAAGCAACATGGACATCCGGCGCGCGGAGGGGCCGCTCCTGGCGGGCGGCGTGAAGTCCATTCTCGACCGGATGAAGGCGTGGTTTCAGGGGAATTTTTGATTCAGGGCGGAATGATCGATAACCGAAAGCGTTGAGATACAACTGTAAGGAGAACTGGAATGTTTGAACTGATGGACTCGTATAGTCAAAGCGCCATTATCAAGGTGCTCGGCGTGGGCGGCGGCGGCGGCAACGCGGTCTCGCACATGGTGAGCGCAGGCCTCGAAGGCGTGGAATTCATTTGCATCAACACCGATGCGCAGGCCTTGAAGCACTCGAAGGTGCGCACGGCATTGCAGATCGGCTGCAACATCACCAAGGGTTTGGGCGCGGGCGCCGACCCTGAAGTGGGCCGGCAGGCGGCGATGGAGGACCGCGACCGCATCATCGAACTCATCGAAGGCTGCGACATGCTGTTCATCACCGCCGGCATGGGCGGCGGGACCGGCACGGGGGCAGCCCCGGTGGTCGCACAGGTGGCGAAGGAGCTCGGCATTCTCACGGTCGCCGTGGTGACCAGGCCCTTCGAGATGGAAGGCAACAAGCGCTCGCGCGTCGCCGATCAGGGCATGCTGGAACTGTCGAAGTACGTGGATTCCTTGATCACGATTCCCAATCAGAAGCTCTTGGCGGTTCTTGGCAGCAGCACCACGCTTCTTGACGCTTTCAAGGCGGCGAACACCGTGCTGCAAGGCGCGGTGCAAGGCATTGCCGAACTCATCACGCGGCCGGGTCTCATCAACGTCGATTTCGCGGACGTGCGGACCGTGATGTCCGAGACCGGCATGGCCATGATGGGGTCGGGCGCCGCTGCGGGCGAGGACCGGGCACGCGAAGCGGCCGAGGCGGCGATCTCGAGCCCGCTGCTCGAGGACATCAACCTCGCGGGCGCACAGGGGATTCTGGTCAACGTCACCGCGGGCATGGACCTGTCCATCGGCGAGTTCCAGGAGGTCGGCAACGTCATCAAGCAGTTCGCGTCCGATGATGCCACCGTGGTGGTGGGCACCGTCATCGATCCGGACATGGCGAACCAGATCCGCGTCACCGTGGTGGCGACGGGGCTCGGCAAGCCGGTACCGGCGGCCCGGTCGACCGCTCCGCAGCAGCTGGCCGCGGCGCTGGCGCCGGCTCCCACCATGCGGGTGGTGCGGCAAAAGGCGCCGATGATGCCGACCGACTACGCCATGTTGGACCGGCCGACGGTACAGCGGCAGCGTGCGGTGGGGGATGGTTTGCGGGCAGAGGTGGAATCGGAGGACCTGCTGGACATCCCGGCGTTCTTGCGCCGCCAGGCGGATTGAACTGAGAGTCTTGCAGCATTCCAGTTTGGCGCTCGCGGGTTCATAGTCGGACATCGCGGGCGCCGGTTTGCCCTGGTTTGCTTTTCTTGACTTTAGGCTTCCGACCGGCCTGTGGTACCTTTATCGCCGCTATTTCGAATGGCAGCTGTTGACATGTTGAATCAAAGAACTCTGAAGAATTCGATTCGCGCTACCGGTGTGGGGTTGCATACGGGGAAGAAGGTGCTGATGACCTTGCGGCCCGCGCTTCCTGACACCGGCATCGTATTCCGCCGCACGGATTTGGAGGCACCGGTCGACATCAAGGCCCGCGCCGAGAACGTCGGCGACACCACGATGGGCACCACCCTGCATACGGGGGAGGTGAAGGTGTCGACGGTGGAACATTTGCTGTCGGCGCTGGCGGGACTCGGCGTCGACAATGCGCTGGTCGAGTTGAGCGCGGGCGAGGTACCCATCATGGACGGCAGCGCCGGGCCGTTCGTGTTTCTACTGCAATCGGCGGGCATCGAGGAACAGAAAGCACCCAAGCGATTCATCCGGATTCTCGAAAGTCTGCAGGTCGAGGACGGCGACAAGTGGGCGCGCTTCGATCCCTACGACGGCTT
>Ga0209006_10003412_pt1 | contig 14454 bp, 11 predicted proteins | sample JacPin_JW_Ref_O2_FD_188567 | JGI IMG/M metagenome (GOLD analysis project Ga0209006, IMG submission 188567) | Forest soil microbial communities from Algoma, Ontario, Canada - Jack Pine, Ontario site 1_JW_Ref_O2 (SPAdes) (version 2) | ecosystem: Environmental > Terrestrial > Soil > Boreal... | reverse complement strand
TGGAAGCGCGAGCCGCAGGATTGGGCGCGGCATACGGCCATGACCTTGAGCATTTATCGATTGAACGTGGCAGACGGCAGCTTGCTGCAGCTGTCGCATGAGACCGGTCCGTACCATGCGCCTACGGTTTCGCCGGACGGAAAGCTGGTGGCGTACCTGGGTTATGCCGATAAGCATGTCGGAAATCAGAACTTCCGGCTCAATGTGATGGACGTGGACGGCAAGAATCAACGCGTCATCGGCGAGTCGTTGGATCGCTCGTTGACGGACCTCGCATGGGCGGCGGATGGCCATGGCCTGTACGTCGAGTATGTCGACCAAGGCATCACCAAGGTGGCGCGAATGGGGCTGACCGGCCGTGTGGAGGCAGTAGCATCCGAACTGGCGGGGATAGGCGCAGCGACGCAGTTGCCGTACTCCGGCGGCGCATTCACGGTGTCCAGGAAAGGCACGGTGGCCTATACGGGCGGCGGGGCCGATCATTTGCCGGAGGTGTATCTGGCACGTGACGGCAAGACGCAGCGCCTCACAGATTTGAATTCCGAACTCCTGACGGAGGTGAGCATCGGCAAACTGTCGGCACTGCCGGTGAAGTCATCGACGGACGGGCGTTCCATCGATGCGTGGGAATTGCTGCCGCCAAACTTCGATCCCGCCAAAAAATATCCGCTCATTCTCGAGATTCACGGCGGCCCGTACGCGAGTTACGGCCCCACTTTCTCAGCGGATTATCAGCTCTATGCGGCGGCGGGCTACATCGTGGTGTACGGGAATCCGCGCGGTTCGACCTCTTACGGCGAAGAATTCGCGAACACGATTTACAACAATTATCCAAGCCACGACTACGATGATCTCATGAGCATCGTGGATGCCGCGATCCAAAGGGGCGGCGTGGATGCCGACAACCTGTTCGTGACCGGATCCTCCGGCGGCGGTGTGTTGACGTCGTGGATCGTCGGCAACACGCATCGCTTTCGAGCGGCAGTGACCCAGCGGCCGGTGATCAACTGGACCAGCTGGTTGTTGACCACCGACATGTCCGCGTTCGGTGCCCGTTACTGGTTCAAGAAAATGCCTTGGGATGATCAGCAGACCTATTGGAAGCTTTCACCGCTTTCCTTGGTGGGAAACGTCACGACGCCCACCATGGTGGTCGTGGGTTTGAGCGATCTACGTACCACCGTGGCAGAAGCGGAGCAGTACTACCACGCGTTGCAGATGCGGCGCGTACCGACCGAACTGTATGAGATTCCGGGCGCGGCGCACGTGCTGATGCGCCCGTCGCAACTGGCGGAGCAGAGTACCGCGATCATCGAATGGTTCGAGCGGTATCGGAGTACTGCGGGACGCTAGGCGGCTACTGCCGCGGGACGCTAGGCGGGCTACTGCTGCGCGACGACGGGCGGCTTGTGCTCCACCGCGGCGCGCATGTACGCAGGGTCCTTGTCATCCATGCAGACGAACGTCAAGTCCTCCTGCTTCGGCGACCAAGCGTGCTCGCTCGTTTCAGCAGACTGGCGAAACATGACGTGCTTGGCCATCTTGTCGCAGTATTCGCCGGCGACTCGCAGCGCCTTGAGATTCGTGTCTGCCTGAGTTTCGTAGCGCGCACCGAACACGCTCACGTGATAGGCATCTTGTCCCGCCGGAACGACACCGGTGGGAGCTGTGGCGCAGGCGGCCAAGGTGGATGCCAAGATTCCAATCATCCACTGCATGTTGCGCACTGCCATATCAACTCCTTGAGGTCGTCACTTCGCACGATAGCGCGGCTTTCGCCCGCTCGTTCGTGATGCCCAGCACGATTTGCCGCCGCCAAATGTGACCGCCATCACGCCGCGAGGGACGCGGCTGATTTCGCAGGCTATCCGCGGCACAACTTCCGCACTCAGCGCTGCGTTGCGAGCGTTTACCGTTTGGAGTTTTGTCATAATCCGGCCAAAACATAGGCCGCGCGCGAATGCGCTCCTGGGTTGCGCGTGTCGATGCCGCATGTCAACGCGAGCCGCAATGCGCCGTTGATGCATGCAGTAGCGGCGCAGGCAATGCGCGACATTCGACAAGAATCATCTATCGTTACAAGAGGAGAACCGGCCATGGTCTCGAATACAACCCGATTGCTGGGCGTAAGCCTGGCCGCCGCGGTGCTCGCCGCTTGCGGCGGAGGTTCCGGCGGAAGCTCCATGAGCCCGCCCAACGCCACACCCCAAAGCGTGCCGATGTCGATGATGATCAGCGATGCGTCCAGTGAGGACTGGGCAACAATTGGCGTGAAGATTCTCTCCATTGCGCTGGTGCCACAAGACGGCGGCGGCAATGTCACCGTGTATACGGCGCCCTCGCCGGCACCGGTCGTGAACCTGGCGCAACTCGACCAGATCGCGGAAATCCTCGGCAATGTCAGCGTGCCCACCGGCACCTACGCAGCCGCAGTGCTGACGTTGAGCGCAAATTCCGGCGACATCATGTTGACCGTCGCAGCGGATCCCGAAACCGGATTTGCCGGGGCTCCGGGCTCCACGATACCCGCGTCGCAAATTCAGATTCAACACACGAAGGGATCTGCGCCCAATCTCACCGTACCGGTGACCGTCAACTTCGTCTCTCCGCTGGTGGTGAGCGCGAACCAGAGCAACGCGCTGGATCTGGAATTTGACCTGGCGCACCCCGCCTTCATCGTCGGCCATGTGCCGCCGCGAGCAGGCACGACGCAATGGGCCGTGAATTTCAACGGCCCGGTGCGTCACCATCCGCTGCATGAGTTGTCGCGCTTGGTGCTGCGACACACGTACGGCGAGGTGACGGCGCTCGCGGGCGACAATTCCAGCATTACGATCACCAAGGAGTTTCCGACGGAACCGGCCGTCAACCCTGAGACAGCCGTCGCCGACACGAGCAAGTCGCTGCAAATTCTGGCGGACAACACCAACGGCACCCTCTTTTATGATGTAGACGCGAAGACGAGGACCGTCATCAAGGATTTCTCTGCGGAAAGCTCCTTGATGGGCAAATTCGTACGCATTGCGGCGCGCTATCAGGACAATGGCACGCTTGTGGCGACGCGTATCTGGGCCAGCAGCCAGTTCACAAATGTGTGGCTGAGCCCCGAGGGCCATGTGCTGCACGTGAACACCGGCACCAACGTCGTGACCGTGGCCGGCGAGTCCGGCCAGGGCGTGGACCTGTTGGTCGACGGCAGCACGCAATTCTTTTTCAGACAGCCGGAAAACGGCCTGGCAGATTCGACACCGATCGCCACCGGCACGACGTTTCTCACCAAGCATGGGTTGGTGCGCGGGTTCAAGGTCCATGCCAGTGTCGTGGACCCGTTGGCGACCCCATGGGTTGCGCAGACCATCGATATCGAAGTGGCCAAGTACGACGGCACCATATCGGCCCCCAACATGACCGGGTTCACCGACACGCGCGTGTTCAGAACCGCCACGGACGACTACTCGGTCACGCTGAACTACATCGACAGTGCGACGGCGAATGGCACCGATCCCATGGGCAACGCGATCATGGGGTTCCAGTGGTGGAATTTCGCCTACCCGACCGTGGTGACCAGCGGCGCAAATGCCGTCACCGACTTCATCGCTGCCACGAATGGCAGCGTCAACTTCGGCGGCTCGATTGGAGCCGTGCCTTCCCGCGGCGCGAGCTTCGCGACGTGGAGTGACCCCGCCAATGCCGGCGGTTGGTCTGCGGCCGCGACCATCCTGACGCCCTCACTGCTGCCGCTGGGCTTCGTGAGCACGGGATTGGTCGGCAACACCTTTACCATGACCATCCCCGGCGGTGCGAACGCTCCGGCGATCGATGTCAGCTCAACCGGCGGCAGTGCCACCTTGGTCTATCAAGTGGACATGACCAATGGCGTGCTGAGCGTCAGCCCGATCGACATCACGACTGCCGGCGGTCTGGCTGCGCTTACCAGCGGACTCACCGCAGGAGAACCGGTCAAAGTCTACGGTGTACCTCAGGCCGACGGATCGCTCAAAGCCTACGTGATGGCATATTTCACGGGAGACTTGCCCGCGCAGTGACATCGTTGCGTGCTGATCGCCGTGCGGCCCTGACCGCACGGCGATTCTCTTTACACCCACTCCGAATTCATACACGTTCTCGCCGCCGCGATAGCCGGTCACCGCCAGCGCCGCGGCCGCACCGAAGAGCACGACGATGAAAACCCACGACGGCCGTGACGCCGGTGCGGTGCCGGCGCCCCGCCAGACAGCCAACAGCACCAGTGCCAGAGTAGAAAACATCGCCCACTTCATGTGCAATGAAATCGCCTGGCGCGCGGCGGCATTGACGTCCAGGTCGAGCACGGCGCTCAACCCCGTCGCGAGGGCAAACAGAGCGGCGACGGCGCCCAGACACAGATTCCAGGTCCCCACCACGGCCGTGGTCGAGGCGACGGCGTCGCTGCGCACCAGTCGCGCCGCGAGCAGCAGCGGCGTCGCGATCAAGACCAGCGCAAGCGGAAAGTGCACCACCAAGGGATGCCATCCCGGCGAGGGACTCACGTGCTGCCCGGCGGGATCATCGCGAGGCCATCCGCGTCAGCAGCGCAAGATAATTCGCGCGGTAGCTGCGCAGCGAATAGCGCTGCTCCACGTGCGCGCGACCTCTTGCGCCGAAGCTTGCGCGCAAATCCGCGGACACGATCAAGCGTTCCAAACTGCGTTCCCACTCATCGACACCGGTGGCGTGAAAACCATTGACCCCGTCGAGCACGGCTTCCGTGTTCGCACCCACGGGAGAAGCCACGCAGGGCAGCGAGGCGGCCATGTACTGCAGCAGTTTGAACGCGCACTTGCCGCGGGACCAGGCATCGTCGGTGAGGGGCATGACGCCGATGTGTGCACCGGCCAACGATTGCGCCTCGGTGGCGGAACTCCATGGCACTCTCTCAATCGTTACGTCGCTCCAATCGGGAAACTCGGAGCAGATCACGCGCAGCTTCAAGGTTGGGTGCCGCTTGGTCAAGCGCGTCAAGGCAGGCCGGAACATTTCCAAGTAAATCAGATTTTCGGGACTGCCTATCCAAGCGATCGTAGGAGGATCGTTCGGTCCTGCCGCGGTGGGTAGGTAGCACGCCGTATCGATGGAGGTGGGTAACACGACGACTTCCTGTGCGGAGGCGCGCGCGACGCCGGCGAGCACGTCGTTGCCCGCGGCGACCGCATCCACCCAGCGGCAGGTAGCCGCAAATTTTTGCTTGCGCCACGCCGATTCGTCGGGCGCATCCCCGAGTCGCCGCGGTTTGCGCACATAGATGGCATCATCCACATCGAATACGCGCCGCCGGCTGTAAGCGGCAAACAAGCGCGCCTCGATCGAACTGAGTTTGATCTGATGCAGCACCGTAACGTGCGCCCAGCGAAGCAGCCCGCGCCGCTCCCAGGTACGCAGGCCATAGCGGCCGCTGGGGAATTGCTCCGTGCGCACCTCCCAGCCGGCCTCTTGCAAGGGCTCCACGAGGCTGCGCATGCGGTGCCGAAACGAGGGTTGATCCAGTCCGTATCCCAGCAAGATGATATTCGACATGCTTGGCCCTATACCGTTTTCATCAGCTGAGTCAGCGCTGCGAGCGCGACATCGATGCCGTCGGCCAACTGAAGATCGGATGCCCGCCGTGCCAGGGCCGCGCGTGCGGACTCATCGCCCAGCAATTCACCCGCCGCCTGCACCATGCTCATTGCATCCAGCTCGGCGGCGCGCGCCACGCCGGCCTCGACGCAACGTTGTATGCGCTGGGGCTGATCTTGCGCAATCGGAACGCCGATGCAGGCGCGGCCGCAGGCAATCGCCTGCAATAGCGTCGAACCGCCGTTGGTAATGACGAGCCGAGCGCCGCCCATCAATGCCGCGAGATCCGCTTGCGGCAGCGCGTTGAAACCATGCAGCGGCCCGCGGCCGGCATCCGCCGTACCCTTGTCGCGCGCGCCAGGACCCACGAACACCGTCAGGCCGCTGTCCGCCAGCGAGCGTGCCGCAGCAAGAAACTTCGCGCTCGCATCGCCGGCGCCCGGATGGCCGGTGCCCCCGCCGGGCACGACGAGTACATAGCTCTCGAGCTTCAAGCCCTCGCGCGCCAGGATGGAATCTCCGCCGGCGTGGGGTCGCGATAAAATCACATCGAGATAGCGCACGACGGGTTTCTTGAGCCTGTTGAGCTTGAATCGTTCGAAAAAACCCAAGCCGCCGGCGATGAATTGCGGATAGGCGATCCAGTGCTCATCGATCAGCCGCATCCAACGCCATCGAAACGCCTTGCGTCTTTGCCGGGAGCGGGAACTGATGAACACAATGCGCGCGCCGGCCCGATGTCCTGCGCGCAGCTGCGCCGTGCGGCCAGCGTTGTCGAAGATCACGATGTGGGGCTTGAACGCTTGGATCGACTCGGCGACGGCCGCGGTATGAAAAGTAGGCGATGAATCCAGCAGGGTCGCGGGAAACGGCGCCGCCGCGGCGTAGGGCGCCTGACGGCTCAAGATAAAATGGATATGCGCCTGCGGCCACTGCCGCGCCGCGGCCTGTGCAATGCTCAAGCTGCGCGCGTATTCGCCCATGCCGAATGCGCCGGAGACCGGGATGAACAGGATTCGCGGCGCCTCAGCCAAAGGCGGTGAACCAGCGGTCCAGCACCAACAAGTACCAGGCTCGCCGGAATTCGGCTCCCACGGCTTGGCGGAGCACACCGCGATCCATCAGACGCCGCACGGCATCTTGCAACAGCTTTGGGTTCTGTTTCAGCCAGCGGTGCACCGGGAGCCCAAAGCCGGATTTGGGACGATTCAAATGATCGGGCGGCAAACGCGGCTCCATCAATCGGCGCACCAGCAGTTTTCCCCGCCGGCGCCGCTCATCGACCAACAGTTTCGGTTCGACGCTCAGCATGAACTCGACCAAGCGATGATCCAGCAGCGGTGGCCGCACCTCCAGAGAGTGCGCCATGCTGGTTCGGTCCACTTTGGTCAACAGGCCTTCGGCCAAATCCGTGTTCAAATCCAGCCACCGCAGCTGCGGCAGGGCCCCGAGATCCTCACGCCAAAACTGCCGGTAAAACCACAGGTAGTCGTACTCCGGCTCCTTCCAGCCAGGCGCCAACACGGCATCGATCTGCTGCGCCGTCATTCCGCCCAAGGCAGCCGCAAAGGCCGGAAGCCCCACATAACCATGGCGCTGCATGGAAGATGCCAGGCGCGTCAGCGGCGGCAGATAGCGTGCCAACGATCGGTTCAGCAGATTCGAGCGCGCGCCGATGCGTGACCAGTAGCGCGGGTAACCGCAAAAAATCTCATCGCCACCCTCGCCGCTCAGCGCGACCGTGACTTCGCGGCGCGCAAGCTGTGCAATCAAATAGTTCGACCAGGCAGCGCTGTCGCCGAACGGCTCATCGAAGAGCCCGGGCATCCGGTCCAGTGCGCCGGCGAAATCCGCCTCCGGCGCCATCATTTCCATGTGTTCGGTGTCTAGGTGCGCCGCAACACTTCGCGCCGCGTCCGCTTCTGAACGAGCACCCGCCTCAAACCCCAACGTATAGGTGCGCGGCGTGTCCAAGTAGTAAGTCGTGACCGCCGAGTCGACACCGCCGCTCAAGAAAACCCCGACCGGTACGTCAGACACCGTGTGCTGCGGGATCACGTCGCGCAGCAACGCATCGAGCTGCTGCACGGTTTCATCTGCATCGCGCTCGACAATGGCGGTCGACGGATTCCAATAACGCTCCACGCTTACATTGCCCGCGTGCCAGGTTAGCGTGTGGCCCGCCGGCAATTTGCAAATGCCGCGGTAGATGGTCTTCGGCGCAGGAACATAGCCGTGAAATAAAAAGTCACGTACAGCGCTTGGGTCGATGTCGGGTGTGCCCAGCAGCATCAGGGCCTTGAGTTCAGAGGCGAAGGCAATGCCGTCCGGCAACAGGCGGTAGTACAGCGGCTTGATCCCCAGCCGATCACGGACGAGCAGCAGGCGCTTGGTTTGGGTATCCCAACTTGCAAAGGCGAACATGCCGACCAGGCGACTCAAACAGGTGCTGCCCTCGGTCGCCAGAAGCCTCAGGAGCACTTCGGTGTCGCCGGTGGAAACCCAGGGCCCCGGCAGCGTGCGGCGCAGCCGCTCGTGGTTGTAGAGTTCGCCGTTGTATGTCAGAACCTGCGAGCCATACAGCATCGGCATGCGGCCGGCGTCCGTCAAATCCTGAATGGCCAATCGGCGGTGCGACAGGGCAACACCCGGTTCACTCCATACACCGTGGCCGTCGGGGCCTCGGTGCAGCAATCGTTGCGCCATGCTCTGCGCAATCTCCGTACTTGCCGACGGGCCGACGATTCCTGCGATGCCACACATGGCGGCAGTTTAACTCGGCGCCGTTGCGATGTACCGCTAGCCATCGGGCAACGGTTCGTTTAGGGTGCACCTCGGAGCTGAAATGACATGGCCACACCCGCCGATCAACGATTGCTGGAACTCTTGGGAAGATGGCTCGAGAGCCTCGAGCTGCATACCAAGTATTCGTCGCTGGACGACGACAGCTATTGGAAAGTCCAGCCCTGGTCTGAGCATCAACGGCCGACGCGTTGGATTGTCGACCTGGCGCGGCAAAAGACGCTGGCCTTGCACGCCCAGGTCGAGCAGCGCGCCAAAGCCGGTGATACGCAGTTTTCGGACTCACTGGAGCTGATGGCATTCCTGGCCAACCTGGTCGGCTCCGAACACATTGAGCGTTACATCCCGGTGGCAGAAGCGCGAAACGAGCGCGACCTGTCCGCGAAAACTGCTGAGCATGCCGCGAATTCTGCTGAGCATGCCGCGAATTCTGCCGAGCATGACGCCGGCAACACTGTCCAGCATCCGACGGTGAGCGTTACCGCCACCCGGGAAATGCCCAAGTTCTCGGGCGCCAAGCGCGCGCCGCCCCCCCAAGCTACATCGCAGGTCGCGCGCAACGAACGCAAATCCACGGCGGCGATTGCGAAGCCGGCGCCGAAGACTCCCGTCAAGCAGCCACCGAAGAAGCCCACTGCTCAACCCGAGCGCGCGGGGCCCGCGGAGTCCGCCAAGGAACAGGTGATCGCCGATGCCGCTCGCTTGGTACAATGGGGCAGAAAATGGTTTGAGCTGCCCGAACTCATCGCGCGCATGGCGGACCGTCCCGCTTTGCAGGATGTTCGGCGTATACTGAAGGAAAATAAAGTGGCCATCGAAAAGAAAGTCGGGAACGTCTAGCCGACCTTGCGGACCGGGCGTACATCGCTCTCCGCGCATCACAAAAATTAGGGAACCCTTGCGAAAATCAACGCTCAAAGGCGCTCATGATTACGACCAATAATTTATCCAAACGATATGGCGACAAGCTGGCCGTCGATGACTTGACTTTCTCGGTGGCGCCGGGCGAGGTTCTTGGCTTCCTGGGCGCCAACGGTGCGGGGAAGTCCACCACCATGCGCATGATTGCGGGCTTCATTTCGCCCTCGGCGGGAAAAGTGTCGGTCTGCGGACACGACATCGAAGAATCGCCGGTGCAGGCGAAATCCTGCATGGGGTACTTACCTGAGGGCGCGCCCTGCTACGGCGAAATGACGGTCGGTGAATTTCTGGATTTCGTCTCGGATGTGCGCGGGTTGAGCGGCGAGCGCCGACGGCAAAGGCGCACGGTGGTCATCGACAGGCTGGGTCTGGCCCCCGTTGTCGATCAAGTCGTCGAGACGCTGTCCAAGGGGTTCCGCCGCCGCGTCGGATTGGCGCAGGCGCTCATCCATGACCCGCAAGTGTTGATTCTGGATGAACCGACGGACGGACTCGATCCGAACCAAAAGCATGAGGTGCGGCGCCTCATCAATGAACTGAGCAAGGACAAGCTGGTGATCGTTTCCACCCATATCTTGGAAGAAGTGCACGAGGTCTGTACGCGTGCCATCATCATTGCCAACGGCCGCATCGTGGCTGATGAAACACCGACCGCGCTGGAATCCCGCTCGCGCTATCATCACGCTGTAAGCCTTCGCTTTGAGAAGGCGGACGAGCTGGCGGCGGCGCGCCGGGAAATCGCACTGCTGGCGGACGTCGCCGCGATCGAGTCGGATGCGCGCGAACTGCGGCTTACCGTGATCCCCAAACCAGGCGCCAACGTGCTGTCCGCGGTGGGCGCGATGATCGCCAAATACGATTGGGATGTGCCGGAGTTGCACTTGGAATCCGGGCGGCTCGATGAAGTGTTCCGCTCCTTGACGGAACCCAACGGGGTTCGCGCGGGCATCGATCAGTCGAGCGCGGCGAGCTTGAGCGTATGAACAAGGTACTCGTGGTATTCCGGCGTGAGTTGCGCAGCTATTTCGCCACGCCTCTGGCGTACGTGTTCATCGTCATTTTCCTGGTGCTGGCCGCCGTATTCACCTTTCAAGTCGGCGGATTCTTGGAACGCAACCAGGCGGACCTGCAGTCATTCTTTCGCTGGCATCCGTGGCTGTATCTGGTGTTGATACCGGCCATCTCGATGCGCCTTTGGGCGGAGGAGCGCAACAGCGGCAGCATTGAATTGCTCATGACGTTTCCGATCACACTGTGGCAGGCGGTGGTGGGCAAGTTCCTGGCCGCCTGGTGCTTCGCGGGCATTGCGCTCGCGCTGACGTTTCCGGTGTGGATCACGGTCAATTATCTGGGCTCACCGGACAACGGCGCCATCGTCGCGGCCTACCTGGGCAGCTTTTTGATGGCCGGCGGATTCCTATCCATCGGGATGTGTCTTTCCGCGGCGACGCGCAACCAAGTCGTGGCATTCATCACCGCTGCCCTGGTCGGATTCATATTCCTGCTGGCCGGCTTTCCTCTGGTGCTGGATTTCGTGCGCGGCGTGCTGCCTCAGGCGATTGTCGATGCGATCGCATCCTTGAGTTTTTTCACTCACTTCGATGCGATCTCCAAGGGCGTGATTGATTTGCGCGATCTGGTGTATTTCGCCGCCCTCATCGGCTTCTGGTTGGCCGCCACGGCCTTGGTACTCGACATGAAGAAGGCGGAATAGTGAACGGTAATCGTTGGCGAAGAGTCGGCTTAGGGGTCGGCGGGCTGGTCGCACTGGCGGTGCTATTTTTGGCCGTCGTGATGTTGTCCAACGTGGGGCTGCGCGGCATGCGCGCGGATCTCACCCAGAACAAGCTCTATACCTTGAGCAAGGGCACCCAGCAGGTGCTGCGGGAATTGAAAGAACCGGTCAATTTGTATTTTTATTTTTCGCGGGACGCTGCGGCAAAACAGGCGCCGCTGATCATGCCGTATGCGGCCCGGGTACGTGAATTCCTCGAGGAGATCAGCGCCCGAGCGGGCGGTAAGATTCACCTGCAGGTCATCGACCCGCAGCCCTTCTCGGACGATGAGGATCGGGCCGCGGAATTCGGCCTGCAATCGCTGCAGCACGGCGGTAGCGGCGAGGCGCTGTACCTTGGTCTGGCCGGCACCAATTCGACCGACGGCCGCTCCGCCATCCCGACCTTTACGCCGGACCGCGAAGAATTTCTGGAATACGACGTGGCGAAACTCATTCAAGAATTGGGCACGCCGAAAAAACCCGTGGTCGGCCTCTTGAGCTCCATCGGACTGCAGGGACAATTCAACCCTCAGAACGGGCAGATGGGTGACCCGTGGCCGATCTACACCCAGATTCAGCAGTTGTTCACGGTACGCACGCTGACATCGGATCTCGACCATATCGACAAGGATGTGGATGTGCTGATGCTGGTTCATCCGAAACAGCTGGCGCCCAAGACCTTGTACGCCATCGATCAATTCGTCATGCGCGGCGGCAGGTTGCTGCTGCTGGTCGATCCGAATGCCGGCGCCGACTTGAGCGGACAGGACCCCTCGAATCCGTTGGCGGCCGCGATGGCCAATCACTCGTCGGACTTGCAGCCGCTGCTCGCCGCCTGGGGCGTTGATTACGATGCCACCAAGGTCATCGGCGACCTGGGCCGTGGACTGGAAGTGCGCACCAACACATCCACGGCTCCGGTGCGCCATATCGGCATATTGGGATTGCGTCATGGCGATATGAACCAGAAGGACGTCGTCACGGCATCTCTGGAATCCATCAATCTTTCCACCGTCGGTGCACTTGCGCCGCACGCGGGCGCCAAGACCACCTTCGAGCCCTTGCTGCAAAGTTCCACGAGCGCCGAGCCCCTGCCCGCGCAGCGCTTCAACGCGCTCATCGATCCTGCGGTCCTGCGCGACGGGTTCAAATCGACGGGCGTGCAATACACCATCGCCGCACGTATCACCGGCCCGGTTGATTCGGCATATCCCAATGGGCCGCCGGGGGATCAGAAGCCCGCCCCGGGTCCGCCGATTGCGCACCTGGCCAAGTCAACCACGCCCGCCAACATCGTCGTGATCGCCGATACCGACTTTTTGATGGACTATCTGTGGGTGCAAACGCGTGAATTGCTCGGTCAAAGGATCGCGCAGCCCTTCGCCAACAACGGCGATCTGATCGCGAACATCCTGGACAATTTGAGCGGCAGCAGCGCACTGATCAGCGTGCGTGGACGCGCCTCGTTCTCGCGGCCCTTTGAACGGATCGAGGCGCTCAGGCGCCAGGCCGACGATCGTCTGCGTGCCAAGGCCTTGGAACTGCAATCTCAGCTGCAGCAAACCGAGAGCAAGCTGACCGAACTGCAGGCCAAGCGGAACGATCAGAGCTCACTGATGCTGTCGCCGGAACAGGAGGCGGAGCTGAAGAACTTCACCGCCGAAAAGACCCGGGTGCGTAAGGAATTGCGCGAAACCGAGCGCGGCCTGGATGTCGAAATCAATCGACTGGGATCGTGGCTGAAAGTGATCAACATCGCCATCGCACCGCTGATCGTCGCCGTGGGTGGGGTGATCATTCTGTCGCTGCGCCGCCGTCGCCGAGCGATCGCCAAGCCTGCTGCAGCGGCGGCGGGTCCGACATGAGCCGGCAACGTTTCATCGCATTGATGGTTGCGGCGTTGGTGGCCATCTGCGGCGCTTTGTACTTGAGCACTCAGCGCAATCTTCCGCGTGATCCGCACGGCTTGCCTCTGTTCCCGTCGCTTGCCGGCGAAATGAACACGGTGAACTCATTGAGCGTGCGCAAGGGTGGCGCCAAACCCACGGTCACGGTTCACAAGCAGGGCGAACAATGGACAGTGGCCGAACGTGCCGAGTATCCCGCAGACGTGCCCAAGCTGCGCAAACTGCTGCTGGCCTTGAGCGATGCCAGGATCCGCGAAGAGAAAACCTCGAATCCCGAGAACTACGGCATCATCGGGGTCGAGGATCCGGCGCAACCGGGCGCAACGGGCGCACAAATCGAATTGATTGCGCAGGACGGCAAGCATGACGTGATCGTCGGCAAATCCGCCGGCGAGGGCAGCTTTGTCCGGCGTGCCGGAGAGAAAACCAGCTACATCGTCGAGCCGGGAATTTCAGTGGAAGCCGAACCGCGCTATTGGATCGATACGCATCTGCTCGATATCGCCGCAGACAAGATTCAGAGCGTCGACACCAAGCCCGCAACGGGTGCTGCCTATTCGGTGCACCGGGTTGCGGACAAGTTCGTACTGGAGGGTGTGCCGAACGGACGACAGGCGGCTGATCCACAGACCCTGGCGCCCTCACCCACCATGTTGGGCAACCTCGCGGCCGACGATGTCGCCGCTGCCGGCGACATCGACTTCAGCAAGCCCTCAAAGACGGTCGTGACACTGGCCGACGGCGGCGTGATCACGTTGACAGGCGCCGTCATCGGCGACAAGCGATGGATCCAAGTGGCCGCCCCCAAGGATGCAAGTTTGAGCGCGAAGACCAACGGCCGCGCCTTCGAGATTGCGACCTATCGGTACGATGGTATTTTCAAGCCCTTGGAGCAATTGCTGGTGCCCAAGCCGGCGGTCCCCGACACCAAAAAACCCGTGCCTTCCAACGCCAAAAAGCCCGCGTCCGCGCCGAAGCCGTGATCAGCGGCGCGAATGCCGGATTCGGGCGCCGGCTGGCGTCGCTGGTATACGACTTTCTGCTGTTGGCTGCGCTGCTGATGATATACACCGGGGGCGCACTGTTTTTTACCCGCGGTGCTGCGATGGTGCCCGCCACAGCCGGCGCGTGGGTCTATGTTTACCGCGCGGGCCTGGTTCTGGTGATCGGCAGCTACTACGTGATCAACTGGCTGCGCAGCGGCCAAACCTTAGGCATGCGAGCGTGGCGTCTGCGTGTGGTGACGGTCTCGGGCCAGCCACTGGCGCTCAAGGCAGCCGCTTTGCGAGCGGTTTTCGGGGCATTGGCCTGGGCACCGGTGGGATTGGGCGTCCTGTGGATGTACGTCGATCCCGATCACCTCGCGCTGCATGACCGGCTGTCCAACACGCGGGTGATCCACCTAGCGCGTTCTTGAGATCGCGACCAGCGTGCAGAACCCGATGACCGCCG
>Ga0209006_10003411_pt1 | contig 14454 bp, 12 predicted proteins | sample JacPin_JW_Ref_O2_FD_188567 | JGI IMG/M metagenome (GOLD analysis project Ga0209006, IMG submission 188567) | Forest soil microbial communities from Algoma, Ontario, Canada - Jack Pine, Ontario site 1_JW_Ref_O2 (SPAdes) (version 2) | ecosystem: Environmental > Terrestrial > Soil > Boreal... | reverse complement strand
GAGCCGAACCCATCTGGGCCTCCCCGGAAAGCAGCGCGCATTTGCGGAAGCCGTTCTCGATCGAGCCCGCGCGCTTGCCAAACCGGTGATTGCACTTCTCTTCTCAGGCCGGCCCCTTGTTGTGCCATGGCTCGTCGAGAAAGCCGATGCCGTGCTCGCATGCTGGTTTCTCGGCAGCGAGGCGGGCAACGCAGTCGCCGACGTGGTCACAGGTCGCATTTCGCCTAGCGGACGCACTCCGGTCACGTGGCCGCGGACTGCGGGCCAGATTCCACTCTTCTTCGGGCAGCGTCCGAGTGGACGTCCCGCCGATCCCAAAGACCGCTTTACGAGTAAGTATCTCGATGCACCGAATGAGCCGCTATTTGCCTTCGGACATGGATTGACCTACGGCAACTTCAGCCTCTCGAATCTGCGCGTGGCGCCGCAGCAGGTGCGCGAGAGCGAGAGCATCGAGGTGCGAGTTGATGTGACGAATGGCGGTGTACGTGCGGCCGAGGAGACGGTTTTTCTCTTCACGCATGACACGCTCGCAAGTATCGCTCGCGAGCTCCTCGAACTTAAGGGTTTTGGGAAGATCACGCTGCAGCCGGGTCAAACAGGGACGGTCACCTTGAATCTGCCGGCCACAGAGTTGCGCTTCCTTGGGATCGATCTTGCTTCGGTGTTTGAGTCTGGCGAGGTGGAGATTCTGGTCGGCCCGTGCGCGGACCGCTTGCAACTCCTTAAATCGCGCGTCCAATTGTTGATCTGATCCGTCTCACTGTACGCCTGCGGTTCGGCGAGCCCGCGATTTGGCCTGTGCCGCGCAGGCCTCCTGATTCCGCAGCGCCACTCGCGTAGCGCTCCCGGGGCCGCCTTGGGCGGAGCGGGGCGGCGTGCCATTGCGTTGCCATCGCACGCGTTATCGCCGTCTGTGATTTGTGTGGGGCCACGCACACTATTGCCCGAACGTGCGTACGCCAGCGCACCGCGACTTCCGCCAGCGGCGACGAATACTCGTCGAATTGCACGGACGCTGCTCAGGCGGCGCGGCCTAGCGGCACGCGCATCAACCTGCTCGGCGATTGCTTGAACGCTCGCCCGGGACGGTTGTTGACCCAAGGACACAGATGAATACGTTTGCAAATCCTTCTCGATACTTCGTGTGCTTGGCCGCCGTGCTGCTCGGTGCATTGGCGGGCGGATGCAACTCAGGCTCTTCTGCGGCTGCGCCAACGGTGACCGCGGAGTCGCCAGCCAACCACGCGACGCTTGTTGCGATGGACAACACCGTCATCAGCGCAACATTCAGCGAACCGGTGGCGCCGCTCGGCGGCGCAGCAGGTATCAGCGTGACGTGCGCGGCGCCGTGTATGAATCCGACTGGAACGGTCGCCTTGGATGCGACGAATTCGGTTGCGACGTTTACCCTCGCACCGACCACGACTCTTGCGCCTCTTGCGCTCTATACGGTAACGATAAGCGGAGCCAGCAGTCTTGCATCAGGGGCAGTATTGGCGAAGCCGTTCGTGTGGCAATTTACGACGACTGCGACGCCGGGCTCGACGCTCCCTCCCACAGTGACCGCCGTCGCGCCAGTCGCAAACGCCACAGGGGTTGCGATCAATGAATTGGTCGTCAGCGCGGCATTCAGCGTACCGATTGCGGCGCTCGGCGGCGGGGCAACACTTACGCTGACCTGCGCTGCACCTTGCGTCAGTCCGGCGGGTAGCGTCGGGCTCGACGCCACGCAATCGATCGCCCTCTACACTCTGCCGCCGGCGAGTACGCTTGCTCCATTGACGCTCTACACCGCGACGGTCAAAGGCGCCGTGGGGTTGAGTGATGGTCTTTCAATGACGGCGCCCTTCGTGTGGCAGTTCAAGACCGGTTCCGCCGCAGACACGACTCGGCCCAGAGTGGCGGTGACTGAGCCCCTGACGACTAATCCCGGGCCGACAGCGGCGGTACCCAGCAACGCCGCAATCACCGCAGCCTTCACGCAGGACATGTCTCCTGCGACGATCACTGCGGCCAGCTTCAAATTGACCTGTGCCGCGCCTTGCGTATCCCCGACGGGCGCAGTGACCTACAACGTCGGCAGCCGAACTGCGGTTCTGACGCCGGAGGCCGCGCTCACGGTCGGCGCGACTTATACCGCGACGATCACCACCGAGGCGACCGATCTTGCCGGCAATGCACTTGCAGGTGACCAAGCCGCGTTGCCCGCGGCAAGCGACTACATATGGAGCTTCACGACGTCGGCACCGGGCGCAGCGGCGAACATATCGGTGCTGTCGACCAAGCCTTCGGCGGGCGAGCCGAGCGTGTGCCCCGCAGCGTCCATCAACGCAACCTTGCGCGTACCTTCGGGGCTGCGTCTGGATGCGACCACGGTCAACTCAGCAACGTTCACCGTGACGGGACCGGCATCGACTGCAGTCGTTGCGGCTTCGGTGATACTCGATGCGGCGACTGGCACAATCGCAACCTTCACCCCGCATGGCCCCTTGATTGAGGGCGAGGTTTACACAGCGACGATTTTGGGCGGCGTTGACGGCGTCAGAGACCTGGCAATCCCCGCTAACGAAATGCTGAGTAACTTCAAATGGGAGTTCACCGCCGGGGCTGCAACGGCCGGTTGTGTTGCGCCGATCATTCTTGCGTCGGTCGCGGCATCGGGAACCTTCGGCGGCAGCGCGGGCATGACCAACTCAGGGATTCTGACGGTGGTCAACGGTGACATCGGCACCATCGCCACGGCGCCTTCATCGATCACCGGGTTCCACGACACTGCAGGAGACGTTTACACGGAAACGCCGACTGACGTGGGCGCAGTAAACGGCACCATATTCACGTGCACGCACTCGACGACGGGCCCGACGGCTGGTGCGGTTAACGCCGCCAATTGCAAGATCGCAACGCAGGCGCGTCTCGACGCCCAGACGGCTTATCTGCAGATGAAGGGTTTGCCGCCTGGCGCAAATCCGGGCGGTAATCTCGCAAAGCTGACTCTTGCTCCCGGGGTCTACACGGCCCCGGCAGGCTCGTTCCTGATTCAAGGAGGCGATCTCACCCTCGACGCTGCGGGTGACGCGGATGCAGTTTGGGTGTTTCAGATGGCAACGACGCTCACCGTCGGCGGCCCGGGCGCAGCAGCTCCGCAGAGCATCGTTCTTGCGGGCGGCGCGCAGGCGAAGAATGTCTTTTGGCAGGTCGGCAGCGCCGCGACGATCAATGCAGGGGGAGGGGGCACGATGGTCGGGACGATCATTGCCGCGGCCGGGGCGGCTTTCTCCACCGCCGGAAACACTGCGATTGTGACTCTTGACGGCAGAGCATTGTCGCTTGGCGCATCCGTCACCTTGGTGGATACGGTTGTCAACGTTCCTGCCCCCTAAGGCAACGGGGCTTTATTAGGACCCTCATATTTCAAGGCAGCCGTAGGGGATCGGGAAGGCGCCGTCAAGCGGACAATGATTGGTATGAGCATCGGCGGCGCGCAAATCGAACCAACTAAGCGCACACAATCGCATTGTGCTAAAAGTGCGTTGCACCATGGCGCACGCCAATTCAAGCCCAATGCCGGTCGCTTTCTTTGGACATGGCAGTCCAATGAATGCACTGGAGAAAAACCGCCATACGTCGGCATGGGAAGAGTTTGGGCGCACCGCGCCCCTACCACGGGCAATCTTGTGTGTCTCGGCCCATTGGTGCACGCGCGGCACGGCCGTCACCGCCATGCAGGAGCCACGGACTATCCACGACTTTGGCGGCTTTCCCCAAGCGCTCTACGCCGTTCAATATCCGGCTCGCGGTGATCCGGCTCTGGCAGCGCGGGTCAGAGAACTGCTTGCCCCGACCGACGTCGTCGAGGATACCTCTGAGTGGGGATTGGACCACGGTACATGGTCGGTACTGCGGCATAGCTACCCGAAAGCTGATGTCCCGGTGGTGCAGCTGAGCCTGGACGCGACGCAGCCGCTCGCGTACCACTACCGGCTCGCAACGCGCCTAGCTCCACTGCGCGATGCCGGCGTCTTGATCATCGGCAGTGGCAATGTAGTCCACAATCTTCGCAAGGCATTGTGGGCAGACGGCGCTACGGCATTTGAGTGGGCAGCGCGCTTCAATGCGGAGGTGCGCCGGCGGGTGCTCTCCTGCGATCATGCGGGACTTGCCGACATGGATTCGCTGGGTCCGGATGCATTGCTGTGCATACCGACGCCGGAACACTACCTGCCATTTCTCTACGCGATTGCGCTGCAGCGGCCCGATGATCGAATCGCGTTCCCAACGGACGGTATTGAGCTCGGATCCATCAGCATGATGAGTATCGTATTCAGGCCGAACCTCGCGCCATAGCACGCACAGTATCTAGCGCACACTCGGCACGTATCAGCCGATCCCGGAGGGCAAACTGACACCGTAAGTCTTGCGCCACATTCGACGAGCCGCTGCAAATTGTGGAGCGTAGGCGGTACTTGCATCAACGAAGTGCGTCGACGCAGCCGCCCACCCCCAGACTGTGGTCCCTACTGTTTGTCAAAAACCAGTACGTTGTTGAAGGCGGCTCCTGCGGCGCTTGTTCCTTTGCTCGTGAGCGTCAAAACCTTGCCGTCCTTGGAGACCGTGCGTGTCGTGGTGCCTATCTGCTTACCATTCTTCTTCTGCACGCTCTTTGCCGTATACGCGTCGATGCGCGTCACCGCGAGAGTGTCGTAGTCCGTTGAACCCGTGATCGGGTAATCCTTGCCGTCGTATTTGTAGTTCGACTGCCCGGAGGACTTGCTGCCGTCCGCGGCTACCACGGTGTAGGACAGCGCAACACCTTGCGCAGTCGTCGCGTAGGTTCGTGTGTGCGATTGGGGTGCAGGGCCGGGACTGAATTTGGATTTCGCAAGATTGAGCGTCCAGGTGCCATCGGTCGGATCCGCCGCGCCTGCCGCCGAAACCATCGCGACACTGCCGATGCTTAGAAGCACGCCGACAACGAACATCGGAAAAGACTTGTGCATACAACCTCCCCGTAGATAAAGGTGCGTGGATTTTAGTTATTCGCGACTGAGCGGCGAGCGCTTAATCGACGTGAAAAGTATGCGCTTCCGCACCCGCTACCACAATCGTGTAGCGATGCGGAGCGGCTGTAGGTGCGCATTTAAGCGGGGATTGTCTTGAATGGCCTCAAATGATCCGCCAGCGCCTTCTGGAAAGCAGGCCGCGCCTCACAGCGCGCCTGATAAGCCTGCAATATCGGCCGAGTGGCCACGATGTCAGTATGGCGAAGAATGCGCAGCACGGTGGCCATCAAGAGATCAGCCGCCGTGAAGCTGTCCTCGAGATAGTCGCGCTCGGCGAGCCACTTCTCGAGCGCGGCGAGGCGCTTCTGCACAGCTTGCTCCACCATCGGTCGGCGAGCCAATGCCCAGTCCTCGCGCGCGTGGAAGAGGTCCAGTTCGGCGAGGTTCTGGATATGGGGTTCGACAGTATTCAACGCTGCGAAAACCCAAGCCTTAGTGCGTGCGCGTCGGCTCGGATCCGACGGCATGAGCGCGTCGGACCGCTCGGCGATGTGCAGCACGATGGCGCCCGACTCGAACAGCCTGAGTTCGCCCATCTCGATGGCGGGAACTTGGCCAAACGGTTGCAGCGCGCGATATGCGACGCTGGCCTGGTCTTCAGCTTTGATCAACCTTTCCTGATAGGGAAGGCCCGCCTCCTCGAGCGCCCAGCGCACGCGGACGTCGCGCACGAGGCCTTGCGCAAGCGGCGGGACCCACCTGAAAGCACTCAACGTGATCGATTCCAGTGGCACACAGCATCCTTTTGGAGGATATGACAGCAGTCTCGGTCGGCTGGGTCCTCGTCATTCTCGAGACTGCCGCCGACACAAAGCACGCAAAGGGGCAGGGCCGGAACTCTCCTGTTTCGCGATCGTTAGTTTCTACGGGTATTTCGAAAGGAGAATCCCGTGTATCACGTCCTCGCCGTAGCCATCTGTCTTATAGCAGCCCTCGCGTTGATTGCGGGCGCCATCCGGGCTCTTTTCGCCAACATGCATGCCACGAGCGGCTTCGGCCATGCCATTGCGCACCCACTCGAGCAACACGTCTGTGCGAGTCGCCTGTCGACCGATATTATGTTTGGTACTGTCGACAGCTCGATCGCGGCGCAGGAAGGATGGTCGCTTCTCGACCGCACGCTGCGGGCCAAGCGCGCCGTTCGAATCGCGGTACGCTGACATCGAGCGTCGCACGCAGCTTTGCGCTAAGAGGCGCTCTTTGGTCCACGGGATTCGTGGCCTGTGGCCGCGGAACGTCGAAGCCGCCGGCGCATCCCACTAGTGCAGGTGCACGCCACCGTTGCCGGATAACTCGATCAACCCGATCAGTATCAGGTAGATCGCGACGATGTAATTCAATAGCCGCGGCATGATCAGAATAAGGATGCCCGCGATGATTGATACCACTGGGCCGATCGTCATGTGAAAGTTCATACGGTCCTCTGTGAATTGAGTTCCGCGCTTGCGGTCCGCGCGCGTTGTGATGATTGGAATCTGAGGTTACTACATTACGCACGTGCCTGACGCGCAGGCTGAGGACCCTCCGCAATGGCGCGGAGGTGCGTGGCACGTGACTTGGAGCAGCAGCCGCTGAAATTATCACTCTCCTGAGTGCTGCCGGATAAACGTTGACGGCGCGATGACCGGGCCGTCTTGCAAAGGCAGAGTCAGGTCGGTGCGAATTGATGATCGCCCGAAACTGTCCTGCTTCTCAGTCGTTATCTCTCGGTGACATGCCTCACACAGCGATTATGGACCAGGATTATTTAGAGAAATACGTTGTAAGTGATTGAACTATTTACTGTAAGTAGAGAAGTCAACCTTTCAGAATGCATCTTCAGGTGTTGACATAAACGTGTACACTCTTTGGCTCAGCGGATTGCGGCCGACGCGTTGTATTCAGGCACGAGAGTTGCGCACCGATTCGAGTTCTGTCCGGCCAGGCGGCCGGGCAACGCGGCCGTTTTTAGGAGTGCACATTGTCTTCCAAAGCTCGAAGTTCGCATCGTTCGCGCGGTCGCTCGCGTGCAAGCCTGACGGGACGGGTAGTCGTCGTGTCGCCTCACTTGGACGACGCGGTCATGTCTCTGGGCTCCACTGTTGCGCATGCGGTGCAGCAGGGCGCAAAAGTTGAGATCTTGACCGTCTTTTCAGATAAGCCCTCGTCGAATGCGCCGGCGGGCCCTTGGGACAGTCAATGTGGATTTTCAACCGAGGGTGAAGCGGCGACCGTACGACGCGAAGAGGACCGCCGCGCCTGTTCAGTACTGGGCGCCGAGCCGCGGTGGTTGGATTTTGGCGATGAATGCTATGAGCGCCGCGGTGACGACAATGACATCCACTCCGCGGTGACCTCAGCGGTCAGCGGAGCGGATGCGGTCCTTATTCCGGGCTTTCCGCTGACGCATGCGGATCATGCGAGCTTGAGCCAGCTGCTTCTCAGCAAGGGAATCAATGCTCCGCGCGTCGGGCTGTACGCTGAGCAGCCATATATGTTTACGCAGGGCAAGACGCCGCTTGGTTCGGCGTCATCAGCACCACTCAAACCGATTATTGGCGCAACACCCCCGTGGACGCGGGTGCGTACCGATGGCGTGTCCTGGCGCGCTAAATACCGCGCTGTGCGCTCCTATCGCTCGCAGCTGCGTTACCTCGGGCTTGGAAATATTGGACTGCATAGAATGATCTGGCGCGAGGCTACTCAGGGTGGCGAACCTATGGTTTGGTTGTCGTAGCATGCGAGTTGCGCCTGGCTTCGAAAAGGAATTGCTAGATCAGCCTGCCCGATCGGTGCAGTGATCGCACATTCAATGCCATAAGCTGCCTACTCCTCGGCCCGCGAGATTGGGACCGACGCTTCGATCAGCCCCAGAGGCGTCGATCGAAACCCCCTCTGAGCTGCTCTGAGCTGCGCAGCCAGCCCGTCGTCTAGATGCGCCCGAGCAGCATGAGCACTACAACGATGATCAAAACGGTGCCTAATACACCAATGCCGCCGTGACCGAAGCCGTAGCCATAGCCGCCGAAGCGACCGCTGAAACCACCCAGCAAGAAGACGATAAGGACGATGACCAGTATGAGACCGAGCGACATGAACGTAATCTCCTGCTGTAAATCAATCGCGCAAGCGTGGACTTTCGCGCCTTAGAGCTTACGGTTGGCAACAAGTGGACTCTTCGAATGGGCATCTTTCTTCTGCCATCCGGCGCCACCTCCATAAGCTGCGCGCCATTGCGGCATGTGTCCGTACGCTAGCGCACCAATGACTCTTCCAGGAGCTGCGCTGCGCGATGGCGGGGCAGCCGAGTGCGTCGTCGCGCATCCTACGGATGCGATGCAGATCAAGCGCTCGAATCCACAGCACGGGGTCACGGCGTCCGCAGCACGACCTCACGTCCCCGTCACATCGAATTGCGCATGATCCACCGGTGACGAGATTGACGTTAGCGCCGAGATAGCCGTGCTGATGGCCGGGATGCCAAGCGCCAGAGCGCCGAGAATATGCCTATTTTTGCGCAGCGGCGTTTCCACGTGCAGCGGATAGCATCATGTACTGCGAGCTGACGCTGAATGGACTTTGGTTGATGCGCCCTCGCATAGCGAATAGGATCATATCCAACCTGCGGGAGATCAGCTTGGCAGACAAATTTGCATCTTCGCGCGAAGTTATTATTCGAACGGAGGCCTGGGACGAAGCTACCCGCTTCTATAAATCAATTCTTGGCCTGCCGATCACATATCGCAGCAGCACGATGTTGGGATTCGAAACCGGTGCTTTCTGCCTCTATGTCGAGAAAGGCGCCGAGCACGGCCCAGTGTTCGAATTTCTGGTGCCGGACGTTGGTGCCGCGAAAGCTCGACTCATAGCTGCGGGCTGCACGGTCGAGGAAGAGGATGCTTCGCTGCCGCGTTGCTACATTCGCGATCCGTATGGCGTCGTGTTCAACATCGGGCAAGCACGTGCCGTGAAGTGAGAGCAGTACAGCTTCTATGGAATCGTGGATCTCCGGAGTCTCTCAACACGGCTATGCAATTCTGTTCACGGCGGTTTTCCTAGAGGCAATCGGATTGCCGGTACCGGCAGCGCTCGTCCTGCTGGTAGCTGGCGGCGCTGCCGCGAACGGTACCCTGCAGGTGGGCTACGCACTATCTGGCGCCATTGCCGTAACTCTCGCTGGCGACACCGTGATGTTTCTCTTGGGTCGCTACACCGGCTGGTGGTTGCTGGGTTTACTGTGCCGTATATCGCTGAATCCAGAATCGTGCGTGCTGCGCTCCGCGGATGCCTTTTATCGCCGCGGCCGCACTCTGCTGGTAATCGCTAAGTTCATCCCGGGTATCAACACCATGGCGCCGCCGCTTGCGGGCAGCATGAACATGCGGTTTTGGCCGTTTATTCGGCTTGACCTGGCGGGGGCGGCCCTTTACGTCGGCACATGCTTTGGGATTGGATTTCTCTTCAGTGGTGCATTGGGAGCGTTGACCCGAGGCTACCACGCGTTTGGCCGAGTCGTCGGCTGGGCCGTCGTGGCGCTGATCCTAGGATATGTGGGCTTCCAGATTTTGCTCTGGATAAGAACGCGCAGGCTGGTCGCGGTTGCATTAGTGCCTCCAAAAGAGGCGGCACGCGAGATGGCCGCAGGTTCCTGGATCTATGATGTTCGAAGCCACGGGTACCTTGATGCCAAGGCAACACGTATCCAAGGCTCCCGAAGGCTCGACCCTAACGCGCTGAACCAGTCCAAGACGGAGCTCCCGCCTGATCGACCTGTATATGTGTATTGCACCTGCGTGCGGGAAGCCACGAGCGCTCGGGTAGCCAGGGAGCTGCAGAAAAACGGCATCCGCGTCGCGGTCATCAAAGGCGGTTTGCGGGCGTGGAAGAAGGCGGGATTGCCCGTCGAGCCCGTGCCCCCTTCGGAGATGGCGCAGCTTCCGATCTTTCTCTGAGACCGTAGCTTCTATGCGTCGAGCGCAGCGGACCGGCTGCCGCTCGTCGGTATCGTCTTTCTGAGCTGCAGCCTCCTGCGCCTCAAATCATTTGCGGCGTAGTGCGCGCGCGTCGGGCGGGCACTGCGCCATCCGTCGGGGTACTCTACGGCGCCATGTGTGGCCGATATGTCACCAAAGACCAAGCGGCGATCGAGCGCGCATTCTCGATTGTAAAGCCGTGGTGGCGTTTCGATGCGAGCTACAACGTCGCGCCGTCACAGCAGGTTCCCGTCGTGCGCAGCGTCGCGGGCGAGAGGGAGGGTGCGATGCTGCGCTGGGGACTCATACCGTTCTTCGCCAAGGGCGTACCGCCGAAGTACTCAACCATAAATGCCCGCGTAGAGACGGTCGAGACCGCCGCATCTTATCGGGGACCGTGGAAGCGCGGACAGCGCTGCATTCAAGTGGCCGCGGGATTTTATGAATGGCATTTGTCAGCCGACGGCAAGAAGCAACCCTTCTTTATCCATCTCGCGGATCGCGAGGTCTTCGGCTTCGCCGGGTTGTGGGATAAATCCTTCGCGGCGGACGGCAGTGCCATCGAAAGCTGTGTTCATATCACGATGCCCGCCAATGACCTCATGCGCGATATTCACAACACCGGAAGTAACCCTCACCGCATGCCCGCAATCCTTCGTTCGGAGGACTATGAAGCGTGGCTTAGCGGTACGACCGACGAGGCGCGTGCGGCTGTTGTGCAATATCCCTCTGATCTCATGGTTGCGTACGCGGTCAGCACGCGAGTCAACACACCGAAGAATAACGACGCATCACTGCTCGATCCTCTTGCCTAGGCGCGCACTCGCCACGCTGCGCTGCGCGCATTAAGTAACCTCCAAGCGCAAGGGGGTTCGCACTTTACGCTTGCGAGGCAGGGAGGCCGGGGCCGCCGCTCGTGCAATCCCCGGCGGAGTGTTTGCTGTTCTTCGCCAGCCGCTACGTCCTGAATAATGTGACGGCCGTCACTTCTGATGCGTCGCGTTCTGGCCGCAGCAACCGATATTGAGATACCGGAACTGCAAGAATGCAGTGTTTCAATTTAGCTTAAAGCAATGAACATTCGGCCGAAGGTCACCGCGCTCGTCGCGTCATTGTTCGTGATTCTCGGCGTGGCTGAAATCCTCGTCATCAAGCAGGTTCTACTGCCAAGCTTCGTCGAGCTCGAGCGCGCGGACGCACACATCGCCATGCGGCGCATTCGCAATGCCGTTGAGCTTGCGAACGACCGGCTCGCTCTATCCGCGACGGACTGGGGCAACTGGGCTGATACGTATCGATTTGTTCAGGATCACAACGACGCCTACATAGCCGACAACGTCACCACGGTCGCTCTTAAGGAACTCAACGTCAACGCCATGCTCGTCGTTGATAACGAAGGGAAGTTTGTTCTCGCGAGCGAGCTTGATTTGAAGTCCGATCAGCCGTTGGATCTCGACTTCGTGGCGCGTAAGTCTTTGCCGCCTGATTTCCCATGGCTCGCGAACCTGCGCAACGGCGTACCGTCGAAGGGGTTCGTGCAAACAGATCACGGCATCCTAATGATGGCGGGGGCGCCTATTCTGAACGGCACTGGACACGGGGCGCCACGCGGCATGGTCATCATGGGACGCTTGCTCGCGGCCGCTGATATCGCCCGTATCGGGGCGCAGGCGCAGGCCGAAGTGTCAATGACCGCCCAGCGCAAAGAACGGGTCGCTGAGCAGCTCATCGAGAGCGACGCTGTCACGCACGTATATCGATCGATCGACGATGTCTACGGCCAGCCCATAATGACTCTGCGGGTCGACGTTCCGCGGCAAATCACTATGCGCGGGTATTCGGCCATAGCGTATGCATCCGGTTACTCCTTAGTCGCGGCGGTAGTCGTGCTGGTTTTGCTGGTCGTGATCCTGAATCGCGTGGTGTTGACACCGCTCGCTCGCGTGACACGTCACGCCGTGGCCATCGGGGCTGGCGAGGATCTGACGCGGCGCCTGAATTTCAATAGCAAGGACGAGATTGGCGTTCTGGCGCACGAGTTCGATGGAATGGTCGCGCGCGTGGCCGAATCGCGCAGGCAAGTGGTTGACCAGTCCTTCCAGGCTGGATTCGCGGAGCTTGCCAAAGGCGTCCTGCACAATCTCGGCAACGCCATGACGCCGATCGGGGTGCGGTTGTCGAGACTACGTGACCGATTGCGTGCTGCGCCGACTGAAAACGCGGAGCAGGCAGTCGCCGAACTGGCCAGTGGCGCAGTCGACCCGGCGCGCCGCACTGACCTCGAGGAGTTTGTACGCATGGCATGCGCGGAGCTCGCGCTCGCTGTGAAGGCCGCGGAAATTGATGTCGCCGTCATGAGTCGGCAAACGGCAATCGTACAGGCGGCGCTCACCGAGCAGCTGCAAGCCGCGCGCAACGAGCACGTTATCGAATCCGTGCGGTTACCTGAACTCATTGCGCAGTCGCTCGAGATCGTGCCGGAGTCGTGCCGTCAAAGACTCGTGGTCGCGACCGACGACTCATTGAAGAAAGTCGGCGTCGTCAGTGTGGCGCGCACGGTACTGCGACTCATTCTGCAGAACCTGATCATCAACGCCGCGGACGCGGTGCGCGAAGCCGGCAAGGACAAGGGTGTGCTGCACGTCGCCGCGGAGATCGTCCACGAAGCAAATGGCGACCAACTATATCTCCACTGCAAGGACGATGGCATCGGTATCGCAGCGAACAATCTGGAGCGGGTGTTCGAGAAGGGTTTTTCAACCAAGTCGAAAGCGACCAATTACGGCATCGGGCTGCATTGGTGTGCCAACGCTATCGGAGCGTTGGGGGGGCGGCTGTGGGCCGCAAGTGAAGGTCCCGGGCGCGGCGCATCGATGCACCTCATGGTGCCGATCGGAGTTCGCGAGAGCGTATCAATTGCAGGAGCTGCGTGAGGTTCCACATGGCAGATCAAGTTAGAACTCAAGTCCGTGTCCTGGTCGTAGACGATGAACCTGACATCCGCGACGCGTATCGGCAGATACTTCTGGAAACCGAAGTAAGCCAGGACATCGCAGGATTTCGCGAATTGCGCGCGCGCTTGTTCGCGAAGGCCGCGCCGGGGTCGGCGCCGGGGAAGTCGCTATCACGCGGTGCCAGCTTCGATCCGGTGTTCTGCGAGCAAGCCGAAGCTGCGGTTGCCGCTGTTCAGGAGGCACTCGCGCAGGAGCAGCCGTTTGCGGTTGTGTTTCTCGACATGCGGATGCCGCCTGGTAGGGACGGGGTGTGGGCAGCGACGCGAATCAGGGAAATCGATCCTGCCATCGAGATCGTCATCTGCACGGCATATTCCGACGTCGATCCTAGCGAGATCGGCGGCATTGTACCGCCCGAAGACAAGCTTTCATATTTGCAAAAGCCGTTTCATCCCCATGAGGTGCGGCAGATGGCAATCGCACTCGGTAGCAAATGGCGTGCAGAGCGCCGCATCGTCAAGCTCGCTTATTTCGATGCGTTGACGGGATTACCGAATCGCGAGCAATCGCGTAATCGCCTGGTGGGAGCGATAGAGGCCGCCAAGGAGCACGGACGTACCCTCGCAGTCCTCTACTTGGATCTTGATAACTTCAAGCGCGTCAATGATACGTTGGGCCATGCCGTAGGTGATGAACTTCTGTGTCTGGTGGCAACGCGACTGCGTAACTCGCTGCGCTCCAGCAACTCGACGACAGCGGCAGCGGATCTAGGCGACCGGCTCGGCGACCTCGCACGTCTCGGCGGCGATGAATTCATGGTGTTGCTGCCCAACCTGCGCACCGGGCTCGACGCGGGGGCCGTCGCCGCGCGCCTGATTCGCGACCTTCGTGAGCCAGTGCAGCTCGCAACCAACTCGCTCGTCGTGTCACCCAGCGTGGGCATCGCCGTGTTTCCGCAGGACGGCGCTGATGCCGCCACGCTGTTGCGCAATGCGGACTTGGCTATGTACTTTGCAAAGCGCAAAAATCCGGGCACGTTCGCGTATTACGACATTGCCATGAACGCCGTGGCGTTACACCGCTTTACGATTGAAGGTCGACTGCGCGGTGCCCTCGAGCGCAATGAGTTCACCCTGGACTACCAGCCGCAGTTCGACGTTCGCTCCGGCGGCATATCCGGCATGGAGGCATTGTTGCGCTGGACGAGTGACGAACTCGGCGGCGTACCGCCGACGGAATTCATCCCCATCGCCGAGGAAACCGGACTGATACTGTCCATCGGGGAATGGGTACTACGTAACGCGTGCCGCCAGGCCAAGGCATGGGAGGACGAGGGCTTGCCCGTCGGTCGGATGGCGGTAAACGTATCCGGTCGGCAATTTGCGCTCGCTGAATTCCCGGCACTGGTGGCGTCGATTTTGAAAGAGACGGGCCTGTCGCCCGCCAATCTCGAGTTGGAGATCACCGAATCGGTGGTTATGGCTG
>Ga0209006_10003410_pt1 | contig 14455 bp, 13 predicted proteins | sample JacPin_JW_Ref_O2_FD_188567 | JGI IMG/M metagenome (GOLD analysis project Ga0209006, IMG submission 188567) | Forest soil microbial communities from Algoma, Ontario, Canada - Jack Pine, Ontario site 1_JW_Ref_O2 (SPAdes) (version 2) | ecosystem: Environmental > Terrestrial > Soil > Boreal... | reverse complement strand
TGGCGCTCATAATAGACTCCTCATCCTGAGCCGCCTTTCTTCGCGAAGCGAAAAAAGGCGTGTCGAAGGATGGGCCGCGGGCGCAAGCGGCGCCACTCGCTTTCTTGGCCCATGGTTCGAGACGCGCGGCCGCAAGTGCGACCGCGCTCCTCACCATGAGGAGGTCGGGTCAGGCTGACGAGTCAAGCCGCCCGCGCTTCAGTGCGTCGTCACGGGTGCGTGAACAAGCCGACCAGGCCGGTCGCGGTCAACGTGTGGCCCTTGAGCGCGTCGAACACCTCCTCGCGCGTGAGGCCGGCCTTGAGCGCCTTGGGGTCGAGGTCGGTGGCGATCAGCGTGAAGGTGTAGTGGTGATAGCCGGTGCCGGTCGGCGTGCACGGCCCGGAATAGTGGCCGACGCCCATCAGGCTCTTGCCGCCGGTATACTTGTCGGTGTCGTTGCTCACCTCGCCTTCGGCGAAGCCCGTCACCGTCGGCGCAATGCCGTAGGCGACCCAGTGCGACACGCCGAGGCCGCCGCGGCCTTCCGGATCGAACATCAGCAGCACGAAGCTCTTGGTGGTCGCGGGCGCGCCCGACCATTGCAGCGGCGGCGAGACGTTCTGCCCGACGCAGTTCGGACTGCCCGCGCGGTTGCCCGCGTTCTTGACCGCGAGCTTGCCGCCGTCCTGGAAGGCGGGCGAGGTCAGCAGAAAGTCGGCCGCATTGGCCGATTGGACCGTGCCGAAGGCGAAGAGCGCGATGCCGCTTGCGAGCGCGAGCCGCGAAAGGTGTTTTCCGATCATTGACGTTTCTCCCTAGATTTGTGATGCGGCGGGAGTGTATCGATGGCGGCCTCGAGATCAAGCCGCCTCCGGTGGTCCGGTTCCGCGGCCGCACGAACCCTCAACGTCGCAAAAAAGCGCGGACCCCGCCTGCTCAGTCGTGCGACTATGGCGCCGCAGCCGCCGCACCTGCCGGGAAACATGTCGACGATGCCAAGCCCCGACGTCATCAGCTTCGAGCACGTCAGCAAGCAGTATGACGGCGTGCGCACGCTCGACAGCGTCACGCTCGCGGTGGCGGAGCGTGAATTCCTGGCGATCGTCGGGACGTCGGGCGCGGGCAAGACCACGCTGCTGCGGCTGATCAACCGGCTGACCGATCCGAGCGAGGGGACCGTGCGGGTCGAAGGCGAGGACGTGCGCACGCTCGACCCGATCGCGTTGCGCCGCCGCATCGGCTACGTGTTTCAGAACGTCGGCCTGTTTCCCCACATGACGGTCGCGGAGAACATCGCGATCACGCCGCGGCTGCTCGGCTGGAATGTCGAGAGCCGCGCTGCGCGCGTCGACGAGCTGCTCGATCTCGTCCGCCTCGACCGCGCCAGGCATCGCGATCGCTTTCCGCACCAGCTCTCGGGCGGCGAGCGCCAGCGCGTCGGCGTTGCGCGCGCGCTCGCGGCACGGCCGCACATCGTGCTGATGGATGAGCCGTTCGGCGCGCTCGATCCGATCACGCGCGACGGGCTCGGCCGCGACGTGCGCGCGTTGCACGACGAGCTCGGCCTCACCAGCGTGATGATCACCCACGACGCGCTCGAAGCCGTGCTGCTCGCCGACCGCATCGTGGTGATGCGCGGCGGCAAGGTGATCGCCGACGGAACGCCGCACGCGCTGCTCGCCGGCGACGCCGATCCTTATGTGCGCGAGCTGATGCAGACGCCGCGCCGCCAGGCCGAGCGGCTGCACGCGCTGATCGCGGGCGCGGGCGCATGAACAGCGATCTCGATGCGCGGATCGGCGAGGCGCTGGCGCGCCTGCCCGACTATCTCGGCGGCCACGTGCGGGTGAGCATGACGGCGCTCGCGCTCGGCATTGCGCTCAGCGTTCCGCTCGCGCTCGTCTCGATCCGCCGGCCTGCCTTCCGCGCCATCGTGCTCGGGCTGTCGAGCATCGTGCAGACGATCCCGGGCCTCGCGCTGCTCGCGCTGTTCTATCCGCTGCTGCTCGGGCTCGCGGCGCTGTCGACGCGCGCCTTCGGCGTGAGCTTCTCGGCGCTCGGCTTCCTGCCCGCGGTGCTCGCGCTCGCGCTCTACAGCCTGCTGCCGGTGCTGCGCAACGCGGTGACCGGGCTCACCGGCATCGATCCCGCCATCAAGGAGGCGGCGCTCGGCGTCGGCATGACGCGCCGGCAGGCGCTGTTGATGGTCGAGCTGCCGCTCGCGCTGCCGGTCGTGATGGCCGGCATCCGCACCGCCGCCGTGTGGGTGATCGGCACCGCCACGCTGTCGACGCCGATCGGCCAGACCAGTCTCGGCAACTACATCTTTGCCGGCCTGCAGACGCAGAACTGGGTGCTGGTGCTGTTCGGCTGCGTCGCCGCGGCGCTGCTCGCGCTCGCGGTCGATCAGCTGCTGGCGCTGATCGAGGGCGGGTTTCGCGTGCGCCGGCGCGGCCGCATCATCGCCGGAACCGTGGGGATGGCGCTGATCGTCGTCGGCGCGCTCGCGCCGGGATGGTCGCAACCGAAGGCGCGCTATCTCGTCGGCGCCAAGACTTTTGCCGAGCAATACATCATCGCGGCGTTGATCGAGCAGCGGCTGCAGGCGGCGGGACTTTCGGCGGCGCGGCGCGAAGGGCTCGGCTCGAGCGTGATCCTCGATGCGCTCGCCGCCAACGAGCTCGACGTCTATGTCGACTACACCGGCACGATCTGGGCAAACGACCTGCATCGCAATGACACCAAGCCGCGCGCCGAGCTGACCGCCGAGGTCGCGCAATGGCTTAAAGAGCGCCGCGGCATCACGCTGCTCGGCGGGCTCGGCTTCGAGAACGCCTACGCGCTGGCGATGCCGAAGAAGCGCGCCGAAGCGCTCGGCGTGCGCACGATCGAGGATCTCGCGCGCGTCGCGCCGCAGCTCGCCATCGCGGGCGACTACGAGTTCTTCAGCCGGCCCGAATGGGCCGCGATCCGCGCCGCCTACGGGCTCACCTTCCGCACGCAACGCACCATGCAGCCGGAATTCATGTATCCGGCCGTGGCCTCAGGCGACGTCGATGTCGTCGCCGGCTACACCAGCGAAGGACGCATCGCCCAATACGACCTCGTCGTGCTCGAGGACACCAAGCACGTGATCCCGCCCTATGATGCCGTCATCCTGCTCGCGCCGCGCGATGCGAACGACCGCGCGCTGATCGACGCGGTGCGCCCGCTCGTCGGCGCGATCGACGTCGAGCTGATGCGCGCCGCCAGCCTGCGCGCGACCAGCGGCTCGGACGACCGCTCGCCCGACGCGGTGGCGCGCTGGATGTGGGGCGAGATCGCGCGGCGGAAGAACGCGAAGCCGTGAGCAGCGCGCTGCAGCCGAAATACAATCGATCTGCAATGGAAAATGCCACCCAATTACAATGCAAGGCCTTGCGCGGGCTTAAGAAAAACCGCCGGCGCAGGAACAATGGCAAGCAATGAAAAAAACAATGCGCAGAGCAATGAAAACAGTCAGAAATCCGGACGTGTTTTACGTCCGGTTGTGAGCCCGGCGGCAGATCCCCCATTCCTATATGTAAGGAACAGGCGATCTACAAAAACGGACGTTGGCGTGCCCCCAACTGAAATCACACGATTTTCTAGGTTTGTTTTGCTCGGACGGCGCCGCGGCGCTGACGCACTCTTAGCTCCGTTGAAATTCCTCCTGTTATCCCAGTTGGGATGTTCTGCCAAAATTGACCACGGGCGTGGCATGGGCCGCTGGAATTGATATCGTTCATATTTCCGCGTTGGGTTCGTTCGGACGGCTTGGCTTCGTTCGGGCACTTTGGCTTCGTTCGGACAGTTTGGGTTTGTTCGGGCGGTTTGGCTTCGTTTGGGCGCTTTGGCTTCGTTCGGTCAAGTCTTGGCTTCCTCCAAACAACCTGGGCCGCAGGCACCCGACGCAGGACAAACCCTGAAACCTCCGTCCTTGTCTCGCGTCAGCATCGCGCCGGCAGATCGGATTTGCAAGCGAAAGCGCGCGTATCCCCACTATTCGCCGGCGACGTGCCGAACGAGCGAGCGCGGCGAGGCCCGTTCGGCGGTCGACAAGGCGTAGCAGATGGGTGCGGCTCGGCTTACGGGCAGGCGTCCCGGAAACCCTGATGCGGGGTCGCATCGGACCAGGTCACGGGCAGACCAATTCCCCGTGCTTGTTGCGAAAACAGCCGACGCCGCCGTAGGTGCCGGGGATGTAGCCGTAAGAAACGCCGACACCATTGCCGCCGAAGGAGCCCAAGTCGATCGTTGCGGCGACAGCGCCGCGCACGCTACGGATCGTGCGGCGCGCAAAGCCGGCGTGGCTCGACGGCGTCAGCGGATGTCTCATTCGCGCATTCGCCTGCGTGATCAGGCTCGCCCCTTGGATCATCGGACCGCTCTCGCTGACGAACAGGCATGCGATGCCCATGGCGGCTGCGAGCGCCCATCGCGAAGCTGTCGATCCCCGAACTCTCATGTGGCCAGGATGTACCACGATCAATCCCCTGGAAGTGTCCGCGACTGGACGCCGAGCCGGTATCAGGAGCCTTGGCCCGGCAACAGCTTGATCGACGTCAAGCCGCATCTGCGTTCGTGCAGATTACTTGCCAAAGGAGCCGGCCAGCAAGCCTTGAAGTGCGCTTTACGATCCGGCCGGTGCCTCGAACTTGAAGCCGATCTTCTGCAGGCCCTCGAGCGCGTCCTTGCCGTATTCGGTCTCGATCTCGGTTGCGAGCGACGGCGCGTAGGTGATCGGATCGACCTGCTGGTCGGTCTCGGGCACGATCATCACCAGGAGCCGGCCGGTCTCGTTCGACACGTTGCGGAAGCGGCGGTTCTCGCCGCGCGGCACCGAAATCATGTCGAGCGGGTCGAGCACCAGCGCGTGCTCGCCCTCGTCGCCCCAGGCGATCTCGAACCGGCCCGACAGGCACATGAAATTCTCGACGGTGTTGAGGTGGCGGTGCAGGCCCGGCCCGTTGCCCGGCTCGCATTCGGCGATGCTGACGATCAGGCCGCGCGGACCCTTCACCGGCGCGCCGGCGCTGCGGCCCTGATAGTCGGCCGGCGCCATCACGGGAAACACCTTGCGCGCCGTGATCTTCTCCATGGCGCCGGGCGGAATGCCCTGGGTCGCAAGATTCTGCGTCTGGTAGCTCTGCAGCATTGCGAAGCGGGCGACGCGCGCTTCCATCTCGTCGCGACCGAGCGTTTGCGTGCTCATGGCGTGTCCTCCGTTGCCTCCGTTGCTTTGTCGCAACTATCCTTGCGGCGATGCGGATTGTCGAGGGGTAAAGGTCGCTTCCGCGTGGGTCACACCTGAGGACTTTCCGGGGGTGGATGTCTCCTTTGAGCACCACAAAGTCGAGCATCGAGGACCCGCCCTGCCGGTGCGAAATCGGCCTGGGCAGGTTCTATCTTGCCTGCCTGCGCGATCCCTGCGGCAACAACATCTGCGCGCTGCACCGCGGCTGAACGGTCTCGACGAGCAGCACCCGTCGGCGGCCGTTCACAGCCGCCACGCGAGCGCCCGTCGGACTCGTGCGCCGCAACCAATAGACAGGCCCTCCAGCCGCACGCGACGGTGATGGCAGGTAAACGAGCTACTGCGCGTTCATGTCCGGGCTGCGCCTGCCGAGCGAGGGCGCGGTGGGGCTGCGCGGGGCGCTCGGCGCCGCCACAGCATTGAAATTCGCTGTCATGCGGCGACGACCTGGACGCAGGGGCGCTTCGAGTCAGAACTGACGCCCTCGGTCGGCCTCGTTCGTCCGACGATGTCCGCTATGCCTCCGACACCGACCGATTTGCGGCGCCGCCGTGATCCACCGCTTCGGGCCAAGAGGCGACATCTCGACTGCCGGTGACACGATTTGCCCGACAGGGAACCTTGGATTATCGTTCTCACGAGACCGTTTCATTGCAGCATCCCAGCAAACCGAGCTAGGCCATGCCGTGGTCAACCTGCGGGTTCGGGACTGAGTATTTCGGCCAGCGCGAGGTGCAACCCGACGGCTTCTACGTGACGACGGAGTTTGTCACGGCGTTCGGCATCCCGCTTGTGCCACTGAGATCGCAGCAGGTGCGCGAGATCGGGCCTGAAATTTCCAGGCGCGGCGGCGGAGGGTGGTTCATCCGGCAGCAGTACGAGGTAAGGGCCGCGCCGACGCACTGGCGGCAAGTCGCCAACGTTTATCTGGGAACGATGGGCTTTATCGTCGCGCTCGTTCTCGTGTTCGTCAGCATGGCCTTGATCCTCTCCGACATCGACAACGGTCCGGCCGCGCGGGTCATCCAGATTGCGCTGCTGGGTCTCGCACTCGTAATGATTGCCGCGGTGGTCTATGCGATCCGCCGACGCAAAATCCGATCGGGTACGAGCACAGGTGAGGAGGCTGATACGATTTATGTCGACACTCGGGGCGTTGCGACGCGAGGGCCGGCCGCGAGCACGACCGATAATCGTAGGTGAAGTCATGTCGGAAGCATGCGTCGTTGCCCGGCACCACACCCGCGACCACCCGCAGTGCCTCTTATGGGTCAAAAGCGACGGCCTTAGTCGGGGCCGCCTATCTGCCGATGTCCGCTGTACCTCGACCGATTTGCTGCGCTGCCGCGATCTTGGCTGTCACTTCACAAGCCGACAACGCCCGCTGTCTCCGTCGGCATCGACGGACGCTCCGGTGGCACGGTCGATTGTAATATTCCAGGGTCTGGGGCCGTTCGTGATGGTCACCACAATCTTTGAGCCGTCGATCTGCGCGATTCCTTGGGAGGTATGTCCACGACTGGTTTGTCTCACGACACGCGTTCGCGTATCGATGCGAAGCACCATGGGATGGCCATACGCGCCCGGTGTAACGTACTCCTTGTTCTCTGACTGGTCAGCTTCGATGCAGCTATAGGTGATGATTTCCGCCAGCGCGGGCGTGGCGACGGCGGTCAACGAGATTGCGAAGATAAGCTTCTTCATGGCTTTTCTCTCCTTTCAAGACGGTCAGTTCATCCGGTGCGTTTGCAGTCTACATATCGTAACCGGTCGCACGCGCGCTCTTTTATGCGGGCGCTCGCTCGCTGCCCCACGTCAACACGTTTATTAGAGTACCGCGCTCATAGCCGGACAACAATGGGGACCGAGTGAGCGAGACGTCGCCTTCACAGCTATGAAGGCATCGGATCGAAGAAAACTAGAGCGCCGCGGTCTTGTCATCGCGTAAACAAAAGCAACACGCCGAGGCCCGCAAGCAGGCCAAGGAAGTGAACTGCGCCTAACGCCGCCGCCAAACCCACGAGGAAAAGGATCGCCTTGTGCTGGCGCAGCCGCTCGCAATTGACTTCCGGGCTAATCACGTAACCGCGTCCAATGACCCCCCACGGGAAGAACACCCTGCGTCCATCGGGGGTGACCTGAATCGACGCCGGGGTCAAAAATCGAAAGTGCCCATGGATCGCGTCTTTCCCCAGAGACGGTTGACCCTAGTACTCCCCTCAATGATTCGCCTTCCGCATCTCGGTTTCCAAGTATGCGATTGTTTCTTCAAGTAACTTGAGGCGAGGGTCCTTGATTTGCTGCATGCTGCCGCCGCGACGAAGCTCGGCGACCGTTTCAACGGCTCCTGTTTGTCCGATTAACCAGTCCGTCGCGACCATGGTTGTGACGCGGAATAGGACGTGGACCTCCTTGCCATCGACCTGCAGCCGATTCACGGCGTAAACAATCCTTATGCCGTCGTCCTGAAAGGCTTTTCGCTTCGCCGGAATTTTCTCGACCCCCTGTTCGAGTCCTAACGCCTGCGCGGCGAGGCCATCGAGTGCACTGTCCTTGCCCTGCTTGTCCACCCACTGGATCAGCGCCGCGACCCGCTCGGCGCGCTTGGCATCAGGGGGCGCGATCTGTCCGCTCGCTGCTGTCGCCGCAAGCAAGACCGTAACGATCATAACCCAGGCCAGTCGCACGCGTTCCTCCGATCTTCTCAATGCTGCGCCTTCCGCATCTCGGATTCCAAGTATGCAATTGTTTCTTCAAGCAACGTAAGATGTGGGTCCTTGGAAAGAAAAGTGGTCGTTGTCGTGATCACAAAAACGTCGTCGATTGCTCCCGATTGCCCGACTCTCCAGAGGGTCGACTGGTCGGTGGTCGTGTTGAATAGGACGTGGACCTCTCTCCCATTCAGTTGCAGCAGGTTCACCGCGTATATGATCCCTCTATCGTCATCTTTATATACCTTTCGTCTAGCAGGAAGGTTATCGTAACCCAATCGAAATCCCTGCGCTCCGTTCGCGGCGAGAAAGCTGTTTCGACCATCCCTCTTCACCCAATCGGTTAGCCCTGCCACCCGTTCAGCGCGCTTCGCATCGGACGGTGTCACCTGCTGCGCGTTCGCCGTGACACTGAACAATGTCAACGCGATGATCACAATGCAGGCTGTGCGCATAGTTCACTCGCCCCCCCACGCACCCCAACAAATCATCGAGCGGATCATCCGGCCGACAATTGGGTAGATTGTCGCAGGGTCGGCTCCGGGTCAATCGCGTTCGGACCAAGCCGTGCCGTGGGCTCGCCGCATGTCAGGAGGCCCTCCGATAGCGACCACAAATTTGTGCGGCGCAGCGAATGACGGTCAGCGCCAAGCTCACAACTGCAAACCGTCAGGAATCGGCTTCAATGCCGTCGCAGTGCGTCGATGCCGGCGCGAACACCCCCAACGAGAAGGTGTACTGCAGCAAGGATAACAACGAAGGAACCCATGAAAGTGAACAAGGAGCCGAACCCGAGAGAGTAAATTCCGGTTTTATAGATGTGGTGCTTACTACCAAGAGTCCAGAGCCAATCCACATCCCAAATGAAGCGGGCTACGAAGAAGGTGGGCACCAAAGCGACGGCCGCACTCAACAGCATGATGACGGAGTCGGCGGAATCGGTGCTTGCGGCGCCTGTGTCGCCGCCCTGCGATTTCAACTGATCGGGATTCGTGTCTTGCGTCATCATTTGCGCGCTCTCGTGTGCCCTCGCGGACGGCTCGATCTCTTGTCGCAGCGGACCGATCCTAATCGATTCCTCAATTCTGGTTCACTACCAAACTTTCAAATAAAGCCTCCGCTGAGAGTAATACTTGTCTGGGATCGAAAGTGCGCGGTTCCGTTAAGGTGTCTCCCGAAGAATTCACTTCCTCCGTGTGATGCGTGCCACGCCGGCAGCGTACCAGACGTTGCTCGAAGGGCGCGCCTCGAGGTCGAGGAGTCATCGCCCCAGCAGCTACCATCCTACTCGATCAAATTACACAATGACTGAACACTTTGCCAGCGGGTTCGAGGGCTTCCGAAGAAGCAAAGCCACGGCGAACAAATCGCGAAAGGTTCGCCAGTCTTAGGTCCGGTCCGGGTCAGGAGCGACCGACCCGGGGTGCCCGGATGACCCTCCGATGACCGCAACCCTCTGAAAGCCGACACGATTCCGCTGCACTCGGTAGGTGCGGCTGCACATGCTCCTCGCCCTCTGTAACCGAGGAGTACGTCTATGTCAGATATCCAAGCCTGCTTACGACGCGCCAATACGCGCGGCTCGTCTCTCGATGGGTCGCCAGCATCGGGCTCGATGCCAAGCTGTTCGGCACCCACTCGCTACGGCGGACCAAGGCGACCCTGATCTACCGGCGCACCGGTAACCTGCGAGCCGTCCAGCTCCTGCTCGGCCACACCAAGATCGAGAGCACGGTCAGATATCTCGGCATCGAGGTGGATGACGCCCGTCCGGGCAGAGCGGACATGCTCTGCCCGGCCGACATCAGCCGCTTCGGGCCAAGTGCGGAAGCGGTTTGCAGAGTCTCGTGCCCCGTCGTACGATCCGATCATGATCAATGTCGTTCTCTATAGCGACCAAGTCATCCCGGCGAACGAGAAGGTCGACGCGCGGTTGGTGGCATTAATGAAGGGCCGCGGCTCTCGCATCGGGTATGTCCCTTCAGGCCCGGATCCCGACTTTAGGTTCTTCATGGAGAAGCAAGCCTATTACGCCCGCCGAGGTTTTACACTTGACGCGTTCTATGACCTTGACCGGGGCCACAGCGACGCCGAAACAGCCGCCCTGCTGGCTTGCGATGCGATTCATCTGTCAGGCGGAAACACTGCCAATTTCCTTGCTCGCCTTAGGCGTACCGGCATGCTGGAAAAATTGCGTGACTGGGGAAACGGTGGAGGACTTCTCATCGGCACAAGTGCTGGTGCTATCTTGATGACTCCAACCATTGCCGTCGATGCGCTGTTCAGCGGTGGACGACCTGAGGATATCGAAGATGGGGCAGCACTCGGCCTGATCCCGTTCGAGTTCTTTCCTCATGTACAGGCAAAGCCAAGCTACTTACCGGAACTGATTGCCTACAGCGCACGGAACTCGAGGCCCATTATCGCCTGCCCGGACGGCGATGGAGTCGTCATCGAGGGAGGGATGGCGGAGTGTATGGGTGATCTTCTTTTGCTCTCAGACGGGTCGATTGATCACGTGGCGGGGCATTGTTTCCATGTTCATGGTGGTCCGGTGTGAAGGGGCGACGAATGAAAATTGCAGTTCATAACATTTGCAATCGACCGAGCTGCCGAATGACGGGTATGGGTCAGAACCGGCCCTCCCAGGTACGTCCGCTGAGAGTCCGGTTCTGCCCCAGCTCCGGAAAGATCGCGGCGTCGCAATGAATCGCTGCTTCGGGCCAAGACACGACATCGCGCTGCATACTTTATGCTTCATTCATTTAGCCACGCGATCCGTGATCCACTTCTTCCACTCAGGCGTGTCAGGCAGCGGCGGATTGGCGTTGGCTCGCTTGAATTTGAGCCAGTCCTTCCAGTCCTGCGACTGATAGGGCCACTTCTCCATTTCGATGCACCACGTCGGCGGCTTGGGGTCGAGAAATGCCTTCGCGCGCTCGGTCCGCGTCAGGCAGCGCGGAGCGACCCGCTTGGCTTCGTCGATAAGTTCTTGGGTCCAGGGAAAGACCCGCCAGATGCGCGCTATCCAGTCGCCGTCCCCCGTCAGGACGCGCCGTCCGTCCGGACTGAATGCGGCGCTCCGAAACGGGTATTCACTTCTCTCGAGCACCGCGATCACCTTGCCGCTTTCGGCGTCCCAGATGCGTACTGCGTTGGACTGCGTTGTGACGGGCCCGGCAGCAGACACCGTCACCTCGGCAGAAAACACCGTCACGACGCGCCGCCCGTCCGGACTGAACGGAGCCCGCCCCACCCAGTCGTCATCCTGGAGCACCGCGATCACCTCGCCGCTCTCGGCGTCCCAAATGCGCGACGTCTTGTCGGCAGACGCCGTCACGACGCGCCGTCCGTCCGGGCTGAATGCCGCGCGCAGTACCTTGTCCTCATGCCCCTGGAGGACCGCGATCGTTCCGCCGGTCTCGGCGTCCCACATGCGCGCAGTCTTGTCGGCAGACGCCGTCAGAATGCGCCGGCCGTCCGGGCTGAACGTGGCGCTAAGCACCTTGTCGTCATGCCCCTGGAGCACTGCGATCACCTTGCCGCTCTCGGCATCCCAGATGCGCGCCGTATCGTCACGGGACACCGTGACGACACGCCGCCCGTCCGGACTGAACTCGGCGCTCGACACGCCGCCGCCAGGTACCCGGAGCACCGCGATCACCTTGCCATTCTCGGCGTCCCAGATCCGCGCTACCCCCTCCCAATTCGACGTCGTGACGACACGCCGCCCGTCCGGACTGAATGCGGCGCTCGACACGCCGCCGGCATGTCCCTGGAGAACCGCGATGACCTGGCCGCTCTCGGCATCCCAGATCAGCGCCAGCTTGTCGTCAGATGCCGTCACGACACGCCGCCCGTCCGGACTGAACGCAGCGCTATTCACAGTTTCCTGATGCCCTCGGAAGACGACAATCACCTTGCCGCTCTCGGCATCCCAGATGCGCGCCGTCTTATCCAACGAAGCCGTCACGACGCGCCGGCCGTCTGCACTGAAAGCGGAGCTCGACAGCTGGTTGGCATGCCCCTGGAGCACCGAGATGGCCGGGCCGCTCGCGGCGCTCCATATGCGCGCCGTCTTGTCGTCGGACGCCGTCACGACACGCCGGCCGTCCGGGCTGAACGTGGCGCTATTCACCGAGTCCTCATGCCCCCGGAGCACCACGATCACCTTGCCGCTCTCGGCGTCCCAAATGCGAGCCGTCTTGTCGGCAGACGCCGTCACAATGCGCCGGCCGTCCGAGCTGAACTCGGCGCTCACGACCCAGCCCTCATGCCCCTGGAGCACCGCAATCACGTTGCCGCTCTCGACGTCCCAGATTCGCGCCGTCTTGTCGATCGAAGCTGTCACGACGCGCCGTCCGTCCGGACTGAACGCGGCGCTCTCCACGTAGCCATCGTGTTCCTTAAGCACCCTGATCACGTTGCCGCTCTTGGCGTCCCAGATACGCGCCGTCTCGTCACGGGACGTCGTGACGACACGCCGGCCGTCCGGGCTGAACGCGGCGCTGAGCACCCAGTCATCATGTCCCCCCTGAAGCACCGCAATCACCTTGCCGCTCTCGACGTCCGAGATGCGCGCCGTCTTGTCGATCGAAACTGTCACGACGCGCCGTCCGTCCGGACTGAATTGGGCGCTCCACAGCCCTTCATGCCCCTCGAGCACCGCAATCACCTTGCCGGTCTCGACGTCCCAGATGCGCACGTCGCCACCGGACACCGTCACGATACGCCGCCCGTCCGGGCTAAACGCGGCCGTCCCGCTGTCACGCCCTTCGAGCACCATGATCACCTTGCCGGTCTCAGCGTCCCAGATGCGCGCCGTGGTGCCTTCGGCCGTAAAGATGCGCCGGCCGTCCGGACTGAACTGGGCGCTCGACACCGCACTGTGCCCCTGGAGAATCCTGATCTCTCGAAGCGCCTGCCAACTGCTGAACAATGCCGATTCGGCCTCCGGCGCATACGGCCGCAAATTGCCAGCTCGGCTGTCGGGTAAAGCCTCAAGGGACACCGCCATCGCCGTTCCACCGTTTGCGAAATCAACGCTTTGGTTTGCCACATTCGCCAGGAAGCGTGATTGCGTGAGCAATGCCTTGTCGAGCTCGATCTTCGCTTGTGCTTCGTTTTTCTCCGCAAGGCCTCTCTGTTCGGTCGCGATCTGCTCCTGCCGGACCGCAATCCCACGCTGCCAGTAGGCAAGCCCGGCAAGTCCAAGTGCGACAACGAGGCCAGCGCCCAGGCTCGCGGAGAGAAGGTTGCGTCGCCGCGTCGAGGCACGCCGGCTCTCGGCGATGAACGACTGTGTCGCCTCGGTCGGTGCCGGCGCGCCTGCGGGGCGCGACGCGATCCAGCGTTCCGCCTCCTCGAGGACCGGCGAGTGCAGCAGCAGTCCGCGAGGGCCCGGGCGTCCGGCTTCGGCCCATCGTAGGGCCTGCTCGCCGAATTCGGTATGCTTCCTGATCCATTCGATGTCGGTCGACAGCGCCTCGACGAGGAGATTCATGGCATCGTCGAAACGATCCTCATTGCCGAAGAAGATGAAGTTGAGACGTGCCAGCCCTTCGGGTATCGGCTGACCCTCGACCTGGCGATGGACGATCGGCGCGAAGCGCTTGTTGAGCGAGGCCGCGAATGCGACTTCGCGACCGCAGACCTCGGAGGCGACCGCATCGGGACTGAGTACGAAGATGATTGTGTCGGCCCTGGCAATGAGGACTTGAATGCGAGTCCACCAGTCCTCGAACGCGTAGATCTCGCTGCGATCGATGAGAGGATCGAAGCCGTGCGCCTTCAAGGCCGCCTGAAGGCGGTCGGCGAACGCCATGTCCCGCCGCGAATAGGAGATGAAGATTCTCGGCCGGGCTGAGCCCGCTTCCACCATTTCTCCCCCCGTCGCTCGCCAACAGACTTTGGCTAAGGCCCTGCTTCAATTCAACGCAATTACGGCTTCGGCGCAAGTTCGTGCGGCTCAGGATGAAATGTCCGCTCAGGGTCAATCGCGTCCGAGGCGGCTGCGGCCGACTTTCATCCGATGTCCGCTCCACCTCAGACAGCGACCGAATTGCCGCGCCGCGAAGAACTGTCGCGATGGGCCAACTTCAGACATGGGTTATTTGATGCCGTAGCCCGCCATCTCCTCGGTGATGTCGGCCTGGATCGCTTTCGCGGCCGCGACGTCGGCGTTACCCCCCACCGTATCGCCCCGCCTGATCTTTACAACGCCGCGCCCATAGAGCGAACTCGCTGTCTTGGGAGCGAGCGCAAGTGCGGCGTCGAAGTCCCTGACGGCGTCGTCGAGCCTGCCAAGCTTGAAATACGTCATGCCGCGGTTGTCGAGCGCATCGGCCTTGTCGGTTATTCCGAGGCGCAGCGCCTCGTCGCAGTCGGAAAGCGCGTCCTGCAATTGACCGACGATAGCCCGTGACAAGCAGCGATCGCTGTAGGCACTCGCGTATTTCGGATCGAGTCGGATTGCCTCGGTGAAATC
>Ga0209006_10003409_pt1 | contig 14458 bp, 20 predicted proteins | sample JacPin_JW_Ref_O2_FD_188567 | JGI IMG/M metagenome (GOLD analysis project Ga0209006, IMG submission 188567) | Forest soil microbial communities from Algoma, Ontario, Canada - Jack Pine, Ontario site 1_JW_Ref_O2 (SPAdes) (version 2) | ecosystem: Environmental > Terrestrial > Soil > Boreal... | reverse complement strand
CGGGGTTGCCTGTCGATCAATATGTGATATCCTCGACGATGTAGCAATCAAACATCGTGAGGACCCACATGTCCAGACTTGGTGATGCCATCACCGCAGTACTATGGCTTCAGACTCAAAACCTCGACCTATCCCACTGTGGGAAGAGAATCGACTGAAATTCAGTGAGATTCAGTTGATTCAAGGAAAAGTGCTAACGACTCGTATGAACAAATTCAGTTACCAGTCCACGCCGATCTCGTTCATTTCGTCGACTCTGCCGCTGCACTCCAACCTTTTACTGCAAACCCCGCTTTCGACGACCTAGAATCAGCCTTACGTTCCTTTGTCCTCGTCAAACGCTCAAAATCAAAATTGAACCCTGTATCCACCTACCTGAACCACTTACTTGCCGATATCAACTTCCTCGCCAGCGCTAATGCCACCGCCTCCAATTCAGAACTAGAACCCTTGACTACGCCGCCAAACACTGGGGAGATCATGCACCTAGACAGGGGGATGCGATCCAACAAGACAGATCGAAGGTTGCCTGCGCCGGTCAAGTCTTGATCTCACCACACTTCCGGGATTCCCTCCTTGAACTATTCTGGAATGCACATACATTCTTTCTTTGGTTTGACAAAGCTCATCGATTATCAGTTGAAGATGGCGGACTCGAAGGGCTGGGATGGTCGATCACCTTCATCGATTGCAGCCAAATATGCACACGAGGCAGTGGTCAAGTTGCTGCTTGCGCGGGATGACGTCTATGTGAACCTGAGGGACAAATATGACCAGACGCCGTTGTCGTGTGCAGTCAAAAATGGGCACGATGCAGTGGTCAAGCTGCTGCTTGCGCGGGACGACGTCAATGTAAACTCGAGGGGCGACCGGACGTTGTTGCAATTTCACGGGACATGCACTAGTGATAGTTGCTGTCAACCATCTCAGAAGCAAAACAAAGTTTCAATGCTGGATGATTGTCTTGAGCTTTAACCACCAACCAGACATGCCTTCCCTCTTGCTCACCACTAATGTCAAGGTGCTCCATTGGTTAAATGGTGCCTAACCGCCCGTACCAGCTCACAGATGTGAAGGCGTTTGTGGTCGTCATCTTAGTTCAGCGCAGAGAACATCTGTGTCGGCTATACCTATAATGAGCTCTCTCAAAAGACCCCAGCCCATAACTACAGGTCTCTTTGCCACTGTCACCATGGTAGATAGTGCATTAATGGAATGGAAGTTGTAAGTAATAATGAATCTAACATAGGAGATACAGAATAAAAATAAGGCACATACCCGCCGCCGGAGGGTAATGACTTTTTGTGTCAGTCACCGTAAAAGTACGACGATGGCAACTCGTCAGGGACGTCGCTGAGTTCTGAACTTTCGTCACCAGGATCTGGAGTGATACACGTGGGGTGGTGGGGTGAATGACAGTCCTCGAATTGTCTGCGAGTGGTTACTGTTTCTGGGTGTGCTACCCCAGTCTTCGCCGCTAGCGGTTTGTCGCGACACGACCGGACAGGTCGCGCGGGCGTAGATGGCGCAGCAGGTGACATGACCTTCCTAGCGGAAGGCGGGGGTGTGCTCAGATAGACCTCAGGAACGAAAAACTTCCGGGTAGGCGAGGTTGGTGGTTTAGGACGAGCGGGAATGCGGATAATGATATTTGATCGACTGGGCTTCGAGCGTACGGTAGTCGCCTTGCTTTTGGGAATTGATTTGCCTTTGGACCTCGATAGATCAATTTTTCGTCGCTTGGTCGGACTTGATGACACTCCTCTCTTCTTCCCTTTCTGCAACGAAATTCTTTCCGCGGAAACAGCCTCTTCTGCCCGCTTTCTCTTCTTCTCGCTGGCGAACTCTCTCGCCTTTGTCTCTTTTTGGATTTCCTCCTGCAACATCTCCGCGAAGTTCTGTGCATCACCTTGTAACCAAACATCAAACACACCCTCCCATTCTCTTGTCGGCACTGGAAAGTCGAAGTTCAGGTAAACCGACGTTGTAGGAGGCTCGACATCCGTGGTAGGGGATCGACGAGGTGACGGTGAAGGTGTCAACAAACCCGAGCCAGAAGAATCTTTGGTAGAAGGACCAGACGCACGCGAACGGACAGCTTTAGCAAATTCGCGGACAATCCTTTTCGTTCCAGGTACCCTGAGACTTGTGCCCACCACCAGTAATAGGTCTGCACCGCCCCTGCCCTTTCCCTTCGATCCACCAATCAAGTCCTTCCGAACCACCTCCCCGACACCCTCGCCATCCTTGTGCAACTCGTTGTACAACACCACACTTGGCCTGAGCTTACCGACACCTCGAGCACGTTTCCCTATTAGCTGTCTCAGATCTTCCATCGTAACGCACTCCGGACATTGAGGAGGGACTCCGGATGTCAGTACAGGCAAATGTTCCTCCAGGGGACACGTATGGGTGCAAGTTTGACAGCGTAAGCTCTGGAGTGTCCCATGCAATGGGATACAACGCGGGATTTCAACAGGGGGAGAGGGAAGTCGTCCCGAGGGTAGATTGACGGCGGCATGTTCCCTGGCAGGTGTATGCTCGAGTGGTGTTGCTTTCCCTTTTGGCCGAGACTTGTAGCGTCGAGCTTCAAAATTTGGCACACCAAATGAGAGGCCACACTTTGATTCGATGGCATCAATGTTTTGCGTGTAAACTCGTAGGAGCCTCCCGCGGTTGTCAAGGTCACGAAGGACGTGGTGAAAAGGGGTGGGTTCAGCAGCTTGAGATAGTTCTGAGAGCCGACCGATCATTTGGAAAAATAGAGATGTTGTGTGTTCGGACTGAGAACAATGGGAATTAGCAGATTGCAGCAATAGGGGTACAAGACAACTAGCTCTCCTTCTATCGAAGGAACGAACACTTGACCGAACCAGCTAAGCCGCCAGTTCAATGGCTTGCCGGTCAGGTAAACCATAACAACGTATTCCCACGAATTTATACGCTATTCTAATAAAATGCTCACATTGAAAACCGAGGCATCGAACAAATCTTTCCCGGAAGACAGAGCCTCCCGCGGATTATCTCTCTTCAGTGTTTGAAAAAGGCCATCAGACGATCGGAAATCCGGTATACCAGCTTGAACGGATATCCCTGCACCTGCGTGTTTAGAAACAAATGAATACACCGCTAAAAAAACCCTATAGGAAGTACTGCAACTTGCCACAAACGACAACGATCCGCCTGGCTTTCATAATGGCTTTAATAACGTTGGTCACTTGCGACTTTGGGTCAGAACATGAGACCAGAAAGGACGGAGACGGTGGAAAAGGTGATGATTCCTCTAAGGGAGCAAAGACAGTCATCGCAAGGCTGACAGTCAGGTTACATGTGTTCGTGCAGTGCAGGAGCTTCACGCAACGGATGTAGTGGCGTGAGTAATTACTTGATTTGGTAATGTCTCGGAAACACTGGCAATTCTACAATTCTATGGCAAGTTCATGTATTGCGTACAAGTCGTGTAATTCGTATATTTCGTGTGTAATCACTGCGTTAACTTCACATTTCTTCATCCGCCTTTATTTTCGATGCGAGTTGGATGTCCTCTAATGAGATGGAGGAGCGCTCGCACATCCCGCGGAAGATGCCATCGCGTAGCGCATATAAATTTCTGGGGGTGTCGAATTCCTGAAATATTTAAGAATCAGCACGACTGAAAACTCCGGTACACCACACCGATCGTGGACTTACGGCAATGTTTCCAGCATCAAGGACGCATATTCTATCATAACCAATAATTGTTCGTAGTCGATCTATTTCCACGCCATCAGGTGGTCCAGCACGACCATTGAAAAGAAAATAACTCACGTGCGATGCACAGTATCGTGCGATCCTGGAATTCTTGCGAAATCGTGTCTTGGATATTCCGATCAGTTTCATAGTCGACAGACGCAGTCGCCTCATCGAGGATCAACACTTTCGTGTCTTTCACCAAGGCTCGTGCCAGAGATACCAAGGACCGCTTCCCACAATTTGTGAGTAATTTTGACAATCTCTCGCATCAGGGTTGAGATATTCACCTGTCCGACAGACAAATTGGCACCCTCATCTTCGATCGGTGTATCGAGGCTGAACCGGTTGATAGGTGTGTGTTCTCCACTACGTTCGTGCTCTGCATGTTCTACAGCTGCAAGTTTCGTCGTGTCCACCAAGTAGGACCGCTTAAGAGCATCCCAGAGGCGAGCATCGTCATGAAGACCAAATGGATCGAGATTGCTGCGAAGTGTTCCTGAGACTAAAAGGTTTGCTTAGCCGCCGAAGGTTGTAGACGTGGGACGTAACTTACACAAGAGCTATAATAACGATGTGGACGGTTCGTGAGGCTCGATAAAGACTGAAAAAAAGTCAGAGAAAACGCATACCGGATCCTGCGAGACAATCAAATTGCTTATTTAGTTTTGAAAACTTGAAGAATGAAGAAATAAAAGGACTAACCTGAGGAATGATAGACAGATTGCGCCGTAAGTCGGCAATGCCGACTTTCGATATGTCCACCCCATCGATTGTAATTTTACCTGAAGTCAGTTCCACGATCCGGAACAAAGCCGTCATTATTGACGATTTCCCAGCCCCAGTTCTGTCCGACCACCACATTCAGACACTTGTTAACAAAAAAAATCCAACAAACAAGGGCACGTCACCTTCCAACAATGCCAATTTTTTCTCCGCCCTTGACACTCATCGACATCCCTTTGAGAACAGACGGCAGCTCCGGCCGATAGCTTAACACTACATCTTTCATCTCGATGTTGCCTTCAGAGGGCCAAGGTGCAGGAGGTTTGTTCTCGGGCAGATCATACGGTGCCTCTTGTTCAACTTCAGTCCCGTAATAAACGATACGCTCCACCGAATTCATGTTGTTCTCCACCTCGGCGGTCTGCCTTACCATCCAGCTGAACGCTTGCTGCACGGAAAGGATATATGCCAGGGTCAGACCTGTTTTACTCGGAAGAACAGTAAACCTAGTCGCCACCGCGAGGATAGAAACCACAAAAGTCAACATGGTACCGAGAAAGTCGAGCCGAATCCCGAGCCATCGCTGGTTGGTGACGGTCAGCCAATACGCGCTTGGGAAGAAACTCAGTATCTGGTAACAAAGACAACAAAGCTCCTCTCCCTACCGGTTTTCAACGTTGGCGCGCTCCTCGTTCTCGGATCGGAACCTCTGTGATTCTCCGTATGCACGAATGGTGGCAAGACCAGAGAGTGACTCTGAGAAGTGAGAGTATAATGATGATCGTAAGATAGCATCTGCAGATACATGAGTAAGCGGTATGAATGCGCCGAAGACATTGAATGAATGATACCCAGTCTCTGACGAATATAAAATGAATGGTCAGGTAGTATCAATATGAATAGATAAAGCAACACATACCTTTAATTCCCTGGCACTCGCTCGGTAAAAGAAAGCAGCGTACACATAACAAACGAGTATGCAGCCGATAGCGATAAGGAACCAGGGATAAATAATGGAAATCAAGACCAATGCGCCAAGGATGGCGGAAAATGTGCTAGTAAACATTCGCAAGGAATCTGGGACAATTATGAGCACGATTTCTACTCCAAAAAGGTGGAGGGCGACATACCTCCAAGCAAATTATCGATTGTATCAATGTCTGGTACGCAAAGCTATTAGCTATATTTTACGAGATTGGCATTGTTTTTTCGATTTTACCTTTCGAAAAGCGATTCATAATTCGACCAAGGGGCTGTTCAACATCGTTCAGAAAAAGAACCAGTAGTAGAGTAAATATTATTTACCGTCGTTTCAAAGAATGACATTGGTGCATGCATAACACGTTCGATGGCATCCTGAACAAGCGAAATGAGGAAAATCAACCCACCAGGCGATAAAAAAACTCTCCCACCCACCTTATGCAATCGTTGGGAGGCAAAGTATGTGAGTACCGCAAATGAGCTCCCAATTAGGAACATAGAAACTGCTTGAGCAACACCAAAGGCAGCGTAGATACCCATCTGAGAGATACATACGTGAGTATACGGATATTACGGAATAATAAGAAAGTCCTTACATAGAAACCCTGCGATCGATGCCATTTCCTGCAAGAAGAGTCGGTGAATGCAATGTCAAGTCCTTGTCAAACACATACGATTCTTCCCAATATACGAGCCTAAAACCACAGCCAGTAAGTAAAAAAAAAAGAACGGGTTTATATAAGTAAGAAGATCAAGAGACAAACCAGTAGGATCCCATGACCGTTGAACCTTGCGAAAATATCAGAGCTATAAGCAGTAGCGGCATCGCGATCTCGCCCTTCCCAGCCGAAATATACGCTTTATATATCTGTCCACTGACAGCACCAGTGTTCCTCTCCTCAGCTTGCATGATACCTACACCAGCTACAGCCTTCTTATCCGGTTCTACCTTCTTTCTCTCGCCACTCCTATCCTCATCCTCATCCCCATCCTTCTCCTGGTCCTCCTTGGCCCCGAATTCGTTGACGAACTTGGAGAACGCCCCATCATTCCCCATTAGCTCCGCGTAAGTCCCGCGTTCAGCGATTCGGCCATCGACTATAGTGTAGATGTAGTCAACCTGCGGGAGGAAATGGAGTGCGTGCGTGACCAGAATACGAGTTTTCCCTGTCGAACTGTCTTGAAGGACGTTTTGGAATACAGCTTTCCCGACATGTGCATCAAGAGCCGATAAAGGATCCTAGGAGTCTTAACGTCAGATGTCATTCAATGAAAAAATATAGAAAATGTACGTCAAATATTTGGATGTCGGTGTTGCAGTAGATAGCACGGCAAATGCTGATTCGCTGTTTTTGACCGCCAGATAACGAGATTCTGAATCCATCAAAAGTCAGAAAGTAACACTCAAATAAAGAAAGACTTTATCATTACCCCTGCAAACGCTGTCAGTTACGAGATCCGTGAGGGTTGAATGACATTACATACCTTCTCGCCCACTTCGGTCAGGTCACCGTTGGGAAGCATTTCCAGATCAGGTTCTAGACAAGCATCGTGAACAGCCTTCCAGTATCGCTCTTCCTCGAATGGTCGGCCAAAACAAACATTTTCCCGGATTGTAGCATTCTGGGGGTAGGAAAATCTCAGTTCAGATACCACAGCAGCAACCAGAAACGAGCTCGGTCACCTGGATCCAAGCGGTCTGAGGGCAATATCCCACCGATCCCCCAAACTTGATCGTTCCAGAAGTCTTCCGCATCTCGCCAATGACACCTTGCAAGAGAGACGTTTTCCCCGTCCCAACCGGCCCAACAATAGCCACAAGTTGGCCTCGCGGGATGGACAAGTTAATGTCTTTCATTTTGAAAACATTTTCCTCGTCAGTTTGAGCTGGGGCCGCCGGTTGTTGTTGATCGGGCGTTGGCTTCTTTGATGCTGCGCCTTTGGAATGTCGCTTTCGCTTCTTTGTGTCCTTGGTCTCCGGTGGCGGGCTATCCCAAGTAAACGCACCATCTCGGACTTCGATGGCAACAGGAAGATCAAGTTCGGTGGTATGCGTTTCTTCGAGCGTCTCGGCAATAAAAACGTCGTATAGGCGTCCTGTTGCATTGGCAGCATCGGTGATTGCGCCGAAGGACACAGCTACAGGACATGTTAGTGGCTTGATATCATATGTATACTTATATAAGAACGTACGCAAAAACATCAAAGGCAGCCGCAGCAAGTTGAATAAGGTGAGGGATGAGAATATGACGGCGGCTTCTAGCTTGTGTCCTGTCAAAGAGTAGCTGGCGAAAGCAACAACAGAGGCAAGTGCAGGCATGGACAACGCGATAGCGTTGTTTGCCGACCGAAGGAGTAGCAGGGAGCGGATATATCTATAATGATAAAAACCTGTCAGCATCACCGGAGCAAAAAATAAACTAGGCCCTGATCATACCCCATCTCCGTTTGTCTGTATCCGAAAATTCGTTTGAGAAAAGGTACTTCCCAGGCGAAAAACTTGATGACTTTCATCCCGCCAAGGAGCTCCTGAAGAAGCTTGGCTCGTTTATCGGTCCACTCCATGCTCTTCCGCCGCAGAGTAAACATCCTCTTCATAGCCAACGTTTGCGGTGGAGTAGCAAGTACAAAAACAGCAAAGCCAGCAAGCGCGCTTGGTCCCAGGTTCAGCCATAAAAGGACGAGACAGATGATCATCTGTATAGGGGCAGTCCAACTCATGTGAAAGAATCCGGCGCAGAAATCGATCCTGGAGACGTCCGTGGAGATGTGGTTGACGAGTTTCCCATTAGTGAGAGTTGAGCGAGCGCGTGAGGTGAGACGCAAAGAGCGTTGATATATGGCGGCAATAAGACCGCTTCTCAGGAGGACTCCGGATGACATGGTGCGGTAGAAAAAGTGATTTGAACAAAGAGATGATATTAGTTGCAGAGCCAATAGAGTGAAAGCCAGGCCGATGCCCTTTCCGACGGAAGGCGCCTTTCCATGAGAAAAAGGGTCATGGCGTGCGACATAAGAGTCTGTCGCATATGTGATGATGGCCTGGAAGACGATTTTAAGTTGGTCATCGAAAGGGAGGTGACAATGAATTCACCTTGACCACCAGTGGACTTGTTACTTGTGCTGTATCTCCCATGACCTTCAAGATACCGCCAGACCAAAACCACCATTTAACACTATCATTCATGGCATAAACCAAGCTGGCCTTCTTCTTTCCGCCGACTTCCCGCCACCGCTTCTCCCTTTCTGCCTTATTACCTCGAAGTAACCACCAAATAATCCTCCAACTAGGTTTTATTTCACCACTTGCAAGTCGGGTATTGTACGTCTCCGCCTTCTTGAGACGAGCTTCGAAGGACGTGGTAATTTTGTCAGCAATGTAGGTAGCTGAGCGATTGTCCTGAAGCTTGTATAGATCGGAAACCTCGAGAGGCCGAGCATAACCCAAAGATAAGAGAGGAGATATCCAGCCAAAAGTTAACAAACTGAGCCACCCCGCCGTGTACTCGGGGATCATGGGAGAGTCATTTATGGAGGCCTTTGGTGGTGGGGGAGACTTCTTCCCGAAGGTGAAGGGTAGAATATATCTAAATGGTTATTTAGTTCGTTGTTACGGAAGACAAGAACACTCCTTAGAAAAAAGACGTACCGTTTGCGAGTAGCCTTCTCCTCATTGTCATAACCGTCGTTGGTCGACCCAGATTCAGATCTTTGCATGGTCTGAAAGTGGTGGATTATGGTGAAGGGGAGAGCGCGGTTAAATAAACTGGCTGAGTCAATCGTAACGCGTCATACATAATGTAAAGTAAGGGTGATCGTTAAATTGATCGGCGCTGAGCGAGCATGACAAATTGCGGCCGTCTTTCCCCATTTAGAAAAGAGTACCTTTTATGACGTAATAACTTTAAATTTACTGCGTCGAATTCTTTCATGGGTTCGATGATAAAACTTTTCGAGTCGCTCCCGCAATGAGTAGGTATTCATTTTACCATGTGCTCTGACGGCACTGAGGTGTTCCCGGAATCAGAGGGTGAGTTGATAAGGAGGAGGTTGAGACGGTTGAAGGCCGTTTCGAGGCGACCGTGTTTGCAACTTCCGAGGATCCTTGTGGTTGGAAGACAACCTGCTTGCGGTATATCACAGCGCATGCCTTCGAAATTGGGCCCTCCTACTTCTTCCACCGAGATAGACTAGACGACCTATGTCGACGATAGAATCCAACTTGTCGGAAAGTTTGGCAACACCTTGCCTTACGCGAAACACCTTGAACGCACGTTTGGTATTATTTGTCACGCTGTGCGAATCCTTTACGAGAATTTCGTATCCAAGGCACATTGACGGGCCATCTCAAGCTACATACGGTAAGAAAGTCCATTACTAACCATTCCCAAGTGAACCCAAACAACCATGAACTCACCTGTTCGTCAGTCCTGCAGAGCAAAATCTTCTTACCCCTCACATCACCTTCCGTCGTAACATTAACACCCACATCAACAACAACCTTGTTCTCCTCAGACACACCCGCGTTCTTCCTTGGATCCAAGGCTGAGAACCCCAAACACCTTATCTTGCCCGCGATAACCTCCCTTAATTCCTTGCTCCTCTCACCAACACCCCCTGCAAACACGAGTGCATCCACTTGACCATCGAGTTTCAGGTAGTATGAGCCAACGTAGTTGTAAACACGATCCGTAAAAAGGTCGAATGCGAGACGATATATACTGTTGGTGGAATCGGGAGGCTCCATCGCCCGCCTGATAATCAGCCCAAAGTCGGTCGTCCCAGTGAGAGCTTTACAGCCTGATTTCTTGTTGAGAATCTCTTCTGCCTATGTATCAAGAAAATGATGATGTAAAATAATAAATCGAACGAAGAGAAGGTTCACACCTCGGTAATGTGTAATTTAGAATTTTCAGGATGACTGATCCGGCCCGCTTTGTTGGTGTAATGAAAGATCAAACTAGGGTCAACGGATCCAGAGCGTGTCGCGCCTGGGAGGCCGTCAAGTGGAGTGAAGCCCATAGAAGTATCGAGTGAGAGGCCATTTTTGATTGCGCAAACCGAAGCCCCTGAACCGAGATGAAGAACTATGAGGTTCAAGGCGTTTTGAGGCTAAACGGGTATTTGTATATCAGTAAAACGCTGTGGGTTAGGAATAATGTGGGATGACGACCTTTTCAAGGAATTTAGATACGGCTCGGAGAATAAATGCGTCTGAAAAAGGTGAGTGTTGGGGGATGGACAGAGGGACAAGTAATTAGTTACAGCTTAAACCGTGAAAGCCGTATTTCTTCAGGCCTCGCTCTTTTGCGATGGTCTGGTCGATGGCGTATGTAGATATATAAGCGGGTATGGAACGATGAAAGGCAGTATCGAAGAATGCTATAGAGCTTGCATTCGGGAGCGTTTGGGAGCAAGCTTCGATGACCGAAAGAGCAGCACTGTTATGCCTGGATTCCGTTTATGACATTTAGTGAAAAAGTGAGATCGATTTTGACAACGGCATACAAGGGCGCTAAATCAGACAAGATTTCGAGGTGATGGTAGGTCTCTTCAGATATAAGGATGGGGTCTGAGAAATCCCCTCCGTGGACGATTCTATGACAGATATGAGAAATTTGGCTCGGATCGATCGCAGCATCGTGTTTGAGGTATGTCAGGAAATGAGCGAACGCGGATAGATGGTCCTTGATAGATTCCACTTGTTCGTTCTTTGGTTGAGACGAGGATGAAGCAAGGTGCTTCGCAGAGAAGATGGCAGGCGGAAATGGGATAGAAGATATGGTGGCAGTGAGGATGAGGTTGATTGCGGGTTCGTCACGAGAGACGACATCGTAAAGGGATAGTTTGAGTGAGGAAGAGCCAGAGTTAGCGGAGAGTATCATGGCAGTACTCGATAATGATGTCAGTGCGGACCTTGTAAATTATATGATGGTCCCTCGATGGGAACTAGACAGTGAACGTGTGAACCTCCATCTACTCCAACTTACTTACTCCCACCACAGTCAATATGCCAGGACAACATCTAGCCCAAGCAAATCCCGCCCCAGACCCTTCTCTCATACCCGACTCCATGCTTTTGTATACCGTCAAGCTTAACACCAAAGACTATCTACCAAAGAATGAGCTCAACGCACTTCAGATGTTCAGGAGGGCGGGGAATTATGTTGCAGCAGGTGGTCTACTACCTCTCAAAATAATATTTGACCCAACCTGACCCACATTTTCTCAGCCATGATCTTTCTGCGCGACAATGTTCTCCTTGAAGATGACGTCACTCATGATCATATCAAGCCACGCTTACTCGGACATTGGGGTACATGCCCCGCACTCATCCTCATTTACGCCCATATCAACAGGCTCATTTGCAATACGGATCAGGATATGCTTTACGTTGTCGGACCAGGTAAGCATGATCGAATTTCCCCACTTCCACAGTCATATTACTTCCACCTTACCATCTAACACAGGCCACGGCGCTCCGGGCATCCTTGCCTGCCTTTGGCTCGAAGGCTCCATTTCCAAGTTCATGCCAGACTATACTTGTGATCGTGCTGGTCTCGAAAAATTAATCACCAGATTCAGCGCCCCTGGCGGATTCCCAAGCCACATCAACGCCGAAACTCCCGGATGTATCCACGAAGGAGGTACTTATCCTCATTTCCCTACGAAATGTTATCTTGATCGATCATGCTTTTGGCTGTGTACAGGCGAACTTGGATATGCTTTGAGCGTGTCGTTTGGTGCCGTTATGGACAAACCAGATCTGGTTGTGGTTTGTGTCGTAGGCGACGGAGAAGCAGAAACAGGCCCCACTGCTACGTATGTCCTCACCCCTCGCTCTTTCCCCCTCACAAACGTCTTTATTCAAATCATACGCAGCGCATGGCACGCATACAAATATATTGACCCTGCGGAATCGGGTGCTGTGCTGCCCATCGTTAACGTAAACGGGTTCAAGATTTCAGAGCGCACTATCTATGGCACAATGGACGATAAAGAGATGACGGCACTTTTCACGTAAGGGCGTCAAATCCTCAGCCTACTCATCCATAGTCTCATCCCCAACTTATATGAAAGTGGCTATGGTTACCAAGTGCGGTTCGTAGAAAACATCGCTAACCTCGACAATGACCTCGCTGCTTCGATGGACTGGGCTCTAGCCGAAATCAAGAAGATCCAAAAGGCTGCGAGGGACGGGCAGCCTATCGTCAAACCCCGATGGCCTGTTATCATTTTGCGTACCCCTAAGGTATGTCATTGCTTTCAAACGGTGACTCGTGGCCCTCCAGTGACCATATATCCAGGGAATGTCTGGCCCCAAGTCCTTCCGCGGGGAGCTCATCGAAGGATCTTTCCACTCCCATCAGGTCCCGCTCCCGAATGTCAAGACATGCAAAGAGGAACTAGCTGCTCTACAAACGTGGCTGAGCTCTTATCATCCCAACACGCTGTTCGAATCCGGCTCTGGTGTGCCCGTGGATGAAATATTGAGCATAATCCCCAAAACTGACGAGAAAAAGCTTGGGCAGAGGAAGGAGTTCAATCCTGCATATGAGGGGCTCAAAACGCCAGAGTGGATGGATCTGGGCGTGAAGAAAGGTACCCAGGAGAGTTGTATGAAGGCCGTTGGGAGATTCCTAAAGGAGATCATCAAAGAGTGAATTTTTCGAGTATTCATAAATTATAACAAAATGCACCCCATCAACTGACTTACCTGTCACCAGGAACCCATCTTCGTTCAGGATCTTTTCTCCTGATGAACTCGTCTCTAACAAGCTCGATGCCGTCCTTGATGACAGCGGGCGCAATTTTCAATGGGACGTTGACTCTCGTGGAAAAGGCGGCCGTATCATTGAAATTCTCTCAGAGCATACATGTCAGGGCATGCTCCAAGGATACACTCTTACCGGACGGACTGGGTTGTTCCCGAGCTACGAAGCGTTCTTGGGGATTGTTCATACCATGATGACTCAGTACTGCAAGTTCATAAAGATGGTACGTGTTCTCCTTCCCTGCACACGGGGTCCCGTGTCACTGATAGTTCCATTTCGTTCCAGGCTCATGAAACGACATGGAGACAAGATGTCGCCTCTTTGAATTACGTCGAGACCTCCACTTGGACGCGACAAGAGCACAATGGGTTCTCTCACCAGAATCCGGCTTTCATCAGCGCCGTACTCGAACTGAAGCCTGCTTTCGCTCGGGTATATTTACCACCTGACGCTAATTGTTTCCTTTCGACGGTTTCGCACTGCTTGAGAGCAAAGAATTATATAAACTTGATGGTGGGGAGTAAACAGCCTACACCAGTGTGGTTGTCTCCGGAGGAGGCTGCTAAGGTCTGTCCGACTCCACCAAGTTACCTGATGGATATTCCAACTCTTTTGCAGCATTGTATTGCCGGCGCTTCGATTTGGAAATTTGCTAGTGTTGACGATGGTGTGGATCCTGACGTGTGGGTTCTGTATATTATTCGTGCTTGTTGTTGTCAGGCTCACATTCAAACAGCGTTCTTGTTGGCATTGGAGTAGAAATGACATTCGAAGTCGTCGCAGCGGCGTTCCGGGCGGAATACGTAGTAGTCCCGCATCGGTCCGCCCGGGAGCACCCGGACCCGCAGCTTGTACTGGTGCGCCTCCCCGGCGCGCAGCGGGCGCGGGAGCCGGATGACGAACTTCGTCCTGGTCTGCGCCACGTCCTCGACCTGGACGAGATCGCCGCCGCTGATCATCTCCAGGTCGAGCGGGAGCCTCGGCTTGTCCCGGTCAACGGGCAGGTCAAGGGCGACGGTGAGGTCGGCGAGCCCGTCGGTGTCGGACACGATGAGGCGGGTTTCCACCGCCTCGGGGTGCTCGCCGTCAAGGAGGAACACGGCGCTGAAGCGGTCGATGTGCCACCGGCCGGCATCGGCGAGCAGCGGCGGCCGGCTGCGCTGCCAGGATAGTGCCGACGCGATTTCCTGGCCGAGGAGCTTCTGCGCCGTCTCGATGCGCCGCTCGGCGGTTCGCGGCCCGCGGTC
>Ga0209006_10003408_pt1 | contig 14463 bp, 16 predicted proteins | sample JacPin_JW_Ref_O2_FD_188567 | JGI IMG/M metagenome (GOLD analysis project Ga0209006, IMG submission 188567) | Forest soil microbial communities from Algoma, Ontario, Canada - Jack Pine, Ontario site 1_JW_Ref_O2 (SPAdes) (version 2) | ecosystem: Environmental > Terrestrial > Soil > Boreal... | reverse complement strand
AGCCAAGAGTCTCCTCGCGAGCATCCAGGCTGTAGTGCGCGGCAATGACGACAATATTCACGAAACCATCGAAAACCTGCGCGTCGCCACAGAGAATCTCGCCCAACTCAGCGGCGATGTGAAACAGCGCCCTTGGAGCCTGGTTAGAATCCGCCAGTCAAAGGATCGCAAGGTGCCGACGCGGAGCGGCGTGTCGGGGGACCCGCGCTCGTCATCCGGTTCGGCTTCATCAATTCATTAATATAGTTCAGGAATTGTTCATGATGAGAGAATTCGACCTCTAACCATTCCCACTCTCGCCGAAAGATCCGCCCCTCCAAAAGGTGTTTGATTTCTCGTTCCCAGGCATACCAGAGTCTGTTCGAAATATATCGGCCCTGGCGCAGATGATACACGTCCATGATCAACTGGAGGCAATAGAGCGTACAATCCGTAATTTCTTGACTACGGGGAGGAACGGGTTGACTGGAATTCCGGTTGGCAAGCCATGCTTCGGTCGGAAACAGCCGAAGAAGTTCCTGAAAGCGTCCCGAGATCGTGATGAACATCTGCGCGTTTAGCTGGCGGCGCTGATTGAGCATGGCGACCCAAACACCCAACGATCCCAGCACCAGTGTCCCCACTTGTGAGCATTGAACCAGAACATCGGCCGGAATATTCATTCGTCCTCAAGCAGAGATCCACCGGATTACAGGAATGTTGGTTTCCCCCAACAAAATCGTCGCAAAGGCCGCTCTTCAGCTATGACACAGGAGCACACTCATGAAAACCATCCATTCTTGCCTTCTCTTGACATTCGCCCTCGGAATCTCAGCGAACGCCGCCGATGAAACCGCAGCGCGCCTGACCCGGGCCGCGGCGATCTTCGCGAAAATGACGGAATCCGGACACGGCATTCGCCCAGACCGAACTGCGAATGCCGATTGCATTGCCGTGATCCCCGGATTCAAGAAAGGTGCGGCCGGAGTGGGCGTCGGATTCGGTCGCGGATTCATCTCCTGCCGCAAGGACGGCGGCTGGTCGGCTCCCGCGGCGATTTCGCTAGAAACCGCTAGTGTCGGCGTTCAGTTAGGCGGTGAGGAAATCGATGTCGTCGTGCTTTCGCTCGATAAATCCCGCCGAGCCAAGCTTCTCTCAGATAGATTCACCATCGGCTCGGATGCATCCGCCGCGTGGGGCAACGGAAAGAGCGCCCATGAAGATCCGAACGCTCAAGTCGTGTTCTACGGGCAGACCAAGGGAGCCTTCGCCGGCTTCGGCCTCGACGGCGCGGCGCTCAAGCGCGATCAGTCCGGCGACAAAGCTCTCTACGGCAAAGACATTACTAACAGCGAGATCGTCGACAGCGGCGCCGCCACTCCCGCGATTGCACAGCCGTTCGTCGACAGGCTCGCACAAACGGCAAACCGATAGTGATGACACAACTCTTAAAAAAGTGCACGGCGTGCATATTGCTTGTGTATTCGTGGTCTGTCGCGGTCGCGCAGTCGTCGGAAACTCCCGCGACGAACCCTCCGGTAGAGAGCAAGCGCCTTCTCGGCATTGTCCCCAATTACCGAAGCTCACCGAGTCTCCAGAATTACCAGCCGCTCTCGCCCGGCGATAAATTTAAAATCGCTTCCGAAGATGCCTTCGACCTGGGACGGTCATTCTCGCGGGCATCTTCGGAGCCGAAGCCCAGGCGACGAACGCGAACCGCTCTTTCGGCCAAGGCGGCGCCGGGTTTGGCAGATATTTCGGCGCGGCCTATGGCGACCTCGTCGTCGGTGACTACATGACCGAAGGCGTATTCCCCGTCCTTCTTCACCAGGACCCGCGCTACTTCCGTAAGGGCCAAGGGAGCGGATGGTCCAGGCTCGGATATGCAGCCGGCCAGATCTTCTGGACCCACACCGATTCCGGTGGCACCCAATTTAATTACTCTGAGATCGTCGGGAACTCCGCCGCAGTCGCTATTTCCAACGCTTACTATGCCGACAACCGCACCGCGCGCGACGCCGCCGACAAGCTCGGCGTGCAAATCGGCGTCGATATGGCATCCAATATCCTGAAAGAATTCTGGCCGGATCTGCAACGCAAATTTCACCGCCGCCGCAAAGTAGACCTTCCCTCGGGCGCCGAGCCGTAAACCTGAGTCGCTCACGTTGCGATCACGTCCCCGTGGCAGAGTATTTCTCCAAGATTTCCCATCACATAGTTGCTGCACATCCCTGCCTGTTTCCACTGCCGGAGCGAAGATGGGCCAGATGCCAGGAATCAGAGGCGGGTGGAACTCTTGGGTTCGTTTCGTAATTCTGACGAACTCGGAATTTGACGAGCCATGAATCGGGTCCTCCTCGCCTAAGCCATAGAAACAATGGGCGATGGGCGGCGACTTTCGTTATAGCGAGCGTTTCTCGTCTGCCCGCATGCTCACCCATGGCGGTTCAATGGAACCGCGACCGTCAGGTAGCGGATAGACGCGGAAACTCGCATTCGAAATGACTGGGACTTTATTCGTGACTAACGGCCTGCATGATCCGACCCATCTCCATGGCGTTGCTGGACGGAATTTCCTGGAGTGATATGGCCAGTTGATCCGTGGCGGTTCCTGTTAGCTCTTGAAACAGTGGCCACAGTTGCTTTAGCAAGTCTGTCTTTTCCTCGACCGTGTGGCCACTACGCAGAACGCAGTTTAGTGCAGCGGTAGGAGCCTCTTCTCCAGCCGAGTATCCCGAATGTTTGGGATAAGAGAGAAAGATGACGTGAACAAAGTTCTTCGGAACCTTCATCACTGCGGCATGTATCCGCGTAATCTCCTCCGCGATCCGGGCCTTCGTCTCATCCGTTACACAGTCATGTTCAGTGATCGCAGTGTACAACGGCATTTGTGTTGCCTATGCGACCAGAGAGAATCCGTTCGAGGCGCAGATCAGCTTCTTGTTCACGAATTCCTGGATTCCTAGATCAGAAAGCTCCTTGCCGTAGCCCGATCGCTTGATTCCACCGAAAGGCAGGTCCGCCGTGCTAACCGAGGGGTAATTAATGAAGACCATCCCGGTTTCGATTCTGCTGGCGACGCGTTTGCCGTGCTCGATGTTTTTGGTATAGATGGAACCCCCTAACCCGAACGGAGAATCGTTGGCAATGGCGATCGCCTCTTCCTCGTCTTTAGCCGGAAGAATGAGCGCGACGGGGCCAAAGAACTCCTGCCTGTAGGCGGGATTGTCGGGGGTTATATCGGTGAGGATCGTCGCCTGCATGAAGGAACCTTTGCGATCGACTCGCTTGCCTCCGGTGAGAATCTTCGCACCATGAGAAACTGCCTCATCGACTTGTTTAAGCAACAGCGTGAGCGCTGCCTCCGAGGAGAGGGGGCCGAGCGTGGTGGTTTCATCGAAAGGATCGCCGACTTTCAGCGTCTCCAGCGCCGCGCGAAACATCGCGAGAAACTCTTTGATCCTGGGGCCGACGAAGATGAATCGCTTCGCGCCGATACAGGTTTGTCCCGTGTTGCCGATTCGTCCGACGACGGCCATCTTCACCGCGTCCTCCAGGTCGTAATCCTCCAGCACGATAAACGGGTCGCTGCCACCGAGCTCCATCGTGGACTTTTTCAGATTCTTGCCCGCGCGAGATGCCAGAGATTCGCCGGCACGCTCGGACCCGGTCAATGCAACACCTCTGGTGCGCGGATCGTCGATGAGCTGCGCGACCTGATCGTTGGAGAGGAAGACGTTGGTGTAAACGCCGGCCGGCGCTCCTGCCTCGACCAAAAGCTGTTCGAATGCAAGCGCGCACTGCGGCACGCCGGGAGCATGCTTTACCAGCATCACGTTTCCCGACGTCAGATGCGGAGCGGCGAAACGCGCGAGCTGATAATAAGGATAATTCCACGGCTGCACGCCAATCAGGACTCCGAGTGGCGAATATTCGATGTAGGCCTCGCCGGCAATAGAGTTGAGCGGACGAGGTGCTAGAAATTTCTCCGCATTGTCGGCATAGTATTTCAGGATCGACGCACTTAGCTCAACTTCTCCGCGGCTCTCGGCGATTCGCTTTCCCATTTCGAGAGTCGCGAGGCGCGCGAACTTCTCCTTTTGATCGAGCATCAAGGATGCAGCCTTGCCGATCACCTTTGCTCTCTCGCGAACCGGCTTCCTGGACCACACTTCGCGAAACATCCGCTCGGCGGCCACCAGCATTTGCTCCATCTGCTGATCGGTGTGTTGATCGAAGGTACGCAGCACCTCTCCGTTAAACGGGTTCACGCTTTGATACGCCATGCCATTGCTCCTTTTTGTGATTCCTCAAAATACTTAGAGCGAAGCGCGTCGTATTTTGTTGGATTGGATCACCAGTGCTCCTAGTATCCGCATGCTTACGCATGGCGGTTCCGTGTCGACACTGAACCGCCATGCGTAAGCATGCGGATAGACGAAATGACCGGGAGATCTTACTAGAGTCCTGGAGTGATTCCCGCAGCTTCCTGAAGCTCCGCCCACGCGAGCAGGTATCCGAGATTCGCCTGGAGAAAATCTGCTTGCGCCTTATACGTTGCCGCCGAAGCCTGGCGGCGGTCGGAGATCAAGACGGCTCCCTGCGCAAGTTGATTCTGAGCGAGCCGCTCGCTCTCCTGCCGGAGCTTTACCATCTGTGTGGCGACTTCCACCAGGCTCTTGGTCCGCTGCACTTTGTTATAACTGCGCTCGATCGATACCGCGACCTCTTCCTTCAACCGGCGCAAGCTCTCCTCGGCTTCCGCCAGTTGATCCTGCCTCTCGCGCACCGCGGCCCGGCGCTTGCCAAAGTCGAAGACGTCCCAGGTCATATTGACGCCGAACGTGCCGAAGTTTCGAACCAGGAACGGGACACCGTCCTGGTAACTTTGCCGGGCATACGCGGTGACATCCGGAATATAGGCGGACTTCGCGGAGCCGACGGCGGACTGCGCCTTCTCCACGGAAGCCTCGGCAGCTTTGATTTGCGGATTTTGAGACCACGCGGTTTGGACGTACTCCTCGCGTGAACGCTGATCGAAACCGGCCGGCACCTCGGAGTCCAGTTCAAGCTTCGTGTCCAGCGGAAGCCCCAGTAGATCGTTGAATTGGGTCGTCAGGTCAGATAACTGGAGATCCGCCGTAAGGACCGATTGCCGGCTCTCGAGAACCGTTGCCTGTCCTTGAATCGCGGCGACCTTCAGCGCGCTTCCATTGCGCACCTCGTCCTCGCTTTCCCGGAGATTCGCATCCGCGTACTGCGTCTGTTGTTCTGCTGCCTGCTTTTGCAATTTTGCGATCAGGACTCCGTAATAGAGCGAATGCACCTGGAGCGCGACCTCATTTTCCGCCTTCTTCAAGTCGTCGCGCGAAATGGCGACGTCGGCAGCCGCGATTCGATTCGCGTCTCGGATCCGGATCAATTGCGTGAGCGGCTGCGAGAGCTGAGTGCCGCTCGTAAAGAACGTATTTTTCCCCTGCGGAAGAATTGTATTTCCGGAAGGAACGTACGATCCCCCGACGGATCCAAACGCGCCGGCTGGGATGCTGAGATTCTGCAACTCAGTCACATGCAGAATATTCGATTCGTTTTTGAGCGATGGAAAGTAGGAGGAACGCTCGCCCGCCTTCTTCTGCTCATTTTCGGCAACTTTCAGCCGCGCGATTTTCAACGCGCGGTTCTGACTGATTGCGAGATGCACGGCCTCCGTCAGCGTTAGATGGCGAACGTCGTTCGCATATTGGGGCGCAGCGGCGGCTATCCCTGCTGCGGCAATAATGACGGCACGATTCATGTCATTTTCCTCAAATCCTGATAGCTGAACTTCGCGCGCTTGAGAAGCAGCAACAGCAGCAGATATACGACAACCATCCAGCCGATGACGACAAAGCCATCAGAAATCGCCATCGTATAAGCCTGCGCCCTCACCTGCTGGCTGAGAATGTCGATCGCGCGGGATTGAGCCTCATCGGAGCCGGTAGAAGGTGAGAAGAGCCCCGCACTCAAGGCTCGCACGCGTTCGTCGGTCAACCAACTGCCGACCTGAACATGCAGTCCCAGGGCGTTGTCGTGAAACCGTTCGCGCACGGTAATAATTCTGGTCATCACCGCGGTTCCAAGCTGCCCCCCGAAAAGCCGGATAAAGTGCATGAAGCCGGAAAATGTCGCCGCAAAAGCGACGGAGGTCAAAGCGCCCGATTCTAGCCCCTCCAGTACGATACTGCTGACTAAGCCTACATAACTGCAGGCGAGACCCAATGCCAGCAACAGTTCCACCGGCTCAAAATTGTTTGCAGCCCATTCTGTATCGACGCGTGAGCAGATCCAGGCGGCGACCGCAACGAGAGTCAATCCTAATGCCAGCGTCAGTCTCGAATTTGTATAGATCGCGAGCCACGCAACCAGCCAGACCATGACGAACATAGGTACGGCGACCCACGCCAGTGCGTATCCCGTTTCGAGTGGCCGGTACGCTTGAATCGTGTTCAGGAACCCCGGCACCAGAACGAGCGTTGAAAGGTGCACGAACTTGAACACAAAAATCGACAACGCCAGAATGATCGTGTTCCTGCGGTTCAGAAACGAGAGGCTTAGGGTCGGATTCGGCTGTTCGATCCGTCGAATGCAAGTCGCGATGAATAAGAAGACTCCACCCGCGAGCATCGCAACGATGACGCCGGAATTCAGCCAGTTGAGGCGTTCGCCCTGGTCGAGCGCACCGTAAATGAGCGCGAGCGAACCGCTGAAGTACGCGAAGCCGCGCCAGCTCGGGATCGGACCGGAAGGGGTACGCTGCGGAATTCCGAAATAAATGCAGAGCATCATCAAGGGCGTTGCAGCGGCGCCGGTCCAGAAAATCCATGCCCAGGAGAGATGTTCGATGTACCAGCCTTCCAGCAAATTTGCGATATTGCTGATGAACACGATGTCCGCTGCATATGCCGCAATCCCGAAGATGATCAGCCGTTTGGGAAGCGCTGTCAACACGAAGGTCATCGTCAGGGAATAGAAGGTTCCTGAAGAAAGCCCCGCAATCACAACCAGGGCAAGCATGGGCCAGTAGCCCGAAACTAACGGCAACATCGCCGAAACCAGTGTGAAGATCGCGGCGGCAGGAAGCAGGATCCGGCGCGGACCGAACAACGCGTTCACAAACACGACAAAAACCCCGCTGAACATCATCGACATGTTGAGCGCGGTTGGAATCCAGGACGCTTCGTCGAATCCGAATCCTCTTGCGCCGCGAAGATCGGGCAAGCCGACACCTACCAGCCGGGCGGTCAAGGTCGCGAGTCCCGCGCCCAGGAACACGCCCGCAATCCCGAGATACGGATTCGCACGCGGCGGGACGGCGCTTTGCGCGGGCGCCGATTTGGTTTCGGATGCAGTCACCTGGGACAGCTCCTTTAATGCGTCGCGCCGTTCGTCCGAATCGTCGCGATTACGGACAAGCCAGGCCGCAGTCGATCCAGTTCCGTTTGCCCCGGCTGCAGCACGATTTTCACTGGAACGCGTTGAACGATCTTGGTGAAGTTTCCGGTCGCGTTGTCGGGTGGCAGAAGCGCGAATTGCGATCCGCTTGCCGGCGCAACCTGGTCGACTTTGCCATGGAAGACGACTCCAGGAAACGCATCGACTTTGATCTCCGCACCATCTCCCGCGCGCATGTGACGGACCTGCGTTTCCTTGTAATTCGCTTGCACCCAAACATCCCTCTGCACCAGCGTGAGCACTTGGGTTCCGGGACTAACGAGTTGTCCTGCCCGCACTTTTCTTTCGCTGACGATCCCATCTTCGGGCGCGACGATCCGCGTGTAACCTAAGTTCGTCTGGGCAAGGGAAAGGGCCGCGCGCTTCGAGTTCAAGTCGGCCCGGAGCAGCAGTTCCTGCGAATCGAGCACAGCGCGCTGCCGCTTCTGCGCTTCCAGTTCGGCGTTCGCGCTGCCGAGCTGTGCTTTCGCGCGTGCCAGATCAGCCTCGCGGCTCGCGAGCTGCGCCATCGCTGTCGCTAGGTCCGCTTCGCGGCTCGCCTTCGTAGCTTCGTAGCGCTGTTGATCGGCGACCACCTGCTCCAGTTTCTGGTGCGTCGCGGATTCGGTCGCGATCAGAGCTTCCTGCCGGCGGCGCTCGAGCTGCGTCCGCTCGACATCGGCCTTGGTCCCGTTGATGGCGCTCCGCGCGTTCGCGATCGTGGCGTTTGCCGCTTCAATGCCGGCATCGGCGGCTTTAATCTGCGCCTCCGCCGCAAGGATATTTTCGCCTGCCTGCACAATGCGTGCGTCTTGTAATTCTTTCTGGCGCTGATTGTTGATTAACGAGTCCTGGCCCGAGGCGACTCCCGCTTCGGCCTGCTGGACCTGTGCGCGGAAGTCGTCATCCCGAAGCTGTACCAGAAGCTCTCCGGCTTTAACGCTTCGATAATCGGAAACGGCGACGGTAGCGACGAGTCCCGCGACCTTCGTGCTTAAGGGCGTCAGGTCCGCGCGAGTGTAAGCGTCGTCCGTCTCCTGCTCGGCCTTCTCGCTGGCCCAGGCGTTCCAATTTCCCGCGACCAGGAACACGATTGCGACCGCCATCAGCAGGATCAGCGCCGGCACCAGCCATGTCCTCAATCGGCCCGCGAAGCTTGTCTGTTGTTCGACTTTGGTCTCAGCCATTTTGAGCTTCCTCTACCTAATCGTTCTTGGCGCGAATAGAGCTTTGGGAGACCTGGCTCCGCATCGACGAAACTAGCTGTGTCGCCGCTTCGCTTAGATCGCGAGACATTTCCGCCACGACTGCGGAGAGCGAACGTTGGCGAACCTCGGAAGTCTTGAAGGACGTGTCCGACCACATCACGCTGCCGGTCTTCACACTCTGGAGTTTTGCGGAAATCCCGACTTCGACCGACACCGAGCGCCCGCTGTCGACTTCCTCCAGGTGATCCAACGAGCCGGTCAACATGAATTCTGAGCCTGTGCGTCCGTCGTAGAAATCGACCGATTCGAAAACCTTCTTCAGCTCACGCACGATCGTGTTTGTTACACTTTGCCTCGGATCCTCAGCCCAGCGGTGGTAATCGTAGAAAGCGATCTGTTCGGAATCCGGACGATACACGATCGATCCCTGTCTCAAGTACTGCGGAGCTCGAAACTCCCGCACCGCTACGCTTGCCGGGATCCGCTCGGAATCGCGGGAGGCGGAGACCGGATTGGGTAGTTTCAACGCGTAATAGTCCGGATAGCGCATCTTGGCGCACCCGCCCAAGGCCATAAACCCGATCAGTAGCGCTGCAATTCTCGATTTCCTCATTGGACACTCGGGGATAAGGAGCGGCAATAGTCAGTCTTTGTTTGACACGGAATGCGACAGGTGAGACAAGGGACAGCTATCGCGCTTTCTCGGCACCTTCGACTTCGAGAGAGAAGTCAATGTTTCCGCGAGTCGCATGGCTGTACGGACAAATCTTTTCGTGCGTCTCTTCGACCAGAGCGACGGCTTCGTCCTTCGGCAGCGTTGGAATCTTGACCTGCATCTTGACCGCAATGCCAAAGCCACCCCCCTCGCGCGGCCCGACGGAAGTGTGGCAAGTGACGACAGTTCCCTTGACATCCTTCTTGTGTTGCCGTGCCACGAATTCGATCGCCCCACCGAAGCAAGCGGCGTAGCCGGCCGCAAACAAGTGCTCAGGCGTCGTGGTGTCGGGCAATCCCGGTCCACCCATTTCCTTCCGAACCGACAGGTTGACACTCACGGAGTGATCGGTAGTCTCCGAATGTCCGTTCCGTCCACCCGTGTTGATGGCGATTGCGGTGACAAGCGGTTTGATGGTGTAAGCAGGCATTGATTCCTCTCATGGGCCGCGAAGGGACGCTTCCCATCTAGCGCCCAGGACAATAACGCTACCAAATTCGGCAAGGCGACGGCGACCTCGACGATTCAGCTTCCTTGGAATCGACTAATTGGCCGTCCGCGAAAGATCTTTGGTCCAAGACGCGGATTTGCTGTCGTGACAAGAAGCCCGCGGATCGCGATTCCTCGCGGAGAGCCCACTAGCGAATGAGGTTAACTCGCGCGAGATCGATGATTTCATTCCCGCGTCCATTGAGAACGGCCTTCAGCATGAAAAGGCCAAAGCCCTTGGCTTGGTCGTAGTTGATCGTTGGAGGCATCGAAAGCTCCTGACGCGACACCAGTACCTCCACTAATGCCGGCCCCTCGTGTTTGAGTGCCTGCGCGATCATAGGTTCTACCTGGTCTGGAATTTCGGCACTCAGACCCAGGAGACCCGCTGCCTCCGCAATTTTTGCGAAATCCGGATTCCGAAGATTGGTCGCAAAATCGAGAAAGCCTCCGGCCTTCATTTCCAACTCAACAAAGGCTAGCGAATCATTTTTGAAAACGACCAGCTTTACCGGCAACTCGTGCTGCCGCAACGTCAGCAGTTCGCCCATGAGCATTGCCAATCCGCCATCGCCGGACATAGAGATCACCTGGCGGCTGGGATGGCTGACCTGCGCGCCGATGGCCTGCGGTAAAGCGTTGGCCATGGACCCGTGGGTAAGGGAACCAACGAGCCGGCACTTGCCATTCATCCGCAGATAGCGCGCAGCCCAGACCACCGGCGTTCCGACGTCAAAAGTGAAGATCGCATCCTTGGATGCGAGTCGATCAATGACGCTCGCGACATATTGTGGATGGATGGGTTTTCTGCCGGAATCGCCGCTTGCCAGTTTGTCCAGACCTTCGCGTGCTATTACATAGTGCTCGATTGATTCGTTCAAATGCGCTTCATTTTTGTTCTGCTCCAGCCTGGGCAACAGCGCTCGCAGCGTGGTCTTTGTGTCCCCCACAAAGCCAAAATCAACTGTGCTGCGACGCCCTAGCTGCTCGCCTCGAACATCGATTTGTACCACGGTCGCGTCCTGGGGAAAGAACTGCCGCTAGGGAAAGTCCGTGCCGATGATCAGCAGCGTATCGCAGCGCATCATAGCGTGATAGCCCGATGAGAATCCCAGCAGGCCGGTCATACCCACATCAAAGGGGTTGTCGTACTCGATGAACTCTTTGCCACGGAAGGCATGCACGATGGGAGCCTGTAGCTTGCCCGCAAGCTCAACCAGTTCGTCGTGAGCTCCGGCGCAACCGGCGCCCCCAAGGATCGTTGTTTTCTCTGAGCGATTCAGAACCTTCGCAAGTAAGTTAAGTTCATCGTCGGACGGACACACCGTCGGTTTCGGTTCGGCGAAAAGCAAGCGCGGTAGTTGTTCGACCGCATCTCGCAGCGCCACATCCCCTGGAATCACCACGACGGCTACGCCACGCCGTGCAATCGCAGTCTGGATCGCAATCTCGAGCACACGCGGCATCTGCTCGGGTTGCGAGATGAGCTCGCAATAGTGGCTGCACCCCGCGAAGATCTGTTCCGGATGAGTCTCCTGAAAATATCCACTCCCGATTTCAGCGCTCGGAACTTGCGCGGCGACGGCCAGAACGGGGACACGGCTCCGCTGGCAATCGTAAAGGCCATTGATCAAATGCATGTTTCCGGGCCCGCAGCTTCCGGCGCAAACAGCCAACTTGCCGGTAAGATGCGCCTCGGCGCCCGCCGCGAACGCGGCTGCCTCCTCATGGCGCACACCAATCCATTGGATATCCTCCCGGGTGCGAATCGAATCCGTGATGCCGTTGAGCGAATCGCCTGGGACGCCGTAAATTCGCTGAACGCCCGCTCCCAACAAGACGTCTACCAGCAGGTCAGCCACTCTCTTTGCCATACCCATCCTTTCCCGAACCTAGTTGACTCCGCATCGGCCCGTCACTTTCTCAAAGCCTTGAGCGTTTTAAGATCGTCCACGACGTAGGCCATAGATGCACGAATGCCCTTACCGCATCGGCGAGGGGCAAGGTCGGACAACTCTTCGTCTTTCGAAACCGGAAGAGTAAGGACACCATCGCCGATCCACGCCTGTTCCACTTTGACGTCGTGCGGAACTTTCTCGACCAGTTCGTGAATCGCCGGTTTATCCTGCCTCCCTGCCGCCAAGCAGGGGAAGTGCAAAAGATTCACAATCGGCCGCTGGCGCAGAGCCGAGTGGTCCTTAACCGGCTCTTTCAATGTCACAATGCCTTCCGCAAGCCGTCTCCCAACCACCGACACACTTCCAGCAAACTTGATCCAGCAGCCAACGCGGGGCCTGCTTTGCCGGTGGCCGCATAATACCTCGTCTGGAAAATTGACCCAATTCGTTTGGGATAACCTTAAGTCCAGCCGCGCGCTAGCGCCGCATCGTTGTCCACAAAAATGTATGGACAATAGGAGACAGGCTTTCCTTCAAAGAGTGCATCAAGAATGATGAAGAACTCACGATACTGGTATCGGGCAGGATCGAGGTATTCTTCGTTCGAGCCCGAAAACTGCCAATCGTAAAAAAGCGCGTTCGCGTGACCTTCCGCCTTCGGATCGGGATCAAGTCCAGCAGGCAAGGTCGCAGCAACCGCAGAGGGATCCGCCCAAAACTCAATGTTTAAGAAGTCTGCGGAATAGTACCAGGGCGGAGGTGGGTTGAGTGTGGACTTTCCCTTGGGGGTCAAAGGATAGTTGAAGCCCTTTAGCATGTTTCTTCGCCTTGTAAATTTTGGTTTTCAATCCATTTCAGGGATGAACGACAGCTTTGCCATCGCACCCTCAGCAGACGGTCCACACCAGAAGATTTGATTCCCAAATCGTTTGTTGGGCCTCAAATTGAGAATATAGCTCTCGAGAATCAAACGTCGGTTACTGCGTGGCGCGAAGATGACGGTCAGAGTCATGCTGGACTGAGCCGGGTGAACCGTGACCGCGCCAATGTCCCCAGACCCGGAAGGCCCCGTCATCAGCAGACAATACCGCTTCCCTTGTCACTGAGAATGTCCCTCCAAATCCGCAGCACTCATCGACCCGCTCGAAGTCAGCGAACTCGATGCCCCGGACGCCTTGAAGAAGGATCTTGGGTTTCGAGAACCTCGAATCGTTGACCCGCTCGCTCATCGAAGCCATCTTCAGCCCCCGAATCGCCGAACAGCTTGTGTGCAGCGCGATCTTCTGCTCGAAACTCGCCAAGGGAAATTCCCGGACCTGGAGCCCGCAGACTGCAAGTTTGTTGAGGACACAATTTCTCGCGTCACGGCCAGTCAGACGAGATGAAAGAGGTCGCCGAGAATGCCATCTCTGCGGCTTGCGGACTGCGCCGAACCGCTCAAATCATCAACTGCTCCCGGATTCATCTTCCCTGCCTTTTCCCAGTTTTTTAAGGAGCCGCAGCAACACCAGCCGCTCCTCTTTGGAGAGGATCGCGGCTGCCTCTTCCATGGCGGCCGCGTGTTCTCGAGAGATCCTGGCGATGAGCGTGCGACCTTTAGCTGTGAGTTCTACCAAGCGCACGCGCCGGTCGTCGGTACTCTTGCGATTCACCAGCGCTCTCTTCTCCAACCGATCGACCGCGACACTGATCGATCCCGGCGTAAGCCATACTTTGGGACCAATAGTGTTGACCGGCAGCGGCCCTTGGTGAAGCAGCACTTCGAGCACACGGAAATCCGAGTTGCCGAGGCCTGTCTGGCTCAGGCTCAAGCTTGCTTCCGCATGAGCCGCCAGGGCGTGAAAGGCCTTCATGAGCACCAACCAGACATGAACACCGGAAGTATCTTGCATTTTCCTGCATCCCTTCCGGATCTTAGCGCATCCTAACTATCGATTTCAACTATATTGACATCGATATAGTGGTTGGGAACCTAACCGGTTCAGAAAGGGAATTTTATGACCACGACAAACACACTGCCAGCCGCCTCCGGCAAAAGCCGCCTCATTACTCTCTGGACTCTTTCCGGCCTTGTCGCCCTGGCCTTTATCGGAGCTGGCGGCGCCAAGCTGGCCGGCGCCGCTGCAATGGTCGACCTGTTCGACAAGGTCGGTCTCGGCCAGTGGTTCCGGTATTTCACCGGTCTCCTGGAGGTGGTGGGCGGCATCGGCTTGCTGATTTCCCGCTACGCCTTCTATGCGGCGGCATTGCTCGCCACTGTCACGGTAGGCGCGATCATCGCGCATGTAACCGTACTCGGCAGTTCCCCTGCCGCGCCGATCATACTATTGATCCTCAGCGGGACAATCGCCTATTTGCGAAAGCCCTAAGATGATGACCACAGTTCAATTCCCCTTCTAAGATTCTGTCGCTCCACGTTCATCTTCAAGCCATGTTTTCAATCAAATCCGATTGGCACTCAGTTGGAGATTCGCGGTGTTCATCCCAAGCGCTTTTGTTGAACGCTTTTTTCGTGCGCAGTGAGTGATAGGGACCAATTGATGCCCTTGACGTTCAGCCGGACTGAAACACACATGAACTACAGTCCCGCTCCTGGCCGGCGGATCGCGGAGCCCAAGCACCTTGATCTCTCACATCGCGACCACAATCTTTACATCTCCTCTTCGCTGCAGTTCCCTTACGCTGACATCGTCGTCGTGGCGGA
>Ga0209006_10003407_pt1 | contig 14463 bp, 12 predicted proteins | sample JacPin_JW_Ref_O2_FD_188567 | JGI IMG/M metagenome (GOLD analysis project Ga0209006, IMG submission 188567) | Forest soil microbial communities from Algoma, Ontario, Canada - Jack Pine, Ontario site 1_JW_Ref_O2 (SPAdes) (version 2) | ecosystem: Environmental > Terrestrial > Soil > Boreal... | reverse complement strand
ATTCGCCCGCCAAAACCTCCGGTGCCAGATACATCAGCGTGCCCGTTAGCGCCTCGGAGCTATCCAATCCCGCCGTCTGTGTGAAACCCAAATTCGTGATGCCCAATTTGTGCAGCCGCGACGGATCAAACAGGGAAGCGCTGCCAAAATCCACAATCTTGATCTGCGGTCTGGGCTCAGTGCCTTTTTCTGTTTTAACGACTGGCACGGCAGAAATAACCGCAGCCGAAGAGGCCTCCATCAGTTGAGGCGCTAACAAATTCGGCCGAGCCGCTACCACCAGAATGTTGGCGGGCTTCAAGTCTTTATGCAGAACGCCGATGCCATGCGCCGCGGCAAGCGCCTGCGCGATGTCGATCAAAACCTGCAAACGGACCTCGATCGCAATGTTATTTAGGGCGCCCTGCGTCGTAGCCCACTCTGCCAGATTCGATCCGGCATATTCGCTTTCAAGAAAGAAAGGAGAAGTCTCGAAATTCCATTCGAGAATCCGGACAAACTCCGGCAGGTCGCCGAGCGATTCCCGCAAGAAACGCGAGACCGTAATCTCGCGCTTCAACCCCTTAAGCCGCACGCCATCCGCCGCAAACTTAAACACTCTCTGTTCGCGGGTCTTAGGATTTTCCGCCAGCCACACTTCACTCGACCCGGAAACGTCCATCGGTCGCGACAGTCGCCACTGTTCTCGCCCCGGAACGAAATCACCAGCCTTGAATCCCAGCTCAGGACCAGGCGCTGCCGCATAGGTTTTGCAATGCACCGGTACCGCCAGACGGTATCCCACCCGCGGAACCGTAACAATCACTGGATGCTCTTCATCTCCCAACGCCTTCCGCAGTTTCGAAACTGCCGTCGCCAGCGAACCATCCACCACCATCACGTCCGGCCAGACTGACTCCAGCAACTCTTCCTTACTCACAACTTCGCCGGCGTGGAGCAACAGCTGTAATAGGATGTCGAGGGGTTTCGATTCCAGTTCTACCGGCTTGCCTTTGACCCGCAATTCCCGTCCCAATTCGTCAAATTCGTAGTCGGCAAAGCGCCATAGGCGTCCCGAACTCCGCGCCACATCCCCAATTGATCCCTGATAACTCATACGGTTAGCCACGCTTTAGAGTTCTTTAGAAGTCCGTCAGGACGTGCAGCGGGGGATGGTGCAGACTGTCTCCCAACGGTCACCGGTGTGTGGAGTTATTTTGCCACGAACCCGTTCGCCGGGCACGCAAATTACAGAGCAAATTACCACGAGGACTCCCTAAGTTGGGGATCGGGTCGGGAAGGGCTCGATCCCCCAAGGGTGCTCGCGACGTCACACGCGACTGATCATAACGTGATCAGTTTTCAACCGGATTCCAGATTCCGTTGGAGGCTCTAAATGAAGCACTGTATAACCACATTTTTCACCATCTCATGCGCTCTGATTGCAACAGCGCTCTTACTAGCCGCGCTCCCTGCAACTGCCCAAACCTATACCAACCTCTTCAGCTATCCCGGAACCGACAACAACACCAGCGGCATCACTTGGCCGAGCGTCCTGGCGCAAGGGCAAGACGGCAATCTCTACAGCACCATCCAGACCAACGGAGCAAATAATGCCGGCAGCGTCTATAAAATCTCGACCGCTGGTCAATACGATATGCTCTACAGTTTCTGCGCCGAAGCTGGACACTGCGCTCTGACCGGAGCCAATCCCACGGGAGGCGTAACCCTCGGATTCGATGGCAACCTTTGGGGCACAACTCTGAACGGAGGCACTGACGGCGCCGGAACGGTGTTCAAAGTCACGCCCGCCGGAACTCTCACCGATGTCTATAACTTCACTAATGGCACGGACGACAGCGCGCCAAATTTCACCGTTCTGCAAGGTCAGGATGGCAACATCTACGGCGTCTCGGAAGAACAATACTCTGGCCAGTACGGCTCGTTCTTCAAACTCACCACTAAGGACAAAATCACGGCGCATCCTTTCAATTACACCGATGGAGCCACGCCCAGCCTCCCAGTCCAGGGCACTGATCTGAATTTCTACGGAACCACGCAAACCGGCGGCGACCCAACTTGCAAATGTGGCGTCGTCTACAAGGCAACCGCAGCCGGAAAAATTACCGTCCTTCACAAATTCACCGGCTATCCCAGCGATGGCAATCGCCCCATCGGAAACCTCGTACAAGGTGCCGATGGCAATTTCTACGGAACCACATACGTCGGCGGCTCACAAAATCTAGGAGCCGTATTCAAAATCACTCCCAGCGGCGCCTACACGCTGCTCTACAATTTCGGAAGCGTAACCGAAGATGCCACCGAACCAATCGCCGGACTCACTGCCGGCACCGACGGCAATTTTTACGGAGTCGGTGCAGCCGGAGGATTACGCTACGGAGCGTTGTTCAAAATCACTTCCACCGGAAAAGAAACCGTCCTCTATAACTTCTGCGTCGTTTCCTGTCTCGATGGCTTCGCTCCAACCACGCCCATGGTGCTCCATACCGACGGAAAGTTTTACGGAAACACCGCTGGCAATTCCAACGGCGGCTCCGTGTTCTACAGCTTCGATGCAGGATTGAAACCTTTCGCCAAACTTGTAACCTGGTATGCAAAAGATGGTGCAACCGTCGAAATTCTCGGCCAGGGGTTTACCGGAACCACCGGAGTTTCCTTCAACGGAGTCGCCGCCAAATTCAATAACGCTTCTGACACCTACATGACCGCAACCGTTCCCGCCGGAGCGCTCAGCGGTCCCGTCACCGTCACCACTTTCACCAGCACCCTGACCAGCGATCGCAATTTTCTTGTCGCGCCGCAGATCAAAAGCTTCAGTCCCGCCAGCGGAATTGTCGGCTCAACCATCGCCATCACTGGCGTCAGCCTCACCCAAACCACCGCAGTAACCATTGGCACAAAAGCTGCAAAATTCAAAGTCAGCTCCGATACTGAGTTGACGGCCACCATCCCCGCGGGAGCCAAAACCGGCAAGACCATCACCATTACTACCGCCGGAGGAACCGCCAGCAGCACCGCGAAATTCGCGGTGGTTCCCAACATCACATCCTTCACGCCGACCAGCAGCCCTGTCGGAACCTCCGTCACCATCACTGGCACTAGCTTCACTGGAACGACAAACGTAACCTTCGGCGGAGTCACCGCCACCAGTTACAAAGCAGTGAACGATTCCACCGTCGATGCCCTGGTTCCAAACGGAGCCAAAACCGGCTCTATCACAATAACCACGCCTGGAGGCACAGCCACCAGTCCAACCAACTTTACCGTCACCAAGTAGTGGTGGTGTGGGGCGGACGCTCCTGTCCGCCGCTTTTGACTTTGTGGTTGTTCTTGGTTTCGTCCGTTGCAGAAAGAGTTCCAAGTCCGGCTGCCCCATTCATTCGCGCTTTTTGCGAATGAGTGGGCGCACGTCGAGCCGCGCAGATTAGAATGAACCCATCGTGGCTGCAAGAATCCTCATGGTTGTCAGTGCGAGCATTATTTTCACGCTCGGAGTCGTCCACCTCATCTACACCTTCTGGGGCAAAAATCTCACGCCCCGCGATCCCGCTCTGCAAATCAGCATGAGCCAGATTTCCCCCGTCATAACCAACGAAACAACCATGTGGAAATGTTGGATAGGCTTCAACGCCACCCACAGCATGAGCCTGATTTTGTTCGGCTTAGTTTTCGGCTATCTGGCGTTCGCCCATGACCGGATTCTGTTTCAGTCGCCCTTCTTGCTCATCGTTGGACTCGCTATGCTTGGTGGTCTCGTTGTACTGAGCAAGCTTTATTTTTTCCGCGCGCCGGTAACGGGAGTCGGTCTCTCCTTAGCCTGCTATGTCGCGAGCATGGCCCTATCCAGGATCTAAGTCGATTTTAGAATTCGTTTATCGTCGCGCACGGTCGCGAACAATGGAAACGCGAACTGAAATGTCTTGATCGGGGACGGACAAGAATCAAGGTCGAAAGTGGCGGGCGAGGGCACCCGCCTCGCTCGCACCCCCTACCCCCCTTTTTTTCGCATCATTAAGTCCAGTAGAATGATGTAGTTGGCGGAGGCCATTTCGCGATACCTCATTCTAAAGGGCTTATTCGGAAATGCCTCATTCATAAAGACTTAGGGGCATAAACTGTCAAAGAACACTGAAAATCGGTTTGGCAGAGCTTAGAGAGGCCACTTTATTGGACACGGCCAAGTCTCTCCACTGCGCCATTCAGAGAGACATTGTGGCACGCGGCGGATGGGCTGTCTGTGATGGGCGGTACATAGAGTTTGTGATGAAGACGTGGATGGGCGGGACGCCAATTATCACGCTTTTCGATACGTGGAATTCCACGATCTTGTCTTGCGCGACCCTGTCCCTACAGCAGTACTTGCAGGCGGGCAGCGATCATCGCACGGCTCGAGCTCCCACAGCTTTTGGGATGAAAAGATCGGTGGGAAGGTTGAACCGGGTACTCAATCTCCGCACTTGTTCCAGCGTAAGTTTCCGCCGTCCAGACAGGAACATCGACACCGCGCTCTCCGAACCAAACTGCGGGATCAGGTCACGTTGCGTGAGATTTTGTTGCTCGATCAGAAACCGCACCACCGAAACCGGGTCCGCCGCAGGGACAGCGTGATGCTCCTGCTCGTAACGCTCCACGAGCACAGTTAGGAGTTCGATGGCTGCCACTTCAGAATGAGAGGGATTTTCCAGCGCCGTTAGTTGGAAAAGAGCGTGGGTATACGCTTCCAGTTCCGCATCATTGTGTATGACGTGAGGAGCGCCGCGAGCGATCATTTCAGCGGGATTTGCAAGAACAGTATTCATCGCGTTCCAAACCTCCTATCCCAGTTACTATGATTGTCGTATTCCTTGTGCATTAAAAAAGACCTTATATAGACGTGCCCATCGGTCCGTCTTTGCTTCATCGTCTTTGCGTAATGGATGACGGTGACCAGCCGGTATCGATTGTGCCTGATGTTAAAGATCACGTAGTCATCGACATGGTCGGCATCCTTCAACACCGCGCGAACTTCTGCAAAATTGTGCCATCGGACTGCTTCGACGATGCCCACCCAAACTTTGATCTCGTTCGCCGCATCCGGGTATTTCCTGACCGCTTCACTCAGATGCTTACGCGTCACAATGTGCACTGGATTCAAGAATACTTCACACATTGTGAAGTTGTCGAGGACTATTTAGCGAGCCGGGTAAGTCGTTGCTTTTCAATGGTGTAAGGAATCCGCCGTCCGCCGGGTGCCCCACGTTTCGAGTTTGAAATGTAGGATCCAACAACCTTGTCCCCATAGATCAAAATCTTCCCTAACCATATAACTGCCCCAGCCCCAACACGGCGTGCCGCCTCTCACCCCGCCTCTTCCAATTACAATGGCAACACTCCGATCGGTGCTTCGTCCGATTGAATCCATAAAGGACTGCGATGTCGGCTGGTATACGCACTCGCGATTTACGCAAGGTCTACAATTCGGCCCCGCCGCTCGCCTCTGGCGGGGGCTTCGGGATTACGCCATCGCGCGGCAAAAAGAAGGGGCAGCCCAAGCCGCAAATCGTCGCGCTTGACGGCCTTTCGCTCGAAGTCTTTCCCGGGGAAATCTTCGGCCTGCTGGGCCCGAATGGCGCCGGTAAATCGACGACCGTTGGAATTCTGACGACCCGCGTCCGGCCTACCAGCGGACAGGCCACGATCGGCAATCACGATGCCTGGACTGAACAGGTCGCGGTCAAGCGCATGATTGGAGTGGTGCAGCAGCGTCCGAATCTTGATTTTTCGCTCACCGCGCGTGAAATTTTGCTTTTCCACGGAGCTTATTTCGGAATCGATTCGAAAGAACGATCCGAGCGCGCGGATACGCTCCTCGAACGTTTCAAGCTCACCGATCGCGGCGATCAGATGGTCCGCGGATTTTCCGGCGGCATGATGCAGCGTCTATCGATCGCGCGGGCAATGATGCACGATCCGCAGGTTCTTTTTCTCGACGAACCGAGCGCCGGTCTCGATCCGCAAACTCGCCTGCTGCTCTGGGAAATCATTCGCGAATACAATCTGCGCGGCAAAACCATTTTGCTCACCACGCACAACATGGAAGAAGCGGATGCCCTGTGCCAGCGCGTGGCCATCATCGATAATGGACGCAACATCGCTTTGGGTACTCCGGCTGAATTGAAGGCGTCGGTCCCCGGCGGTTATTTGCTGCGCCTGCGCTTTGGCCGCCATTCTCCGGAGCTGTTGCAGCGCCTGCAAACTCTGGCCGGCGTGAGAGAAGTAAGGTCGAAAGATAGTGCTGACGCGTCCGCCGACGGCACTAACGATAAGTCTGGCGACAACTCCGCCGACATTTATGCCGATCGTGGCGGCTCGCTGGTTTCGGAGATTGCCACTCTCGCCGCTGGAGCGTCCGTCGAACTGTGCGATGTACACATCTCGGAACCCAGCCTGGAAAATCTTTTCCTGCACCATACCGGAAGGAGTTTGCGCGATTGAACTGGAAAACTTTTTTCGCTCTGCTCTCGCGCGACGCTCATGTAGCTCGCCGCAACTTCGTCCCACTTCTGCTGCAAACATTTTTGCAGCCCATGATGTTCGTCTTCATCTTCGGACGCGTGATGGTCAGCAGCGGCTATATGCCCGCCGCTTACAAAAGCCTGCTGCTCCCCGGCATCATGGCCATCAGCATGACCTTTACCGGAGTGTGGGCCGTCGCCATGCCCCTCATCAGCGAATTTCAATTCACCCGCGAGATTGAAGACCGCCTGCTCGCGCCCATTGAAAATTCCTGGCTCGCGATTGAGAAAGTATTTTTCGGCACCATGCAAGCCATTGTTGCCGGATTAGTGGTGATCCCCGCCGCTTGGCTCCTGCTGCGCCCGGGAGTGGAATTAAATCTAAACTCTCCGCTGAAGTTCGCTTGCATCACGCTGCTGGTCGCGCTCTTTTCTTCTTGCGGAGGACTCGCCCTAGGTTGCAGCGTCAGCCAGACGCACATCGGACTCATGTTCAGCATGGTGCTGACGCCGATGATTTTTTTCGGCTGCACCTACTATCCCTGGAGCGCGTTAAGTCACTTTCCCATCCTGCAAAAAATCGTTCTCATCAATCCGCTCGTCTATGCCAGTGAAGGTTTACGTGGAACGCTGGTGCCGCAATTTCCACACTTGCCGCTGCTTGCCGTTTTCATAGGATTGCTATTCTTCGACGTGCTTTTTTTGGTTTTGGGGCTGCGGCAGTTTCGCGCTAAGGCAGTTAGCTAGTCAGCCGTCCAGCCATCAGCCGTCAGGTGAATGAGCCATCAGGTAACCCCAATTTTCACTGAGGGGTTTACCTGATGGCTGACGGCTGATGGCTGCCTTTCACAAAGGCTGAATCTCCTTCGGTAACTTTCGCCCTCCTAACCCTTATCGATAAGATCGGAATCACTGGAGTCATTTTCGAGTGCCCGATTCAGGCAAACGGATTTACCTGATGGCTGACGGCTGGTTTTCCTGATGGCTGACGGGGAGCATTTTGTCCAAGTCCGCGATCTAAGGGTGACCTACTCTCCCGAGGTGGGAGCTCCCGTTCGTGCGCTCGAAGGGGTCAGCCTTAGCGTCGCTCGCGGCGAGATCGTAGGCATTCTCGGCGAATCCGGTTGCGGCAAAAGCACGCTGGCGAGTGCGCTGCTGCGGTTATTGCCGACCCATGCGAAATGCGAAGCCGGATCGATATCGATCGACGGGCGCGACCTGCTGCAACTCTCCGAAAGGGAATTGCGTTCCATCCGCGGCAAGCAGATAGCGATGATCCCGCAAGATCCCGCGCTCTCGCTGAACCCTGTGATGACTGCGGGATCGCAGATCGGCGAAGTTCTGCGCGCCCATTTACCTCTTACCGCAACTGCACGCCGCGTGCGCGTCATGGAATTGTTGCGCGAGGTCGGATTTCGGGGCAGCGCCGGTTTCGATAATCCTGAAGACATCTACTCCGCCTATCCTTCGCAGCTCAGTGGCGGACAACGCCAGCGCATCGCGATCGCGCAGGCTATATCTTGTCGTCCCGCTTTCCTGATCGCCGACGAACCAACCAGCAAGTTCGATGGGTCGCTTCAGGCCGAGATCATCGCGCTCCTGTTGCAGATTCGGCAACAACATGGGACTGCGATTCTGCTCATCAGCCATGATCCTGCGCTGTTTGCCGGATTCGCCGATCGCATCGCCGTCATGTATGCCGGGCGCATCGTCGAAGTTGGAAACACCGCGTCGATCTTCCGAAACCCGCTGCATCCTTATACTCAGGCGCTGGTGCGGATCGCCGCATCCGCTGCGATTACTTCTGGAGGCACGCGCCCCGAATGTAAAAGCACTAGAAGAACCGCGCCACTGCCTGCCATCGCCGGTGAATCTCCCGATCCAACCAGCGTCTCGCACGGATGCCGCTTCGAACCGCGTTGCTCCGAGCGCATGGAAGTGTGTTCCTTCCGTTATCCAGAGGAATTCCTGCCTGAGCCCTCGCGGCCCGTGAGTTGTTTCAAATATGGACACTAGCTTGCCGATCAAAGCGCCAATTCACACAGCATCTCAAGGTTCAAGCCAGAGCTTGCTGCGCGTGCAAGGCCTGAGTAAGAGCTATGTCAGAGGCGGGTTGTGGCGAAAACGTGTTCTCATCGCGGCGGCGAACAAAGTGAGCTTCGAGATCCCGCAGGGTCAAACTTTCGCCTTGGTTGGAGTCTCGGGATCGGGCAAATCCACCGTGGCCCGCTGCGTCACGCGTCTCGAGAAGCCAGAGGCGGGCCAGATTCTGCTCGATGGCACCGATATCTCATTGCTCGATGCGCGCACTCTTCGGCCTTTTCGTGGCCGCATTCAAATGGTGTTTCAGGATGCTGCGACCGCCATGAATCCACGCTTCACGGCCCTCGAAGTGATCGGGGAGCCGCTGCTTATTCACAGTCGACGCGACCTCGGCGGCGTTCGACCTTTGGCGCATGAAACCGCCCGCGAACTTATGCAGGAAGTTGGTCTTACCCCCGACTGGATGCATCGCTCGATTCGCCAATTCAGTGGCGGACAGCGCCAGCGGCTTGCCTTGGCGCGTGCTCTTAGCCTGCGTCCGCAGTTGCTGGTTCTCGATGAGGCGCTTTCCGGACTCGACTTATCCACCCAGGCGCAAATCGCCAATCTGCTTCTCGATTTGCAAATGCGCCATTCACTTACTTACCTTCTGATTTCTCACGATCTCTCGTTGGTGTCACATCTGGCAGACACCATCGGAGTCATGTCCAGGGGCGAGTTGGTGGAAGTCGGATCGACGGATCAGATCATTTCGAGTCCCGCGCATGACGCCACCAAGAAGCTGTTGGCCTCCGCCGCAGCCTCGGCGGCAAGCCTCGCGGCCATCACCATGCCGCCGCCGTCGACGACAACGACACCGAGGCCTTCCGCGTGAGCTATTTTGCCCGCAGGCTCTTGCGCGCTGTTCTGCTCCTGATCGGAGTTTCAGCGCTCTGCTTTCTGTTTACGGAAATGGCGCCTGGAAGTTTCTTTGACGAGATGCGCCTCAACCCGCAAATTTCGCCGGAGACCATCGCCTCCCTGCGCTCTCACTATGGACTCGATCAGCCGCTTCCAATTCGTTATGGACGCTGGATGAGGTCCGCGCTGCACGGCGATCTGGGATACTCCATCGCCTACAACACGCCGGTGGCGCCTCTTTTGTGGAGTCGCGCGAAAAACACACTGTTGCTAACCGTCACCGCTTTACTGTTCACCTGGATTATTTCCGTCCCGCTCGGTGTGTGGTCCGCCAACCGGCGTGGCAGTTTGCTCGATAAGTCGGTCACGGTTACAACTTCTCTTCTCGTTTCTATTCCTGAGTTAGTCATCGCCGTGGCCTTGCTGGCGATCGCCGTGCGCTGGCAGATGCTGCGCGTCGGCGGGATGATGTCGCCCGACTTCGATACTTTCTCGACGGCGGCGAAAGCCCGAGACATCCTGCTTCACCTCGCTCTGCCTGTATTCATTCTTGTACTCTGTGAAACCGCCGTGATCGTCCGCCACGTGCGTGCCAGTGTGCTCGAAGTCTTAGCCACCCCTTATGTGCAATCGGCCCGCGGATTCGGAATCGGTCGCGCTCGTCTGCTTTTCCGCCAGGTGCTGCCCGTCGCCGCCAACCCTGCCATTTCGCTGCTGGGATTTTCGCTGGCCGGCTTGCTCAGCAGCTCGCTCATGGTGGAAGTGGTCTGCGGATGGCCCGGCCTCGGCCCCATGATTCTGGAAGCCACGCTCTCGCGTGACTTGTATCTCGTCATCGGCGGAATCATGCTGTCTGCGCTGTTCATGGTCGGGGGCAATCTCATCGCCGACCTGACCCTGCTGGCAATCGACCCGCGCATTCGCAATAACGATGAGGAAGGCCAGTGAGAAAAACCGGCCAGATGCGCGCAAGAACCAAGATTCTGATCGGGCTGCTCATCGCCTTGCACGTGCTTCTACTCTTTGCCGGATTCTTCGCGCCCTACGATCCTACCGCGCAGGATCGCGACCTTCCCTACGCCCCGCCCACACGGTTGCACTTTAAAGGCGGCACTGGATGGCATGTGCGTCCGTTCGTTTATGCGTGGGCCAACATCCCCGACGGCGATCAATCCGGGATTAACAATGAAGGATACAAAGAAGAGCAAAGTCAGACATTCGTCATCCATTTCTTTGTAACTGGGTCGAGTTACAAAGTATTAGGTCTCTACGAAACCAGTCGGCATCTTTTCGGAGTCGCGGAACCGGGCAGAATTTTCCTTTTCGGTACCGATGGGTATGGCCGCGATGAATTTTCCCGCATCCTTTTCGGCGGGCAGATCTCGGTTGCCGCCGGCATCGTCGCTACTCTCATTACCTTGCTCGCCGGAAGCATTCTCGGAGTCGTCGCCGGCTATTACGGCCGCTGGATTGACGAAAGTCTCATGGGCGTGACCGAACTTTTCCTCTCTTTGCCGTGGCTTTATTTCCTGCTCGGAGTGCGTGCATTCCTGCCCCTGCATCTGAGCGCCCTCGACACTTTCTTTCTTCTGACCGGCGTGATCGGCTTGATCGGATGGGCCCGTCCCGCCCGTCTGGTCAGAGGTTTGGTACTCAGCGCGCGCAACCGCAACTACGTTCTGGCGGCGCGGGGCTTTGGCGGAGCAGATTTCTACCTTTTGCGCCGTCACATCTTGCCTGAGACTTTCGGCCTGTTGCTGACGCAGGCAGCTCTGCTGGTTCCGAAATATATTGCCGCCGAGGTGACGCTTTCCTTCTTTGGCCTCGGAGTGAACGAGCCTACGCCCAGCTGGGGCAACATGCTGAGCACGCTTCAGCAATATAGCGTCCTGGTCTCCTATGGATGGCTTCTCGCTCCGGCCCTGGCTCTCGTAGTTACTTCCGTACTCTACAGTTGCCTCGCGGAGGTGTTTCATTCCCGGTTAAAATCTTATTCAACCTAGAAAAGTAAGTTCTGTGGGGTAAGAGGTGTTATGAAAGCGCTCGCTCGCCTAACCCTACAGGTGTGTCTGCTCGCGGTTGCGTGTCTAGCCGCACCGCCACAACCGGATCAGGCCCGGGCTGGTGAAGAACTTGCGCGCAATCCCGATGTTTCTGGAATCGTTCCCGGACATTATGGCGGCCATCTGACCATTGGTCAGCGTGCGGAGCCGAAGACTCTCAATCCGGTTACCGCTGCCGACGCTGTTTCACGCGAAGTGATCGGGCGTCTCATGGGCGATCTCATCGAGATCAACCGCTCCAGCCAACAGACTGAGCCTGCTCTCGCCAAGTCGTGGAAGATTTCTCCCGACGGCCGCTCGTTCACCCTGCAGCTCCGGAAGGGAATTCGTTTCTCTGACGGTCATCCTTTTGATGCCGACGATGTGGTGTTTTCCTTCGGGGTTTACATGGATGAGGCGGTCGATTCTCCACAGCGCGATCTGCTGATCATCGACGGAAAGCCCATCGCAGTCCAGAAGATCGATCCCTACACGGTGCGGTTCACGCTGCCGCGCCCCTACGCCGCGGCCGAAAGACTATTCGACGGATTGGCGATGTTGCCTCGGCATTTGCTCGAAAAGCCTTATCACGACGGCCATTTCGCGCAGGCGTGGTCGTTGAATGCGCAAGCGCCGGAAGTCGCCGGACTGGGACCGTTCCGGCTCAAGCAGTATGTGGCTGGACAGCGAATCGTCCTGGAACGCAATCCTTATTACTGGAAAGTGGACCAAAAAAATCAGCGCCTGCCCTATCTCGATGAACTCGTTTTCCTCTTTGTGGGGACGGAAGACGCGCAAGTGATGCGCTTTGAGGCGAACGAAACCGACATGATCAGCCGGCTCAGTTCCGAGAACTACAACCTGCTTTCGCGCGAGAAGTCTCGCGCCGGTTCGCAGCTCGCCGATATGGGTCCCAGCCTGGACTACAACTTTCTGTTCTTCAACCTGAACGACCTCGGCGGGAAAAAGCTCGAAGACGTGGCGGGGAAGCAATCCTGGTTTCGCGATCTGAAATTCCGTCAGGCGATTTCAGCGGCTGTCGATCGGCAATCCATCGTGCGTCTGGTCTACGGATCTCGCGGTGCCGCGCTATGGGGCAACGTCGGACCGGGCAACAAACTCTGGATCAATCAAGACATTCCGCATCCGCAGCGCTCTGTCGATACGGCGCGCCGGCTTCTGAAGTCGGCGGGATATTCGTGGAATTCCTCCGGCCAGCTGATTGATCCTCGAGGACGAGCCGTCGAATTCTCGCTGATTACCAGTTCGTCTAACAGCCAGCGAATGAAGATGGCAACACTGCTGCAAGACGATCTCTCCCACCTGGGGATGCAGGTGCATGTCGTGCCACTCGAACTGCGAGCGATGATCGACCGCGTCTTTCAGAGTTTTGATTACGAAGCGGCAGTCATGGGCCTGGGCGGCGGCGATGCCGACCCCAATCCAGAGATGAATGTGTGGGCCTTCGCCGGCACCTCACACCTGTGGCATCTTGGCGAAACGCAGCCAGCCACCGGCTGGGAGCGCGAACTCGACCAGTTGATGCAGCAGCAGATGGTCACGCTCGATTATGCCAAGCGCAAGCAGCTGTATGATCGCGCGCAACAGCTCATCGCAGAAAATCTGCCTTTCATTTTCCTGGGGACGGCCAACATACTTTCCGCTGCCAGCGCTCGCGTAGGCAACTTCCATCCGGCAATACTCGATCCCTACACGTTGTGGAATGCCGATGAACTTTACGTCCGCGACCCGGCCCAGGAAAACGCAGGCGTTCGATGACCGGAGCGGCCACAGGACGCCAAAAAGAACGCCCGGCTCTGTCGCAGAATCACTCTGCCTCTGCCGATGAGAAGTTGATCGGGCGCTGCCTCAAGGGCGATCAGGAAGCCTGGTCGGCGCTCATCGACAAATACAAGAACCTCATCTACTCCATTCCCATCAAGCTCGGCATGCATCAGGATGCGGGCGACATCTTCCAGTCCGTCTGTGTCGACCTTTTATCAGAACTGCCCCGCCTGCGCGAGCACCGCGCCTTGCCGAAGTGGCTCATGCAGACTTGCTATCACAAGTGTCTTCGCTACCAGCGTTCCGCGGAAAGAATGGTGGAGCTTGCTCCCGAGGGCTCCGACGCCAACTCCAACGCTGGGGTCGCTTCACTCGCGAGCGATGAAGAACTTCCCGAGCACCTGCTGGTGCAACTTGAGCAGGAACAAATCTTGCGCGATGCCATTTCTACGCTGCCGGAAAAATGCGAGCGCATGGTGCGGCTGCTTTTCTTTGAAATCCCACCTCGTCCTTACGAAACCATCGCCGAAGAACTGGGCATGAAGACCGGATCGATCGGGGCCATCCGCGGCCGCTGCCTTGCTTACCTGAAGAAGCACCTGGAAAAGAGAGGCTTCTGATGAGCGTGCAGCCGGTGCAGAAGACCGAAGTAGACGCCATGGTCGAACGGCTCATTGCGTTGGATGCTGCCGTCGCGAGCGCTCAACTGGTGGCCGAACATCCCGCCATCGCGTGGGACGAAGTTGTAAAAATCCTCACCGAAAGAGTCTGGCAGGAAGTGCGTATCGATACGCGTCGCGCCAGATACCTCGCCGATACCGCTCTCGAAGTGGCGCGGGCGCTGAACAATCCCGGCATGCTGGCTCGAAGTTTGCGCGCGAAGGCGAATGCCATGTACGCGCTCGACGAGCACAACGAAGCGGTGCAACTGCATGAGCAAGCCATCGCTCTGTTCGAGCAAACGGGGGAGGAAGCGGAACTCGCCCGCACCTTGAGCGGGTCGATTCAATCTCTATTGTTGCTCGGCCGCTACGATCAGGCGCTCGCCGCCGGTGAGCGCGCCGGAGCCATCTTTCGCGAGCAGGGTAATACGCGCCGCCTGGCTCGCCTCGAAATCAACCTTGGCAATATTTATCATCGGCAGGATCGCTTTACCGAAGCGCTGGCCTTTTACGAACGTGCCTACGCGCAGATGTTGG
>Ga0209006_10003406_pt1 | contig 14464 bp, 9 predicted proteins | sample JacPin_JW_Ref_O2_FD_188567 | JGI IMG/M metagenome (GOLD analysis project Ga0209006, IMG submission 188567) | Forest soil microbial communities from Algoma, Ontario, Canada - Jack Pine, Ontario site 1_JW_Ref_O2 (SPAdes) (version 2) | ecosystem: Environmental > Terrestrial > Soil > Boreal... | reverse complement strand
CCGCCCTGCTCGTCGTACCCGATCGTAATGGCGACGCCGCGGGCCAGCAGCGTGGCGATCGCGTCAACCATCCGGCTGCTCATCACTTCGTCGCTGACCTGGCCGGATGCGATGACCAGCCGTGTCTGGGCGTTACGCAGCGCCTCCCAAAGCAGCTCACGGTGCGTGCCGTCCTCCACCAGCCGGAGGGCAGGCAGCGGCCGGTCGGCGAGTTCGCCGCGCATCCCGGCCAGGTGCGCCTGCCAGCGCATCGTCCACGCCTGGACAGCCCCGGTCTTCTCCGGGTCCTCCGGGGGCTCCTCTGGCAGGTTCTCCTGCTGCGTGGCGGCAGGCTGATCGTGGCTGTGCGGCGCTGCCTCAGCAAAGCGGCTGGCTGTCCGCAGGACGCTGGCGCTCATCGAGCCGGGGAGGTTGACCCGGGTCCAGCGCAGGAGGTCCGTCAGCGTGGCGCCCTCCTGGCCGGCCGGGCGGCGTAGCAGCAGGCCGACCTCCGGGCGGTCGCGAGTGGTGGCGAGGAAGTCCCGCGCGGTTACCAGCGCCGTCCGGTTGTCGCAGACGACCATCCGGACGCTGGTGTTGGCCGATACCTGGGCGCGTAGCACCGGCGCGGCCTTGGCCCGGCGGGCGAGGCTGTCGAGCTCGTTGCTGACGTTGACCTGCAAGACCGAGTTGTACTCGCCGCCCCACAAGATGACGAGCTGTACGCCTCTGTCAACGGCTTCAAGCAGTTGGTCCCGGAACTCGCGCAGGGCGTAGTCAACGATCCGCGGGCAGGTCAGCACGAGCTGCGTGCGCGCCTCGCCGATGAGCTGCCTGATCGCTTTCGTGTGCGCCGCGGCCCCGACGACCGGTTCAACCTCGGCCTCGTGCGCGATCCGGTCCCTGATCAGCCCGTCAATCCGCCTGGTCTCGTTCGCCCACTCCAGGTGCTCGGCACGCCGCCTGCCCGGCGGCAGGCTCCCGCCATCGGCGATCCGGCCGTCAAGCCGGGCGATCAGCTCTTCCACCGGCGGCGGCGTGGGCCGCAGTTGCTCCGCCTTGTTTCGCAGCTGGGTGACCCACGAGTCCTGGGGATTCTCCTCGGCGAGCCGAGTCAGCCGGTCCGCCGCGCGGTCCCGGCGGTCAGCGGGGAAGCGCTGGTCGGTCACTGCGATGATGAGGCGGTCGCTGTCCGGGTTCAGCTCCGCCTGGATGGTCAGCGGGAACCAGCGGCGCCCGCTGGTTCTCGACAGGTCGGCGGGCGCGCTCCGCACGGACAGAATCCGGCGCTGCCGCCCGACCGGCTCGCGCCTCAGCCAGTCGCGCAGCGCATGCTGGATGTCCGCCTGCGAGGCGTCAAGCACGCCGGACTCTTCCTCCAGGAAGCGCACGGCCAGCTGCTGGTTGACCGGCGCGAACGGGCCGTCGCTCGGCATCACGTACCCGGTGAGCCGTTCCACCATGAGCTCGGCCGTCCGGTCCTCGGTCTCGGCTCCTTGCAGGCTGGATAGCCGGCCGTTCTCCAGCGCCTGCTGCACCTCCGCGCTCAGCCCGATGGAGTTGGTGGAGAAGTCCACGACGAGATAGCCCGCCCTCCACAGGTCGTGCACAAGGTCGAGGACGACGCGGTAGCCAAGCCCAAGGAGGGTGGCCACCTCCCGGACATCGGCGCGCTGGACGGCGTCTGCAGGAGCGTCCGATGGGTCGTCCGGCAGTACGTCCCGCAAGACGCCGGGCGCGGAGAGTTCGGCGATGACCCGCAGAGCCGCCTCTTCCAGGGGCGAGAGCGTGTCGCCGAACCCCAGCTTGACCCTGACCCGGCTGACGTCGCAGGGCAGGTACACCTCGGCGGTGGTCATGACTCCACCACCGACTCGGCGGGAAACACGTTCCCGTATAGTTCGACCGCCCGGCACAGGTGGCCCCAGAACGGGCCATCGGTCAGGTCGTCCGACTCCCCGTACTCCTGGTCGACGTCCCTGAAGTGCGGGAAGCTGCCGACGATGATCAGCAGCTTGCGAGCGCGCGACATCATGACGTTGATCAGGTTCCGCTGGGTCAGGTGCCCCAGGCTGCTCCAGGGCACCCCCGGCGGGCCGTGTCGCTGGTCGCGGACCAGGGACACGATGACGATGTCGGCCTCGCGGCCCTGGAAGGCGTGGATCGTCGAGACGAACTCGCGCAGCTCCCCGTACCCGGTGAGCAGCCTGGCCTGCTGCCGGTACGGGGTCAGCACGGCCAAGGGCTCGCTGCTGTAGCCGTGCCGGTTCGGCACCGGCCGTGGCCGGAGGCGCTCCACGAGCCGCGCGGTGAGCCTGGCCTCGCCGGGGTTGCACCAGCGAGGCTCGTCGTCGCTGCAGTCGCTCACGTCGCTGGTGTCCAGCCAGAGCACTGCCTCCGCCCCGATGGCCTCCGGCGACGACAGGTGGAGCCGCGGCACCTCGGCTCCGGTGTTCAGCCGGCCGGGCGGCAGGCCGTCAGGGAACACGTGACGCGAGGCCGGGTAGAAGACCCGGCTGACGACCTCCGCGATCGGCTCCCGCATCCGGTACTGAGTGGCCAGCCGCCGCAGTGGGAGCCCGTCCTTCTCTGCCTCGGTGAGGGAGCCGTCCTCCAGGCCGCGGAAGAGGCGGCGGAAGGTGTCGAACGCGTCGAGGTAGACGCCCCGGTTCTCGGCGAAACTGGCGAGCTCCGGCGCCGGGTCGCCCGCGCAGTCGGCGAGGAAGCGCTCGAAGTCCTGCCTGCGATGCGCGCCGAGCTGCTGATGGTCGCCGATGAGGGTCCACATGGTGCCGCGGGCGAGCGGTATCGCCAGCTCCGTCGGCCACGCTTTCGCGGCCTCCTCCACGACCACCCAGTCGAAGCGGCTGCGCGCCCCGTCCGGGGTCACTGCCTCCGGCGTCGCGGTCGCGCACGTGGCGAACACGAGGTTCGCGGCGCGCCCCAGCCGGTCGTTCAGCTCGGGGAGCACGTTCTCGCCGTCCTCGAAGTTCAGCAGGTCCCGCCAGCGGGTCAGTGCGGCAGCCAGCCGTTCACTCCGCGCCGTGGCGATGGCCGCCGCGACCTTGGCCCGGACGGCAATCGCCGTGCGCCCCGTCATGACGTCCCGCGTCCAGGGCATGATCCGCTCGTTGGGCGGGGTGCCGCTGCGCGAGGTGATGCGCAACGCGGCCACGTCCATCTTGTCCGTAGGCTGGCCGTCGGCGCCCATCTCGTCGATCCGGGTCAGGATCCGCTGTGCCAGGTTGTCGAGTGCAAAACCAGACTGTGCGGAAATGAGCACCCGGGCAGCGGGTTCCTGCCGGAGGTACTCCGCGACCGCCTCGGCCACGACGGTGGTCTTGCCGGTTCCCGGGGGCCCCTGGACCGCGTAGAAAGGCCGGTAGGTCAGCATGTCGCGGACGATGGCCTTGCCATCCGCGCCAAGGTCCTTCCCGGCCCGCTCCCAGCGGTACGGCAGTGTCCGGACCGAGCGAGGGTCGCGCAGCTGCGACAGCAGCGCGCGGGTTCGCATTAGGTCCCACCGGGCGGTGGTCTGCCGGTAGAGCGCGGTGCGCGTGCCGGTGTCGGACAGCGGGCGAATCCAGCCCTTTTCGGGCAGCTCGCGGCTGCCGTTGGTGCGGCGCAGGGTGACCCGGCCGTCGCCGACCCGCTCACTCGTGGCTAGCCAAATCGATTGCTGCCGGGGAAAGCCGGGGCGGCCGCCGTGGCCGTCCGTGCCGACCTCGACGAGGGACTCACCCTCGTCGTCTTCTAGCCGCTGGAAGAAGGTGCCGAACGCGGGGCGGAGCCATTCCGAGTCCGCGAACTTCGTGAGCAAGGCATCACCGTAGATCAGCTTCCGCTCTCGCTCCTGATCCCATTGCAGGATCACCTCGCTGCCGAGGGTATCCAGCTGGGTGAACGCGTACATGCGAGCCTGCACCTCGGCGCCCTGGTAGCGCAGCAGCAGGTCGAGGGCGTCGCCGTACTCGTGATCCTTGGCCGCCTCCGGTGCGGTGTCCGTCAGGTTGGCCAGCAGCGGCTTCCATGACGGCCGGTCCTTCAGCGCCGCCTTCATCACGGACTCGGCCACGTCAATGGAGACCACCTGGACCGCGGGAATCGCGAAGTGAGGGGCCGTAGCGAGCAGGTCGTCGAGCCGCCGCCGGGTGCCGGGATGGTTGCGGTTTGCGACGTACTTGACGATCAGCGCCTCGTCCAGCGGCGGGCCCATCTGCCCCCATGTCTTCATCCGGTACTTCTGGCAGAACCACGCGGTCCTGGTGCCGATCAGCACGGTCCGCGAGTTGCGCTTGTCTTCGGGGTCGCCCCCCTGGACGAACGGCCCGGCACCCAGCGGCGACTGGATCAGCTGGGCGTGCTTGAGGTCGGCCGCCATGAACGCGGCGATCTCCTCCCGCCCCTGGTCGGTGTCCGCACCGTGCGTGGTGTACTCCCACGACTGCAGGACGGGTCCCGACTCCTTGGGGTTGTCCACGACGAGGTACGGCGGCCCGTCCGCGCCGCCGACGAGCATCTGCCGGATGGCGGCCACGTCCTCGGCCAGCCGCTGCTCGACCATAGCCGAGGTCGGCCGGTCCCGCGGTTCGGGCGCGAGCATGGCCGTGAGGAGCTCGGCCAGCCTGCGCGGAACCGGGCCGCCGGGCTGCAGCGCCGCGGTCATCCGGCGGTGTATCTCGGCGTGCAGCTCGACAGGGTCGCCCGACAGCGCGCCGTCCACCAGCACGGCGGGGTCGCAGAACCAGTCCCACACGACCGCCGCGAGGCTGAACACGTCGGACTTTGGGTCCTCAAGCAGCGGGGCGGGCTGCCCGCTTGGGTACAGGAAGCCGAGCCGCTCGAACGGCTGGCAGCTCAGGGCCCTGATGTCCACCTCCGGGCCGGTGTCCTGGCCCGCGCCCTGGTTCCCGAGGAACAGCGCCCGCAGTTCCGCCATGCTGACGTCGGTGTCCACAGTGCGCCGCAGCAGGTTCGAGATCAGCGCGCTCATCTCGAACCTGGCGATCCAGAGCTGGGGCGAGGCGTCGGACAGGTCGGCAAGCACGGCGGCCGGGACCAGGCTCCGGTGCTGGGCGCCGAGGGCATGGAGCTCGGCGAGCGCCTCGGCGAGCCGCTGAAACTGAGTGAGGGCGACCAGCGGGTCGGCCCGCATGGCGTCGGCCGCGCCCGGGTCGCCGAGCGAGTAGTCCGAGCCGCGCGTGGCGACGAAGGCGATGCCCTGCGAGGAAACCCCCGCCTTGGCCGTCGACTCGGCGTCCTCGTATCCGCCGTCGAGGATCTCGGGCAGTGCGGTCATGCCGGAGCCGCCAAGTTTCAGCAGCAACCGCACTTCCTGCTCCCAGAGCGCGCCGCCGAGACTGCCGAGGCCGACGTACACCTGCAGGTCTACTGGGCGGCTCAGCCGGTCGACCAGGCGGTAACGGTATAGCCGGTTCCGGATGAGCGCTGTCCCCTTGGGGATCGCATCGGCCACCCCGCCAACCTGGTATGGCCCGTAGCGCGCAGTCCGCTCAGCGACGCAGTAGTAGTGCACGAGGCGGTCGATGTCCTCATCGGCAAGCACCACGGATCCCCCCTCCGGCCGCCAATGGCAACTGGCCTTTCAGTTATTGTGCATAGGTAAGTTAATTGTGCGTACGCGCAGAGGGATTTGTCGCAAACACGTTACCTAGGATCCTCTTGGTGGAGAATTAGGTCAATCGCCGCTAGCGGGGTTGTCTGCTGACCGCAGGCGGCGGCGCACCGTGAGGTCGGCGATTGACCGTAAAAACCCGAGGCCGCAGCATGATCAACTTAAGCTAAGCGGCATTGCTACATATCACCGTGATATTGGTTGCCTGTTCCTCTCGGCGTAGCGCGCCTACCTCACCGCCGGGTGGCGCCCCGCCGGCCGCGCAGAGACATGGACATGGCATAGCCTGCGGCACGTGTTCTGCACCACCGCGCTGTTCACCTGGAAGCTCGACGCCACCAACGTGTCCCGCCTGGCAGGCCACGCCAACTACCGGATCACGCTCGACATGTACGTCGGGTCCACCGCCGGCGTCCTCGACCGCGCGCGAGCAGCCACCGAATAAGCCGTGCGCAAGCCCCACAGATTCCCCACAAGTCCGCCTTCTGGCGCGGCATTCCCACAGGAAACCCACGGACATAACGGCATTTCGCGGCATTGTCCGACACGCCTGCTAGCCTGGCGTCGAAGCAGTTGCTAAGGCCATATGCAGGTGAAACGGCCTGACGGCGGCTTCCTGAGCAAGTCAGCCAGGCTCATAGCCGCCCTTCTGTTAACCGGCAGGTTTCAAGTTCGAGTCTTGACGCGGGAGCTCATCAGGTCGTCTCCGTCAGCCCTCTCGCCTGCGGCAACGCAGGAGGAGAGGGCTTTCCTCGTGCACCTGCGTTCGTGCGGCCGTACTGGACGAGCAGGTCGTAGACCTTCTTCGAGCCGTGCCTCCTAGCTGAGCCGGTGCCGGCTGATGAGCTGGCGGGCGATCACGTTGCGCTGGATCTCGTTGGTGCCCTCGCCGACGATCATCAGCGGCGCGTCGCGGAAGTACCGTTCGACGTCGAACTCGGTGGAATAGCCGTAGCCGCCGTGGATGCGCACGGCGTTCAGCGCGATCTCCATCGCCGCCTCCGACGCGAACAGCTTGGCCATCCCGGCTTCCATGTCGGCGCGCTCGCCGCGGTCGTAGCGGCGTGCGGCGTACCTGGTGAGCTGGCGGGCGGCCTCCAGCTTGGTGGCCATGTCGGCCAGGTAGTTGCCGATCGACTGGTGCTGCCAGAGCGGCTGGCCGAACGCCTGGCGCTGCTGGGCGTAGCGCAGCGAGTCCTCGAGCGCGGCCCGGGCCACGCCGAGGGCCCGGCAGGCGACCTGGATGCGGCCGATCTCCAGGCCGCGCATCATCTGGGCGAAGCCCTCCCCCTCGGCCCCGCCGAGCAGGGCGGCGGCCGGCACGCGGAAGTCGTCGAAGGCAAGCTCGCAGCTTTCCACGCCCTTATAGCCGAGCTTGGGCAGGTCCCGGGAGACCGATAGGCCCGGGCCGTGCTCCACCAGCAGTATCGACATGCCCTTGTGCGCGGGCACGGCGGCCGGATCGGTCTTGCACAGCAGGGCCAGGACCTGCGAGCGGCGCGCGTTGGTGATCCACGTCTTGGACCCGTTGACGACGTACCCGTCACCGTCGCGCCGGGCGGTCGTGCGCATCGCCTGCAGGTCCGACCCGCCGCCTGGCTCGGTCAGCGCCATCGCGGCGCGGATCTGCCCGGTCGCCATCTGCGGCAGGTACGCGTCCTTCTGCTCCTGGGTGCCGAAGGCGGCGATCAGCTTGGCGACCACCGTGTGCCCGCCCATCGCGCCGGCCAGGCTCATCCAGCCCCGGGCCAGTTCCTCTGTCACCGCCGCGTAGCACTCCGCCGAGACCTGCATCTCACCCCACGGCGCCGGCACCGCCAGCCCGAAGACGCCGATCTCCTTCATCTGCTCGATCAGCTTGTGCGGGTAGGCGTCAGCGTGCTCGAGTTCGCGCGCCACGGGCCTGACCTCACGGTCGACGAAATCCCTGACCACCTCGACGATGGCGGCTTCTTCCTCGTTGAGCCCGTCCACGCTGTTTCCTTCGCCTCGCTGCGGTTGCCTACTCAGCTATCATGACTACGGATGAAACCATCGGTAAAATACCGTTTCGGCATATCTACATGCTGGGCGGCGATACCTAGCTGAACCGGGACCAGGCATGGACGTCAGGCAGCTCAAAGCTCTCGTGACGGTGGTGGAGACCGGAAGCGTGACCAGGGCCGCCGCGTTGCTGCATCTGGTCCAGCCCGCCGTGACCAGGCAGATCCGTTCACTCGAGCGTGAGCTCGGCGTTCCGTTGTTCGAGCGGACCCGGCAGGGCATGCGGCCCACGGAGGCGGGGGTGAGCCTGTCCGAGCGAGCGCGGCGCGCGCTCACTGAGCTCGAGCGGGCCCGCGCTGAGCTCGCGCCAGCGCCCGGCACGGTGACCGGCCTGGTCAGCGTAGGGCTACTGGAGAGTACGGCCGATCTGCTCGCCGAGCCGCTGGTCTCCGCCGTCCTCCGGGACCACCCGGGCATCGAGCTCCGCGTACTGAGCGCGTACTCCGGTCACCTCCAGAAGTGGCTCGACGATGGCGACCTCGACCTCAGCCTGCTGTACAACCTGACCAGCACCCCGTCGCTGAACGTGCGGACGCTGGTCAAAGAGAAGCTCTGGGTCGTCGCGCCGGCCGCCGACGGGCTGACGGCCGCTGAGCCGATTCCGCTGGCCCGCGCCGTCCGGCAGCCCATGGTCATGCCCGCGCCCGGCCACGCGCTGCGCATGCTCATCGACCGTGCCGCCGCTCAGGCGCATGTGGACATCGACATCGCCGTCCAGACCAACTCCATGATCCTGCAAAAACAGCTCGTGCGGGGCGGTCACGGGTGGACTGTCCTGCCTGGCGCGGGCATCGGCTCCGACATCGCGGCGGGGCTGCTCAGCGCCGCACCGCTGACCGAACCTGAGGTCTACCGGTCGATCGCGATCGGCACGCTTCGGGCGGGCCCGGCCACTGCGGCGGCCCGGGTGGTCGCTGATGAGCTGGTCCGCCAGGTGCGGGCGGCGGCGGGAAGCAGCCGGTGGCCGTCGGCGCAGCTCAACGAGGCCTGACCGCATTCGGGTCGCGGAACGGCCCGGATCCTGCTTGCCTGCTGGCCGAGCAGCGAGGGCGGTAAGGACAGCCGCTCGATGACCATTGCCATGCCCTGGCCGCCAGCAGCGCACATCGTCTCCAGCCCGATCTGCTTGTCCTTCGCCTGCAGCGCATGGAGCAGCGTGGTGGTGATGCGGGCACCGGTCATGCCGTACGGATGACCCAGGGCGATCGCGCCGCCGTACACGTTGACGGCCGACTCGTCGATACCGAGCTCGCGCACGCACGGGATCACCTGCGCGGCGAAGGCTTCGTTGATTTCCATCAGGTCGACATCGCCGACCGTCATGCCCGCGTTCGCGAGGGCGCGGCGGCTAGCCTCGATCGGTGTCACGCCCATGATCTCAGGCGAGATGGCCGAGACGCCCGTGCTCACGATCCGCGCCAGCGGCTGGATCCCTAGTTCGGCGGCCCGCACGTCGGACATGACGACGAGGGCCGCGGCGCCGTCGTTCACCGGGCAGCAGTTCCCCGCTGTCACGGTGCCGTCCGGCCGGAACGCGGGCTTGAGCGCGGCAAGGCCGTCAAGGGTCGTTCCCGGCCGGGGGCAGTCGTCAGCGGTTACCAGGGTGCCGTCGGCTGCGGTCACCGGCGTAATGTCCATGTCCCAGAAACCGTCAGCCGTGCCCTGCGCCGCTCGCTGCTGGCTCCGCAGCGCGTACGCGTCCTGCTCGGCACGGCTGATGCCGTACCTGCCGGCCACGTTCTCCGCGGTCTCCCCCATCGCCAGGTACGCGTTGGGCAGCTCGCCTTGCTCCCGGGGGTCGGCCCAGCCGGAGCTGGGCTGGCGTTCCTCAGCTTCGGCGAAAACCGGGTTATGGCTGCCCGGCATGCCGTCGGCTTTTCCCGCCGGGTAACGCGAGACGGCCTCCACGCCGGCCGAGATGAGCACTGAGCTCTCTCGGGCCCTGATCGCGTGCATCGCCATCCGGGTCGTCTGCAAGCTGGAGGCACAGTACCGCTGCACCGTAGTGCCTGGCACCCCGTCTAGCCCGAGCATCACCGCCAGCACCCGTGCCAGCCCGTTGCCCTGTTCCCCGGCCGGCTGCGCGCAGCCGAGCAGGATGTCGTCGATCTCGGCCGGGTCAAGTTGCGGGACCTGAGACAGGGCTGCCGCGATGATTGCCGTGGCTAGGTCGTCGCCGCGCATTTCACGCAACGAGCCCTTGCCGGCCTTGCCGATCGGCGAGCGGCTCGCCGCCACGATTACGGCCTCTGGCATCTACTGCTCCGCCTTCCTCTCCGGGTAGCCGCACCCGGTCGTGCGAATGCCCGTCACTGCTCGTTCCCGCGCCGCGCGTCGCGCATAGAGCGGGCGTCTTGCCCGGCCAGGGAATCAGCGCCGACCTCGGCGTTGTGCGCGTGGGCGAGATGGTGCAACCCGAACACCGAATCCATGCCGACCTGCATGCCCATCGAGTCTTCTGCCTGGTTGACTGCCTTCTTGGTGAGCGCGAGCCCGAGCCGGGGCATGGCGGCGATCTTGGTGGCCATCATGGTGACCTCGGCGGCCAGTTGATCCCGTGGTACCACCCGGTTGATCATTCCGAGGTCATGGGCGCGCTGGGCGCTGATCCGCTCGCCCAGGAACAGGAACTCCTTCGCCTGCCGCGGGCCCATCACCCACGGATGCGCGAAGTACTCCACCCCGGGAATCCCCATTCGGACGACCGGATCGGCGAAGTAGGCGTCGTCGGCCGCGACGATCAAGTCGCATACCCAGGCCAGCATGAGCCCTCCGGCTATGCACGCGCCGTGCACCTGGGCGATCGTCGGCTTCGGCAGCTCGCGCCAGCGTCGGCACATGCCGAGGTAGACCTCCTGCTCGCGGGCGAACCGCGACTCGCCGCCCAGCTTGCCGACGTGATCCCACCATAGCCCCGCGCGCCGGTCGAACGAGCTGCCGATATCGCGGCCTGGAGTGCCGATGTCGTGCCCGGAGGAGAAGTGCTTGCCGGCACCGGCCAGCACGACGACCGCGACGGCGTCGTCGTCGGCAGCCCGGTAGAACGCGTCGTCCAGCGCGTAGGTCATGGCCGAGTTCTGCGCGTTGCCGTATTCGGGCCTGTTCATGGTCACCCTGGCGATAGGACCCTCGACCTGATACTGGACGACGTCGTCAGCCACGCAACTCACCTCTCTTCGTATCCGACCTGGGGGGAACCGGCGGGCACCAAGCCCAGCGCGCAGGCCAGCTGTTGCCGGTGCCAGTCCGCCGAGCCCCAGCTACGGGCAAGCGCCCACGATCGTTTGGCGTACAGGTGCAGGTCATACTCGGTCGTGTAACCGATCGCCCCGTGACATTGCAAGGCCGCTCTGGCCGTCGCGACCGCGGCGTCCGACGCGAGCACCTTGGCCGCGGAGACGTCCATAGCTGGATCCACGGCGGACTCCGGGACAGCGGCGCGTCCCGACAGCGCCCAGGCGGCAGCCAGCACCACCGGGCGGGCGAATTCCGTGCTGGTGTAGACGTCGGCCAGCTTGTGCTTGACGGCCTGGAAGCTACCTACCGGCACCCCGAACTGGTGCCGCGTCTTGACATAGTCCGCGGTCATCGACAGCATGCGGCCGGCGAGGCCCACGAGCACCGCCGCGGTACCGAGAACGCCCCGCTGCCAGGCGGCGCGCGCCTCCATGGCCGACGCAGGGGCCAGCAGCGTGCCGCGGTCCGGCCGTGGCCGCACCCATGCCAGCGGTCGGGCCCTGTCCACGGCCTGCGCCGGCTCGGCTTTCAGTTCGTCCCGCTCGTACAGTCGCAGGCCATCGGCGGCCCGCAGCAGCGTGTAGTCCGCCCACGGGGCGTAGGGAACCAGCACGCGCCCGTCCGGACCTGTCGCCGGTCCCGCTGCCAGCTGCGCGGTCACCACGGCACTGCCCGACAGGACGTCGGCCAGCGCCGGATGCCCCGCTGCCGCAAGCAACGGCGCCGCGACCGCGATCGTCTCGACGGCCGGCCCGGGCAAGCCGCAGTAGCCGAGCTGCTCAAGCACCGGAGGCAGCGCGCTCTCGTCGAGACCCAGGCCGCCCGACGTCTCTGGCACTATGGCGCCGACCAGCCCTAGGCTGGCCAGCCCGCGCCAGATGTCGCGCGGCTCGCAGGCCGCCGCGCCAGCCGTCCACACCGCCCTGATCACCGCCGGGGTTGCCTGCGCGGACAGCAGCGCGCTCGCCGCGTCCCGCAGCGCCGCGGCCTCCTCGCTCACGCTAAATCGCATCCGTCGCCGTCCTCCCTACCGGCGCGGCAGGCCGAGCAGCCGCTCGGCGACGATGTTCCGCTGGATCTCATTCGTGCCGGCGTAAATGGGGCCGGCCAGGGAGAACAGGAAGCCACGGCTCCATGTCCCGTCGAGCTCCGCCTCGTCTTCGAGCAGGTCCAGCGCTGTCTCGTGCAGCCGGACGTCGAGCTCCGACCAGTAAAGCTTGTTCAGGCTCGACCGGGTCCCGACCTGCTCGCCGACCGTGATCGCCGTGACCTGCTGCAGGGTGAACAGCTGGTAGGCCCGCGCCTCAATCCAGGATTGCACGACCCGGTCCGCCGGATTCCGGGCTCCTGTCACCTGCCGGTGCCGGGCGAGCTCGGTGAGGCGCTCCGCCGCACGCGTGAACCGGCCTGGCGACCGCAATGTCAGCCCCCGCTCCGACCCGGTCGTCGCCATCGCCACCGACCAGCCGTGATTCACCTCGCCGAGCACGTCGGAATCGGGGACGAACGCGCCGTCGAAGAACACCTCGGCAAAGCCCTCGTCACCGTCGAGCCGGTTGAAGCCGCGCACCTCCACGCCGGGCGCCCGCAAGTCCACCAGGAAATAGGTCAGCCCCCGGTGGCGCACAGCAGCTGGGTCGGTCCTGAACAGGCCGAACAGGTGCGTGCAGAACGCGCCGCGCGTCGTCCACGTCTTCTGCCCGCGCAGCCGCCACCCGCCCCGCTGCTCATCCCGGACGGCGCTGCTGCTGATTGCGGCCAGGTCACTGCCCGCGCCGGGCTCGGACCAGCCCTGGGCCCACGTGTCTTGCGCGGCCGCCATCCGCGGCAGGATTCGCCCCTGCTGCTCGTCAGTGCCGAATTCAAAAATGCTGGGAGCCAGGAGAAAGATGCCGTTCTGGGTCACGCGCTGTGGCGCGTCGGCCCGGTAGTACTCCTCCTCGAAGATCAGCCATTCCCAGAGCGATGCGTCCCGGCCGCCGAACCGCTCCGGCCAGGAGACGACCGACCAGCGGGCGTCGAACAGCGCTCGCTCCCACTCCAGGTGCGCAGCGAACCCAGCCCTGGTGTCACCAGACGGCAGCGGGCTGCCGGGCACGTTCGCCGCGAGCCAGCTCCTGGCCTCGGCCCGGAACTCCAGCTCACGCGGCGACCACGTCAAGTCCATCTCAGTCTCTGTCCTGGCCGAAAGAGCCGCGCAGCTTGTCGGAGACCCCGGAGAGGTTCAGCTCGAAGGTAAAGCCCTGCTCGTAGCGGTAGCTGCGACGGACGTCCCACGGGTCGATGCCGTTGAAGGCTTCCTTCGCCATCCGGATCACTGCCGGGTCCTTGACGGCGACCTGCGCGGCCAGGGCGAGCGCGGCACCGCGGAGCTCGGCACGCGGCACTACCTGGAGCACCGAGCCGAACGCGTGCAGCTCGGCAGCGGTCGCTACGGCAGAGGTGTACATCATCGCCCGCGCCTTGTGCTGCGGCACCAGGCGCGACAGGTGGGTTGCCGCGCCGAGCGCGCCCCTGTCGACTTCCGGCAGGCCGAACGTCGCATCGTCGCTGGCGACAATGATGTCGGCGTTCCCCACGAGGCCTATGCCACCGCCCAGGCAGAAGCCATGCACCGCGGCGATGACGGGAACGGCGCACTCATAAACGGCGGCGAATGCCGCGAAGCAGCCCCGGTTGGCCCCGATCAGCGCTGTGAAGCCAGGGTCCGCCTGGATCTCCTTAATGTCGACGCCGGCGTTGAAGCCGCGGCCCTCGGCCCGCAGCACGACCACCCGCGTAGCCGGCTCGGCCCCAGCCTCCCGCAGCTTGTCTGCCAGCTCGAACCAGCCGGCGACCGGGAGCGCGTTGACCGGCGGGTGATCGACCACGATCTCCGCTATTCCGTCGGCCTGCCTAGTGGTGATCACGCATCATCCTTCTGACGTCTGACAAGTCCGCCGTTGTCACGCTACCTACCAAGCGCTTGCTATATTAGCATGCACTGCGGCGGCCGAGCTGGCTGCCTCCGCCACGTGACGGGTAGCGCGAATGGCGGCTCATCGGATCGCCATCACGTTCGCAGGCGAGGCCACACCGCCGGCTACCCGCAATGGGACGGAGACGACGCAGCACTCATAGCGGCGGTCGGATGCGCATGCGCCGGCCAGCTCGTCAAGGTCCCACAGCTCGCCAAGCGGCATGCCAAGCCCAGGGATAAGGCGACGGTGGAGTGACCCCACGGCGGCGTCGCCCGGTAGCACCTCCACCGCCGGATTGTCCGCGGCGACCGCGGAAAAGCCCTCATCCCATAGAAACCTTGCCATGCCGGCTGAGGCGTCCAAGCCCGCTGAGGTCGGCATGGCCAGATTCTCCTCGCCCACGCCGCGCTCGCGGTAGGCGGCGAGGAAGCCGGTGCGGACGATCAGCAGGTCGCCGGCCTGCCAGGCGGAACCCTGCGCGGCGGCACAGTCGCGCAACTCCTGCACGCCAATGGAGTGCTCGGTGCGGGGGTCCACGGACTGCCCTGAGGTCTCCCAGTACCGCGGGAAGTCCAGCAGCACGGCCCGCAGCACGAGGCCGAAGCGCACG
>Ga0209006_10003405_pt1 | contig 14468 bp, 15 predicted proteins | sample JacPin_JW_Ref_O2_FD_188567 | JGI IMG/M metagenome (GOLD analysis project Ga0209006, IMG submission 188567) | Forest soil microbial communities from Algoma, Ontario, Canada - Jack Pine, Ontario site 1_JW_Ref_O2 (SPAdes) (version 2) | ecosystem: Environmental > Terrestrial > Soil > Boreal... | reverse complement strand
GCCCGACCCCGATGCGTTTCCCGATCCGGACGCGTTGCCCGACCCGGACGCGTTGCCCGACCCGGACGCGTTGCCCGACCCGGACGCGTTGCCCGACCCGGACGCGTTGCCCGAACGGGCAGACTTGGCCGCTTCAGCCACGGTTGCCGCGGCGTTCCTGGCCGCGAGGCGCTCGCTGATCGCGTTCCAGGCCGCCTCGGCCGCCTGCTGCTCGGCTTCCTTCTTGGACCTGCCTTCGCCCTCGCCGTAAGTCTCCGAGCCGATACGGACGTAGGCGCGGAACGACTTCTGGTGGTCCGGGCCGCTTTCCTCGACGTGGTATTCGGGCGCGCCCAGAATCTCCGACGCGGTCAGCTCCTGCAGCGACGTTTTCCAGTCCAGGCCCGCGCCCAGGCGCGCCGAGCGGGCGATCACCGGGTCGAACAGGCGGTGCACGAGCGCGTCCGCCGCCGTGAGGCCCTGGTCCAGGTAAACGGCGCCGATGACGGCCTCCAGGGTGTCGGCCAGGATCGAGGACTTGTCCCGGCCGCCGGTGCCCTCCTCGCCCTTGCCCAGCCGGACATAACTGCCGAGCTCCAGCCCGCGGGCGACGCCCGCGAGGGCGCGCATGTTGACGACGGCCGCGCGCAGCTTGGCCAGCTGGCCCTCGGGCAGATCAGGGTACGCGCGAAACAGGGTGTCGGTCACGATCAGCCCGAGCACGGAGTCGCCCAGGAACTCCAGCCGCTCGTTCGTCGGCAGGCCGCCGTTCTCGTAGGCGTACGAGCGATGCATGAGCGCACGCTCCAGCAGTTCCTGGCCCACCGGCATTTGCAGCGCGCCGAGCAGCGCGGCCGTCGCCTGTGCTCCCTGCCGCTCCGCCCCTGAGTCAGTCACCAGCTAGCTCCTTCCCGCGGCCGCGGGCCCGGCGCATGCATCCCCCTAAGGGCATGTCACGAAGGAGTGATGACCTGGCGCCTGTTGTAGGTACCGCAGGTCGGGCAGGCAGTGTGCGGGAGCTTCGGGTCCCGGCAGTTCGGGCACGCCATGAGCTGCGGCGCCGTCGCCTTCCACTGCGCGCGGCGCGACCTGGTGTTGCTGCGCGACATCTTTCTCTTCGGAACTGCCACTTCAGTGCTCCTTCGCCTGTCCCGGTTCGGAATCCGTCCGGTCCGTCATCATGTCCGGTCCGCCCCCGTCTGGAGGTACGGGCCCGTCCGGTCCTGCATCTTCCGCCGGTTCACCCGCGCGGTAGTCCTTCAGCGCCGCCCACATCGCGCCGCCCTGTTCGTGCCCGTGTCCGGGCCCGGCCTCCGCCAGCCGGACGCCGCACTCGACGCACAGGCCCAGGCAGCCTTCCTCGCACAAAGGCGAGAGCGGCAGCTCGAGCACCACGGCATCGCGGAGCGCGGGCTCCAGGTCGAGGTGCCCGCTCCCATCCAGCCGGTAGCTCTCCTCGCCGTCCGGCTGGGCGGAGTCGTCGTCCTCCTCCGGCTCCAGCGTGAACAGCTCCTGGAATCGCACAGTCGTCACCGACGTGAACGGCTCCAGGCACCGGGCGCACTCCCCCGCCAGGGGCACGGTCGCGCTTGCGGTTACCAGGACGCCTTCGGTGACGCCTTCGAGCTGGACATCCAGCTCCAAGTCGGCCCCGGCGGGCACCCTGGCCAGCCCGACACCCAGGTCCGCTGGCGCCTGGCAGGTACGGTTCAGCGTACGCGCAGTCCCCGGCCCAAGATCCCTGGTGTCGAATACCAGCGGGTTACGGGGATCCAGCCGTTTCAGGTGCTTGGTTCGCGAATGTGGCATGGCAGGCAGCAAGTAGTAGCAGGGTATTGGCGCCCCAGCTTACCGGCTGGCCTGGCGCAATCCCAACTCGGCCGGTCCGCGGGACGTCAGATTTCGGACAGCCTCGCGGTCAGCCGGTCCAGGACCACCTCGGGCACAAGGCCGCTGACGTCCCCGCCGAATTTGGCGAAATCCTTCACGAGGCTAGAGGACAGGAACGCCCAGAGCGGGTTGGTGATCACGAACAGCGTCTCGACCCCGGCCTGGTTGTAGTTCATCTGCGCCATCTGCATCTCGTAATCGAAGTCAGTGACCGCGCGCAGCCCCTTGACGATGGCGGTGATGTCGTTGGCCTTGCAGTAGTCGACGATCAGCCCGTCGAACTTATCCACCCGGACGTTGGGCACCTTGCGCGTGGCTGCCTGCAGCAGCTCGACCCGCTCGTCCACGGTGAACAGCGGCGTCTTGTTGAAATTGCGGAACACGGCGACCACGACCTCGTCGTGCAGGTTCGCAGCCCTGCTGATGACGTCGATATGACCGTTGGTGACGGGGTCGAATGACCCTGGGCACACGACTCGCCGCACGTCGATCACGCTCCCGTCACAGGGCGCATCAGGTCAAGCGGCCGTCGCCGGTTACGCGCCTGCGGCCAGACCGTACCAGATCGTCGCCTCGCCGTACTTACGCGACCGGTCAGGTTCATACCCGCCGGGCCACGTCAGCGGCCCCGAGCGGGTAGCCCGCTCGACCGCGATCAGGGCGCCCGGTGCGAGCCAATGCCCGGCCCGCAGCATCGTCAGCACGCGCCCCAGCTCGCTGTCGGCGAGCGCGTACGGCGGGTCGGCGAAGACGAAGTCACGCGGCGCCGACTCGCCCGGTCCCGGCCCGAGCACCCGCTCGACCGGGCCGGTCACGAGCCGCGCCCCCGGCAGTCCGAGCGCCGCGATGTTCGTCCTGATCACGGCCGCGGCCCTCGGCTCGGACTCGACCAGCAGGACATCCGCGGCGCCGCGCGAGAGCGCTTCGAGGCCGACCGCCCCGGAGCCGGCGTAGAGGTCGGCGACCGCCAACCCGTCGAGGCGGCCCAGGATCGCCACGACGGTACCGAACAGGCCCTCCCTGGTCCGGTCGCTGGTGGGCCTCGTCGCCCGGCCGGCCGCGGTGGCGAGCCGCCGCCCGCCCGCGAGGCCCGCGATGATTCTGGTCACCGGCGGCTCAGGTCTTTTCCAGGAACGAGGCCCGCTCCTGCTCAGCCAGCGCCAGCACCGCGGCCGCCAGACCCGGGTATGAGGCCAGCGCCGGGTCGGTCCCGACCAGGGCCACCGCTTCCTCCCTGGCCTGTCCGATCAGTGCCTCGTCCTCCAGCAGCCGCAGCAGCCGCAGGCTGGACTTACGGCCGGCCTGCGCGGTACCGAGCACATCGCCTTCCCGCCGCTGGGACAGGTCGATCCTGGACAGCACGAAACCGTCCGTCGTGCTGGCCACCGCGGCCAGCCGGTCCCGCGCCGGGCTTTCCTCCGGCGCCTCGGTCACCAGCAGGCACAGCCCGCCGTGGCTGCCCCGGCCGACCCGGCCGCGCAGCTGGTGCAGCTGCGATACGCCGAATCGCTCCGCATCCATGATCACCATCACGGTCGCGTTCGGCACGTCCACGCCGACCTCCACCACCGTGGTGGTCACGAGGACGTCCACCTGGCCGTCGGCGAACGCCAGCATGACCTTGTCCTTGTCCTCCGGCGGCAGCCGACCGTGCATGATGCCGACGCGCAGCCCGCTCAGCTCCCCGTCGGTCAGCTGCGCGGCCAGGTCCAGCACCGCGATCGGCGGCCGCGACGGCGCGCCGTCGCCGGCGCCGTCGTCGTCATCCGGCCGCTCGCCTGCGTATCCGGACGGCTCCTCAAGGCCGCCATCCCTGGCTCGGCTGTCCGCGCTACGTCCGGCCGTCTCATCCCCGATCCGCGGGCATACGACGTAAGCCTGCCGCCCGGACGCGACCTCCTCCCGGATCCGCTCCCAGGTCCTGGCCAGGTAGTGCGGCCGCTCAGCCACCGGCACCAGGTGAGTGGCGATCGGCGCCCGGCCGGACGGCAACTCGGTCAGGGTGGACATATCCAGGTCACCGAAGACCGTCATGGCCACGGTGCGCGGTATCGGCGTCGCGGTCATGACCAGCACATGGGGCCTGCCGTCGCCAGCCTTGTCCCGGAGCGCGTCCCGCTGCTCCACGCCGAAGCGGTGCTGCTCATCGATCACCACCAGACCAAGGTCAGCGAACTGGACCTTGTCCTCCAGCAGGGCGTGCGTGCCGATCACGATGCCGGCCCCGCCGGACGCGGCCTCGAGCAGCGCCTTCCGCCGGGCCGCCGCACCCATCGAGCCGGTCAGCAGAGTGAGCCTCGTGGCATGGTCGGCCCCGCCGAGCTGGCCGGCCATCCCGAGCGGGCCGAGCAGGCTGGAGATCGACCGGTAATGCTGCTGGGCGAGGACCTCGGTAGGCGCGAGCATGGCGGCCTGCCCGGCGGCGTCCACGACCTGCAGCATGGCCCGGACCGCGACCATCGTCTTGCCGGAGCCGACCTCGCCTTGCAGCAGCCGGTTCATCGGATGGAGCCCGGCCAGGTCGCTGGCAATCTCGGCGCTGGCCTTAACCTGGCCGAGCGTGAGCTCGAACGGCAGCGCGCCGTCGAACTCGGCCAGCAGCCCGTCCTCTAGCGGCGGCCTGGGCACCGCCGTGTAGTCGGCCGCCGCCCGCCGCCGCTGGGCCAGCCGCACCTGGAGGGTGAACGCCTCGTCCCACTTCAGCCGCTCGACGGCGCGGTTCTTGTCGGCCAGGTCAACCGGCCGGTGGATGCCGCGCAGCGCGTCGGCGTACCCGTACAGGCCGAGGCGCTGCCTCAGGTCCGCGGGCAGCGGGTCGTCGGGCACGTCCAGGGCGTGCAGCGCGAGCCGGACCGAATCGGCGATCTTCCAGGACGGCATCTGGCTGGTAGCCCGGTAGACCGGGATGATCTCCGCCGCGAACTCGGCGGCCCGCACTCCGGTGCCGGCAGTCCCGAGAGCGCCGGCGCTGCCGAGCACCTCATAGTCGGGATGGGTGAGCTGGCGCTTGCCGCGGAAGCTGGAGACCTGGCCGGAGAACAGCCCGCGAGTGCCCGGCGCGAGCTCCTTCTCGCGCCAGTCCTGGCGGCCGTTGCCGAAGAAGGTCAGGGTCAGGCGGCCGCGGCCGTCGGTCACGACCGCCTCGCAGATTGACCCCCGGCGATTGCGCATGGGCCGCGACGAGACGGAGGCGACCTCGGCCTGGACCGTCACGTACTCGCCCTCAGTGAGCCCCACCAGGTCGGTCAGCTCGCCGCGCTTGTCATACCGGCGCGGGTAGTAGCCCAGCAGATCTCCGACCGTGTGCAGGTCAAGCGAATCGGCGAGCCGCTTGGCCGCCTTGTCCCCGATGATCAGCCGCAGCGGATCAGCGTGCACTGCCACCCCGCCAGGATAGGGGCCGGCAGTGTCACCGGGCTGCTGCTGGCCTTCGGCCGGGCTGGGTCGCGCGGTACCCGGTTCGTCAGATATCCTTCGACGACTGGTAGGGCTATGCCCGTAGCCAGCAATCCAATCTCGCTATCACCCAATGGAGATCCCGTGGCTTCCGTCTGCGACGTGTGCGGCAAGGGGCCGGGCTTCGGCAACAACGTGTCGCACTCGCACCGCCGCACCCCGCGCCGCTGGAACCCCAACATTCAGCGCGTGCGCGCGATGGTGGGCAAGACCCCGCGCCGCCTGAACGTCTGCACGTCCTGCATCAAGGCCGGCAAGGTCACTCGCTGACTTTCGGGTTCCACCCCCAGCACGGCGCGAACTAGCGCCGTGCTGGTTGCTGTGTCCGCTAGCCGGGTGGGACCGGCTGAGCAGGGCGTGGGACCGGCTGAGCAGGGCTTAGCGGCCGGGCGCGCCGGAATCGGCCCGCAGCCGCCAGCCGTGATCGACGGGGCCGATTCCGGCTCCCAGCGGGAACCCGGCATTGATCGCGCCCGTGACGTAGTCCTTGGCCGCCTGCACGGCCGCCTGCATGTCGTCGCCGATCGCCAGGCGAGAAGCAATCGCCGAGGCCAGCGTGCAGCCGGTGCCGTGGGTATGCGCGCTGTCGATCCGCGGTCCAGGGAACCGGAGGACGCGGTCGCCTTCGACCAGCAGGTCCACGGGGCTGCCCGGCAGATGACCGCCCTTGATCAACACGCACTGCGGGCCCATCGACGCGATCATCCGGGCCGCCGTGAGCATCCCGGCCTCGTCCCCAATGGGCATGCCGGTCAGCAGCTCAGCCTCGTAGAGGTTCGGCGTCACGACGGTTGCCAGCGGCAGCAGCCGCTCCCGGACCGCGTCAAGCGTGCCGTCCGCCAGCAGGCTGTCCCCGTGCTTAGAAACAGCGACGGGGTCGACCACGACCGGCGCCGCTACCTCGGCTAGTGCGTCACACACGGTGCGCACAAGCGCCGCGGACGCCAGCATGCCCGTCTTGACGGCCTGGGAGCCGATGTCCGACAACACCGAATCGAGCTGAGCCCGCACGGCCTCGGGCGGCAGCTCCCAGTAGCCCTGGACACCCAGCGAGTTCTGGGCGGTGACGGCGCAGATCACGGTCATGCCGTGCACGCCCATCGCGAGCATCGTCTTGAGGTCTGCCTGTATGCCCGCGCCACCGCCGGAATCGGAGCCAGCGATGGCCAGGACACGAGGCGGGGCGGGCATCATGGCTCCACCCTATGGGCGCGGCCGGATCAGAAAACCTTCAGCTTCCGCGCGGCCGACAGGGCCGGCTCGTCGCCGGTGGCTTGGACGCCGAGGTCGTCCCAGCTGGCCCGCTGAGTGACCCACAGGATGAAGTCCGGCGCCGAGGAGCTGACGGTGGCCATGGCCTGGCCCGTGCCGAACGTGATGATCCGCCCGGCCGCGCCGGTGACCTGCAATTCGTAGGTGCCAACCTCCGCCGCGACGGGGTTCTGTTGCGGCAGCGCCGCCTCGGCCCAGTCCAACGTGGGTTCCAGCCGCAGCTCATCGGAGGGCGGCGGCGTTCCTGTCAGCGGGCCGCGCGGCGCGAACAGATCCGCCCGGATATGGGTGTAATGGTCAAAGCTGAACGCAGCGGGCAGCACGGCGGCCGGGTAGGTGCCGAGGTCACCGAGGGGGATGGTGAAATCGAGCGCCGCCAGCTCGGCCAGCCGCTGCAGAGCGACGTCACTTACCTGCTCATAGTCTTCGAGCACGGCCTCGGCACTGAGGCCCCGCCGCGACCGGACCAGCATTTCCTGGGCCTGCTCGGTTGGCATCCCGTCGGTGCCGGGAAGCTTCGCCGGATCGACCACGACCCAGAACAGCGCCCCGAGGTGGGCCACGAGATCTTGCACGGTCCAGCCCTCACAGCCGGACGGCGCCTGCCAGTCGGCGGCGGTCAGGCCGCTGCAAATCTCCAGCAGTGCGGCCCGGTCAGCCCGCACCGCCTCCAGTGCCTGGTTCATGAGCCCTGCCTCCTTGCTGATCATCGCCGTCACCTCTGCTTCTACGACGCCCGCGGGGGCGCCGTCTCATCTCACATAGCTTTACTATGTGAGATACTGACACTATGTCATTGCCTTTCCGCGCTTGCAAGCAGGCAGCGTGAGCTACACAAAGGGGATGGACGGCAAGCAGGCACCGGACGAACAGCGATCCCTGCGCGCCGAGCAGGTGGCCCAGACCAGGGCGGCGCTGGTACTGGCGGGCCGGTCACTGTTCGGCCGATCCGGCTTCGCCGCGGCGTCGGTCGAGGACCTGGCGCGCGTGGCCGGCGTGACCACCGGCGCCCTTTACCACCATTTCCCGACCAAGGCAGCGCTCTTCGAGGCGGTGTTTGAGCTGGTCCACGGCGAGCTGATGGCGGCCTCTGCGGAGGCGGCGCAGAGCGCCGACGATGCCATCGAGGCCCTGGCCGCGGCGTTCGAGGCGTTCCTCGACAAGGTGCTCGAGCCCGACGTGCAGCGGATCATCATCACCGACGCCCCGTCCGTGCTCGGCCCCGCCAGGTTCACCGAACTGGACGAGCGGTACGCCTTCGCCGCGATCGTCGCGGCGCTGGAAATGGCGGCCCGGTCAGGCCGCCTGCGAGCTGACGACCCGCCCACCCTCGCGCGCCTGCTACTCGGGATGCTGACCAGAGGCGGAATGCTGATCGCGAGCGCGCCGGACCCGGTCGCGACCAGGGATTCAGTAGCCGCGACGATCCGGGCGATCCTGGCCGGGCTGGCCGCGCGCCCGGACGCCGGCTCCTAGCGGCGCGACCCGAGCGACTCCAGCCGCTAGCGGAACGTGCAGCTAGCGCCGTCGAAGACACAGTGCACCGGGGCTGTCGCCGGGCCGTTGCCGGTGATCAGGAACGTGATGACCGGCACGCCGTCGGGAGCGGCCTGCACCCCGCCGGATCCGTTTCCGTCCAGGCTCAGTCCGCCGCCGCCCGAACCATCACCGGCGCCGGGGCCGTTTGACTGCCACGTTGCCTGCGACGCTGTGCCGCCGGTGCCGGCCGCGTTTGCCTGCCACGTCACGCCCATCACGTACTCAATCTGAGCGCTGGGGAGGTCAAAGGAAAGCCGCCACGAGCTGGGCACATGATGCCCGGTCACGGCGATGGTGGCGCCGAATCCATGGTGGCGGTGCCACAGCACGGTGAACTTGAAGACGAGCCCGTTCGCCGCCGTGCTCAAGTGGTTCACGGCGGACTTGGCCGGGTGCTCGGTCTTGGCCTTCTGACGCGGGATCTGCACGCCCGGCCCCGCGTTGGCCTCATGGGGTCCGACCTTCGGTTCCTGGACGCATCCGGCCGACCGGCACAGCGATACACCAGGCGAGCTGTTCGGGAACCTGAGCACGGTGTGCGGCGAGTAGACCCACAGGCCCGCGGCGATCACGAAACCGGTGGCGGCCGCGAACCACGGTGTCACGAAGAGGCTGCGGGCCGCGCCGCGGAACAGGGCCGGCCGCCCGGCGGCTGGACGGCGCACGCCCGGCGGCGCGACGGAACTGCGCGGCGCTATCGTGTCCCCGGCTGACGGCATCTCCTCGCCGCTGCGCGGCGCCGGGATCGCAGCGAGCGGCGCTGTGAGATCCTCGGGATCGTCCGCTGCGGGCGCGGTCAGGGCCGCCTGGGCCGCAGTGATGGCAGCGCTCACGGGGACGCGACGGGCCGAGTCTTCCATGCGCCGTGGCGCCCTGTGCCGGGGCAAACGCTGACTGCTATGGCGGGGCATCAAGGGCGTTATATCAAGCTGGACAGCGATCGGCCAGTGCCTGACAGCTGATCGAGACCTAGCTGGGACGGTAAGGGCCTGGCTATCGGAAATGCTCCCAGCCGCCGCCAGCCGCCCGGCGCTCGCCGTCGACCAGGACGCCGTCGCCTTCCCGCACGTTCCCGATAACGCGCCAGCCGTCCGGCGGCGCCGACCCGGCCGGGAACGTCGCCGCCAGTGCGTGGTCCTCGCCGCCGGTCAGCGCCCAGTCCTGCCACGCGACCCCGAGCAGGCTGGCGGCCGCCCTGGTCGGCTCGCCGCACGGGAGCGCGGCCGTCGCCACATCGATGGCCACACCACTGGCTGCCGCGATGTGCCCGAGGTCCTGGAGCAGTCCGTCACTCACGTCGATCATCGCCGTGGCGCTCGCCGCCGCGGCCGGGCCCGCCGGATAGGGCGGCTGCGGCCGCAGGTGCGCCGCGACCAGCCGACCAAGATCACTGGCGCTGTACTCACTGCCGTCGCTCTCTCCGGCGCCGCACTCACCGGCGCCGCACTCGCTGGCGCCGCTCTCACCGGCGCCGTACTCACCGGCGTCGGCCCGGGTCGCCTTTCCGGCCCGCAGCAGGGCCAGGCCCGCGGCCGAGGCACCCACCTGCCCGGCGAGCGCCACCACGTCGCCGGGTCTTGCGCCGGCGCGGGTGACCGGCCGGCCGCCAGCCAGTTCGCCGAGGGCCGTGATCGCGAGCATCACGCAGGGCGCCGCCGTGACGTCGCCGCCCGCGATAGAAGCTCCCGCCCGGCGGCACTCGGCCGCCATGCCGCCGATCATCTGCAGCACCCAGCTGACCGCGAGGCCGGCCGGGCAGGCCAGGCCCACCAGCAGCGTCCGCGGCTCGGCGCCCATGGCCGCGACGTCGGCCAGGTTCTGCGCCGCCGCCTTGACTCCCACATCGGCGGCCGCCGACCAGTCCAGGCGGAAGTGCTGGTCCTCGACCAGCAGGTCAGTCGTGGCAACGACCCGGCCATCGGGCACGCGCAGGACCGCGGCGTCATCGCCAGCCGCGACCTCCAGCCGGTCATCGGCTGGCAGCAGCTCTTGAATGGCGGATATGAGCCCGAATTCGCCAAGGTCCGCGACGCTAATAACAGCAGTCCACCTATCTGCCGCGGCGTCGCGGCGGCCGCCGCGACGCGGTGCCTATTGTGACTTGCCGGGCAGCACGCCTAGTAGATCCCTACGGTAGCGTTGCCCTGACAGCGTGATCCGCGTGGAGGCGACATGGTGCAGGCTTACATCCTCGTCCAGACCGAGGTCGGAAGGGCCGCCGACGTTGCCTCAAGCATCGGCCAGATCGCGGGCGTCACGCAGGCCGACGACGTCACCGGGCCTTATGACGTCATCGTCCGGGCCGAGGCTGACAACGTAGACGACCTCGGCCGTCTCGTGGTCGCCCAGATTCAGCTCGTTTCCGGCATTACCCGGACCCTGACCTGCCCGATCGTCCACATCTAGGGGCCTTCGCCGCCAGTCAGGGCGACCGTCGCGAGCAGGGCCCGCGTCCGGGGACCAAGTCCTATCTCCGCGGCTTGCCGCAGTTCCGCCGTGGTGTCGACGTCGCGGCGCAGCCCGCCCAGGCCGGGCAGGTCAAGCTCGGCCAGTCCGGCCGCTACGTGCCGGGCGCGCGAGTTACGCCCGAAGAGCGGCTCGAATCCTGCGCCGGGCGGCGCTGCGTACAACGTAGTGCCCGTTCCCTCGGCGTCCGGCACGAACGCACGGCCGGCGGCCGCCGCGGTCAGCGCGATCGTGAGCTCGGCTGACCGGAGCGCGGGCAGGTCGGCCGTGAGCGCCGCGACGCCCTGACCGGGCCACCGCGCCTGCGCCTCGCGGGCGCCGAAGGCCAGCGCCTCGTTAAGTCCCGCGGCCGGCGCGTCGGGCAGCACGAACGCCCCGTGGCCAGCCGCTTCCGCCCGGACCGCCGGATCGTCGGTCACCACGACTAGGGCCGCCACGGGGGCGGCGCCAGCGGCCGCGGCGATGGTGTCTGCCGCCATGGCCAGTGCCAGTTTCGCCCGGTCTGCTGCGGGTAGCCCGGTGAGCCGGGACTTGGCCTGGGCAAGTACCTTGACGGGGATCACCAGCGACCAGGTCAGCGGGACGTCGGGTGTCATGTATCCGATCCTGCCGTGACGCCTCGACATGGCGTGACGCGACCGGACAGACTGAACCACACCAGCGAGCCAGAGGATGCCCGATGACACGCACGAAGGCGACTAAGCGCGCATACGGCACCTACTCCAATACCTGGCGCAACGTCTCCAAGCTCATCCTGCGGCCCGGCATCCGGATGATGATGCGGCTGGACTGGGGCGGGCAGCAAAACATCCCCGCTGATGGCGCGATGCTCCTGGCTGCCAACCATTTGTCATATATGGACATCTTCGCGGTCTCCCTGTTCGCGGACAGCGCCCGCCGGTACCCGGTGTTCCTGGCTAAGTCCTCGCTCTTCGACATCCCGGTGCTGGGCGCCATCATCACGAAGCTGGGTCAGTTGCCCGTCTTTCGCGGCCAGGCGGACGCGGCGCTCGTCTTGCGAGAGGCCGAGATGGTCGCCCGGAGCGGCGCCTGCGTGATCTTCTATCCCGAGGCCACGGTGACTCGCGATCCAGACCAGTGGCCGATGGTGTCCAAGACTGGCGTCGCCCGGCTGGCCCTGGAGACCGGCGCGCCCGTCGTCCCGGTCGCGCACTGGGGCGCGCAGAAGATCCTGCCGTATGGCAGCTACGTGCCCAAGCTGCTGCCGCGCAAGACGGTACGCATCATCGCGGGGCCGCCGGTCGACCTGTCGGAGTTCACCGACCTGCCCCTCACCAGCGCGGTGCTGCGCGCCGCCACCGACAAGATCATGCGGGACGTCGCGGTGCTGCTGGGGCAGTTGCGCGAGGAGACGCCGCCCGCCGAGCCGTTCCACCCAGCCGTGGCCAGGCGCAAGATGCGCCAGGAACTGCGAGCGCTGGCCGAAGGCCAGGAGGAGGCAGGCGGCCAGGAGGAGGCAGGCCGCCAGGAAGCGGCAGGCGGCCAGGAAGCGGACTCAGCTGACGAGGCGGCGGCACCGGGAACGCCAAGCCAATGAAAGCCGCGGTACTCGGAGCCGGCTCGTGGGGCACAACGTTCGCCCAGGTCCTCTGCGACGCCGGGAATGACGTCGTGCTGTGGTGCCGACGTCCCGAGGTCGCCCGCGCGATCGAGTCCGGCCATGAGAACCCGCACCGGCTGCCCGGCATCGCGCTCACCGACGCGCTGCACGCCACCGCGGATGCCGCCGAGGCGCTCGCGGGGGCCGAGCTTGTGGTTCTCGCGGTCCCGGCCCAGACGCTGCGCACCAACCTCTCTGGCTGGTGCGACCTGCTGCCGGCCGACGCGCTGCTCGTGAGCCTGATGAAAGGCGTCGAGCATGGCACCTGCGAGCGCATGAGTGAGGTCATCGCGCAGGTGACCGGCGCCGGGCCGGAACGTATCGGCGTGGTCACCGGGCCGAACCTGGCCCGGGAGATCGCCGTGCGGCAGCACTCAGCCTCCGTCGTCGCCTGCACTGACCTGGAGACAACCGACCGGCTGCAGAAGGCCTGCCATACCTCGTACTTCCGGCCCTACACCAATCCCGATGTCATCGGCTGCGAGCTGGGCGGGGCGGTCAAGAACGTGATCGCGCTGGCCGTCGGGATCGCGGCCGGCATGGGGCTCGGCGACAACACCAGGGCGATGCTGATCACCCGCGGGCTCGCCGAGATCGCCCGGCTCGGCACCGCGCTCGGCGCGGACCAGCACACCTTTTCTGGACTCGCGGGCATGGGCGACCTGATCGCCTCGTGCAGCTCACCCCTGGCGCGTAACCGCAGCTTCGGCGAGAAGCTCGGTCGCGGCGTGCCGCTGGCTGAGGTGCTCGCGAGCACCAACCAGGCGGCCGAAGGCGTCGCGTCGTGCCAGCCTGTACTGCAGCTCGCGCGAGCGCACGGGGTAGAGATGCCGATCACCGAGGTGATGGTGGCGGTCATGCACGAGGGGATGGATATCGGCCAGGCGGTGCTCATGCTGGCGTCACGATCGGCGAAGCCGGAGTGGTATGGCGTCTGACGGTGTCGCCCAGGACGGGGGAATGGAGGTCTGGTGAGCGAGCAGCGCAAGATCAGGGTCGCGGTGGTCTTCGGCGGGCGGGGGCCCGAGCATCCGGTATCGGTCATGGGCGGCGGCAACATGCTGTCCGCCATCGACCGATCAAAATACGACGTCATCGCCGTCGGGATCACCACCGACGGGCACTGGGTACAGGTCGCCGACGAGCCGGGCCGGATGGCGATCACCGACGGGGAACTGCCCACGGTGGCGGCCATCGCGATGCCGGGCGCGCAGATCGTGCCGTGGGCCGGCGGCCAGGGGGCCGGTAGCGGCCTCGCGGGACCGGCCTCCGCGGCGGGCCCGATATCCAGCGCCCCCGCGCAGATTCCGCACCTGTTCGGCGACGTCGACGTCGTGCTGCCGGTGCTGCACGGCCCCTACGGCGAGGACGGCACCATCCAGGGCCTGCTGGAAATGGCCGGCGTGCGCTACGTCGGGGCGGGCGTGCTGGCCAGCGCCGTCAGCATGGACAAGGAGTACATGAACATAATCTTCGCGGCCAAGAAGCTGCCCGTCGGCCCGTACGTCGTAGTGAAGGAACGGGACTGGCCAGCCGCGGGCGCCGACCCGGTGCTGGCAACCACGGGGCAGGCGACCCCCGAGCACAAGCGGGTGCTCGATGAGATCGCGGAGCTCGGCTGGCCGCTGTTCGTGAAGCCCGCGCGGGGCGGGTCCAGTATCGGCACCTCCAAGGCGAGCGACATCGGCGAGCTGTACGACGCGGTCGCGGTCGCCCGGCAGTATGACTCCAAGGTCCTGGTAGAGGCCGCCATCGACGGGGTGGAAATCGAGGTCTCCGTGCTGGAGGGCGCCGACGGCGGCCCGCCGGAGACCAGCCTGCCCGGCCAGCTGCTGGTGGACGGCGGCGAGGAGTTCTGGGACTTCGAGGCCAAGTACCTGGACTCGGCCAGCGGGATGGCGATTCCGGCGCCGATCCCCGACAGCGCGATCGCCGAAGTACGGCGGCTGGCGGCGGCGGCGTTCGAGGCGGTGTCGTGTGAGGGCCTGGCCCGGGTGGACTTCTTCTACACCCCGGACGGCCGGGTCATCATCAACGAGATCAACACGATGCCCGGCCTGTCGCCCGCCTCGTACTGGCAGAAGATGTGGGAAGCCACCGGCAAGACGTTCCCCGAGCTGATCGACCGGCTGCTCCAGTCGGCCCTGTCCAAGCGGCCCGGTCTGCGCTAACCCACATTGCGCTAACCCACATTGCGCTGACGCAGGTCGGCCGCGCGGCGCACGAAGTTGGCGATGAGCTGCGC
>Ga0209006_10003404_pt1 | contig 14471 bp, 14 predicted proteins | sample JacPin_JW_Ref_O2_FD_188567 | JGI IMG/M metagenome (GOLD analysis project Ga0209006, IMG submission 188567) | Forest soil microbial communities from Algoma, Ontario, Canada - Jack Pine, Ontario site 1_JW_Ref_O2 (SPAdes) (version 2) | ecosystem: Environmental > Terrestrial > Soil > Boreal... | reverse complement strand
AGCGTGGCTGGCAGCCCGCTATCCAGCCGAGATTTTTTCAGTGTGGATGTTGAACGGCCGCGGCCGGGACTCGCAGCCGTTTCCAACGCTGTCCAAAGAAATAAAAGAGAAGCGTGGAACGCTCAACGCACTGCTCGGCGAAATCGGCGACCGCTTCATCTTACCCATCGACCCAGCCGACGAGCGCGCGCGCCTCCTGACTGAAAACGTCGAGATCACGCACGACGGCAACGGCGGCGTCCGCACCGCCCTCGCCCGCCAGGCCGACGCAATTTTTTTCGTCCGCAACGTAACCCCACTCCAGGCGACCTTGGCGTGACCCGGCCGCTGTTCTTCCCCTCTCCCAGAATGGGAGAGGATCGAAGGTGAGGGTCCTTAAAACAGCGCGCTTTTTTGCGCGCGATTCAAAATTCTGCCTCTGCTCTGGAAGCGCGCGAACGTTATGCAAGCTCTCCTTCAGGCATAGAGTCTGGCCACACCTCGCAGTAGAATCTGCGCTAGCCGCAACGGCTCCGATCCGCGGCTCGGCGAGGTGCTCAGATGAAACGATCGCGCGACGGATCGATCATTGGACGACGCGAGTTCCTGAAGCGTGGCGTGCTCGCCGGCGTCGGCGTATCGATCCTGCCGCTGGCCGGCAGCGCGAGCGCGTCGATCGAGGCGGCTGCTCCGCAAGTCCGCCGCTACTCGACGCTCGGCCGCACCGGTCTCAAGATTTCCGACATCTCGTTCGGTGCGAGCCGCCTTACCTCTGGCGAGGAAGATTTGGTCCGTCACGCATTCGATTGCGGCGTCAATTATTTTGATTCGGCCGACTCGTACACCGACGGCGAATCCGAAACCACCGTTGGCAACGCACTCAAGGGCAAGCGCGACAAGGTTTATCTGACCTCGAAGCAGATGGCGCAGGCGGACGATAAGCGCGATGCGATGATGCAGACGTTGGAGGGCAGCTTGCGCCGGCTGCAGACCGATCACGTCGACGTGTACTTCAATCATGCGGTCAACGATCCTGCACGGCTCAAGAATCCGGAGTGGCACGAATTCACCGCGCAGGCGCGGAAGCAGGGAAAGATTCGTTTCGTCGGCATGTCGGGTCACGCCGGCAATCTCGCCGAGTGCCTCAACTACGCGATCGACAGCGGCCAGGTCGACGTAATCCTGTGCGCGCACAACTTCGGACAGGACCCGCGCTTCTTCCAGCGCTTCACACGGAGCTTCGACTTCGTCGCGCGCCAGCCCGAGTTGCCGCGCATCATGGAAAAAGCCAAACAGCACGGCGTCGGCGTAGTCGTAATGAAAACCCTGATGGGCGCGCGCTTGAACGATATGCGCCCATACGAATCCGGCGGCGCAACCTTCTCGCAGGCGGCATTTCGATGGGTGCTGTCGAATCATAACGTCGACGCGCTGATCGTCACGATGACGAGCCGGCAGATGATCGACGAATACCTGGGCGCGTCAGGGGCGCGCGCGACAGCGGCAGCGGACCTGCCGCTGTTGAATCGCTACGCGACTCTCAATGGTGATTCGCAGTGCCGTCCCGCATGCAACGAATGCGCGAACGCTTGCCCTTACGGCGTGCCGATCGCAGACGTGATGCGCACGCGAATGTACGCTCGCGACTACGGCGACATGCGCTTTGCGCGGACCGAATACGCGATGCTCTCATCGAACGCGGCGGCATGCCTCACCTGCGAGGCGAAGCCATGCGCCGGATCATGTCCGCACGGAATCGCGACTGACGTACTGCTGGCGCCGACGCATCGCATGCTCGCGTAGCCACTGGCAGACTGGGCCATTTCCAAGTACGACTGATACGCGATGGCCGATGCTGCGAGCAACGATCCGCGGGTTCACTTCGCCGCTGAGCGTACTTTCCTTGCGTGGATCCGGACCGGGCTTGCGCTGATGGGCTTCGGCTTCGTGGTCGCGCGGTTCGGGCTCTTTCTCAAGGAAGTGGCCGTCGGCGGCAACACCCCGGGCGTGAAGTCGTACGGATTTTCATTGTGGGCGGGCAGCGCAATGGTGATGCTGGGGGCGGTGCTGAACCTCGCGGCCGTCGCTCGGCACCTGGAGGTGATCAAGAGACTCAATCGGGGCGAGAGCGTGATGACGGAGCCGTCCCTGATCGCGATCACCGTCGGAATCTTGCTCGGATTGGTCGGCATCGCGATGGTCATTTTCCTGGTGGCGGTGAGCTGAGCGGATTCATCCGCGCGATCGCGACAAGGCAGTCGGCGTCAAGGACCTTTGAAAACTTCTAGAGCATCGACTGCGCGAATCCATCGCGCGTGGCGCTTGTCGCCGGGTACGATGAGCCGCAGCGGACCTTCGCGATTGTCGAGCGGCTTGCCGTCGCGACGGTCGGCCAGCAGGATAACGCGGTCGCTGAAGGCCGCATCGAACTCTGTCAGCGAGAAAAGCACCCGATAGCCATCCGGTGCGCTCGCGATAAGGCTCACGGCCAGGTTCTGTCCCTTCAATTCTTTTCCTAGCGGCGCCCCAGCCTTCTTCAGTATCTCCGCGACCGGCACTCCGCCGTACTCAACTTGCGCACCCTTGTCGTCGGTGACGCGGATTGTCTGTCTTGGAAAAGCCGCAATATCAGCGATCCTGAGCTCGAGATGATTGGGCACCTCGCCATTGACGAGTAAGGCGACGGCTCGCGACGCCTGCGCAAATGCACTCGCCGGCATGCATAAGAGCAGAACCAGCGGCGAGATTCTCAGCGGCCACGAATTTTCGCGCGCCATTCGGGATTGCTAGCCCTTCTGAATCATGACCTCGGTGGCCTTGATCACCGCGGTCACCTTGTCACCTTTCTTCAGCCCCATCTCTTCCGCACTTCGCTTGGTGATAACCGACTCGACGATATTGTCGCCGACCTTAAGCGTGATAAGCGCGGTGACAGTGCCGAGAATGACTTCCGTGATTTCGCCTTTCAAATGATTGCGAGCGCTGAGTGCCATACAATTTTCCTCCTCACGTACAAGTCTCTCACACCGGACGTCGCAGATCAGAATGGAATGCGCGCGCTCAAGATCACTGCGTTGTTGTAAGTCGGATGGTGCGTCACCGCCACCTGGTAGCCCGCGCCAATAGTCACTCCGACACGTTCGTGGATCGGTATGCGTCCGATGAGCAATCCAGGTGTGAGGAATAGCTGGCTTTGGCCGGTTCGTTCGCCCTTCGAAAACCAGGTGTAGTTGGTTTCAAATTCCGGCCAGAAATATTTGCAGATCCGATACTGGAAGGCGGTATTCCAGGCGAGCGGCCATCCGAGACGATCCTCGCCGCCGTTGGGGAACGTTATCCCGACCGTAGTCTGGACGTCGAAGTCTCCGAATCCTTTGCCGCCCGCAATCGTCGGCGTGAAAAGCGCGTGCCCGGAGCTGTTTCCACGGTTGCCAGTCGGCGCACTGAAGCCCATAAAGGCGGTCAGGATGTAATTTCCATTCTCCTCGTTGGCCGAGAGCAGCCGGTATTTGACGAGAAATGTCTCATCGGCCCAGTCGTCTTTGGGAATGTCCGATCCGTGGCGAATGTGACCGTTATGCGCGATCCAGGCCGGCACCCCGAGTATGATCTCAGTATTCTGAAACGGGATCAGTTCCAGTCCCTTGCCGGCGCCAAAGTTGTCGGTCGCGACACCGTGGGGATTCGCCTGCCACAGTTGATCGTATCGGACTTCCTCTTCCAGCCGTGGAGTAACGGTCACCAACGGGGTGATCCAGTGCGGCTGCTCGCTCTGAATTTTAGTGACCCGCGGAAACCAGTTTACAAAGTAGTCCACGATGTCGGACCCGAAGTCCGCGCGGCATGGAGTCGCCGCGGCGAGCACGAGCGCTAAACCGATCGGGCTAAGGGCCAGGCGCGGCAGGATGAAGCGGGATGTACGGATTCTCATAGATATGATTCAATGCCATGTTAAGAGCGGGATGACAAGTATTATGGCGTCGATGGACAAAGAGCTTACGCGCGCGCGAACGGAGCGGTCGCTCACGCAGACCGAGCTGGCTCGTCGCGCGGGAATCTCGCGGCAGGCGTTGGGAGCGATCGAGTCGGGCGCCTATCACCCGGGCGTCGCAATCGCGATTCGCATCGCGCGCGAACTCGGCACCACCGTGGAATCGCTCTTCGGCGAGATTGACGATGAAGCCTCGACGCTGGTCGAGGCCGACTGGTCCGGCGCCGAGCGTTCCCGCCCTGCCCTCGCGCAATCGCGCGTAGTACTCGCACGCGTGCGCGGAAAAGTCGTGGCCGTGTCGCAACCCGCGGCGCATCTTACGCTTTCATCGGCGGCCGGCGTCCTGCAGCGCGCGCGGCGGCGTCGCGCGGACGTCGCGACGTTTCAACTGCCCGATGAAATCGACTCGACCCTGCTGATGTCGGGATGCGACCCTGCAGCCGCGATGCTGGTGGACTGGCTCGCGCGCCGCCGCTCTCCCGTTCGCGCCGTCGCGCTTCCGTGCTCGAGTCGAGAGGCGTTGCGGGCGGTGGTCGACGGCCGCGCGCACGTGGCCGGCGTTCATCTTCGCGATCAGAACGGCGGCGAGTACAACCAGGTGTCAATCCGCCGCGCATTGGGCCGCCGCCGTTCCATCGTGGTGAACTTTGCGCGATGGGAGCTTGGACTCGCGACGGCGCCCGGCAATCCGCTCGCAATCCGCGGTTTCGCCGACCTGGGGAGACCGGGCTTGAAAATCGTGAATCGCGAAGACGGTTCCGGAGCACGCTCGGTTCTCGACCATGCGCTCGGCGAGGTCGGGATCCAGCGCGAGCGCATCGCGGGCTATCAGTTCGAAGTCGGCGGCCATCTCGAGGTCGCGGCCGCGATCGCGGCGGGCCTGGCGGACGCAGGAGTCACCATCAGGCTGGGTGCCGACGCCTACGGACTGCATTTTATTCCACATCAAGATGAGCGTTATGACCTCGTGATCGTCGAACATGAGGCGGAATCCCCGCCGATCAAGGCGATGCTCGACGCGCTCAACTCACGGCGTTTTGCGCGCGAGATCAGCCAGCTATGCGCGTATGACACCGCACAGATGGGACGGTTAGTCAGCGCCTGATCCGATAACGCGACGCTCCGCTCCCCTCTCCGGCTGTGAATTTTCGCTAATCTTCGACCCCTCTCAGCGTAAGAATTCGCGCGTTCGTAACAATCGACTCATCATGTCGTAACGACGCCTCTTTAGTTTGCCCCTGCCGCGGCGGGAGGACGCCGATTTCGTGCGTCAAGCAGGCATTTCGCGTCCGGGAGGTTCTCGTCGAGAGCGGTTCGGCCGGCGAGAGTTTTCGCATCGTGGAAAGGAGAGTCCAGGGAGGACGATGATGAGACGAACGATACGAATGGTTACGCTGTCGATACTTGGCGCGGCGCTGATGCTCAGCGCGATCGCGATGTCGCCAAGGCCAGTGTTGAGCGACGAGGGGCGCGCGATCACGCTGTATAGCGATCCCGCCACCGGGCAGGTGTTTACCAAACGATGCAAGCGTTGCGTCAGGCTCGGCGAGTACATCCCGGCCGGATCGACCGAAGAGATTGAGCGCAAGGTCGAGCGGCGAGTCGGAGCGCAGACCCAGGCACAACTGAATCAGGAACGTGCCGCGATGGAGGCTGAAGAAGCGCAGCGGCAGGCTCAGCAGCAGCAGTGGAACGCCGAGATGGCCAAGCAGGTCTCGACGATTCAGCCATGGGCGACGGAATTTGGCGATCGCTGGTACAAGAAGATCTCAGTCGGCACATTGGTGTACGCGTACTATGGCTTCTGGTCGCACACCGGCTTCGGTCCGCAGTTCATGGACGCCAACATGAACTGGCCTGGCCCCGGCAACAATTCTTTCAGTCAATTTGCGATCAACCGTACCTATCTGGATTTCAAGTTCACGCCGATTGACGACGTTTCGATGCGTATCACGCCCGATATGTACACGACGATCGGAACGCCACCCGGTGACAAGGTCGGCAAGAACAGCGGCTATGCGCAGGTGGACGACGGCAACCTCGGACTCCGTCTGAAGTACGCATACCTTGACTACAACACCTTCTTCCAAAAAGTGTTGAAGGTCGCTGCGATGCACGACGATAAATTCACGTTTGGCCAGCAGCAGAACCCGCTCGTCGATTGGGAAGAGAACCTATGGGGCTTCCGCTATACCGCCCTGACGCCATGGAACTATCTGAGCTTGAGTTCGGCACAGGTCGGCGTCGCGATGAAGGGACCTATCAAGTTTAACGAGAAGCAGTATGCCGACTACGACTTCGGCGTATACGACGACGCCAGTTTCCACGCCCAGGAGCAGAGCGCCTACAAGCAGGTTATGGGTCGCGTGACGATCAATCCGCTCGGCGCCAACTCACGGTATGACGGCCTTGGTCTCACGGGCTTCTACGACTACGGCTACTCGAACAAGTGCACGCCCGACCTGAATGCCACCAACGCCACCTGCGGGCATCTCGCACGGGCGGCGGCTCTCGCTCATTATACTGCCGAAACCTGGGGCGTCGTCGCCGAGTGGGACTACGGCCACAATGCGTTCAGTCCCGGTAACCTGTACTCGGGCAGTGGACCGTCAGATGCAGTCGGTACCGTCAGCCCGGGCGGTTTCGCGGGCTTCAACCACATGGTGACCGACATTCTGAACACTCAGGCGGTGCAGATGGGCGCGGACTTGCTGGGTCACTACGATATCCCGCATACCCCGTTCACAGCCTTTGGCTTGCTGCAGTGGTTTCAACCGAACACGCGCATCAGCAAGGACCCGCTCGACTTCACGCGCTATGACTTGGGCGTGCAGTGGCTCATTAACAAGTACTTCAGGGTGGCGTTCGATTCACAGGCCATCCAGTACTACCACAGCCAGTTCGAGTTACCCGCGGGAACGACGTCGGCGAAGTCGAAAGCGGTGCCGTTCGCAGTTCCGCGCGACACTCACGCGTTCTTCCTGCACCTGGAGTTTCGGTACTAACCTCCGATCCTGATTACTGACCGAAAGGCCGGCGCGGGCATCCGAAATGCTCGCGCCGGTTCGCTTTTGAGATCGATCGATCTCGAAAAATTGATTGCGGAAAGCGCCCTTAAGACTCAATAAGGGGTATCGACTCGCTCCAAGGCCTGGACCAGCTCGTCATGCGAGACCGGCTCGCCCGCCGATATCTTCGCGATTAACTGCCGGTCCTGCCTCTCCTGAACGTAGTAATCCTGCTGAGTGATAGGCTCTTGCGACCAGTACTTCGCCTTGTATTCGTCCATTTCCCGCTGCCGCTCGAGCTGACTCACCATCGCGCTCCTGTCATACGGAGCACTTGTAACGGGAATAACCGTTTGAGTAAGCGCGACGGCGGGGAGAAGGAGACCGGCGGCAAGGGGTATAATTCCGAAAATCCTGGAATTCATGACACACCTCTGTAACAATCTATTAATATTTTATTAACATTTGACGTTCAGTCAACAACAATTCTCTCTTCGTCAAACATCGCTCGGCACTGACGAGGAGCAATGTCGATTTGTTCTATGCTCACTCGATCGCGAGAGCGATATTGGATCGAGTAACGGGGTATGTCTCTTCAGTTGGTGGTCGGAAATGAAAAACAGGACTCTTGAACTGGCAGCAGCCCTCGCGAGTGCACTCTGCTTGGCCGCGTCGCTCTCGGCATGCGCTCCAACCGAATCGAACGCCTCGAACGCGCAAAGCGAACGAACACTGGAACGTCTTCAGGCGGCCCGCGAGATCGACTTGAGCAACGCAAAAGATCCGGAGGTCGGGCCTGCCGCATCAGGCGATTATTCGCTCCGGGCGGACAAAGCCGCGCAGGTCATGGACGACCTGGAGCACGGCCAGTATGTAAGCCAATCGCAAATCGATGACGCGATGTTCGTCCCTCCCAAGTCGCTCTCGCTCGCGCAGAAAGCTCAGCTCATTCGTGAGTTGAAGGATGCGAGAAGTCTCGATGACCGCGGATGGTGGGACTGGACGCGCGATCCTGTCATCGCGCAGAATTTCTCGGTGCAGGAGAAGAAGGCAAACCGCGCAATCAGAGACCTCGAAACCGATCGGCAGATTTCGTGGTCGGAGATCGACGAAGGCCTCGCAGTACCTCGATATCCTTGAGCCGATAACCACCGCTCCCCGGTCTCAGCTTCCTCCCACCCCTGGCTGGCGCAGCGCGGTGAGATTGTCGGCAACTCCGCGTTGGCTGACTACCTTCCCGTCGCGGATTTCCAGGAATACAACTTCGTCAAATGAGACGCGCTTGCCAGTCGGCGCCAGCATGCCCCATTGACCACTCTGCGTCCCGGTAATGGTGAACCTCACGACGACCACATTTCCTTCCGCGACGATCTCGCGAATCTCCTCGTGATAGTCGGTAAACGCGGCGTGGGCCCGCTCGACCATTCCTCGAATTCCTTCACGGCCGCGCCGAGGTTGAGCATAGGGCCGATAGTCCGCGACGTAGTCGACCGAATAGAAATCCGGAATCCTGTCGAGGGCTCCGGCATTCCAGATTTGTTCAGTAAGCTCGCGGACCAGAGCTTTGTTCTGCTCGATCATCGTGCCCTCCCGTTTGGAACTTGAGATGGCGGTGAGGTTTTCTGTCGGAATCGTGACGCTTTGCAAAATCAAATGCCAGACTTTTAAAGACTGGATGTTTGAAAATCCAACCGACTTAAAACCCGCCAATCTGCTTCAGCTTTGAGCAGGCATAATTCCTGCTCGATATAAACGTGGAGGCAATCAAACCAAACAAGCTCCCTATGAAAAGAATAGAAGCAGTGGTCAAGCGCTCAGCCCTGGACGATTTTCACCGATGCGCCAAACAGCTTGGAATCTTCGGCTTCGATTTATCTGAAGAGCGAAAGCGTCCGAACCACCAACCGCTCTCCACATCCAGCGAAGGGAATTCTCACGCCGCATCGAAACTCAAAGTGGACTTCGCGGTGCTTGATGAAGAGGTCAAGTCCACCATTCACGCGGTCCTCGAATCAGTCCATCCGAACAGCATCGCAGTCTTCAAATTTGATCAGGATACGCGGCCGCCAACTTCAGTGCGGCAGCCGCTTCGAAAGTCCGACAGTTGGCCATAGGCGAACCGCAAGGAAAGCTCTCAATCGAGATGGTAGCGTTTTCGCTTGTGCCACAAGGTCGAGATGCAGATGCCCAAGGTCACCGCCGCATCTTCAAGCGTCGGCGCCAATGCGAGCACGCGCCGGATGTGCTCCTGCTCTATCTGCTCGAGGGTAGAATGTTCGGGCAGGGTTCCGTTCCGTGGAGCGCTCGCTTGAAACAGGATGTCGGGCAAATCTTCCTTGCGCAGCGCCGCGCCGCGGCTCAGCACGACTGCGCGTTCGACCGCGTTGCGCAATTCGCGGATGTTGCCCGGCCACGAGTAGGCGACCAGTGCTTTGCGAGCGTCATCCGAAAACTGCAATCCAGTGCGGCCGTTGCGAGCGGCAGTCTCGGTGAGAAACATTTCAGCGAGCGGCAGAATATCTTCGGGCCGTTCGCGCAACGCGGGCACGCGGAGGCTGATGACATTCAATCTGTAGTACAGGTCGCTGCGAAACCGCTCGGCGCTGATCTCCTGCGGAAGGCTGCGGTTGGTGGCGGCGATGATACGGGCATCGACCTTGATCGTCTCCTCTCCACCCACGCGCTCGAAGCGCTCATCCTCCAGGAAACGCAGGAACTTGGATTGCAATGCGGGCGACAGCTCCGCGATTTCGTCGAGGAAAACCGAACCGCCATTTGCCGCTTCCAGCCGGCCCGGCTTGTCTTTGATCGCACCGGTAAAGGACCCTTTCATGTGCCCGAACAGCTCGCTTTCCAACAGATGCTCGGAGAGCGTGGTGCAGTTAACGGTGACGAACGGCCGCTCGCGGCGCGAACTCCATTCGTGGATCTGTCGCGCGAGAACGTTCTTGCCGGTGCCGCTTTCTCCAGTTAGCAGGATTGTCGCGTCGCTCGACGCGGCCGCGAAAGCCGTCTCTACAAGGGACCGATATTCAGGGCTCCCTGTAGTGAGCAGCGGCGTGCCATCGATCGAATTGCGCAAGGCCCGAACCTCGGTACGCAATTCCTTTACTTCGAGCGCGCGATCGACCGCATGCTGAATCTGATCGAGCGAGAATGGCTTGGTGACATAATCGTAGGCGCCGGCTTTCATCGCCGCCACAGCATTCTGGACCGTGGCATAAGCGGTCATCAGTATCACGATCGTGGCCGGAAATTTTGCTTTGATTTCGTTGAGCAGCTCGAGGCCGTTCATCTCGGCCATCCGCCAATCACTGAGAACGAGATCGAACGGCCCATCGCGGTTCGCGAGGGCGAGTGCCTCACGTCCGCTTTCAGCAATCGTAATCTCATGCTCGCGTGAACCCAGGAATCGGCCGAGTGCGTCGCGAATATTTTTTTCGTCGTCGACGACCAGCAATTTTGCCATCTAGATGCACCGCGAATGCGGCAGCTGGACCACGAACGTGCTGCCTTGAGCGGAAGAATCCAGGAAGATACGACCTCTGTGCGATTCGACGATCTCCTTGGCAATCGCAAGACCCAGGGCCGCATAACCGGCTTCAAATCCGTCGGGAGTCCACTGCTGTTCGAAAACCAGGTCGCTGATTTCGAGCGGAATCCCCGGCCCGGTATCGGACACCGATAGCCGCAGGCCCTGTCCTGAGCGATCGGCGGAGACTTCAACCGCACCGCCTTCCGGAGTGTAGCGCAGCGCATTGCCGATTAAAGTCGAGAGCACCCAGGAAAGCTTCACTGGATCGCCGTAAGACTCGAGTTCCGCTCCAACGTGAATACGCAGCGCGACTTCTTTCTGCGCGGCCTGCAGCGAAAACTTCTTCGCGGCCGAAGTTACAAGCCTGGCAAAATCAAACGTGACATTCCGCACCGCGATCGAAGTGGTTTCATCGCGAGTAACGTTCAACAGACTGTCGGACAAATCGCGAATGCGAGCTAAATCCTCGACCACTGTGTCTATTATTTCGTGCTGCTTGGGATCGGGAGTTTTTCTCTCAAGCAACTCGACCGCGAGCGACAGCGATGTGAGCGGCGTTCTGAGCTCATTCGATAACGTTGCTATAAGGTTGGTGCGTGCGCGCTCCTTGTCGCGAAGATAAGTCATGTCGTGAAGCGTGATCATCGTGCCGAACGGAGTGCCATCACCGAGACGCAGCGGTGCAGGCTTCAGGAGATACGTATGATCGCGGCCGCGAACGTACAGACTTACTTCTGCCTGCTGTTCACCTCCCGGATAAGCCAGAGCGCTTCGAAGGGCAGCCCGAACATTCACGTAGTGACTATTGTCTTCGTCGAGACTGAAGAACGAACGGCCCAGAATTTCTGCGCGATCAATACCAACTATCAGTGCAGCCTGCTCGTTGAGATTGGTAACGACCGCGTCGATGTCTATCAGGATCACCGCAAGGTCGAGACATTTCAGAATTGCCGCCGTCTTTTTGTCTTCATCGGTAGTAGGTGTGGATTTCATTCTGGGCCCTCGCCCCCGATATGAGCGACCTCCGGCCGCCGACACTCCTACGCTGGCGGCGCGCCGAAGTGCTTGCGCAGTTCCAGATTCACTTCGAGCACATTCACCATCTTCTCACCGACTAGGCCATAGAAGGGCGCTGAGACGTCAGCTTGCAGAATCTGTTCGATCTCGGTACGCACCTGGCCTTGATCCCGCTTAGTATCTTTGGCCCACGCGGAGGATACGCGATCTAGCTGGTACTCTGCGTTCTGGAGCGTGATATCAGGGTCCAGTCCTGAGCCGGAAGTGGTGACCATATCTCCCGGCACATCTTGGAGCTCTGCGTCGGCGTGATCCTGACGCCACATGTCGAAGAAGTTGGACTGGATGTCGGAGCCCTCCTTGACCGGTTCGATCACTGTCTCGGTTTTCCCGTCCTTGGTCTGATGCTGCACCGCGGATGGAAACTTACCGGGGTTCTCCTTCGAGAAGCTCTCGAAGAAGACCATCGCCAGGTCGGCAGACTTGGGCTCCGGCGTTGCGGGATTGTCCTTGATAAACTGCTGAACCTCCTTAGTATGAGTCTTACCCCAGTTTTGTACGTACTTGTCGTGCGTAGGATCGGCGTTGACCCACGCTGTGGCAACGGCGTTGTGAGCATCCGCCCACTGCGCAACGATATGCGGCTGTCCGCCGAAGCTATCCTGCTGGAACCACGCTTCGATATCAGGCGCCACCAGTTGGCCCGCCTTCGGGCCGCTCTTGTACTTGACAATAGGACCTAGTTGCTGTGCCACGCGATTGCGAAGCATGTAGTTGGAAGCAGCCAGCGTCGATGACGCGGATGCCGACCCGTCATAGGACGCCGCCGAAGGTCGCGGCTGAAAGTACTCATCCTTGGTGAAAGGCTGTGCGATCAGACGCGAACCCACCGGCTTGCCGTCAGGTCCCATAAGCATGCTGCCATTGGCCTCGAAGGGGAATAGCGTCTGTCCGAGTGCCCATAGCGCCATCGGATAAATGATGCAGCAAATGACGACTGAGAAAGTCAGCAGCCACAGACTCTTCGATAAATAGCGCGACATCGTCTTACTCCTTCAGTTCACGCCGCTTAGGCAGTGAGATGCAGAGCGACCAAAATCAAATCAATCAGCTTGATGCCTGCGAACGGCATTATCACGCCGCCCAGGCCCCAGATGAGCAGGTTTCTTCGCAGCAGAGCGTCGGCACCGAGCGGCACATACTTCACGCCCTTCAACGCGACCGGAATCAGAGCCGGGATGATGAGCGCGTTGAAGATGACAGCTGACAAAATCGCCGAAGTGGGCGAGTGTAGATGCATGACATCCATCGCCACAAGCCATGGCAAGGTTCCCGCGAATAGGGCAGGCACAATCGCGAAGTACTTGGCGACATCATTTGCAATCGAAAACGTCGTGAGCGCACCTCGGGTCATCAATAGTTGTTTCCCGATCTCGACAACCTCGAGCAGCTTGGTCGGATTGCTGTCGAGATCGACCATGTTGCCCGCCTCTTTGGCAGCCTGAGTCCCTGAGTTCATCGCGAGGCCAACGTCCGCCTGCGCCAGCGCTGGAGCGTCATTGGTGCCGTCACCGATCATAGCGACCAGCTTGCCCTCAGCCTGTTCTTTGCGAATATAGGCGAGCTTCGATTCAGGTGTGCATTCGGCTACGAAATCATTCACTCCCGCGCGCTTCGCAATAGTCGCGGCGGTGAGCGGATTGTCGCCGGTGATCATGACAGTGCGAACTCCCATCCTATGGAGCCGCTCGAGACGCTCACTTATCGCGGGCTTCAATACGTCTTCGAGCACGACCACACCTACTACTTGAGCCGCCTCAGTGACGACCAGCGGAGTTGCACCCTGGGACGCCACGCTGTCTACCACCGCCTGCAGGTCTTTCGGTACACTTCCGCCCAGCTTCTGAACGTATTTCGCAACCGCGTCTGCAGCGCCTTTGCGAATTTGTTTTCCATCGGGCAGGTCGATTCCACTCATCCGCGTTTGGGCAGTGAACGGAACGAAGCGAGCGTCGCGAGCGTTAATCAAATCCGGCGCGCCCGGCTGCTGCCTATAGAGCGCGACTATCGTTTTCCCTTCCGGCGTCTCATCCGCGACCGACGACAATGCCGCCAGCCGGCCTACGTCGTTGGCGGTGTACTTGCCGACGGGCAGGAAGGTTGTCGCATGACGATTACCCATCGTAATCGTGCCGGTCTTGTCGAGCAGCACTGAATCGATGTCGCCGGCAGTCTCTACCGCCCGGCCGCTCTTCGCAATGATGTTCGCTTGGAGCGCCCGATCCATGCCGGCGATTCCGATTGCTGCAAGCAGTGCGCCGATAGTTGTAGGTATCAAGCACACCAGCAGAGCAACCAGTGTTGGAACGTCGGTGCCCAGGCTCTTGAGCGGTTCCGTCACACCCAGGTAGCTCGTCATGTAGATCTCGGCATTCCGGGCCATCGGTAGAAGCGGAACAACTACGATCAAAAAGATCAGTGTGAATGCGCTAAGAACCAGCGTCAGAGCTATCTCGTTGGGCGTGCGCTGACGCACTGCGCCTTCGACCAGCGCTATCATGCGATCCAGAAAGGACTCGCCCGTAGCGGCTGTGATACGCACCACGATGCGATCTGAGAGGACTCGCGTGCCGCCAGTAACTCCCGAGCGGTCACCGCCTGCTTCGCGAATCACCGGCGCGGACTCTCCCGTGATAGCTGCTTCATCGACCGACGCGATGCCTTCGATGATCTCTCCGTCGCCCGGAATCATCTGGCCCGCTTGAACTACGACGCGATCCTCCGGCCTTAATGCGCTCGATGGAACCTCTTCGACCATGTCCCTTCCACGCAGTCGAAAAGCCGGCGTGTCGCTTCGCGCCCGTCTAAGTGACTCGGCCTGCGCCTTGCCGCGAGCCTCAGCCAGCCCGGTCGCGAAATTTGCAAACAACACCGTCAGCCA
>Ga0209006_10003403_pt1 | contig 14471 bp, 11 predicted proteins | sample JacPin_JW_Ref_O2_FD_188567 | JGI IMG/M metagenome (GOLD analysis project Ga0209006, IMG submission 188567) | Forest soil microbial communities from Algoma, Ontario, Canada - Jack Pine, Ontario site 1_JW_Ref_O2 (SPAdes) (version 2) | ecosystem: Environmental > Terrestrial > Soil > Boreal... | reverse complement strand
CAACGTAGATGCGATTCAGGAGTTGCAGTCAAGCTCAGGCTGGATGCCGGCGGACATCGGGCGCGGCGCGGCAGGTTTCACCAACATCGTGACACGGTCGGGGCAAAGCGGTTTTCACGGGTCCTTCTTCGAGTTTCTAAGGAACTCTACCCTCGACGCGCGAAATTATTTCGATCACCCGTCGATTGCGGACCCGGGCCGTATCCCTCCGTTTCGGCGAAACGAGTTCGGATTTACGAACGGCGGCCCAGTGGTTTTGCCTCACGTGTATGACGGACGCGACCGGACGTTCTATTTTGTGCAGTATCAGGGATTCAGGCAGGTGCTGGGAACGACCCAGGTGCTGGCCGTGCCCACAGTGGCAGAGCGAGCGGGCCAGGATGTGGTGACGTATCCGGACGGCAGCACGGATACGCTGCAGATAGGGGGGACTTCGCGCAGCCCGGGAGTAAATGCGTCGATTGCTTCCATACTGGCGCGTTATCCACTCCCCAACAACCCAACTGGCGCGTATGGTGCGCGAACCTATGCTGCACCTTCAAACGTAAACACAAATGCGGATCAGTTTTCCATCCGCATCGATCAGAAGATTGGCGCAAAAGGACAATTGTTTGGTCGCTTCAATTACGACAATCTAACGGGACCGACAACAAATCCGGATCAGACGCTGATTGATCCGAGCTTCGGTGTGCAGTATGTAGACCGGCAACGCAACGGGGCCATCACTTACACGCGCACCGTGTCTCCGCACTTTCTCTGGTCGACTTCGGTGAGTTTCACGCGAACGACGCCTTCGTTTGTGACGCCGAACCACACCGATCCGGCATTGAAGTTCATCGATGGCCTCTACGAGGCATACGACAGCGCGGCGGGTTCGGTGATGTCGGCGTTCGGGAATTTGTTCCAGGGACAATTGAATTTTACCTGGACGACTGCGCGCCACGCGGTGAAATGGGGTGCGGAAGCGCGACTTAATCGCGACACGACATACTTCGGAATCAGTCCCAATGGCGAGTACGATTTTGGTGGCGGAACGGTTTACTCGCCAGTATTCATTCCTTCCGCCAGCGGACAGCACGATGTGCAAGTCGACGATCCTCTACCAGACACCCTAAGCAGTCTGCTGATCGGGTATCCGTATGGATATACGATCGCGGTCGCGCCGCCCTACGCATCGAATGGCGCGCACATTGGACCCGCGGCGATCAACCGGGATGACCTGAACGCCTACATCGAGGACACTTGGAAAATCAATCCGCAATGGACTCTCGATTATGGGCTGCGATATGAGCTCTACACGCCGATTTCGGAGCGGGCGCACCGGACGTCGAGTTTTCTGAATTCGTTCCCACCCGCGGGCGTTGGCCAGGAATACTTAATCAATCCGCAGCCTACTTATCCAACCGATCGGAACGGTTGGGGGCCGCGTGTTCAGGTTGACTGGAACGCGCCCCACGCGGTGCATGTGCACGTGGGCGGGGCGGTTACAGTGATTCCGCCCAATATCTGGCAGGACAATCTTCTGACAGGGTCAACGCCTTACGTTGTTTATCCACGCGTGAATGCGGCGCAGAACGGGGAGATTTCGTACGGATTCCAAATTACACCGGAGGAATTGCCCCCCGTTTACAACACCGCTGGAGTGAACGTGTTGGCCAGCGGCGATCCGAAAAAAGTGCCGGCGAACACGGTGATGGACGTAAATCGATACCAGCAAGATTTGGCAACGCTGGCGCCGAGTGGTCAGCTCTCGCTGCTGAGTCTGGCCGGAATCGACCGGCGCTTCGGCAATGGCTTCCTGCAAACTTGGACGCTGGGGCTGGAACGGGCCTTCGGCGGCCTCACGGCCGATGTCGCGTATGTCGGGACGTCGGCATTTCGACTTCCCAGAATGTCCTATCCAAACGCGTATCCCGGAGCGGATTCGGAATTTGCGCGGTTTACAAACTTCGACGGCACCGCAGCGGTGACGGGGGGCTTCGGATTCGAGTCTGTGATGACGGCAACCTCGCACTCGTCCTACAACGCCTTGCAGACCTCATTGTCGGGAAATGTTGGGCGCGGCGGTCCGTCGTTGCAAGCCGGCTACACCTGGGGCAAATCACTGGATGATGTCAGCGGCATTCTGGGAGGAGCAGGATCTACCGGCGCCGTGACGCAGTTTAGTCCGCAAGACCCGTTCGATACACAAGCGGAAAGAGGGCCGTCAAGCTTTGATGTGACGCATGCCTTCACGTTGAGCGCGGCCCAGGATTTGCATTTCGAGCATTTGGGACTTCAGTCGGATCGAGCCCGGTTGTTGACGAAGGGCTGGGAGTTTCTGAGCATCTCAACGATAACGAGCGGTTCGCCGTTTACGGTGTACTCAGGAATCCAGCAGACGGGGGCGGGGACGATCGGTGCGGACCGTCCGGACCAGATCGGAACACCGGAGCTCTCGAGCGCTGGCGGTTCAACGCGACCGCGCGACGATTATTTTGGGCGGGGCGCAAATAATACAAGCTTCTTTGCTATTCCCATCGGGATCGCGGGCGGAACCGGACCAAACTCTGGGCTCTTTGGAACGCTCGGCCGTAATACATTTCGCGGCCCGGCCTATTATGATTTCGATTTTGCACTCATCAAGACGACTCCGATTGGCCACCGGGAAAACGGTTTGGAGCGAGGGGACCTGCAATTCCGCGGGGAGTTCTTTAATCTATTTAATATCGTCAACATGGGGCTACCTGCCAATATCATCGAGGGTACTGGATTTGGCATGATCAGCAAGACCGCGGGAACCTCGCGCCAAGTTCAGTTTTCGCTAAAGCTCATCTATTGAGGCGCGCCAAGCAGTGACTCAGGTTTGCTGGACAACGCGTGCCGATGTCCCGGCCGTTCGCTCGGACGAAGGTCAACGTGCGCGAGTGGATGAGTCGATGGGTATAGCCTGCACTGCTCCGGATCAGACGAGCCTATGATCCGAAATTGACGAACCGTTAATCCGAGTCAGACGGAGCCTTTGCGGAGATTAGAGAGTTTATTTCCGCACGTTACGCGGCGAAACCCGCGGAGATTACGGGCTAGAATCTCCGCAATAGTTGCGGAGAATGTTCATCCATGACCTAAAAGACTGGCCCCGGTTTCACTGGAACCGGGAGCGGCTCACACCGAGCCGCTCGCTGCGGTCCGACACCAGCAAGGCCGGCTGATCGGCCACATGGAAGCTCTCGGATTTAACCTCCGCCAGGAGGCGGTCCTTCAGACGCTCACAGAAGATGTCCTCAAGAGCAGTGAAATAGAGGGCGAGAAACTCGACCCCGCTCAGGTCCGGTCCTCGATCGCCCGGCGGCTTGGCATGGATATCGGAGCCTGTCGGAAACAGGGATGCATGCCAAGCGAAGAGCCTTTCGTCGGTGCAGCATATTTCGTCGTCGTGAGCTTGCCTTCGAAGCCATTGCGTAGCCGCCCTCGCCAAGTGTTCACAGGGCACCGCCCTTCGCGATATCTTGCCCCTCGTCGAACGCGGCATCCTTGTCCGGAACCCGGAAGGCGGGCGGAGCACCAGCTACGTCCTCAACACAAGTCTGACGTCACAGGATATGAATCCGCCAGAGGGTGCTCGGCTGACAACCAAGACCTAAACGGGTGTTACTTAGTTTTCGGAAACTGGGAGCAGGCGTTCTTTCTTGGATCAAATTTTTTTAAATTGAGAGGGCAGTTCGACGGTTCTCACCTTTTCGTCTCGCTCTCCAGACAATTACCTCAATCATATCGCCCGGGCCTTTTCCAATCTGCTCACGTATGGATTTAAGAACTCCCAGCATATGAAGAGGATTGCCGTACTTGATCAGAGAGCCGCTATACGGCACTCCATTGAAGGTTGCCTTTACAGGTACCTTCCCTTGGGTGGCGAATTCCTTCTCGGTATTAAAGGGAAAAAGTACATATGCCCCACCGCCGTCACCCGATTCGATTTTCGCTTTGAATTTGTATTTCTTCATTACTTGCCGATTTTCAGACCGCCCTGCTTTGGTCATCGGAATTAAAGCACTTTTCCTCTATGGCGTCGTTACCCAAGGCGAAGATTTGCACAAGCACACGGCGTGTTGATAACCCGTAAGTTACTGATTTCAGGAATGGCGACTACGGCTAAAAAGGCCCCATTGCCCGTTCCATTGTATGTTCATTGTACGAAATTGTTCTGCACTGGAATTCCGCAGACTTCACACAGTGGCCATCGATCCGCTCATCTTACACAGTTCTCCTACGGGAGGATTTCAAGACCGATCCGTCCGTGAAGGCGATAGACCGTGAAATCGCTGCGGTCTACCGTGAAGATCCTCCTGATGCCTTCTCGCTCAGCCACTCGGACAAGTGCAGCGTCCGCGAGATCCATCGGGCGGTCGGAATACTTGATCATGAGCTCTCGTATGCGGGGTATGTCTACTAGGTCGAGGGTGAGGAGTCGCACCGCTCCGCGCGCCAACATCTCCCAAAGAGCTTCCTGGGCTTTTGGAAGATCCCCTAGTAAATAGACGGCCTCGACGAGAGGAGGCCACACGGTGACCAAGGGTTCTCGCAACCTCTTCAAGCAATCGACGCACTTTTCGTGATACTGGTCGTCGGCATCGACCAGCGCCACCAGTGGTCCAGCGTCGATGAGGATCACTTGCTATTCCGCCGCTTCTGGAGGATTTCGGAGAATCGGCGGCCCATCTGGGTGGAGCGACCGGGCATCCCGCCATGGACCACCCCGATCAAATCGGCGACCGCCTCAAAGGGCTCGGCGATCGGCTCTTGCTGCTCCGCCCACGCTGCGATCGCGAGACGTATCACCTCGGAGACGGAGACTTGTCTACGCCGAGCGATGCGCTCGATCTGCTTTCTAGTCTTCGCGTCAAGTCTTAAAGTTAGAGGAGAAGCCATATTACCGATACCCGTGAGTCTACCGTATTACGGTGTGTAATACAAGGGACTTGTGGATCGCAATATTGATGACAGATTAAATGACGTGAAGACCCATCTGTCGGGCACCGTCAGGCTCCGCATCAAAGAAGAAGACCACCCGAAACACAGACCGCTGCGTGTCTCTCAGTTGCTGTGGCGCGCCGGGAGTGCGAAAAGACCCACGATGAAATATCCCAGTGAACAGAAATTGTCGTTGGCTCGGCGAGTGTTCTCCAAAAGCGTCGTTCGAAACCGACTTTTGAAGGATCGCCAAAGACGATCTTCGTATGAACTCCAGGGAGGCCAGAACTCCCAATCTGGTTGCTGTCGAGAGCGCTCGTCTGGATTTCCGCGGGGGTCATGCGCATTTCCGGAGGGGATTGAGCGGTTGCGACAGAAGCTGCTACCAAAGAGAAGGCTGCGGTCACGAATCTTTTGACCATGGGTCGGATAAAGATGAATCGTTGGAACATGGAACACTCCTATCGTTTTCGACGAAAATCTCAAGCTCGGCTAGGCAGGCACAGTGTTGCGAATTTCAAAGAAACTTTTGCAATGCGTCAGTCGTCTCTTTTGGATTCTCTTCAAGCACCCAGTGCCCAGTGTTCTTCAGCACGATGACGGTCGCATCTGTCGCCACCAGCTTGGCTTGTTGGCCCAGCGCTTCTCCCAACGATTTGTCGCCGCCGATGGTGAGTACCGGCATGGTTAACTTGGTCTGCGAGAGTTGAGCGAAATCCTTGGCGGCTTGCCGGAAAGACACGAAATAGGCCCAGCCCGCATGCATACGTCCCGGCCGTGCGTAGGCAGCTGCGTAGGCTCTGCGATCCGCCTCGGGAATCGAATGAGCCTTGTCGGCCGCGAAGTCGTTCCAGAAATAGTCGAAGTAAGTGCGCTCGCGACCTCGAACCAGGGCTTCGGGGGTCGGACCATTGAAGCGGAAGTGCCATATGGCGGGGTTGTTGTAAACCGCCTCCCAGCCCTCTACGCCGGGAAGGAAAGCATCCATCAGGACGAGCTTCGTCACCTCGGTCGGAAATTGTGCAGCGTAGGCGTAGGCAACCATGAGACCGATGTCATGTCCCACGACCTCGGCCTTCTTCACGCCGAGCGACTTGGCAAGGTCATGAATACGGACGGCGGCATTCTTCATGTCAAGACCGTCGACAGGGATGTCCGAGTCTCCTATCCCGGGCAGGTCTGGCGCGATTACGGTAAACCGCTCGGCCAGGACCGGGATGATCGGCTTCCACATCAGCGAGGTCTCGGCATAGCCGTGCAGCAGTATGAGCGGTGCGCCGTGTCCGGCCGTCATGTAATGCAGCTTGGCGCCGTCGATCTCCGCAGTGCGCGAGACAATGGTCTTTTCTTGCGCATCTGCGTAGGCCTTCGCTGGAGACCCAGGATAGAGCAAGAACAGGGCGAACACGGCCAAAGGGAGACTGCGTTTCATAAATTAGCCTCGTCGATTTTTAAAGCATTCTGGACTATACAGTCTGGAATGTGTCAAGTCAATCCCATCGGGTAGACTGTAAAGTCTATATGGCACGGACCAAGAAATTTGATCCCAAACAGGCGTTGGCCGCAGCCATGAATGTGTTCTGGCGGCTTGGCTACGAAAACACCTCGCTCGATGTGTTGATGGCGGAAATGGGGATTGCAAGGCAGAGCCTTTACGACACGTTTGGTGACAAACGGTCGTTATACTTAAAAGCACTGGCGCACTATAGGGATGAGACCAATACTTCTATGAGGAGGCTATTCAGTTCGGCCCCCACGGTGAAAGACAGCTTCGCACAACTTCTGTTTGGCCTCAGTGCCGAGTCACGAGCGCAACACGCGCGCGGCTGCTTGCTGTTAAGCGCCAATATGGAGCGCGCCGCTGGAGATTCAGTCATCACCGACTTTTTGCGTCGCAATCAAGCAGAGGTGGAATCCATTTTTTGCGACGCGCTCCGGCGTGCTCAATCGAGCGGCGAACTATCCAGCAAGCAGGATCCGGCGGTGTTGGCGCGGTTTTTCGTCGCCACAATCCAGGGCATGCGGGCACTGGCCAGGCTCAAATCGGACCGCCGTGCCCTCGAAGAGGTCGCGAGAGTCGCTTTGGCGGTGCTCGACTAATTTTGAAAACACATCTCTTGGATTTTATTCCTCTGCCCTCTGGAGTCTTCCTGTTTATAACAACAGAGTGTCTGGCGTTCACTGAACTCACGATTAGCTGCGAGTTCTATTTCCTTGAACGCTGAATCGAAGGCGATAGTCGCCCGGCGAAAGTCCCATGATTTTCTGGAACACTTTCCGGAACGCTCCATAATCCTCATATCCAACTTTCCAGGCAATTTCCTTCATGGCTAGGGATGAAAACTCGAGCGATTCGCGAGCTTTCCCTACGCGCAAATGCTGTACGTACTCCGTTGGCGTCAGACCTGTTGCCTTTTGAAATCGGCGCAGGAAGGTACGTTCGCCCATGCGGGCCTTTGTAGCCATCGTGGAGACACTCAGGCCGCTCACATCAGAGGTCTGTAGCCATTGTTGCACCTTGAGGATGGGTTCGTCGCCATGGTGCAGCTTTGGCGAGAAGTTCGAGTAGAAACGCTGTTGGCGACCCGAAACATCCACAAGAAAGAACCGGGCAGTTTCAAGCATGACTGTCGGACCCAGGAAGCGATCGACAAGTTTCAATCCCAAATCGACCCAAGCCATGAGGCCGCCCGCCGTAATGATGTCCCCGTCATCGATGATCAGTTTTTCAGTATCGACCCGAATTTTAGGAAATCGCTCAGCGAGCGTCTCTGAGAACGACCAATGTGTGGTGGCGGATCGTCCGTCTAACAACCCAGTTTTGGCGAGAAGAAAAGCTCCTCCGCAAACCGAGCAGACGATACAGCCCGAGGCATGCTGCGCTCCAACCCATTCTTGAAGCCGGGGAATTGCCCCGGCCTGCGGGTCAGTATCGAGATTTGGCGGCAAGATCAAACCGACCAATTTTTGAGGTGGTTGCTGGTGGGTATCGAAAGTGCGTCCCAGCTCTAAAGTTTTACTATCACGTAACTGCCAGTGACTAATGCGCAGTTCCCTGGGATTCGCGCCTTCGTGCTCCGCACTCAGTCGATTGGCGACGGCGAAAAGGTCGGTGAGTCCAAGGACTGCTGACATCTGCGCACGCGGATAGAGCAAGATGCCGATCTCAGTCAATCCGTCGGTTGTGGTGATGTCGGTTTTGCCCCGCACTTTGTCGTTTGCGCCCATTTACACGCAGCCAGTTTCCGGTTCAAATGCCAAATCGGATTGTGACCACAACTCTCGCGTGGCGAGACGATCTGTGATTCTAGGCCTTTTTCTGAGGCTCGGACAATGCTGGCGCGCGAGATACTTGCAGACCAGTAAGATCTTTAGGAACCAGAAAACGGGGCCACAATTTTTTGGCTGACTTGAACACAACAAGGAGAATATCCATGCCGACGATTACGACAAAAGACGGAGTGCAGATGTATTACAAGGATTGGGGCAAAGGTCAGCCCATAGTCTTCAGCCACGGCTGGCCATTGTCCGCGGATGATTGGGACAATCAGATGCTGTTCTTCGGCCAGCGTGGCTATCGTGTGATTGCTCACGACCGGCGGGGACATGGGCGGTCCAGCCAGACTTGGGATGGCCATGACATGGATCATTATGCCGACGACCTGGCGGCGCTGACCGCACATCTCGACCTTAAGGATGCCATTCATGTCGGCCACTCGACTGGCGGCGGCGAAGTGGTGCACTATCTGGCTCGCCACGGCGAAAGCCGGGTGGCAAAAGCAGCCATCATCAGCGCAGTACCGCCCTTGATGCTGAAGACGACGGCCAATCCGACCGGTCAGCCCAAGGAGGTGTTCGACGGACTGCAGGCGCAACTGGCCGCCAACCGAGCTCAGTTCTATTACGATGTGCCCGCTGGACCGTTCTATGGTTACAACCGGCCCGGTGCGAAACCCTCTCAGGGAGTGATTTGGAATTGGTGGCGCCAGGGCATGATGGGAGGCACCAAGGCGCACTACGACGGCATCGTCGCGTTCTCCCAGACAGACTTCACCGAAGACCTGAAGAAGATCACTGTGCCAGTCCTGGTGATGCATAGCGAGGACGACCAAATCGTGCCTTATGTCGCGGCTGGGCCGCTGTCGGCAAAGTTGCTTAGGAACAGCACACTGAAAACCTACAAGGACTTTCCGCACGGAATGCCCACGACTGAGGCCGACACGATTAACGCCGACCTGCTAGCGTTCCTCAAAAAAAGTAAGCAAGAGGCCGCATAGGACTAAACCGGCTTTCACTTTCGAGCTGAAGGCCGGACGCCCCGCCGGCAATCAGAATTGATCTCGCCATCGATTCGCATCGGGTGGTTCTTAAAATGGGGAGAGGGCGCCAACGCGCCTCTCCAGCAGGTCATCCAGAAATGTGCCGGTAGCGGGCAGTGCCTGGGGTGGCGGCGGGAAGGTCCCGACACCGTTGACGACCCCGTGTGGCATTCCCATCTATACGTCGAGCTTGGCGTCGACGCCGGCGGCTATTCAGAAAACCTGACACGGCCTCTTTGATGGTTACGAGAGCAGGCTTCGGTCGGGAGGACTCTTCAAGTCCTTGCTGCTTCGCCTCACATTCCTGTTCCAGTTTTGCGTTTGAAATCCTCAGCCTTTTCCCAACTGCGAGTCTTGGCGTTGCGACGGATGAAGGGCCGTCCGATCCGAGAACGCTATTGATCGACTTTGGGCACCGGCAGCGCTTGTAGTTGATGTCGTCGGAAGGGCAGGGGAATAGCGGCGGGAGTAAACCGAGAGCATGGAATCGGCACCTTTGCCGAATCCACTGTACGTTTATTGTACGATTTTTTCTATCATAACTACTTTTATTGTCAGCAGTTTATGGTGGTGGAGGCGGCGGCAGTCGAACTATCCAGCGTGTTGAGAACACGTAACTTATTGATTCTAGGAACTGCTACAAGAGCTAAAAAGGCCCCACTGCACGATCCATTGGACGTTTATTGTCCGAAAATGCTCTCGCTCTTGAGTCCCGCAGACCCTCATAGCGACAACAGTATCCTATGGATTCGCCGGGATGGATCGAAAAAGACACCCAGCTTCCTCCGATACCGGCCCCCTTGTCATTTCCTCGCTACGCCTGCTCCTAACTTCCGGGTTGCTCCGTAATACGCCTGCAATCGCTGTAAGGCGATGGCGAACTTCGCAGGGCGGGCTTGATTCGTCCGGTCATCGCGTTAAATCCGGACTTGCGGATGCGAGTTGTATCGACCCCTGGTATGCATTTCTGAAGCGCACTCGGATTAGCCAGAAAATCAACAAAACCAGGGGGAGGACGCTGAGAAATAAATACAACGGGGTGCTGAATAGAGCTGGGGACAAGTGTTGCCCGAGCCCCACTGCCGAAAGCAATCTCAGCGGGCGGTTTGACGGCCCCAAGAAAAAAGACCCGGCCGCGATGAATAGGCCAAAGCACATGCGCCAGAGATGCCGCGCGATTCGTTTTGTCCCAAAAACACCGCCGCGTACAAGCATGCGAACGTCCCCCGCGCCTGCCAGCAGCATCACGGAACCCATGAAAAAGGTCATTCCGACTGGAACTCCGTCTTGCGAACTTGCTCCGCTGCGTACGACTTTCAAACCAGTCATCCAGGTGAGGATACCGAGCGTCAAAGGAATCAGGAGCACAACCCAATCGAAACGACTGGTTTCCCCGTCTCTGCGCCTGGCGGTTAGCCATCCTGTTCCGATGAGATAGACGGTTAGAACCCCGCCGCCGATATTATTCGGTTGATGCCTCACGATTGCAAGGTATACAGCGAGGACGCCCATGGTGAGCATGGATGCGACGAAGATTTTTCCCGCCAGCACATGACGGGGGGAACCTTTCCGCAAAGACATTGCAGCGGTTCCCGAGAGCAACCCAAAGGTCCCGGCAAAGATATGGGCAGTCAGTATAGGCGAATAGGACACGGTGCCTTCTTGAGGATAATATACGCAGACCCCAGCCCGAACGTTCCGCCTAACGCAATGCTGGAGAGGATGACTCCCGAGTCATTGATAACCCTTTACCTTACTCGATTAAGGAAGGTTAGCCCATTACTCGGGACCAATCGAAGAAATAGCTTCTTTCAGGGGAAGATTTTAGTGGCGTTTGCCCCATTGTGTGGTTTGCCGAATTATTCCTCTTTCAGAATGCTCCCGAAAACCGGCTGGGTTCCGAGCGAGACATAAAAGCCCCAGAAAAGCAGAGTGAGCGGAGCCACGAGTGCGATCATGGCGCGTCCGGCGTACCACTGGTCAAAAACCAGTGGTGGTGAGGTGCCGAGGGTCAACAGGATGAAGAAGAAGGCGGCCGCGGCAACCAGGCCAATTCTAACCAGGACTGCCAGGAATACGAGCACGAACAGGACCGTCAAAGTGAAATCCAGTGTGGTGGTAGTTTGCGAATTCAGCAGCAGCATGATGAGTGCAAGGGCGATCAGTCCCGACCTTGGCCGCCGCAACAGGCCAGTCATGACGGGCAACAGGGCAAAGTAGAAAAGAGCGTAGAAGGATGCGGCAAAAAGCAATAGGAAGCAGTGGCCGATGGATGGCAGGATCCCCTGACCGAAGTAACTGTCCACAGGAGACGCTGCCGAGTTGCGCGAAAACGCCCCGACACCCAAAAAGACGGTGCCCACTGCCGAGCCAGCCACGAGGCCTAACAACAAATCGCGTCCCACCAGTGGATCGCGAAAACGTCCGTTTAGAAGACGCTGCCAGGAAACCATCAGCCTCGGCCAGCTCTGCCGCGCATAAGGCTCCACAGCCATATATCCCAGCCACGCGAGCAAAGCAAAAAGCAGGGGGGCCCCAAGCAGAATAAATTGGACCGAAATGTACTCCGCTTGCGGGACATAGTGATACACGAAGAAGCCATAGACGCAATTCGCCAGGATTGCAAAGCTCGCCAGACGCAGCGCTCCCTTCGTGTCTCCACGCCCCCGACGAACGTTCCTGCGCGCGAAATAGCCGGCAACGACAAGGTAACCAGCCATCAACAATGGCCACGCCATCGTAAAAATGTCAGAGGAAGCTGGCATGCGAGATGGACTGGAAGGATCTCCTCGCCATGGCTGATCCCACGGGGCGATTAGTTGGAAATAGACCGGTACGCCGTGATAAGCGGCGGCGGTTACGTGTAGAAGAAGGTCGGGCCGATCTGGGAGATGACCCTCCCAGTCGGCGCGGACATCGAAGGAATCGGGCGGAGCCCATTTGGGGCTGGCGGGAACAAACTGAGCCTTGTCGAGTCCGGCTTCGGCAAAAAGTAAGCCCCAGTTTAGATCAGGGCGGACTCCTCCGGTCTCGACTTGCGGCGGGACACCGCGCAGAAAGAGGAGATTCCCTTGCATATCCAGCCTGAGAGCGACCATGCCTGACGTTTCATGAGACGGATTCAACAGAGTCACCCTCGGCGGGCCGTTCGGGCTCTGAGCTCCCGGCATCATCCACCGTGGACTTTGCCGGTACCAAAAGCTGACCGGGGACGGCCACGCGTGACCCGTGGGAGTACGTTTCCAATCCTTGCTTGAGGCGTTGTGGGCTGTATAGCGGAGATAATCTTTGTCTGAAGCGACCCAGAACGCGTGATCCACCGCGGCGGAATAACCGAGCTTCTGCGCCAGGTCCTGAGCGCGGTCGGCGAGCACTTCAGGAGATTTGTTCATTGGTGCAAGACCCCAGTCCATGTTTCGCGGCGCCAGAAGCATGGATGCGCCAAAGATCAGAATGAGTGCGCCCACGAGGCAAGCCCAGGCAACGGCCGGCCGCAGCGAGCCCTGAGGTCCAGCGGCTGCCACCATCTCTGGTGAAGGAGTTTCTCCGGCCGCTAGCGCCGACTCGAGCGGATCGCCGCCCGGGAGAGAAGCTGCGATACTTAATGCCGAGCGCGGCCGCTGCGCTGGGTCCCGATCCAGACAACGCAGGATGGCCCGCTCGACCACCGGATCAAAGTTCTTGACAACGCTCGAGGGTGGCGTCGGATCGGTTTCCGTTTGCTTGCGGTAGAAATCGGCCAGGCTGGCGGCATCGAAAGCTTTCTTCCCGGTGAACAATTCATACAGGACCAAGCCGAGCGCGTACAGGTCACTCTGAACGGAAGGGGCAGAGCCGCCGAGTAATTCCGGCGCGAGATATCCGGGCGTGCCTGCGGGTCCGGTTTGCTGATCCGCCTCTGACGTGGCGATCGCGAGCCCGAAATCCGTAATGCGGGCGCGCCCCTTGCCATCGATCATCACATTCGAGGGCTTCAGGTCACGATGCAGCACTCCACTGCGGTGAGCAGCGGCCAGGCCGGCACACAGCTGCTGCGCGATTTCGACGGCCTTGTCGTCGGGTAAGCGGCCGATCCGTCGCAGCAGTGACGCGAGATCTTCGCCGTCCACAAATTCCATGGAGAGGAAGAGCCTGCCGTCGCTGTCCCCGACGTCATACACGCGACAGACGTTGGGATGGGAAACTTGCCGCGCCATGCGCACTTCGGCATAGAACTGATCGCGCCAACTTGTGTTTTTCCCGCGGTTCATGGGTAAAAACTTGAGCGCCACGCGCTGGCCTAGCTTAAGGTCATCCGCGCCGTAGACTTCACCCATGCCCCCGCGCCCGAGCAACGACACGACGCGGTAGCGGTCCGCGACCATGCTGCCGGGAGCAAAGTTGAATGCCAGGGACTGGTTGTGGGCGGAAACCGCGCCCACGGCTCGGCGGCGATCACCTTGGGCTAATTCATCCGGTGAAATCGACATGGTGGGAGAGACAGCGAGCCTCGCGCCACAACGTTGGCACACTTCGATCGATTCGGCGTTCTGAGTTCCACAAACCTGGCAGGGGTTCACTTTGCACTCTGCAAACAGAACTTTAGGTCCGAGCGCTTCTGCAGCCAGAACTGTTGAGTGTAAAGCATCAGCGCGACGGAAGGTTGACCAGCTTTGCGATGCGGGTCGCGGTGGGATGATTTCTGGAAGAACGGCAAACCTTGCCTTGCGATCACTTCAGAGTAGCCCGTCATCCGCTCAGGTCATGAAAATTTGTGGCCAGTTCCACATCGCTTGCGAGCTTCCTAATTTTTGATCTCGCACAACAATTCAAGCGCACGAGTGAATCTGCCAGTATCGTGTAGGCGCCCGGAGTCGACAGCGCGCTTCGTTATAAGGACGAAATCAAGATAGGAGGTGGGATGAACCTAGTAACAGACGGTCGAGCCGCTACCAGCCCTGACGTTTCATGGCATAAATCTGCGACGAACGCTGGTCGTGAACCCACAGCAATTCGTCATCTGGCCCGATCGCCAGAAAATCAAACGCTTCGAGAAATGCTCCGAATGCTCCAAAGCTCTTCCCCGTGTCCTGTAGTTGGACGATGGATTCGATCTTCCGAGCGACCGGACGGTAGCGCTGGACTTCTCCGTGGTGAGTGATGAAGATCGCGCTGGAATCCCTAGCCCACACAGGCCGATATGCACCGTCCTGTTCCAGGACT
>Ga0209006_10003402_pt1 | contig 14472 bp, 8 predicted proteins | sample JacPin_JW_Ref_O2_FD_188567 | JGI IMG/M metagenome (GOLD analysis project Ga0209006, IMG submission 188567) | Forest soil microbial communities from Algoma, Ontario, Canada - Jack Pine, Ontario site 1_JW_Ref_O2 (SPAdes) (version 2) | ecosystem: Environmental > Terrestrial > Soil > Boreal... | reverse complement strand
ACAATTGTCGCAATTCTTCCCAGTCCTTCAATCGAGCTTTCGATCGCAAGCGGGGCGTTCTCCAAAATGTAGTCAAGATCCGCGCTTATCTCGGCTTCGACCGCGCGCTGAGCCGCCCCTATCACATCGCCCTGCGATTGCACCGCCTGCTGCAAGGCGCGATAGGCGAGCACAACCGCGGCGATATCGGTCATGGATGTGCGGACAAAGTGCACGTTATCTGTGACGAACTGGACCGGGGTATTGATCTCGTGAGCGACGCCGGCCGCAAGCCTGCCCACGGATTCCAGTTTCTGCGATGCGGCCACTTCGAGACCACGGCGCCGCACTTCGGTAATATCGAGCATCAGGCCGCGCAACATTTTTGTGCCTTCGACCAATTCGCATGTGCCGGTCCAGCGGACTTCGGCGCGGCGGCCGTCGATATGGACCAGCGGCGTCAGGCATTCGAACGGACCGCATTTGCATTCGTCGAACCGTTCGCGAACCTCAGGGTTCGATTGCCGAGGAATGATCACATCCAAGGCGCCAGACTCTTTCCACTGAAATTCAGGGAAACCGAACGAGGCGACTGCCTGCGGCCCAATGTGCGAAAAGCGGCCGTGAGTAATATCCAATATAAAAGGAATGGCCTTGGTGCTTTCCGCCATGAGCCGGTACATCTCCCGGCTCTGCTCCAGCGCGCGGGTGCGGTCCAATACGAGATGCTCGAGTCGCTCCCGTTCGCTCGACACCAGTAGTTCGTGATCCAGTGCCAGGCGATTCAATTCCGCCACCATGAAATTGAACGAGTGAGCCAGCGCACCGATTTCGTCTTTCGCGCGATCGTCGAGAGGGATCCGCGAGCCGGTGCCGGTCGCTATTCGATTGGCGGCGTCGGCTATCCGGACCAGACGACTTGCAATGCGACGTGATATTTGCACGGCCAAGATTAGCGAGAATAGAGCGACGCCGACCCCCAGACTGCTTGCTATCCACCAGTCGTGACGCTGTAGCGTGTCGTTGGCCCGGGTGGAAAAGCTGAGGTACACACGCCCGGAAGGACCGCCCTGGTGAGATTTTACATCGGCGATCGCGACCACATGACGATCATCGTTCGCGACGTCGGCGGCGATATTGCTCAATCGCTCGGGTCGAACACCCGTTCCCTCGATGAGTGAGCCATCTGGCGCGTACACGGCAATTCCATCGAGTTCGCGGTCGCCTAAGTACGAAGCGAAGATCGTATGAGCGGCGAGCCGATCGTTGGAAGCGACAATTGGCTCCAATTGCAATTGCAAGCGCTGCGCAATCCGGACAGATCGGCCACGCAATTCAGCCTGCAAACGATTGCCGGATATGGTGGTCAGCGCAACCGTCAAGACGACGGTGGTTGTAATGGACAGAAATGCAAATAGCAGCATGAACTGCACCCGCAGCGGCAAATCTCTCAGCCGTGTCAGGACGACGATCACTCGCGCAGGGCCGCGCGTGGTGGCATCTGCGCTGAAATAGGCGTCCCCATCAACCGAGTCTCTTTCAAAAGCTGGGCGCCTTGGTGGAAATCCAGATTCTCAATGGCATTGCGTAGACGATCGAAGCGCAACGCACCCACCTTTTCGCCTAGCGACGGCGATATTAAATTGAACTTATCCAGGGCCGCGAGATTCTGACTCTCGAGCAGCGCGAACAGTTCGTCGAGTTCTGCCGTGCCTGCATCCGGATGGACAAGCGCCGCGGTGGCGGTGCTCGCATCCCATTCCACTTGTTGTTTCGAGTAGGACCGGGTCTCTTCGGTCAATGTGGTAAGTGCCGCCGCCAGTTGCCGCAGCAGCCCCTCTACAGCGTCAACGGACCGCCCTTGATTCAGCGCCTTCTCAGTTGCGCCGGCGAGCCGCATGATGTCGGTCGCACCGATCATTCCCGCGCTGCCCTTCAGTTTGTGCGCGCGCCCGGTCAGTTGGGCGCGAAGAGTCTGATCATCGGGAGAAACGGAGATCGGGACCGCGAGGTCCGTATATTCCTGTAGCAGGCGAACCAAGAGAGACTTGAACAAGGTTAGGTCATCCCCAAACATCTGCTGGACGATGCCGGCATCGATGGATGGCATCAGTTTCGGCCTGTCAGTGGGGCTGAGGGTGAATTGGGCGTCGAGGATGACCATCGGTATCGGTTCACCCCGTGCCTCTTCCACCAGCCGCCGCACTTTTCGAATGAGTGCTTGGGGATCAAACGGTTTGCTGATGAAATCGTTCATGCCGGCTTCGAGCGCGCGCTGCCTCTCGGCGACCAGTGCGCCTGCCGTCAACGCAACAATGGGCAATGTCTTCAGCTGCAGATCGGTTCTGATGCGGCGCGTGGCTTCGTTTCCATCAAGAGTGGGCATCTGCACGTCCATGAGCACGATGTCGAGCCGTTGTGAATTGGCCCGCACTTGCTCCAGGGCTGCCAAGCCGTCCGAGCAGGTGGTAACCGTTGCGCCTTGTTTTTCGAGAATGCGCTGCGCAACCTCCAGATTGATGTCGCTGTCATCCACCACCAGCACGCGAACGCCGGCCAGCCATTGCGCATGCAACTCGTCGAAATTCGTGGACTGCAAAACGCGTTCAAGACTGTCAGGCCGTTTTGACACTGTCGCGTTAACTGAATTGAAAAGCGCTGAACTGGTCAACGGCCGTGTCAGTAGCACATCTGTCGTGCGCATCAGCTGCTCGTGATCCATATAGGATTGTGCAAGGCCGGCAACGACGATCATCGGCGGCAGCTCGCCCTGATTGCATTCCTTCTCCAGGCGTGCAATCAGTTGGTGTGCGTCCATGTCATGCAAGTGTAGTTCCAGGATCAGCACGTCGGGCCAGGCGTTCGCCGGCGTGCTATTCATGATTCCAAGAAGTTGCTCGCCGGATTCGGCCACTTGTGGGCTCCACCCGAGTGCCCGTGCCATGGCGACCAAACATTCGGGTGCGTCGCCGTTTGAATCGGCGATGAGGATTCTCAAACCACGGGCGCTGAGCGTGCCATCGATGTCACGCGCGATTCGAAGTGGCACCTCGATCCAGAAGGTGCTGCCCACCCCTACGTTGCTCGTGACGCCGATTTCACCGCCCATCAGCTCGATGAACCGGCGCGCAATCGACAATCCCAGCCCGGTACCGCCAAAGCGACGGGTCGTGGACGCATCGGCTTGAGTGAATGGTGTGAACAGACGCTCCAGCGCTGCGGGTTCTATACCAATGCCTGTATCCTGCACGGTGCAGCGCAGACGGAGTCGATCTGAACTTACCTCCGTGCAGAATACTTGCAACTCAACGTGACCGGTCTCGGTGAACTTGATTGAGTTCCCAACCAAATTAGTGAGAATCTGGCGTAGGCGCGACGCATCGCCCTTCACCATGCGCGGCAATGCCGCCGCGGTCTGAACCAGTAGCTCGATGCCCTTTGCCGCCGCCTGGGGCGCCAGCATCTGTCCGAGATCCCGCACGAGCACCGGCAGATCGAAGGATTCGTCCTCGAGCGACATCTCACCCGCCTCGATCTTTGACAGATCCAGTACGTTATTGATGACGCCTAGCAAAGCCCGTCCGCCGAACTGGATCTTCGTTAATAGCTGACGTTGGTCGTCGCTCAGCGTGGTGTGCTCAAGCAAGTACCCGAGACCGATGACAGCGTTCAACGGGGTGCGAATTTCATGGCTCATATTGGCCAGAAATTCGCTCTTCGCTGTGTTCGCATGCTCCGCTCTATACGTCGCCTCGCGCAGCGATCGTTCGTACTGTTTGCGCTCGGTGATTTCACGCACCGCAGCGAATACGCCCTGCAGTCTGCGGTCGCGATCGTACAAGGTGGTCGCGTTATAGGACACGACGGTCTCTTTGCCGTCCCGGTCGCGTGCAGTAAGCTCGTAGTCAGTAACCTTTCTCTTGCTAAGCGCGAGCTTTATGCCCGCTTCCGCGCGCTCAGGTTCAGTAAAAAAGGTTTTGAACGGTGCGCCTATCAGCTCGTCGCGCGTGCAACCGGTCAGTGCCTCCATTTGCTTGTTGACGTCGGTGATGATGCCGGGTGCATCGGTGGTCATCAATGCGTCAATGTTTGATTCGAACAGCGAGCGCGTGTAGAACTGGTGGTCGCGAAGGCGTTGCGCAAGCTGCGCCTGTTCCGCCTCGATTTGCTTGCGGGCGGTGTTGTCGGTGCCGATCAGGAGGTAACCGATGACCGCGCCTTCCGCATCTCGCAATGCCGTCACCGAGACGACGGCCGGGAAACGGCTGCCGTCCTTACGGATATACGTCAACTCGTAGATGTCCTCGATGCCTCGAGAGGCCTTGAAGACCAGCGCGTCGAATCCGGGCGCAATCGAGGTTTGGAGTTCCACGGTCAGCGCTTCTGCACGCGCTATGATTTCTGAGGAATCGGAGATATCGGCTGGGGTTATCTTGTTGACCACCTCTTCAGCCGTGTAGCCGAGCATGCGTTCGGCGCCAACGTTGAAGATCTGAATGACGCCCTTCGCATCGGTTGCGATACTTGAAAAATTGGCGCTGTTGAAGATGGCGCGTTGCAGAGCGCCTGCTTTGAGCAGTGCATCTTCGGCGCGTTTGCGGGCAGTGTTGTCGGTGCCGATCAGCAGGTAGCCGATGATTACGCCTTCCGCATCGCGCAATGCCGTCACCGAAACGACGGCAGGTAAGCGGCTGCCGTCCTTACGGACATACGTCAACTCATAGATGTCCTCGATGCCTCGGGATGCCTTGAACACCAGGGCGTCGAACCCGGGTGCAATCTGAGTTTGGAGTTCGACGCTCAAAGCTTGCGCACGAGCTATGATTTCCTGAGAATCCGAGATGTCGGCCGGTGTGATTTTGTTGAGTACCTCTTCAGCTGTGTAGCCGAGCATACGTTCGGCGCCGACGTTGAAGATCTGAATGACGCCCTTCGCGTCGGTGGCGATTTTTGAGAAATTGGTGCTGTTGAAGATCGCGCTTTGCAAGGCTTCTGACTTGAAAGCCGCCTCCTCTGCAAGCTTGCGAGCGGTATTATCCGTACCAATCAAGAGGTACCCGATAATCGATTCCTGTGCATCGCGCAGTGCCGTAACCGAGACGACGGCAGGGAAGCGGCTGCCGTCCTTACGGATAAAGGTCAGCTCATAGATATCCTCTATGCCTTTAGACGCCTTGAAAATCAGCGGCTCGAAGCCCGGCGCGATCTGGGTTTGGAGTTCGATGTTCAGCGCTTTCGCGCGCGCTATGATTTCCTGAGAATCGGAGAGATCGGCCGGAGTGATCTTGTTCAGTACCTCCTCAGCTGTGTAGCCAAGCATGCGTTCGGCGCCGACGTTGAAGATCTGAATGATGCCCTTCGCGTCTGTGGCGATGCAAGAGAAATTAGCGCTGTTGAAGAGCGATAACTCAAGTCTCTGTTGCTTCAGAATCTGCATCTGCTCGTTGAGGTGTGAATTCGCACGCTGGAGTTCAAACTTGCTCACGGACAGCTGTTCTTGTTGCGTCTGCAGTTCATCGCCCTGGCGTCGGCTGCCTTCGAGCAGCTCCATCAGCCGCATGCGGTCTTTCGACGAGCGCATTGCCACGGCAAGTGATTCCAATGCGTGCGACAGGAACTCATGGTCGGCCGTTTCCAGACGACGAGAGAGAACAAACTGGATTATGGCGTGCGTGACTCCGTCGACGCTGACCGGCGTTATGAGCAGTTCCGTCGGCGCGGGCTCGCCGGGGATGTCCCGCACAAATAGCGCGCGATTTTCTTCTGCGACTTGCGCGAGAAGATCATCGTTTCGATGAATTGCGTGATCGGGGCTGCCGCTGGGGAAGTTGGCGAGACGCCGAAAACCTCCCCCTGGCTCCGCGAGATAAACCGCGCCCGCCCGAGCCTGCAGATATTCGGCAATAAATACCAGCACACGCTCGGCTAGCGCTTCGAAGGATTGCTCTCCTAGAATCTGTTCGCTCAAGCGTATTTTGCCGGTGCGGATCCAGGCTTGAATTCCGCGCGAACGGTAATCGCGCGATGCGCGCAGCGCCGTGGCCACCAGCACTGCCAGGATGAACGCATTCCCTCCCGCCAGAACGATCAAAGCCCAACGCACCGCAGTCAGCCAGCTGTCTTGACGAAGTACAAGGTTTCGGCCCTCATCGCCCGCCATTTCTGCGGCGCCCGCGCGAATGCGATCCATGAGTTCGATGCCGGTACCTGTGCGCACCAGGGCGATCGCCTCCGCCGTCTCACCCTGACGGCGCAGCACGATCGTTCGCGAGAGTTCGGCGAACTTCTCGGCGCATAGGTGTTCGAGCGCCAGAAGTCGCCGCTCTTGTTCTGCGTTGCCGCTGAGCAGCGCGCGCACGGCCGCGATCTTGCCCTCCCATACCGCACTGGCGTGCATATACGGCGCAATGTACCGGTCTTCGCCGGTGAGAATAAAACCGCGTTGCCCGGTCTCGGCATCCTTCATCGTCGCGAGCAGACCATGAAGCTGCGCCATCACTTCAATGGAGTGGGCCACTTGCTGCCCGCCGGCAACGTAGTCTAAATGTGCGCGATAGGAGAGAATCGCCACCAGAATGATCGCGGCGATTGCCGGCAAAAATCTGACCAGGGTCTCCGTCGACAGAAACGGGCCAAAGCGAGGCGGGAGGCGCGGGCGACGAGTAAGCGAAAATCGTGTCATGGTGCGGGGGGCTTTAAACCCTAGTGATCAGTTCTGCGAGGACGCGATTTGTGGGCTGAGGAGGTCGGCAATGTCAATCACTCTGGCCTGCCCGTCGTCAGTACGCCTGGCACCCCGGAGCGCCTTCTCCGCCGCGGCAATGAGATCATTCGGTACGGCGCCGGTAGAGTCTTTCCAGGCCGCCGAGCGTGTTGACTCACGACAGCCGGCCCCTATGGACAATTTGACTCGGGTGTGGCCTCCCGAAGGACTCTGCAAAATCTGCAAGTCGTTAACCGCGTTGATTGCGCGTTGTGCGACCGTGCTCGCACCCCGAGCGTCCGTGCTGGGCAGGAGCACCGCAAATTTCCCGCCTGCATAACGGCCTAATACATCGGTGGGCCGACTTGCGGCCAAACGCAAAACGTCGGCAACCGATTTCAGGCAGGCGTCGCCTTTTTCCTCGCCAAATTCGGCGTTGTACGCGGTAAAGCCTTCGATGTCCACGATCAGAAACGCCAGTGGCGCTGCAGAGCGCTGCGCACGTAACCATTCTTGCGTCAGGGCCTTCTCGAGCTGCCGGCGGGTAGTGGCGCCGGTAAGGAAGTCCATCTTCACGGCGCTGCGAACCGTTTCGGAAAGCGTCTTTAGGCGTTGATAAGTGCGCACCCGAGCCAGTACGAGAGGCGCGTGAGGGGGTTTGCTTATAAAATCCACTGCGCCCAGCTCGAGCCCTTTGGCCTCCAGCTGAGCGCTTTCGTGGCTGGTGATGAAAATGATCGGCACTTCCGCAAGTTTCGGGTCGCTCTTGAATGCCTTACATACTTCGAAGCCGCTAAAATCCGGCATGTCCACATCCAACAGAACCAGATCCGGCGTTGATTCAAGCGCCAACTTGAGCGCTGCGCTGCCCGAGGATGCGAATCGCAGCGGCGAGAAGTCGATCAAGATGCGGTTCAGAACGCGCACCACCATGAGGTCGTCATCGACCAAAAGAATGCTGAAATTCTCTCGTGCCTGCATACGAAGCGTGCCGCTTACGCCTGGTTGGCCTGTGGTTGCCAGGTATCCACCGGCGACAGCGCTGTTTCGATGGCGTCAGCCAATGTTGTGGCGTCGAAAGGTTTCGCCATAAACGCTGCCGCGCCTATTTTCATCGCGCGTTCACGCTGCCCCGGTTTTTCACTCGCTGTGACGAAGATGATCGGGGTCGCCGCCGATGAAATTAGGGTCTGAAGACGCCCGGCCACCAAGAAACCGTCTCCTCCTGGCAACGACACGTCCAGTACGATGACGTCAGGACTGGTTTTACGGACGACGGAGATGGCGCTTGCCGCATCCTTCGCCGTGCAAACGGTGTATCCCATGCTCTTCAGGCGCACGCCGATGGAGAGCAAGAAGACATTATCATCATCGATCAATAAAACGGTTTTCATTTATTAGCTACCTGTGCTTGGACTCCCGATCGCGAGGCAGCTTAGCCAGAGGCAATTGGCGGTGATGTAGGGTAAAACTCGACACATCGCTCAAACAAAAGCGAAGTCCGAAGTGGCTGCGTGAAACTGCGGCGTGCGTCACGCGGCCGGACGGTGGGACTCTCAGCGAAGCCTCTGCCTGCTCGAGTATCAGGCCCGTCGCTCGCCGCTACGCACTCTGCGAAGGCGAGATATTCAGCGTGCGCTCGTAAGAGAGGACGCGCTGCGCTGCACACAGCCGCCTAATAATCTCGGATTTTGGCGTCCCCTTACCCAGGTAGTCGTCTGCGCCCGCTTTCAGGCCTTCGAGAATTTCTTCATCCGTGTCCCTCGAAGTGTGCAGTACGATGTAGACATATCCGGGATAGGTTTGGCGGCGAATGGCGCGGCACAGTTCCAGTCCGTCCATACCCGGCATGCCGATGTCCAGCATGACGATCTGAGCAAAGTCTTGCTGCATGGAGGCCAGCGCGGACTGGCCGTTTGTCGCCTTGGCGACATCGTAGCCCGCTGGCTCAATGAACGCGCTCAAGTAATCGAGCACGAGTTCATCATCGTCAACAAGCAGGACTTTTGTCGTCATTTGAGGCGGTCGAAGCTGGATGGAGGCACGCAATATACTCACTCGCACCGCCGAATACTGTTCGCCGATTCGCTTAATGTGAAAAGTACGGTGAGGGGCGCCACAAACCCTTTTTTATGCGACGGCGGCACCTCCAAACCGTACGCTAGCGAACATACATGCGCCGCAGGCTCGCTATACTGAAATTCCCGTCGCGCGGGCGCGGGGGGCTGCGCATTTGGGCATCACGCCAGGACGGTACTCGATGATCAGCTCCTTTCTTAGACGATTCCTTTCCACGGACGGTTTCATGCCTCACGGCATGTGCTATCAGTGGCAGCCTGCAGTACTCTCACTCCACGTCGTTTCCGACGGGCTCATCTCTCTGGCCTATCTTGCGATCTCGTGCACGCTTCTATTGTTTGTCCATAGGCGCATTGACCTCAGGCACAAATGGATATTTCTTTGCTTTGCAGTCTTCATCATCGCGTGTGGCGTAACGCACGCAATGGAGATTTGGACGATATGGCAACCGACGTATTGGATTTCCGGCGTCGTAAAGCTGATTACGGCACTGGCATCAGTCATCACAGCGGTCCTCCTCATCAGGTACTTCCCCAGTGCCTTGCGCCTTCCGACTCCATCCGCGCTGCAAAAAGCGAGATCGGACATTGAGCGCGAAGTCATCGAGCGCGTTCGAGCGGAGGATAGTGCGCGTTCGGCAATTGCGGCCGATGCGGCCGGCCTAGGTTTCTGGAGTTTCGACGTCGCTGCCCATGCATTGCACTGGGACGAATCGATGTTCCGGCTCTATGGCCTCCTGGCGTCGGAGGGCGAGCAACCCGAGGCGTTGCGGAGGAGTCGGGCCCACCTTGAAGATCACGTGAGAGTCAAACAGGGCGCTGCCGATGCGCTGGCCAGCGGACGCGACTACGATATTGAATCTCGGGTCGTACACCCGAACGGCGTCGTTCGGCACTTGAAATCAGTGGCGCGCATTACGCGTGATGCACACGGACACGCCGTTAGAATGCTGGGCGTTACCTTCGACATTACCGAACGCAAGCATGCCGACGAGCAATTCCGGCTGGCGATCGAAGCGGCACCGACGGGGATGCTGTTGATGGATCGAAACGGTTCAATCGTACTCGTCAATGCGCAAATCGAAATGCTTTTCGGTTACCCGCGCTCGGAGCTATTGGGCCGGCCAATCGAGATACTGGTACCCGATCGCCTGCGCGCGAATATCCCAGAGTTTCGCAAGGGGTTGTTTAGCGCCCCGGCGGCGCGGACTGTAGACCTCTACGGGCTTCGCAAGGATGGCTCCGAGGTGCCGATAGAAATCGGGCTCAACCCATTGCCGACCTCAGAAGGCGAGTTTGTTCTCTGTTCAATCGTAGATGTGTCGCCCCGTCTCGAATTAGATCGCATCAGAAACGAATTTGTATCGACCGTCAGTCACGAGCTTCGGACGCCCTTGACTTCGATTCGCGGCTCGCTCGGGCTGCTTCAATCCGGAGCCATGGGCGCACTGCCGGAAAATGCGGCCGAGATGGTCACGATCGCATACAAGAACAGCGGGCGCCTGGTGCGATTAATCAACGATATCCTGGATATCGGCACAATTGATGCGGGCAAATTGACACTGCAGATGAGCATCGTGCCGTTGGCTGTCTTGCTTCAGCAGTCTGCTGAGGCCAATGCAGGCTTCGCAGAGAAATGTGGGGTGCGTTTTATACTTGAACCAGTCGCCGCACACGACAGAGTAATGGCCGATCCCGACCGGCTCATGCAAGTGGTCGCGAATCTTTTGTCGAACGCGGCCAAGTTTTCTCCAGCCGGCGCCGAGGTGATCATTCGCGTCCGATCCGGCCCGGCAATCATGCGCATCGAGGTGGAGGATTCAGGCGCCGGGATTCCCGAAGAATTCAAGGCGCATGTTTTCGAGAAATTTGCGCAGGCCGATGCTTCCGCGACGCGTCGCTTTGAGGGAACGGGCCTTGGACTCAGCATTGCGCGCAAACTTGTGGAGGCCATGGGGGGAAGCATTGGATTTACCTCGGTTCTCGATCAGGGCACTGTTTTTTATGTCGAGCTGCCGAGAATCGACACCGCGCCGGCAACGCTCCGAGCCGCTCAGCTGTCTGAGACCGCAGCCCACAAAGTGCTTTTTGCGCTGGCCAATTCTGCTGAGGTTGACGCGAGCGTCACGGTACCGAAACTGCTATACGTGGAAGATGATGAAGATCTGATCAGCGTCATCCGTGCGGCACTTGCCGGCAGAGTGGAACTCGTGCCGGCGCGCAACCTGCGGGATGCAGAACGGCTGCTTAGCGAACAGGAGTTTGGGCTGGTTATTTTGGACCAATCCTTGCCGGACGGAAACGCAACCGCACTGGTGGATGTGATTGCGGCGCATGCTGGCCATCTCGTCCCGATCATCATCCTCTCGGCCGTCGATGCGCCTCATGACGTGTACCGGAAAGTAGCCGCGGTGCTAATCAAGTCTCAGGTGTCTGCCGCGCAGGTCGCGACTACGATTTTGTCCTATCTGGCCCCGACCGGGCCCTGAAACATTGCGGCGCCTTGAGGTGCGACCTGCCAGGCGGCCTCGACTTCTTGCGCCAGGTGTTTGCTGGCATCCACCAGTTGCTCCAGTACCACCCTTTCGCTTGAGGAATCCTGTCCGGCGTTTGCCACGAGCCCCTCGACCATGCGCGCAATTCTTCCCCCCACTTCGCTGATCTTCGGAAATCCGAACATAGCTCCCGCACCGTGGAGGGAATGGGCGACGCGCTCGAGTTCGGGGAATACAGAGCGGTCCCCATTTTGGGCGTGCTCAATCATCTTTGCCAGATTGATAGCATCGGTCCACGCGCGCTGAAGAAAACTGCTTGTCAGTGAATCAATCTGGGCCTGCGCTCCAGCCTGTGCGCTGCACGCGATTACGCTGGGGCCCGCAATTCCGCCCTTATGCCACAGTGCGACCAAATCAGCGTAGAGCTTGAGAGGGTCGAACGGTTTGACAATGACACCGATGGCACCGAATTGAAGAAATTGAGAGATTTCTGCCGGCAAGACTTTGGCGGTCATGAAGATCACCGGAATATCCGCTAACAAAACGCTCTGGCGCATGAGCTTCAAAGTGGAGGGACCGTCAAGGCCGGGCATCATGACGTCCATTAGCACGAGATCCGGCCGCAGTTCGTAGGCTAGATCGATTGCCTGTTGACCGGAGTCGGCGGTCTGAACGTTTAGACCTGGAACGATGCGAAGGGTCGCTTGTACGACGCTGCAAATATCCGCGTCATCGTCAACGTACAGAACTGATTGAAAATCTCGCGTTGACATTTTTCGGCCGGCGATTGACCAATCCTCTGACTAGGGCTGCGGGATTAGGCGTCCCCGCCCAATCGTTGCGGCCGGCATGACGTCGAAAAGGCTCATAGTGAACCTCCTCGACAATGCTGCGCCGCGATCAATGTTGCAATTCTCTGACTCCGTTGGCGGGCAGACGCGAGGCGGCAGGACACGGTTGCCCCAATTCTTACCGAGCAGTGCCTGGACCTGATCGGCCACCATCGGCCGTCCAAGCAAGTACCCTTGAGCCTGCTGGCACCCCAGATCCGTCAACATCTGCAGCTGCTCTTCGGTCTCCACACCCTCGGCAATGACCTCCATATCCAGTTCCGCCCCCAGTGAGACGATTAGTCGTACGACCGCAGCGCTCTTCCTGTCCAGCGTCATCCGCTGCACCAGGGATCGGTCCAGCTTCAAGCGATCTACTGGCAGCCTAGATAGAAAACTCAGGTTTGCGTACCCAGTTCCAAAGTCATCCATTGCAATTCGCACGCCGAGTCGCTTCCACGCTTTCAGATACTCGATGCTGCGCGCCGGATTGGCCATGAGAGCACTTTCGGTGATTTCCAGTTCGAGTTGCTTCGCGGGGAAGTCGGTTTGCTTCAGTGTTTCCTCAATAACGGCACAGAACTCCTCATCGATCTGAAGTGCTGAGACGTTGACCGATAGTGTCGTCGGCTGCGCGGCGCGGCTGCACCAGATGGATGCCGTCGCACACGCAGAATGGAGGACCCACGCGCCGAGCGTATGAATCATGCCGGCCCGTTCTGCGACGCGGATGAAAACCGATGGTGCCATGATCTCGCCGGTTGATCGGACCCATCGAGCAAGCGCCTCCACGCCGCAACCTCGGCCGCTGCCCAGGTCGAACTGCGGCTGATATTCCACCCGCAGCGCGCGCAGTCGTAACGCTTCGGCGAGATCCAGTTCGAGTTCAAAGGAGGAATCCATCAATGGCTGGACATTGCTGCATTGGGGGCTGAAATCCAGAGTGCCCTCCGCGACCGGAAGGTCATCCATCGATCGTTCGTCGTCCGGGCGCTCGGCAATCAGAAACGTGACCGGCTCATCCATTACCTACTCCTTGTGGTACTCGGTGCCAACACCACCCTAACTCCACGCGAGGACGTCTGATGTAGGGCAAAACACGACACATCGCTTCGGCGAACGCGATGAAGGCCGCAGGCGCCTGAATCTGCGGAGACTGTCACACAGGCGGCAGTTCGTATTCCAAGGCAAATCGAATCAGGGCCGAACGATTGGCGACGCCCAGCTTCACCATGATTCGCGCGCGATACGTATCGACCGTTTTTCGGGACAAAGACAACTGCAGCGCAATGTCTGAACTCGTGGATCCTGAAACGACAAGCTGCACCACTTCGCGCTCACGGCTGCTTAGACGCTCAAACGGACTTTTGGGGATGGGCATGCTGAGAGCGCCACCGACAAATAAAGCGGTAATAGCTGGACTGACATATTCTTTGCCGGCGATTACCATCTGTACTGCGCGCAGCAGCTCCGTGGCCGCCTCCGTTTTTAGGACAAAGCCAAGTGCGCCTGCACGCAACGCACGACTCACCTGTTCGGGCGTGTGGCAAGCTGAAAGCGCAATGACCCGGGTCTGCGGAAATTCGGAGATAATGCGCTGCGTCGCGTCGATACCGTTGAGAGCCGGCAACATGAGGTCCATGATGATCAGGTCCGGTCTCAAGCGCTGCGTGACCGTCACTGCTTCCTCACCGCTCGCGGCAAATCCCACGACCTTCAAGCCCGGCTCGCGCTCTATCAGAACGGCCAATCCGTCACGCACGATACTGTGGTCATCGACGATCAGGATACGGGCCAGCAGGGGCGGCAGCTCGATGTTCATGCAATTTGACGCTTCATTGACAACACGCTTAACAGTATGCGCGTTTACGCCACCCAATCCCCCGCTTCGAGCCGATTCGTCATCAATTCGGAATGCTGCGTTGCGGATCAATCGAGTGCGAAGTCCGGTTGCACGGTGAAGGCATCAATCTCGTAGCGAACATGGCCGGACTCACTTTGTCGTGCAAAGCCTTCGCGCGGCGTTCACTATCTTTGAGAGCATCTGCCCGCCGCAGCCTAATGTGTTCCAGCGTACATACGGCTGTCGTCAAGAAGCATAGTCTTCCACATCCGGGGAACGCCCTGCGTTTAATTTTTTTATGTCGATCAAGGACTCTCGCCGGGCATTCCTAGGGAAAGGAACCAGATGAAGCTCGATCACTTTTCTTCGCCCGGGTTGCAAAAGGCTCCGAGCGGTATTACTGGCTTCGATGAAATCACCAGCGGCGGCCTCCCGCGCGGGCGCACAACCCTCCTGCTCGGAGGTCCGGGATCCGGCAAAACCGTTTTCGGCCTGCAATACCTAATCAATGGTGCGCGAATCTACGGCGAACCGGGCATTTTTG
>Ga0209006_10003401_pt1 | contig 14476 bp, 12 predicted proteins | sample JacPin_JW_Ref_O2_FD_188567 | JGI IMG/M metagenome (GOLD analysis project Ga0209006, IMG submission 188567) | Forest soil microbial communities from Algoma, Ontario, Canada - Jack Pine, Ontario site 1_JW_Ref_O2 (SPAdes) (version 2) | ecosystem: Environmental > Terrestrial > Soil > Boreal... | reverse complement strand
TGCCGATATATCCGGCACCGCCGGTGACTAAAATCGATGGTAAAGCCAAGGTATCTCCGTGAGGTCGACAGGCTAGGCGATCAGCCGCGCCTCCGCGACATGATCTTTGAACCAGGCATAAGTGTCCTCTATACCCGCTTTAAGTTTGATTTTTGGTGTCCAGCCAAGCGCGGTCAATCGCGAGGTATCGAGTAGCTTACGCGGCGTGCCATCGGGCTTGCTCGAGTCGAATTCCAGGCGACCGCGGAATCCCGCCACCGAGGCCACGATCTCGGCAAGCTCCCGGATGGTGACATCCTGGCCCCACCCAATATTGACGATGGCCTCATCGTCATAGGTCTTGAGAAGGTAAATGACGGCATCCGCCAGGTCATCCACGTGCAGAAACTCACGGCGCGGCGTGCCGGTACCCCATACGGTCAGCGACCCGTCGCCGCGTAACTTCGCTTCGTGGAACCTGCGTATCAGGGCCGGTAACACATGTGAGTTTTGCAGATCGAAATTATCGCCAGGACCATAGAGGTTGGTCGGCATCAGCGATATTGCATTGAGGCCATACTGGCGACGATATGCCTGGCACATTTTGACACCCGCGATCTTAGCGATGGCGTACCACTCGTTTGTTGGTTCGAGTGGTCCTGTCAGCAGGCTGTCCTCCTTGATGGGCTGCGGGGCGAGCTTCGGATAAATACAACTTGAACCCAAGAAAACGAATTTGGCGACGCCGCTCCGATAAGCCGCGTCGATGACGTTATCCTGGATCAAAAGATTATCCCGAATGAACTCCGCGGGACGGACGTTGTTTGCCTGGATTCCACCCACTCGAGCGGCCGCCATAATGACAGCCTGTGGGCGCTCCTTCTGAAAGAACTCCACGACGGCGGCCTGATCGGTGAGGTCGAGCTCGCGGTGAGTGCGCAGCAGTAGCTGAGAAAAGCCCTGTGCCTTGAGCGCTCGCACGATGGCCGACCCGACCAGACCGCGATGGCCCGCCACATATATCTGCGTGTTGGGGGACAACATTACGGGCTACTCGTGATGGTTGTAAACTTTGTAGCCTTCTTTGGCGATCATGGCATCCCGCTTCGCGGTATCCAAATCCGCGGCGACCATTTCAGCGACGAGCTCATCGAACCCGACTTCCGCGCTCCAGCCCAACTTTTCCTTGGCCTTGGACGGGTCCCCCAGCAGGGTCTCGACCTCGGTGGGCCTAAAATAATGCGGATCAACGTGAACCAGAGTCTTGCCGGAGGCCTTGTCTATTCCGACTTCATCGACCCCTTTGCCCTTCCATTCGATGCGCATCCCTAAGCGGCTGCCGGCCGCTGCCACGAAATCGCGCACCGAGTGCTGTGTTCCCGTGGCGATAACAAAATCCTCCGCCGTGTCCTGCTGCAGCATCAGCCACTGGGCGCGAACATAGTCGCGAGCGTGACCCCAATCCCGGCGAGAGTCCAAATTCCCCAAATGCAGTGTGTCCTGTAGTCCAACCTTGATTCGGGTCAACGCGCGGGTGATTTTCCGCGACACGAAGGTCTCGCCCCGAAGCGGCGACTCATGATTAAAGAGGATGCCGTTGCAGGCAAAAAGTCCGTAGGCCTCGCGATAGTTCACGGTAATCCAGTAGGCATACACCTTGGCGGCTCCGTAAGGTGAACGCGGGTAGAAGGGGGTGGTTTCTCGCTGCGGCACTTCTTGCACCTTACCGAACATCTCGGAGGTCGAAGCTTGATAGAAGCGGGTCTTCTTTTCCAACCCCAGAATTCGAATGGCTTCCAAGACCCGTAACGTGCCCACGGCGTCGGAATTGGCCGTGTATTCCGGGGTTTCGAAGGAAACCGCCACGTGGCTTTGCGCGGCAAGGTTATAGATCTCGTCCGGCTGAACCTCCTGAATGATCCGAATGAGGTTGGTCGAATCCGTTAGGTCACCATAATGCAACTTTAGCCGTATGTCCTTTTCATGCGGATCTTGGTACAGATGATCGATGCGGTCGGTATTGAACGATGAGGCACGCCGTTTGACGCCGTGAACGGCGTAGCCTTTCTCGAGTAGAAATTCCGCAAGATACGCACCGTCCTGCCCGGTGATTCCCGTGATCAACGCTGTCTTAGGCAAATTAACGCTCCATATGTAGGACCGGTCGCAGGACGTCAGCAAAACGCAGTTGGGAGTATATGGGAATGGGTTGCGTCTGAGGCCATTCTCGTAGATAGTCGGCGGCTCCGCGCTTCAAACTTTGTCTTATAAAAAATACAAAGTATTTAGACCACCCTAACTAAAATTCCACTAAGCGTTGATTTGATCTAATCTAGCGGTCAACCTGGATTGGGCAGCAACGTTAGGGTTCAAGTGTTTGTTTAATTTGGTGTCTCTCGGTTGCAACATATGGTGGCAGCGTCATATTTTATATACCATGAGTAACAGACAGCGATTGGACCGATTACTGCTGAATTCCGACTGTAATTTACGTCAAGGACTGTTGATGCCCCAAGGCTACGCTGGCCTGTCGAACCGACGAACGCGCCAGCTGTCAGTACTCAATTGTGGATGGTCGAATGCGGCCACGCTAACGCTGAATATCACGGCTGCCAGGTACTTTGAACGTTGATCATGTGGGGACATTCCCCCGTTCTGCGAACCGTCTGATACCTTGACAGGCGTATCGACGCACTCGCGTTATCGGACTTCAAGGATGAGGATGAAAATTGTGCTAACCCGGTTGATTCGCTATGGAGCGAAAACGCATTTTGAGGTCACTAACTTCTCTCGAAACCCTCATAGGTGCGAGATTGTCAGAGACCATGCTCGAGTTTGCGCAATACACCCGAAGGCCCAAGAGAGATTCCAATGACGGCTGAGCATCAAGTTCGATATGCACCCGCCAAGTCACCGCATCAGCGCGGACGTCTCGACATCGAAGACGATATGGGCTCCGTCCCTGTGGACGCGAGAGTGATCGCGTCGGATCTTCATGTTGTTAAGGGGGACGGATCGAGCGAATCCACGGTACGGCAGCTGAATATTCCGCAGCCCAACGATGGGGTCAAATATGCCTTTGACGTCGTGACCGCGGTATGTCTCTGCTTGCTGCTCTCACCGCTAATTTTGATCATAGTTGCGCTCATCCGCCTGGAGGGCAAACCGGTTTTGTTCCGGCACAAGCGAATCGGTCGCAATGGACGCATATTTCAATGCATAAAATTTCGCACCATGGTTCCCAATGCCGAGGAAGCACTGCGGCATCTTTTAAACGAGCATCCCGAGCTCCGCGATGAGTGGACGGAGAACCACAAGCTCCGCAATGATCCGCGCGTTTCCGCAATGGGCCGATTTTTGCGTCTGACCAGCCTCGACGAACTACCGCAGCTGTGGAATGTTCTACGGGGCGAAATGAGTCTCGTCGGCCCGCGTCCGATTGTGCGCGCGGAACTGTTGCGCTACGGGCGCGACGCATCGAAGTATCTGGCCGTGAAACCGGGTCTGACGGGCTTATGGCAGATCAAGGGCCGCAGCGACACGACTTATAGGCGTCGCGTGGCCATGGACCGGTATTACGTGCAAAACCGCAACATCTTATTGGACATCTACATTGTTGCAGCGACGCCGGCGGCGGTCCTACGGCGCAGCGGCGCGTATTGATGCGACGCTATCTATGGAAGAAAGCGCCTGCGGTCATTTCCAATAGCCGGGTTGCATCGAGAGCTTGCGCTTTAGAGGCAGCGGCAAGGCGGACTCTAACAAGCCGAGTCGATACCCTACCAACTTCGCGATCGTCCGGAGGATCGCTTTAGGGACTTGCAGGGGGGCGCGCCTAAGTAGGTAAGAAAGCTCCGATGCGATGAATCGTAGGCCTTCGCCGCTGTGCGATCCGAATTCCGCACGCATCCAAGAGTTTGTACTGTCGAACACGCCGATATCAAAATACCTCTCCAGCGTTTGAAGCACCGAGTAGTCGTGAGAGTGAAACACCGATGCAGATGCGCAATAGATATTTGCATATCCTGCCCTAACTGCTCTGGCGGCAAACTCCATGTCCTCGCCAAAAATCAGATTCTTACCAAATCCGCCCAATTCCAGCAGGGTAGAACGTCGATACGCGGCGAAGGAATTGGAACAGAAAAACACTTTTGCGCCAATTTGACCGACGGCTCGAGAATCCTTCCGAACCGATTGCGCGCCATAGTTAAAAATTCGAGCGTGTGCCTCTATCGCCGTCGCCGATTTATGAGGAAGCTGCCTACCGTAGGCGACCGCAACGGTTTCGTCAGCAAGACACGCTACAAGCTCATTGAGAGCCTCGGGCGACGCCAATATGGCGTCTTGCGTGAGAAACACGACAATCTCGCAATCACTCAGGTACTCAGCTGCCCACTGACGAGTTGCGCCGTGATTGAACTGGGAGCGCTCAATACGCACAACTTCGAAGCCCGCCTCCCGCGCCAGCAATGGCGTCGCATCCGTCGAAGCGGAATCGATATTTAGCAATCGGTATGGTTTCACAGTTTGAGCGCTGATCGCCTCTAAGCACTCACTCCAACGGCCACCCGCGTTGAGAGTCGGAATCACCAGGCCCGTTCGATTAGATCCTTGTGGCATTCGGCTTCGGCGTAGCGATTACTTCGCCGTGCTCAATTGCATTTCTGTCCCGGGAGTAGGCTTGCGTTCAACCAACTTCAGGGCTAAAGCCACAAGTACTTGGATGATGCCGCCGGAGACAATAAGCATGTTGTCAAAGATACTTAGGAATGCCAGCGCGCTCAGGATGCCTGTAGTGGCCACGAAATATTTACTATTTTTGAGTGCTCTAAGACAGATGCTGCAAACCGCAACAAAGTACAAAAAAGAAATGCAAAGCCCAACCCAACCCAGGAGCACGAAGGATCTCCCGTACATGGTACAAACGCTTAGCTGTTCCGTAATCAAAAGCGGCGAGAATGAAGCGGCTGTTTCCTCCGAAACAAGCCTCTTCGAAATAAAATCGGGCAACAATTCCAAGAAGACATAGAGTTCTGGAGAGTTCGGAGCAACGCGGTCAGTGATATTCAACTGCAAGTTTGCAAGCGGGGACGATGTGTAAAGGTACGGCCAAAAGAATTCCGTAGGAATATTGGATTGTAGAAACTTATCGCTCGCATCCCCTACCTTGAGGATAATGCTTTCGCCGCTCGCTCCATGCGTTCTAATGTCGCCAAGGAGTCCAAATCCCCACAGCGCCGCGCCGAATAGTGCGGCCAATATGAACAGGAGCTTGCGGCTAATCCCACGCCGTTGCAGATACACGCCAGTAATCGCTATCAGAGTCACGACGAACGCGCCGCGACTGAATGTGAGCAGCGAGGTTGAGATTGCAGATAATGAAAAAAACAGGAATATTTTTCCTCGCCCAATAAGGTACAAGTCAAACCAATACACAGCATAGAAGTAGCAAAACCCCACGAACGCCACATGCAGGACTGGGATGCCATATTCTTGATAATTAGCCTCACCGCCAGCGGCAATGACAAACAAAGGCACTCCCCCGTTCCAGGCTACCTCGGCGATAAAGACTGCCATGATTGCCAAAAACATTAGGGATTGCGTGCGAAGACGCTCGGGCTCGAATTCGAGCGCTAATGTGTTATCACGGCGCCTGATCGCCAGAACGCAGCAGATCCCGCAAGTCGCCAATAGAAAACATTCGAGAGGCGTTTGCAGCGGAGGATATAGATCGGAATAACCCAAAGAATAAACGCTAAGCGCCAGAAGAAAGCCGGCCGCATAGGCCGCGAAAGGATTGATCAGCGACCTGGATTCCGGCTTTGTCGCCAAGGGGGGCCGAGACATCAGTTGATTAACTTCGCCTTTGCGTCGCGAAGCCAAACGCCGGCAACATATACCAGCGGCACCAGCAACGCCCCAAAAAACAAAAAAAGCGCCCGGATCGGATATGATCTGCGTTGCGGCACGATTGCCGCGTCGACCGTTCGAAACGCATAGTCATCCGCTCCGTACGCCACCATTTGCTTCTTTATTTCCGTCTCCATTAATTTGTAAATGGAGGTTTTCACTTCCATAATAGTTGTGGCTTCGGAAGCCTTGCGCAGATATTCGAGATTCCGGCTACTGCGCTCTTCCGCTTTGGTGCGTAGACGATCATTCGCTGCCTTTATCAAGCCGTCCACCCATTGCTTTGCAAGATTCGGGTCCGTCCATGTAACAGTTATGTTCACCAGGCCGGTTTTGCGATTTTCAACCACAGCTCGGACGCTTTTGTCGAATTTTCGGTAGCCATCCTCCAGGGTGAGGACGTGTCCCCGGAAGTCCGCCTTACCCTTGTTTGTCGCAACGTCCCATCGTCCAGGAAACAAAATCGGCATGAGGCCGTTCGACTCGATGTAGGAGATCGTAAGCCCACGCGACTTGAGCGTCTCGACCGCCTCGCTTTCTTTATTGCCGGCGCCACCAACGCCGACAAGGGATGCGAGTCCGCCTAAACTTCCAAGCGCACCGCTGGCATTTAATCCAAGTATTTCATCCGACGCAATTAGGACAGCATCTGCTTTGTACTCTGGGGACACCCAAAAACTTAACGCAATGCCCGCGGCGCCGCCAACTGTGGCGAGCAAAGCCAGAAGGAATCTCCGTCGCCAGAGCTGCAAAATAAGGCGATTGAGATCGGACCGGCCATCGTTAACGTGCAATTGCATATCTCCAAGTATAGGTGAGTAGACCGCTAAATGCGCATGTGCGGAACCAGGAGCCTAGCGACGATTTTCCGCCCACTTCCTCCACTCAGCTATGCGTTGCGTCCTTCGCGTCATCAGACGACGCTTTAGTTCCAGCAAGGTCGCCCTGCGAAAAGCAGGGTCGTCCGTAAACAAATAATCCTTACCGACGCGCCCCACCAGGCGAACAAAACGTTCCACCCTGGCCAATGGCCCCATATAAAGGTCCCAAAAGGCGCACTCATCGCGAAGCATTTTCGGATAGCGATCCATACTCATGCGTTTGTCTTTGTTCAATAGCGAAAAACTGTGGCTCACCAGAATATCGCCGGCCACGAATACGCGTTTACCTTCCGCATGAAGGCGATGAAAAAGATTGATGTCACTGATATCGAGAGGAAATCGATAATCGTATCCGCCTATCGCCACCAGCGATGCCACGCGCAGAACTGCTGCCGAATTCAATGCATACGTCGCTCGAGTGGGTATCCCAACGAAGCCGAGAGCAAACCAGCGCGGTATGGATCCGGCTACAAAGCTGAATGGCGACAAATTTCTTCGATTGTCGATCATCTGCGGAACGATCGCGCAGATCCGTGCCTCCGAGTCGAATCGTCGTATATGTCTTAGCATGCTGACTAAATAGTCCGGAGGAAGCGTCGTATCCTGATCCAATGTTAGGAGCCATCTACAATTGTCCGCCTGTGCAAACCGGAGAGCGCGGTTGTAAGCGTCAGCCAAGCCAGGATTTTCTGACGCGGTCTCGTATCTAACCCCGTTCGGGACCGGTCCAATGCTTTGGCCTCCGGGCGTATTGTCCTGAATCAGGACTTGCAGTTGGAGTTCTGAAGATGGGACTCTTGAAGCAGCCGTTAGTAGGGTCTTCAAACTTGGCGATTCCGAAGCCGTTAACTTGTAGAGTACGATTACCGCGCACAGCCTTAGCATCGGTGCATTTGATATGGGTGACGGTGTGGTGGGCTGGTCAACCAAGTTTTAAGTCTCTTTTCATGGAGCATATGCCTGCAAAGGGAGTATATCTATACCATCGGGATTTGGGCGCTCGGCAAATCGCCACATGCGTTAGGATTTTGGGATGGGGTCCAGGTATAGGTCCGCGAGCTTCGGATAATCAGATGAAATCAGCCATTCGACGCATGCTCCGAAAAGTCGGGTATGACATCCGCCGCTATCACGAAACGACATCGGAGACTGCGCGACTCAGCAGGATGTTGAACTATCATAAAATTAATTTGGTCTTGGATGTCGGAGCCAACGTAGGCCAGTTTGCAATCAGCTTGCGCTCCGATCTTGCGTATCGAGGCCGAATCGTCTCTTTCGAACCACTAAAAGGCCCGCATGCGGCACTCTTGGAGTCTTCGCAAAAAGATCCACTATGGATAGTTGCCCCCAGAGCCGCAGTCGGCGCGATAGACGGCGAAATCGAGATTAACGTATCCGGAAATTCGGTGAGTAGCTCCATTCTACCGATGCTGGACAGTCACACCGAGGCAGCGCCGGAGTCACGCTATAGCGGCGTCGAGAATGTTCCTCTGCGTCGTCTTGATTCCTTTGCTACGCAGTACATTGAGGCGGATTCGAAAATATTTCTAAAAGTGGATACCCAGGGGTATGAACGGCAAGTGCTCGAGGGAGCGCCCGCCATCTTACGCAAAGCTATTGGCGTCGCGCTGGAGGTCTCCCTCACCCCGCTTTATCAGGGCGACCAACTGATGCCGGAAACCGTTCACCATATGAGCGCCATAGGATTTGATCTTTGGGGAGTATCACCGGCTTTCGTTGACGAGCGCAGCGGCCGTTCTCTTCAGTTTGACGCGATTTTTTTTCGATCATAAGACCGAGAAAGGGCAGTCTTCTCAATTTGCTGCTAGTACGTCACGGCATATTTTCCCGAGATTGGTCGCGTGTCGCACCAATGTGATCGACTTTTCTTCCAGGCGGGTCGTTCATCTCCTCAAGGAGAGTCTTTCCCATCGTCGCCTCAACCCTTTGAACTTACAGTCCAGCCATGTCAGCGGAACATAGCCGTTACCGTAATTCGCTGCGACAACGCGGTACAGTTCCGCGGCAGCATCTCGTTGGCTCGAAGCGCCGCCCGAACTGTAAAGTGCGACGACTTTGTCCCATAATTTGATGCGTGCGCCCCTGAGAGCCAGGCGCTGATTCGCGTCGAAATCTGCGAAGACTCTGAATGTGACGTTATATCCGGGGAATTTCGACCGACGATAGAAAGTACCCTGATGATGTAGGGTATTGTTGATTCTCAGCCGCCATCCGGCAACAGGATGAAAGACGCTTCTGCCATCGACGCATACGGAAAATGATACGACGTCGTAGGCCTCCGCATCTGATTCGAGCAATTCGCTAATAGGCAGGTATAGCAGTCTATCGCCGGCATTGATATGATAAATGAACCGGCCACGCGACGCCGCGATCCCCTTATTCATAGCATCGTATATTCCTTCGTCCGGTTCGCTCACCCAATAATCGATGGCCGATCCGTACGCTCGCAGCATATCGATGGTGCCATCATCCGAGCCGCCGTCAATTACGACGATCTCGGCACTCCCTGATTTGTTGCGCAGCACGCTCTCGAGTATTTGCTGTAGCTCATCGCGGTTCTGAAACACTACGATGATTATGCTGATCAGGATTTGCGTGGAATCGCGCATTGTTGCTCTTCGCAATAGACGTTCCGACTTAAATGAGTGGAGTGCAGCGCGTCTGCCCACTATAATCGAATCCAAGATCTGAGGTCGGCTTCCTCCCCTAGACCGTCCTCGACCGAATTTTAAATGTTTTCCCGCCCAGTTTGTGTGAAGAATTCTAGAATTCAATTCGCCAGAGTCCTTTTTGACCCTCCCCAGCAATCAGCAAATCTCCGGAATCCTGGCCGCATACCACTCCTGCCGCTGCATCGACTCATCGCCGCTGGTCCGCTCCGACAAAGGCGGCTGGATAACGTTCACTGTATAGTCGGTACCTACATTCTTGGGGTGTGCGAGATCGAACTGCGAATTCCGAGCCTAGTTGGATGCGCAAGCATGCATGGACTATAGGCAAGTTCGAGGGATGAAAACGCATATACGATGGGAAAACTATGCAGACATCAATTCCGGAAAAATCACTTAGAGACTACGTCTGCACACAGGTCAACACGCTCTTTCCCGATGGCAATCCAATTTCATCCATCGATCTGGAAAAGGCGGTGGCCGAGGCGCTCATGCGATTGGAGTATTGCTTTCAAAAAATAAGAGTACGCCGCTATTGTCTCGATGGACAAGCCAATTTTGGCCATCTTTATTCGGACCATTACCTCATGTTTTTGTGGTTTTTATCGAATTCCCTTTGGCGAGGTAACGGAAGGAGCGACGCGTATAACAAGATCTACCTCCTCAACAAATGTTTGCATGGCTTTGACTGCGCATTCGACACCGCGCTTCCCGACATATTCATTGTGATCCACGGAGTTGGGACGGTATTGGGAAAAGCCAGTTATTCGAATTTCCTCGCGGTCTATCACGGTTGTACAGTCGGACAGACACAAGGTATTTATCCGCGACTCGGTATCGGAGTAGGAATCGGCGCCGGCGCCGCAATTATTGGTAGAAGTTGCGTCGGCGACTTTAGTTCTGTCGGTGCCGGATGTGCAGTGTTAAATACGGACATTGCCGCGAACACGTCAGTGCTCCAGGGTTCGGATGGCAAGCTGGCAATTCGAGGCGGCCATGTCGCCGCGATCGCGAAGGAGTATTTCTTGGACGAGTTTTTGTATGCCGCTACGTACTCCAATGGCAACACAACCGATTTGCGGCAAACATAGAAGCAGGACCGCTCAGGTGGGATCGCGATCTACCGAATATTCACCGCCGCCGTCGCCTCGGTGAGGCTGTGAGTCAATGAGTAAGGTAAAACGCAATATCATTGCCAACTACGTCGGGAGCGCCTGGGGCGCCTTGATGTCTGTTGCCTTTGTGCCGGTCTACATTCGGTATATCGGGATCGAAGCGTACGGGCTGATAGGACTGTTTACGCTCATACAGTCGTGGTTGGTATTGCTTGACGTCGGGCTCACTCCGACCCTCAGCCGTGAGATGGCCCGGTTCGAAGCCGGAGTTCATACGGTACAGTCAATTAGCAATTTGCTTAAATCGATCGAGCGTGTTTATTTGGTGGTTGCAGCGGTACTCGCCACAACGATAATCACTGTGTCACCGTGGATAGCCAAGAACTGGATACGTGCTGACAATCTCGACACGGCTACAATCAGGCACGCTTTGGCAATCACAGGATTTGTTGTCGCGCTGCGATGGCTGACCGGACTTTATCGCGGCGCATTGATAGGCCTGCAACATCAAGTATGGCTAAGTTTCTGCGGGGCATTATTCTCAACGCTGCGAGGTCTTGGAGCGATCGGAGTACTAATCTGGATCTCGCCAACCATAACCGCCTTTTTTGTCTACCAAGGTGTCCTGGCCGCCGTCGAAGCAATCGTTTTAGCAGTACACATCAGGCGTGTGCTTCCAACGCCGCCTGCGGTCGCCCAATTTAGCTGGATGGAATTGCGGAAGGTATCAAACTTCGCGGCTGGCATGGCCACAATAACGCTGTTGTCAATTTTACTTATGCAAGTGGACAAACTTGTCCTGTCAAGAATGCTGACGCTCAAAGATTTTGGTTATTATGCACTCGCGAGTGCGGTGGCCGGTTCCCTCAGCCTGATCATAGGGCCAATAAACAACGCCATCTACCCGCGGCTCACGGAATTTGTTGCTAGGCGCGAAGACGATTCCCTCTCCCGCGCGTACCACAGATTTGCGCAAATGCTCACATTGACGCTCGTTCCCGCCGCCGTCGTGCTTAGTCTTTTCTCAACCGATGCAATGCTTCTGTGGACGCGCGACCCAATCACGACAGCACGTATAGCGCCGCTCATAAGCGTATTGGTGATAGGCGTCACCCTAAATGGCCTAATGCATACTCCATACATGTTGCAGCTAGCGCATGGCTGGACGCGATTTATGATAGTCGTCAATGCCGGAGCAGTTTTGCTGGTGGTCCCTGCCATTTATTTTGGAGTTCACATGTATGGAGCTGTTGCCGCGGCATACATCTGGACAATACTTAACGCGAGCTACATCGTGTTTGCTGTACCGGCAATGCACCGCGTACTTCTTCCTCTGGAAATAAGAAAGTGGTATATCCAAGACAGCATTATCCCGAGCGCATCGGCACTTGGTGCCGCACTTATCATTCGATTGATAGCTCCAGCGGCGCAAATCGACAAACCGATGGTGTCGGTTGCGATACTCGCAAGCGCGGGTGTCGCGGCACTGTCGGCGGCATCGTTGGTGTCGCCGCTGGCAAGGGATCTGTTCGGCCGATACGTCCGGATCAGACGAGATTGCCTGTGATCGAGTTCATATTTTTCGTCCGTCGTTCGAGATTGGCTGCGAAAGCCGCAAAATCAGCGCTTCCGCCATCTGCATTCAGCGCATCAAGAGCTTTGGAGGGTAGGCTGACCCAGCCGGCGCGACTCGCTTTCAGCGCAGTACGTTCCCACCGCGCCAATAGCCAATTGATGCTATAACCGATTAGCGGATGATTGTCAGGCGGGTAACGCTCGGATATTTTGCGCAAAATCCCTGCGAACGTAACTCTCGAGGGTAGGGGTTGCTCTTGATCATTTGCCGGTCGTCTCGGGCCGCTCATATCGCCCAGCTGTTTGACGTCAAATATTCCATAGTAATAATTCTCAACCAGCCCTATTAAATGGACCTTCGCATCGGCAGGGATCTGCATCTTGACGATCGTATCAATCGTCGCAATCAACGCCTCATACAAATGCGCAAGTCGTTCTTGGGATATCCCCCCTTTAGACGTATATGACTGCGCATGGATGATGAATGCCCCGCCATAACAATCGAGCACCAGAAACGGCGACGAACCTGCCGCCATGGTCATATAAAGTAAATCATTGCCCGAGTTCTCATACAGACCCACAACGTCACGCATTTCCCGGCGAAATAAAACTCCTGTTTGAGTGAAATGCGAACGATACATCTTGGTCGCGATTTCACGCGTTGGCGCATACACCCCGGGTGCCCAGTCCGCATTCCGTAGCTGAAGCTTGTTATTCGTGAGATCAATTGTAATTGTTTTTGCGCAAGCAAATCTTGCGGTCGGACTCGTTTGAAACCCGCTCATCGCATTTTTGTAAAATCCTGGCAGCAAGAAATCATCATCATTTAATATTGAATAGAATTCAGTGGTCACTGCCGCCGTGGCGCGCATCATATTCTTCACAGCCCCGATATTAGTCGGGTTTTTTATGTACGATACGCGCTTATCGCGGCGAATAAGCGCGGCAACAACGCTTTCGGTTTCATCTCCAGAGGCGTTGTCGAACACACAAACCCGCATAGAAGTAAAAGACTGAGCAAGCGCGCTCTCAATTGCACGCGTCAACAAATCAGGACGCCGGAAAGTGGGAATAACGGTGGTAATCAATGGATCCATGTTGCGCCTGGTCGACTGGTTAGGGAGGTGCTCGAGATTTAGTGTACTGAGGATCACCCAGACGGTGTCCTTCAATTCCGAACTTACATCTTTCGAACCGGCCGCGAACCGATAATTTCCAACTGATTCGAGATCGCCGCGGCCTCTTTAGGGGTGATTTTATCTGATTCTCAAGAATTAAATTAAATACATTCTGGACGATAAACACACAGTACGAAAACATCTGGAATCTATAGAATCGCATCATGTTAGTTTGCAATGCGCGGGTCCTCAACAATCAACTGACCGGTGTGCCACGGTACCTTCGGGAACTGATATCGCGATTCGGTGACAAGGTAGAGTTAATAGGACCTCGCCGCCCCCGCGAGGGAATCAATGGACATCTGTGGGAGCAGACCGTTCTTCCTTTGTTGGTGGGCAAGCGGGTCCTGTGGAGTCCCGCCACTACGGGTCCACTCGTCGCTCGCCGGCAAGTCGTTACGATTCACGATATGGTTCCTTTTGACCATCCGGAATGGCTGAACTCGCGCTTTGCCGACTGGTATCGCTTTCTCACGCCGCGCCTGGTTCGCCGGGTTCAGAGTATCTTGGTTGTTTCGGAATTTACCAAACGCCGACTAATTCACCACTGCCCTGCGGCCGAGCCTAAAATTAACGTTGTCTTACTGGCGGCGGACGCCCGTTTCGCTCCGCTCGACAGCGCTTCGATTCTCGCCGCACACAAGGCCCTCTCAATACCGAGTCCGCACTATCTACTGGCCCTGGGATCATTGGAACCACGGAAAAATCTGGGTCGTCTTTTGCTTGCATGGGCGCAAATGGAGGCTAAGATTCCTCAGGACGTTTGGCTTGTGATTGCCGGGGGCAAGGGAAAAAAACTAACATTTGGTGATATGTCGTTCGAAAAGCTACCGCCCAGAGTGCACTTGACCGGGCGCGTCGCCGACAACTTGCTGCCAGCTCTTTATTCCGGCGCCCTCGGCTCCGTTTACGTTTCGCTCTACGAGGGATTTGGCCTTCCTCCATTGGAAGCCATGGCCTGTGGAACGCCTGTATTGACTTCAAATGTCGCGTCCCTACCGGAGGTAGTCGGCGATGCCGCAATTACGGTCGATCCGTTGAACGTTGACGCAATTGGGGACGCTATTTTCAGAATTGTCGAGGATTCCACTCTGAGGGCGACGCTTCGTTCCGCAGGACTCGCTCAGGCGGGTCGCTTTAACTGGGAC